>Ga0207067_10341_pt1 | contig 12172 bp, 9 predicted proteins | sample Alteio_BWMinCont_25_FD_153484 | JGI IMG/M metagenome (GOLD analysis project Ga0207067, IMG submission 153484) | Enriched cells from forest soil in Barre Woods Harvard Forest LTER site, Petersham, Massachusetts, United States -... | ecosystem: Environmental > Terrestrial > Soil > Temperate forest >...
ACCAGAAAGTCCTGGTTGCCGACGCCATCTCGCCACGTGGAGTAGAAGCGCTTCGACTCGGAGGTCGGCTCGATGTCGATGTGCAAACCGGCCTGAAGGAGCCCCAGCTCATTCAGGTTATTCCTTCCTACGCTGCCATCGTCGTGCGGTCGCAGACCAAAGTGACCGCACCGGTAATCAGCGCTGCTAAGTCCTTAAAAGCCATCGGGCGTGCCGGTGTCGGAGTTGATAACGTCGATGTCGAAGCCGCTACCCGGCGCGGGATCATCGTGATGAACACGCCCGCAGGTAACACGGTGTCGACCGCTGAACACGCTTTCTCCTTGCTGGTATCAATTGCCAGGAGCATCCCTCAAGCCGATGCCAGCGTGAAGGCCGGCCGTTGGGATCGAAAGAGCTTTGAAGGCGTTGAGCTCAGTGGCAAAACCTTGGGAATCCTCGGAATGGGAAGGATCGGCACCGAGATCGCTCGGCGGGCAATCGCTTTCGGAATGCGCCCGGTTGCTTACGATCCTTATCTCTCGCCCACCCGCGCCCGGTCGCTTCAAGTTGAGCTCTTCGACGATCTCAATGAGGTACTCGCACAAGCGGATTTTCTGACTTTGCATTTACCGATGACTCCCGAGACTCGGTCGGTTCTCAACCGGGAGCGCATCGCCCTCATGAAAAAAGGCGCCCGCGTGATCAATTGTGCGCGCGGCGGACTCATTGATGAACAAGCGTTGTATGACGCATTGACGAGCGGCCAAATCGCCGCCGCTGCTCTCGATGTCTTTGAGATCGAACCGCCTCCACCCGATTTTCCTTTGCTCAAGCTTCCCAATGTGGTCTGCACTCCCCATTTAGGAGCGTCAACTCTAGAAGCCCAAGAGAGTGTCGGGATCGAGATCGCCGAAGCCATCCGCTCAGTGCTGCTGGACGGCGTTATTCGGAATGCCGTTAATGTTCCGAACATCGACGCTAAGACCCTGGCAGTAATTCGACCCTACCTGGACTTGGCGGAACGCCTCGGTCGCCTCTTAAGGCAGCTCGCACCGAAACGTTGCGACCAGTTCCATATCAATTACAGCGGCAAAGTAAACGAAGTGGAAACCTCACCCGTTTCCCGCTACGCGTTGAAAGGCTTTCTCGAAGAAGCCGGCGGCTCCGACGTCAATCAAGTGAACGTCACATCGCTGGCTCAGAATCTCGGGATGCGCGTCCTTGAGACGAAAGAGAACGTAACGGGTGACTTTACCGATCTCATCGAGATCCAAGTCGAAGGCGAAGGTAACAAAGTGTCTGTTGCCGGAACTTTCGTTGGCGCTTCTCCGCGGATTGTCCGGATCAACGGCCATTTCGTTGAAGCTCGCCCAGTTGGTACGCTAATGATTTTTGAGAACAACGACGTACCCGGAATTGTCGGCCAAATCGGTACCTTGTTAGGTGACCACCAAATTAATATCGCCGACATGTCACTCAGCCGCGGTGATGGAGATAGCAAAGCGCTGACCGTGCTCAATCTGGATTCACTTCCTCCCGAAGCGGTCCTGGAAGCCGCCTTGCAAACCCCCAACGTCCGCTCTGTCCACATCGTGCAGTTTTAAGCCCGTATGGCCTATAAATGCGTCAGGCATTTATAGGTGATGCGCGCTAAACGGGCACATACGGCAGCCCATGCGCATGCGCTACCGCTTCGTTCCTGACTTTGCCATCCATCACGTTGATCCCACCGATGAGAGCGGGCTGCTTCTTGATCGCCGCCGAAAGACCGTCCGCCAAAAACTCAACAAAACGCGCTGTCACATTTGTCAGCGCCTGAGTTGCGGTGCGCGCATAAGCTCCGGGCATATTTGCCACACAATAGTGAACGATCCCTTCTTCTTCGTAGACCGGGTTTTCATGCGTCGTGGGCCTTGACGTTTCACAGCATCCGCCCTGATCGATCGCGATATCCACCAGCACACTCCCCGGCTTCATCATTCTTAACATCTCCCGGGTGATCAGCCGTGGCGCCCTGGCTCCCGGCACGAGCACCGCACCGATCAAAAGATCGGTGCGCGGTAAAATCTCCAAAAGATGCGCCTCACTGGAGTAAAGCGTGTGCGCCGTGTGCATCGTAATATCGAGAAAGCGCATTCGTTCGATATCCACCTCAAGGATCGTGACATCCGCGCCCAAACCCGTAGCCATGCGTGTTGCGTTGATTCCCGAAGTTCCACCGCCGATAACAATCACGTTTCCGGGTAATACCCCTGGCACTCCCCCTAACAAAACACCTTTGCCACCGCGATGTTTGGCTAGAAAAAATCCACCGACAATGATGGACATTCGTCCCGCAATCTCGCTCATCGGCTCCAACAGCGGCAATCGACGGTTGATCTCCACCGTCTCATACGCCACCGCGGTTACCCCACTGCGCATCAACTCTTCCGTTAACGCCTTGTTCGCGGCGAGATGCAGATAAGTGAAAAGAATCTGGCCTTCTCGGAGTAGCGGATACTCCGAGGGCAATGGTTCTTTGACCTTGATGATCAGATCGCCCTGCTCAAAAACCGAACTATGATCGTCGAGGATTTTACCGCCGGCCTGCGCGTACTCCTCGTCCGGAAATCCTGATCCGGCGCCAGCGTCCCGTTCTACGAACACTTCATGCCCCAGGCGCGTTAGCTGATAAACAACCGATGGCAACAACGCAACCCGATGCTCTTGTTCTTTAATTTCCTTGGGAACCCCAATCTTCATGCTGCCCTGTTTATCCCCTACAAGCGCCCACGGCAACCCCACACTTAGCCGTTGGCCGTTGCCAGCCGCCGGAATCGTCGTCGTCCTCGTCCTCGAATCGAAGTGATGGAGCGGTGGAGCGCGGGCGGCGCTCGACAGAATCCGCAACGTTGTCCGGGCACTCCGTCTACTTTCGTCCACTGAGTCCACTGCAAGACTCGCTTCGCCAGAACATCGAGGACGAGGACGACGACGAGTACGATTACGAAGTCCCCCCGCCAAACACCGAACGCTAATTCAGCGACGGATCATCCGGCGCCAGCGCCAACAAATAATAAACCGGCCCCTCACCCTTCATAAACTGCAGCCAGAGCGACTGATCAGGTTCAGAGCCCATAAACTCGGCATCCGCTTCCCGAATGAGCCAAGCATTTTGACCTAGTTCCCCCTCCAATTGCCCTGCCTCCCAACCGGCGTAGCCGCGGAAGGCTCGCACAAAACCCCGCTTTTCCCGCAAAATCTCTTCTGCATCCGGGATCGACAACGGCACTTGAAAACGTGTTGGCTCACCGCCACCGTCTCCGAGAAAGCCCATCAAAATCAACTCGTTCGAGGAGACCGGTCCGCCCTCGTAAACAGGAACACTGGCTAGCCCGGGTAAGTCCGCCTCCGCGACAAAATCCGCCAGTTTTTGATGGGTTGGCCGGTTAATGACGACTCCAAAAGCGCCCACATTCTCCTCGTGACTCGAAATAAAGAGGATCGTTCGCCGAAAATTAGGATCCTTCAGCGAAGGGTGGGCTAACAAAAGTTTTCCACTGACGTTGAATTTCTCTTCGCCCTGGAGCCTCACAAGGGTCAGATTAAAGGCGACCTGCTACTCTTCAAGAGACAAGTCAAGAAAAGCTCCGGAGGAGCGAAATCTTTATAGTCATGCAGAATGTGCCAATTCGTATCGCCGACCGCGAGTTCCAATCCCGACTGTTAGTCGGGACCGGAAAGTTTCCTAGCAACCTTCTGATGCGGGATGCTCTGGAAGCGAGCGGAACTCAGATCGTGACGGTTGCCTTGCGTCGAGCCGATCTGTCGGGGCGCCACGATCCTTTCGCGAACATTTTGGATTTTATCGATCCCGCTCGATACCTCCTGCTACCAAACACCAGCGGAGCCATGAACGCGGATGAAGCCGTCCGTCTCGCCCGATTAGCCGCATCTGCAGGCCTGCCCAAGTGGGTCAAGCTCGAGATTCATCCCGATCCCCACTACCTGTTGCCGGACCCGATTGAAACCCTTCTCGCCGCCGAACGGCTGGTAAAAGAAGGCTTTGTGGTATTGCCTTACATCAATGCCGATCCCGTTCTGGCCAAACGCCTAGAGGAAGTCGGGACCGCCACCGTGATGCCTCTGGGCTCACCCATCGGCAGCAACCAAGGCCTACGCACCCGAGACCAAATCCGCATCATCATCGATCAAGCTCTAATCCCGGTGATCGTGGACGCCGGGATCGGCGCACCCAGCCATGCCGCCGAGGCCATGGAACTCGGAGCCGATGCCGTACTGGTGAACACCGCCATCGCCATCGCTTCCGACCCCGTCCGGATGGCCGTTGCTTTCAAGAGTGCCGTCGAAGCCGGCCGCATCGCCTACGAGGTCGGCCTTGGCCACGAACGCGACACTGCCAACGCCACCAGCCCCCTCGAGGCGATCCTCCGCCAGAATGCCTAGGCAAGCACCGCGCTCTCTTACTCATCATCGTCCTCGAAACCGTATACGCGGACTGGTGGAGCACCGGAGTACTGGACTATTTCCTGTCAGATCTTTGTCCCGAAGGGACGTAAGGACTCAGCCTGGGGTTTCAACCCCAGGTACCAATAGAAGAGACGCCCACCCTGAAAGGGTAGAAGGTTGGGAGGCGCTTCACAGAGCTTCCTACGTTGCCGGTCCACTCCGTCCACTAAGTCCACTCCGTCCCGCCGCTCGCCCACAGTCGGGGACGAGGACGACGACGAGTACGAGAACGAAGCCAGACCGCTATCTCCATGCCTCCTGCCCCTAGCCTCCTCGAAGTCGACTCCCTGAACGTCTGGTTCCCGACCAGAACGGGAATTCTCCAGCGGACCACCGATTTCATCAAAGCGGTCACGGGTGTCAGTTTTACCGTCGGCGCCGGAAAAACCGTCGGCTTGGTCGGCGAGAGCGGCAGCGGCAAAACCACCGTCGGCAAAGCCATCCTAAAATTGATTCCCATCACTTCTGGCACGATCCGATTCGCCGGCGTGGATATTACGCCCCTATCGGGTTTAGAGTTCCGGCCCTGGCGGCGACAAATCCAGATGATCTTTCAAGATCCTTTCAGTTCGTTGAACCCCCGGTGGACTATTCTCCAAATCATCGGCGAACCCCTTAAAATTCATTTTCCGGAGTTGAGCCGTCAGCAACGAGAAGAGCGTGTCGCTCAATTGCTGCAAATGGTCGGTCTTTCACCCGAACACCGCCACCGCTTTCCTCACGAATTCAGCGGTGGCCAACGCCAACGCATTGGCATCGCCCGGGCGTTGGCAGTGGAACCGAAATTAATTGTCTGCGACGAGGTGGTTAGCGCTCTGGATGTCAGTGTCCAAGCTCAGATCGTCAACCTGCTTCAAGACCTGCAGGATGAGCTCGCACTTTCTTACCTCTTTATTTCTCATGATCTTGCAGTCGTGGAACATATCAGCCATGATGTCGTCGTCATGTTCCGCGGTCAGATTGTTGAAAAGGCCGATGCTGTCTCGATTTATACGCATCCACAGCACGACTACACTCGAAACTTGCTCGCCAGCGTTCCTTCTCTTGAGTAGAATCTCGCCAGTTTCATGAATTTGTTTCTTCGGAAGTTGTTGGGAATGAATTGGTTGCTGGCGACAATCGCAATCGCCCTCGCTATCTTCGGGGTCGTCGCCATTTACAGCGTCACCTTCATGCGGGAAGAGCAGTATCTCCAAGAAATGTGGAGACGCCAGATCGTCTGGTTGGTGATCGCCATCGTCGGCTTCTTTGTCACTTCCTTTATCAACTACCGCATCTGGCTTTCGAACGTCGTTTTCCCGCTCCTTTTGTACCTAGCCGGCCTCGGTTTTCTGGTGCTGACCCATTTCTTTGGCCGTACCACTTACGGCGCTAAGAGCTGGTTAGAGCTCGGCCCAATCAGTTTTCAGCCCGCTCAACTCGCCATCGTTGGCACCTTGCTCTTGCTTTCTTGGCTGCTCGCTAATACCGGGAACTGGCAACGGTTTTGGCCCACCGTGGGCCGTATTGCGAGCTGCGCCGCGATCATCGCGCCTCCCTGGCTGCTAATCCTGATTCAACCCGACTTGGGTGAGTGTCTTGTAATGTTGCCGCCGCTCTTGGCTCTCTTCTTTGTGGGCCGTATCCCGAAACGGTACCTTTTGGTGATCATCATTATGGCGGTCGCCATTGTACCGGTGGTCGCCAACTTTGGTCTGAAGACCTATCAACGCGAACGTCTGACCACCTTTATCGATCCGGATTACGACCCTCAGGGCGCCAGTTGGACCATCAATCAGGCGCTGATCGCTATCGGCTCTGGCGGATTTAACGGAAAAGGATTCGCCGCGCCCAATACCCAGATCCAACTTGGGTTCCTTCCTTCGACCATTGTCCATACCGACTTCATTTTTGCCGGTATCTCCGAACAGTTCGGCTTTGTCGGCGATGTCACTCTGATCGCCGCCTATGCGGCCCTGCTGCTCACCGGTCTACTCATAGCTTCAGTCGCCCCGGATGAACTCGGCAGATTAGCTGCCGTCTCCATTGTCGCGCTCATTTTCACTCACGTGTTTATGAATGTCGGCATGAACATTTCTATCACCCCAATCACCGGTGTCCCCCTCCCGCTGATCAGTTATGGTGGCTCGTTTCTGGTCCTGATCCTGTTCGCCCTCGGCGTGCTCGAGAGCATCTGGATCCATCGCCATGTCCGCCAAACCCGCAGCGCCGGCACCATGACCTTCGCCTCCGCGTATGTGCGCTGAGCGCTTCGGGCGCCCCACTGAGTCCATTCCGTCCACTAGGTCCACTCAGTCCACTCGCCCTTAGCCCGATTGCCGTTTCGTCCGTCTGCTATCGGCGCTGTAAGCGCTTCGCTAGCCTCCCACCGCCTGATATTTTCGTAGCCCCTGTTTCCACATCAGTTGCGTCGCGGCCCCAGCTGCCGTCACCCAAAACGCCTGCACCCCGAGCCCAAACCAAAGATCCGTTCCGTGTATCCGGTTCATCAGCACTGAAACCGGAAAATAAAGTTCATAAGGAAACGGCAACCAATTCAATACGTTCTGAACTGACTCTGGCATAAACGAGAGCGGAAACATTCTGCCGCTCAGCATATACTCGAACGAATAGACGATAAAAACGACAGTCGAAATCTCCAACATCCAGAACGCTAAGAGCGCAATCGAGATAGTAATAAAGAACTGCAACAGCGCAGCCATCGCCGTTGTCCATATGGCCACCAGCCACAAACCGAGGTCGGACGGCCAACTGAAGTAACTGGCGGTAAAAGCGAAGAGACAGAGAAACACCGGCAAGGTCATCGCCGTGAAAAGCAACCGGCTACTGGCGAACAGACTAAACCGATAGAGCAGATAATCGATCGGTTTCACCAGGAACGCACTGATCTGTCCCTCTCGGATGTCAGCCGCGATCCGAAACTCATCATCTTTGGGTGTAACCAAACCGTCCAGGAACAAAACGAGCAAAAAATAGGCAATAACCTTCTGAAAATCGAACCCTCCTACTCCCTTGTCACGTTGATCAAATACGACCCCCCAGATCAGCACCGTCCCCATCAAGGGCAACAGTTCAAAGATCGACCGGAGAAAGAAATTCCACCGATAAACAAACGTATCCTGCAACCCCACATCGAACGCCTTCAAATAAACCCGAGGATTCCACTGCATCCCCGAACCATTCCCCTGGCTGACGCGTTCTCGCAAGGGACCATCGTAATCGTCCTATCCGGTAGGGATGAACTCCCGCTCATCCGCCGCTCGAAAACACGCTTCCCGAAAACAAAAAGGACGAGCCGAAGCTCGTCCTTACCGAAACTTGTATTCTGATTCCTCTCCTGAACTCCTAGTATACTTTTATGTAAGCTTTCTCCCGCAGCCCATCCAACCATCGCTGCGTCGCCTTTTGTTTCTCGACCTGCGACAGCTTTTTCGAAATGTTATCCCGCACGTCGTTCAGTGCCGTGATACTCGGGTCTTTCCTATCCTCACAATAGAGCAAATAGTATGAATCACCGATTTGAACCACCGGGCTCACCTCGCTCTTTTTTAGACCAAAGGCGGTCTTTGTCAGGTCTTGGTTTAAGGTCTTCTCATCGACCCAACCCCAGTCACCGCCGTTCTCAGCGGTTCCATCCATTGAATATGTCTTCGCCAGAGTCGCGAAATCCCCTCCGTGCATCGCCTTATCCCGGATATCATCTGCCATCTGTTTCGTTGTCTTAGCCGAATCGGTCACCAAAGGGTCGGAATTCAATACGATCATCCGAAGCTTCACTTGCGCCGGCGTCGCGAACTCTTGCTTATTCGCGTTGTAATATGCGGCAACTGCCTCCGGCGATGGCGTAAAATTGTTGTCCTTCAGCTTGTTCTGGCGCATCACCTGCACGGTGATCTTCTCTTTCTCCTTATCCCGGAATTTGTTCAGCGAATATCCCTGCGCCTGCAAGGTTCGCACAAAGGCCTGTCGATCGCCTCCGAACTCATCCTTGATAATCTCTTGAACCTGCTCCTCGACGACGTAGTCGGGGAGCTGAAATTCCTTCTTTTTAAATTCCTGCAGGATCAGCTGCCGGTTGATCAAGTCGTTCAACACCGCCAAGCGCGTTTCCTTGATCTTGTCGATCAGCTCCTGGCCGGTGTACTGTTGCTTCAGAGACTGTTCCTCGGGAGAAGCAACTTCTTGGACTTGGGAAAACGTGATAACGTCGCCGTTGACCACTGCGGCAATCCCGTCGATTACCTCGGCCTCCGCCCACACAACCCCTGGCACCAGTAGCAACGCGACGAACGAAACGCGACAAACAATCTTCTGTAACATGCCTATGATTATGAAAGCCTTCGTAGGAGGGACAACAACTCGCCGACCCTAGATTGCGGGTCTGGCGAAGTCAAGCGGGGAAACCGGTCGCCAATCAGCAAATAATCTCCTCCCCGCAACAGCATCACTTTCTTCTCTTTTACCTCCACCCGCGCCACCCGAGCCTTGCCAGCGATCAACTTAATTTCCGTCATTAATAATAGATTGCTGACCGCCTCCGGCAGCGGCCCGAACCGGTCTCTCCACTCCTTCTGCAACTTGCTTAATTCTTCGGCATTGATCGCTGCGGCCAGCTTCTTGTACGCCTGAATTCGTAGATGTGGCTGAGAAATGTAGTCGGCCGAAATGAAAGCCGGCGCCTTCGCCTCTCCTGCAGTCACAAACTCCGACTCGTTTGTCGCCACAAAATCAAGCCGGAGAACCGCCTCCGCCCGTCCTCGGGCTCTCTTACCTTTGAGCTTCTCAACCGCGTCGTGCAATAGCTGGCAATAAAGCTCAAAGCCTACGTTCGTGATGTGCCCGCTCTGCGCCGTCCCCAGGATGTTGCCCGCGCCCCGAATCTCCAGATCACGCATCGCAATCTTAAATCCGGCTCCCAGACCGGAATATTGCTTGATCGCATTGATTCGCCGGCGAGCGGTTCCCACTCCCATCAATTCCCGCGGCAACATAAGATAGGCGTACGCCTTGTGTTGGGCCCGTCCCACTCGACCTCGCAACTGATACAGATCAGCCAGCCCAAATCGATCCGCTCGATCAATGATGATCGTGTTGGCGTTCGGAATATCCAACCCGCTCTCAATGATCGTGGTCGAGATCAGCACATCAATTTCTCCCTCTACAAAGCGCTGCATGACGCGTTCCAGTTCGTCTTCATCCATTTGCCCGTGCCCGATCTCAACCCGCGCCTCCGGACAAAGCTCCAACACCCGCTCTTTCACCCGGTGAATCGAATGAATCCGGTTATGCAGAAAATAGACCTGACCTCGCCGCTTCATTTCTCGCTGAATGGCGTCTCGAATCACGCGCTCGTCGTAGGCGCACACGACGGTCTCGACCGGCAACCGATTCGGTGGCGGCGTTTCGATCACAGACATATCTTTTGCTCCCACCAACGAGAGATACAGCGTGCGTGGAATCGGCGTCGCCGAAAGCGTGAGCAAATCCACCAATTTGAATCGCTCTTTCAAAAGCTCTTTGTGCCGAACCCCAAACCTTTGCTCCTCATCAACGATCACCAAGCCGAGATCCTTGAACTCGATATCCGGCGACACCAACCGGTGAGTCCCCACAACTATATCCAGCGATCCGTCCCGAATCGCTTGAATAGTTTTTCGCTGTTCCCCCGCCGATAAAAATCGGCTCAACATCCCCACAGTCACCGGATAGTCGGAGGTCCGTTCTCGCAATGTTTGGTAATGTTGTTGCGCTAAGACGGTCGTCGGCACCAGCATCGCCACTTGTTTACCACCCATCACCACCTTAAATGCAGCCCGAATCGCAACCTCGGTCTTGCCGAACCCGACATCCCCGCAAATCAATCGATCCATCGGCTGCTCGGATTCCATGTCCCTCTTGGTATCCTCGATCGCTCGCAATTGATCCGCGGTTTCCTTGTAAAGAAACGAGGCCTCAAATTCAGCCTGCCATTTTGTATCCGGTAGAAACTTGAACCCGGTCAAAGTCTGGCGCTCGGCCTGTAGCTTCAACAACCGGGCTGCGTAGTCGAAAACCGCAGTCTCAGCCGCTTTCTTTGCTCTCGCCCATTTGCTATCGCCCAGCGTGCTTAACTGCGGAAAACGTTTACCCAGGCCAACATATCGCGAAATCAAGAACGCCTGCTCGAATGGAACATACAGCTTGGCGTCATCAGCAAACTCAAGCACCACGCACTCCGATTCCGCCCCATCCTGTTCCAACTTTCGGATGCCGTTGTACTTCGCAATCCCGTACTCCAGATGAACCACATAATCGCCCTCGGCCAATTCGCTGAAATCGACCGGCGCTCGTCCCCCGCGCAACCGGGAACGCCGTAAGGCCAACCGCCGGGCGCTCGGGCTTTGGTACCGGCCGAAAATCTCGGCGTCGGAGAGCACCGCCAGCTTGCCGGTCTCGTAAGTGAAACCGTGATTCAAAACCCCAACCGCAAAGACGATCTGTTCTACATCCAGCTCGTTATCGGTAAAAACGTCTCTTAGCCGTTCCATCTCACCCTCATTGTGGCAGACCGCCAAAACGCGCCATCCCTCATTTAACCACTGCCGAAGCTGGTTCAGCGCTTGTTCGCGCTTGGTCTCCTCTACCAGGAAATCGCCAGCTTCGAAGTCGTGAAACCCGGAGGGATAAAACGCGGTTTCGAAATCCTCGGTCCCCTCGGTCTCAAGCGTCCCGGCGCTGATCCGAACCGGCGCCGCCTCATACCCCGACTCGATATCGATCAACAGATCACCACGCTGAATATAATCCGCGAACCGCGTGCTATTGGATTCCGGTTCCCCAAAAAAGAGTTCGCCCCGATCAACAACCTGAACTGCAGTCTGATCATCGAGATCAAATTCGCGTAGTGAATCAACATCGTTACCGAACAGCTCGATGCGCAACGGTAAGGCGTGTTGTACCGAGAACACGTCGATGATTCCTCCTCGCACCGCAAATTCACCCCGGCCGCTAACCTGTCCTACCTGTTGATATCCGCATTTCAGTAACCCCTCGATCAATGTGGTTCGATCCAGCGTCTGTCCTCGTTTGACGATAAAGGTCTGGCTACCGACGCGTTCTCGATCCGGAACTGCGTCTTCCAAGGTCGCTGCAGTTACCACCACGACAGCTCGTTTTCCCTCGGCTAAATGCTGAAGCACATTGAGCCGTTCCGCCACAACCTCCGGATCCGGAACCGCTCCTTCAATCGCTGGCGCCTCCAGCTCTGGAAAGAACCAAGCCGTGATTCCCCAGTTTAATAGACCGTTAAAAATTTCTTCCTGCCGCCGTGAATCCGGACAGATCAACCAGCAATTCCTCGACGAAAAATGCCGGACCGCGCAGGCCGCCACAAACGCCTGAGCCGGTTCACAGACCTGCTCAAACCACCCTCTTTTCCGGAACCGCCGAACGAACTGCTTCGACTCAGCAACCAGCTCAACCACTGACTGAAGAGCCCCCTCCCGGCGGATCGCCCCCTTTTGCTCATCGCCTGACCGTTCACTCCCATTCTTCCGCTGCCGCTTTGCCACCGGCAGTTCCTTTTCGGTGCTTCGCACTTCCACTAAGTCTCCTAGGCCTCCGCTTCGCTCCAGCCTAGGCCGTAATATTTGCAGTGCTTCGCACCTCCACTAGGCTTCGCACATCTTTTCATTCGCGTGCA
>Ga0207067_10342_pt1 | contig 12107 bp, 10 predicted proteins | sample Alteio_BWMinCont_25_FD_153484 | JGI IMG/M metagenome (GOLD analysis project Ga0207067, IMG submission 153484) | Enriched cells from forest soil in Barre Woods Harvard Forest LTER site, Petersham, Massachusetts, United States -... | ecosystem: Environmental > Terrestrial > Soil > Temperate forest >...
TCAATTCGATCGGAGATAAGACCATATGAGTAGTGAAGCGGCTCCCCAATCGAAGCAGACAGGCAGGCCCTCTCTTTTCAGGCGATACGAGAATTTAACTGTCCTTGCTATCTTTGTCGGATTCGTGGTGATCATCGTCATCCTGCAACTGTTCCTGACGGGCGGCACTAAATTCCCTACCTTTATCAGTCCGGTTAATCTGCTGAACATTCTTCAGCAGGTGGGTGTGCCCGGCATTGTAGCCGTCGGGATGACCATCGTAATGATCTCTGGCGGTATCGATCTGTCCGTCGGGATGTTGGCGTCGCTAGTGTCGATCATCACCGCGCTCGGAATCTCCAAATGGCAGCTCGGCGTCGTGCCAGCCGTTCTCCTCGGTATTTTCTCAGCGGTAGTGCTTGAGACCATTATGGGGTTCATCATTTCCCGCACGAAAGTTGAGCCATTCATCATCACACTTGGCGGGATGATTACCTTTCAAGGAATCGCCTTACTCCTCTGCAATTCGCGCGAAGTGATCATGAATGGCGAGTTGGATTTCCTTAAGACCAATTTGATCCAGGGAATCAAGGATCCGGTCAGCCATCTGAACCTGATTATCCCGCCTTACGTCCTGATTTTCTTCATTATCGCTTTGTTCGGCGGGCTGTTGCTTGGTTACACCCGGTACGGCCGGCGCATCTACGCGGTCGGGACCAACCCTCAAGCCGCTTATCTAGCAGGTATTGATGTTAAGAACATGAAGCTCTCGGCCTACGTGATCATGGGCGTTCTTGTTGGCATCGGGGCAGTGATGCTTCTTGCCCGGATTAACACCGGTATCATCACGCTCGGTCAAGGACTGGAGATAGACAGCATTGCGATGGTGGTGATCGGCGGCACCGCTCTGAAAGGCGGCAAGGGGAATATTCTGGGCACGTTGATCGGTGTTTTCTTTCTGGGATCGATCGGTAACGCGATGAACATGCTCCGCCTGCCTTCCGAAGTACAATTCGTCGCCAAGGGCTTGGTTGTAATTATTGCGGTGTCCGCGGGCGACGTTTCAAACCGAATTTCCGGGTTCCTGTCACGGAGGAAGGAGCTGCGTTGGCACGCAGAGCAACGGGCAAAAAAGGAGAGAGTGTCAAATCGACTAACTAGTCCAAACCAAAATGAAACGAACCGCACATAAACCGTCATACAAGACGTTGCAGATCAACGATCTGTTTAAAGCGCTGGTGCTTTTTACCGCCCTGGGAGCGCTGTTATTACCGGCCGGAAAAATGAGAGCCGCAGAGGGCAAGGCAAAGGTAATTGGTTATTACATGGATGCGTCGGACGACTATTACAAAGCAGGATTTCAAGTATTTAAAGCGCTCGCTACGAAGGCGGGATGGCAAGTACAGGACGTGGTAGGACAGGGTACTGCTCCCGAGCAAATCGCGGCAGTCGAAAATTTTATTACTCAAGGAGTCGATGCGCTGGTGGTAGTCCAGAATTCACCTGCGACCACTTCTGAGTGTTTAAAGAAAGCCCATGCGGCTGGCATTCCAGAATTCCATCTCACGCACAATCCGCCTAATGAACCCGGGCTGGCCGGATTCGCAGGATTTGATTGGGTATACGATGGGGAACTGGCGGGACAGTCGGCCATGAAACACAATGTGAAGCGGCTGATCATGGTCGAAGGCAAATTGGGCCAAGGTACAGCCTCAGGCCAGACCCAAGGTTTCCTACAGGCATACAAGAAAGCGGGTAAAGATATCGGCAATTTGCTGGACAGTGTTGGTGTCAAAGGCGCCGGAGGCAAAGATCTGCAAGTTGTATTCTGGGGCTCAGGGAATTGGTTTGCTGACCCTGCGAAGAAAGTCATGCAGGATGCTATCACGGCCTTGGGCCCGGACGGATTTGATGGCGCCTATGTGCAGAACGACGAAATGATGACCGGCGCGCTTCAAGCGATGCAGGAAGCCGGTCTTGATCCGAGCAAGTATTGGCTGGGGGCTAGCAACGGCAAAGAGAAATCCTGGGATTGGGTGGCAAAGGGACAGACCACCATGGACGTAAATCAATGTCCGACGCTCGAGGCAGACATTTGTTTTCAGCAAATCACCGCCTACTTCGATAAGAAACCGTATAAGCGAGCGGTGTTCGTTAACTTTCTGCCGTTCGAAAAAGACAATCTAGATAAATCCAAGCTAATTCCTTGGATCCTGAACGATTATATGTCGAAACGAGAGGCGAACGCTTTCATCTTCGACATCAATAATGCGGTATTCAGGGAAAACCCATCCTACGCTACAGCAGCGAAGTAAGTTCCGGTAGGGCAAAAACCTCGGCGCGCCGATTGATGCAGACCAATCGGCGTGGTCGCTACGCGGCCGCTCTACCGCAACCGAATCGCCTTATACGCTTTCATCGTTTCGGTAATGGCTTTCTCGACCGGGAGCCGCTCCATGCTGGAGGCGCCGTAGAAGCCGTGGACACCTTTGGTCCGATGCAATACGTATTCGGCGTCAGGCGGCTCAGAGATGGGCCCGCCATGACAAAGAACAATGACCTCCGGATTTACCGCTTTGGCTGCATCGGCGATTTCCTGAACCTTGGCCGGAGCATTCTCTAAGGTCACCGCGGTTGTCGCGCCGATCGATCCTTTAGTAGTGAGTCCTAAATGCGCCACGATAATATCGGCACCTGCTTCCGCCATGGCTTCGGCTTCGTCCGCGTTGAAACAATAGGGCGTCGTCAACAGATTCATCTCATGAGCCAACCGGATCATCTCGATCTCCAGACCGAAGCCCATGCCGGTTTCCTCAAGATTCTGACGGAACAGCCCATCGATTAAACCAACCGTCGGAAAATTCTGCACGCCGGAAAAACCGGCGCCGGCCACCTCGCTTAAGAAAAGCGGCATCTGGCGAAATGGATCGGTTCCACAAACTCCGGCTAATACCGGGGTATCTCTGACGATGGTGAGAACTTCACTTGCCATTTCCATCACAATGGCGTTCGCGTCACCGTACGGCATCAAACCGGATAACGAACCGCGTCCAGCCATGCGATACCGGCCGCTATTGTAGATAATGATCAAGTCAACACCACCGGTGGCCTCGAATTTAGCCGAGATGCCAGTCCCGGCTCCGCCCCCGATAATCGGCCGGCCTTCCTCCATGACTGCCCGTAACCGTTTAAGAACTTGTTCTCTGGTAAACGCCATAATAAAAATTCACCACAGAGAACACAGAGATAGGATTAAATTCTAATGGCAGGACCTGAATATCCTTCTTTGTGACCTCTGTGTCTCTGTGGTGAAATTAGGTTGTTAGTGTTTCTGTTGGCTCATTAGCTCGAGCATCATCTCGACTGCCTTAGCCGAGAAGGCCGGGTCATTGATATTCAGGTCGACCTCAACAACAGGGATTCCGGGTTTAACCTTGGCCTTGATCGCATCGAACATCGCGCGATCCGCTTCCCGGTCACAAAAAGGCTGGCCATCACCGTCCAGCATTGAGACACCGCGTAGCGGAATCAGGAAAGCAACCGGGCCGGTGGCGGCATTGGCTTTCTTGGCAAAGATCTCCCCCATTTGCCGGTTCTCGTCCAGGTTGGTCCGCATCAGCGTTACCGACGGGTTCCATTCATAGAGAAGCCGTTTGGCTTGGCGAAACTTCTCTGGGACAGTTGAGGGCGCACCGAAGTTAGCCATGTCGACACAGCCAGGTACAATCAGGTGAGGTATCCCCCGTTGACCGGGCGCATCGAGTCTTTCCGGTCCCGCGCTGAAAACGCCCTGACAAAGTTCATCCGCCCATTCTGTGGTAGTGATATCTAACACGCCTTCCACCAAACCGTCCGCAACCAAGGTCTCCATGGCTCGACCTCCGGCTCCAGTAGCGTGAAAGACCAGAACCTCAAAGCCTTTGTCGCTCAATGCCTTCACACAAGTGTTTACACAATCGGTCGTGTTACCGAACATCGACGCGGTGATGATAGGACGATCGGCGCCGGCCGGTGGCGGCTCATTTTGGACCATGCCGGAGATGGCGCCGGCAGCGCGCGCATAAATCAATCGCGAGATTCGGTTTAGTCCGGTCACGTCAACAATCGACGGGATAATCGTGATATCTTTACCGCGGACATAAAAGGAGACGTCACCGGAAGCCACGGTTGAGACCAACACCTTGGGTAGGCCGATCGGTAGTGAACGCATCGCGGACGAGATAATTGCTGAACCAGCGGATCCGCCCATACCAATGATGCCGTCAAATTTTCCCTGCTCGTATAACTCGTGGACCAGCTGTGGCGCACCTTGATCGAGCGCTTTCATGGCCGCCCCTTTATCCCGTGCGGCACGTAGTTGATCCAAATCGACGCCAACGGACTTCAGTACTGCGCTGGCTTCGAAATCAACCGGGAACAAAGCGGTTGTACCCAGTGCACCAACGTTGATGGTCAGAACTTGGTGACCGAGCTTCAGCAGTTCCTGACGCAAGAAGGCATGGTCTTCGCCCTTGGTATCAAAGGCGCCGATAACACAGATCGTTTTGGGCATGGGGGAAACGAATCCTCAGTGATTGGTGATTAGTGATGGGTGATTGGTGGGATTAGCCAGTCGACCAGATGGCCTTCTGCCGATGACGGTTGCTCAAACGCCTTGAGCTAGACGCACGGGCAAATTTGTCATCTGTACATCCGTATTTGTCATTACTGCGCCGCGGTCACCTTGCAGCCGGGAATTTCCCGCAGCAACCGTTCCGGACCGGCCGGCGAGTAAACGACGATGAGCTTCATCGGTTCGTTCCCGGTGTTCAGGGTAGAGTGATAAATATCGGCCGGGATATAGATGCTCGCTCCTGGGCCAACCTTAACCGCAGGTTGATCGTCCACCATTTGTTCGCCTTCTCCGGAAACGACATAGATGATCTCTTCCGACCCGGGATGATTATGGCGCGCGTGCCCTTGTCCTTGGGCAAGCTCAACGATCCCGAAACTGAAACGTTCCGCATTCGTTACCTGGGGTTCACTGAGGAAATGAATCTTTCCCCAATCAAATTCAAGCCGGTCGACGTCGTCTGTAGTAGTAATAAAACCAGATCCAAGCTTCTCCATAAAAGGGGGTGGGTTGTTCGATGAGGCAAAGAAATCTGGCAAGAAATTCCGCGTAACCAAATAATTTGTTACGGGGTGGGTCACAGGGGCTTCGTTGCTCGTCGGCGGACGCCTGACGCCCGGTGGCTTCGATAATGGATGGGACTTATGGGACCAATAGGACCTATGAGACGCAGCCACATAAGTCCCATGTGTCTCATAGGTCCCATCCGACGACACACCCTGCCCGCAACGATTCGACGACAGCTTGCCCGACAAAACCTCCCTGAGTCTCGACGAAGGAGCGAAGTCGGGAGAACGCGAACGACGGTTATCCCTCCAGCATCTCCTTGAGGACGGCGCAGAGAACAGGCCGGATATGAGCGGCTAATTCAGGATTAGCGTAGGCTACCCATGAGATCGGCGAGGTTGTATCCAGAGGACCATCCATCGGACTGCCGTCTGGAGACTCTAATATGACGCCGGCTTCTTCTAACACTAGCGCGGCTGCCACATCGTAAGGATGGCAGCAAAGAGCGGACGGGATACCCAGCTTCTTGAAAACTAGAGGCCGAATATCTGCGATCATGCGGTCGTGTCCCGACAGCAGTTCGCAGAATTGGCCGCCGGTCGAGATATACTGATCTTCAAACACGATTACTTCCTTCCCGGCTGCGCTCGGGTAAAGTCGCTCCCATAACTGCTGCTCGATCGCAGCCGTCAGCGCTTTACCGGCAGGAAAGAAACGCGAGATATAGCCGAACCCATGGAGCACGTCGGCGGCATGCGATGGTCTTACGGAACGTGAGAGGATCTCGCCGGTAAGGATATTGACCGAATCGCTAAGAAACCCGCGACCTCGAATCGCGGAGAACCTGTCCGCCCGCCACTGTTTGGTCGTCGGTAGCTCGACCATCACCGCAACCTCGATCTCAGATAATCTGGTTGCTGGGCCCCTTTGCGGCGCTACCCCGGCTAAAAACCAAGCCGCCCGCTTGTCGTACATGATCCCCCGGGTGCCGTCGATTGGGTCCAGGATGATTTTCGCCTCGGTTTGTTCACAGGGGACTTTTGGAGGAAAGGTAACGGGATGCTGCGGATCGATCCCTTCCATAACCAGTTCTACCGGGATCGTCGGAGGCCAGTGCTCAGTGAACCACTCAGTGATCGCATCTTCGCTGATGCGATCGATGCCATAGATAGTATCGGCGACGCTCTCCCGCGAGATCGTGGCTAAATCGCAAGGGTCACTCTCGTGCCGAGCATTCAATACGGATTGACGAACATGATCGCCAAGACCAAGCAGTAAGGTCCTGATCCGGTCCGGTTCCGATATCTTCATTTTTAAATGAGGCTTCGCCCGATTTCCTTATCGATCGACTTGCAGATTTTGATGATGAAACGTCTAGTAGCATTTAATTCAACCCCCAAACTTTTTAATCATCCGCAATGGCTAGACCAGTCACCTTGTTCACCGGCCAATGGGCCGACCTCCCCTTAAAGGATCTCGCAGCAACCGCAAAAAAGATGGGCTTCGACGGGCTTGAATTGGCCTGTTGGGGCGACCATTTCGATGTTAAGGCCGCCGCTGAATCCAAGGACTATTGTAAAGAGCGATGGCAAATTTTAACCGGAAACGGCCTGACGGCGTTTTCGATCTCGAGCCATCTGGTTGGACAAGCGATTTGCGACCGGATCGATGAAAGGCACAAGGCAATTCTGCCGCCCGAGATCTGGGGGGATGGCGATCCGGAAGGTGTTCGCCAGCGCGCAGCCGAGCAAATGAAGTTGACCGCTCGAGCTTGCCGGAACTTTATCGATACCAAGCCGGTTCAGGACCTTGATTTTCCCGCCGTAGTCAACGCTTTCTCCGGATCAAGCATCTGGCACGCCTGTTACGCATTCCCGCCCACTAGCCAAGAGTATCTCCAAAAAGGCTACGACGATTTCGGGCGCCGGTTTCTACCGATTCTAGACGTGTTCGAGCAATACAATGTGAATTTTGCGCTCGAAGTTCATCCGACCGAGATCGCTTTCGACATCGGGTCGGCCCATCGAGCCCTGGAAGCTGTCAACCAGCATCGACGATTCGGTTTTAACTACGATCCGTCACACTTGGGATACCAGGGGGTCGATTATGTGAAGTTCATTCGCGAGTTCAAAGATCGCATCTATCACTGTCACATGAAGGATGCGTGGTGGGGCCACGGCAACGGAGACGTCGGTGTTTTCGGTGGTCATACCGACTTTGGCGATTACCGGCGTTATTGGGATTTCCGTTCGATCGGTCACGGTGACATTCGGTTCGAGGATATCATTGTGGCTCTGAATGACATCGGTTACGGAGGACCGCTTTCCATCGAGTGGGAAGACGGCCGCATGGACCGGATCCACGGAGCAACGGAATCGTGCCGCAATGTGAAGTCCTACGATTTTGCACCGAGCCGAGCCGCGTTTGATGCGGCTTTTGAACGCAAGAAGGCCTAACTCACGAGCATCACGCGGAAAATAAGAAGCTTATGACCCAAAAACTAAAGATGGGAATGGTGGGCGGAGGCCGGGATGCCTTCATAGGCGGTGTGCATCGGATGGCGGCCCGGCTAGACGGACGTATTGAACTTGTGGCGGGAGCCTTTTCTTCTGATGCGGCTAAATCTCGGGCGTCAGGTGAAGACCTGGGACTCGATCCCTCAAGAGTCTATCCGGACTACGAAACGATGGCGGCCGCGGAAGCTAAGCTGCCAGAGAGTGAACGCATCGACTTCGTGTCGATCGTGACACCGAACCACGTGCACTTCCCTCCCGCCAAAACCTTTCTGGAAGCCGGTTTCCACGTCGTTTGCGATAAGCCGATGACGTACGATCTGGCTGAGGCAAAAGCGTTACGCGACCTGGTGAAGTCAACCGGTAAGGTGTTTGCGTTGACTCACAATTATACTGGTTACCCCATGGTCAAAGAGGCGCGGGAGCTAATTCGGAACGGTGATTTGGGCAAAATCCTCAAGGTCGTAGCGGAATACCCACAGGGTTGGTTGATTCAACCGATCGACGCTGAAGGCCAAAAACAAGCGGCTTGGCGAACCGACCCTTCCAAAACGGGAGCTTCGAGCTGCATCGGCGACATTGGCACCCATGCGGAGAATCTGGGCCGTTATATCACCGGACTCGAGATCGACGAGCTGTGCGCCGATTTTACTACCTTCGTCCCCGGCAGGCGCCTGGAGGACGACGGCAACCTCTTAGTTCGCTATCAGGGTGGAGCTCGCGGTGTCCTCTATGCATCACAGGTCTCAGTGGGTGAAGAAAACGACCTCAGCGTCCGGGTTTACGGAACGAAAGCCTCACTGGAATGGCATCAGGAACATCCTAACGAGCTGACCGTTAAATATCCAGATGCGCCGCGGAAGATCTATCGTCGAGGGAACAGCTACGTTAGCGACATCGCGAAACGGTTTACCCGGCTTCCGTTCGGGCATCCCGAGGCCTTTATTGAAGCCTTCGCAAACATCTATCTGGAAGCTGCCCGGGCGATCGAAGCCGTGAAAGAAGGAAAATCGATCCCCGCGGATGTCGACTATCCAACGGTCGAAGACGGAGTACTCGGGATGGCATTTATCGCTACTGCTGTAGCCAGCGCAAAAAACGGGAGCACCTGGACAAAGTTCGTCTCTTAGGAGTTAGGAGCTGGAATCAAATTTGGTGGGGCGAGGCTCCCGAGCGGCCACAAGGCTTAAGCAGGTGAATCGGCGCACAACCATCAATGGGCTGAGTTAGGCCCATAAATGTGCCGAGCCGCGGCCCAGCGCTCGATCACGGCTCGGCGCGCCTGAAATGTAGCAATACCTTTTGTCAGACAAATACGAATCGCTTCGTCACTATTTCGAGGCCTTTCGGGAGCCTCGCCCCACCAAGTTAGGTCGCCGTTTCGCCTGCTAGCTCCTGCTTTTTTCCGGTCGCCTTTGTCTGCATGCTATGGCTAAATAGCACTTTCTCTTTTTGCGACAGCCAAACCCAATCAATTCGTTCTTAACGGCAGCGGAACCCGAAGCGCTGTTTTTGTTAGCTGCTATCCTATTTTATCTAGCCGGGTTGTTGATCGGTCGAGTGCTCAAACGCCGGTTCAAGATCGGATTAGGGTGGACTTATCAGATCTTTATCGTTGCCGCCGCAGTCCTTATCGCCAGCGATCTGTTCCACTTCGATTTTCCGGGTCAACGTTTAGTCGGCATGACGGCCCTGTTTTTTGCTGCCTTTCCGCTTAATGCTCTACTTTACCGCTATTTCTGGCCGATCTTTGGGTATCCAGGCGAACAAGCGCGAGTTCCCCCTTTCTTACCGCAGATCACGACGCTGCTGTTAATTGCCACCGCGTTTTTCACTAGCTTAAGCACGTTTTACGGCGCCGCCGTCCCTGGTCTGCTAGCTGGTTCCGGACTGATCGCTTTCGTCCTCGGCTTAGCCCTGCAAGACACGCTCGGAAATATATTTGCCGGACTTGGTCTCCAAGCCGGGAAATCCTTTCGGGTCGGTGATTGGTTGATCGTGGACGGAAAACACGTCGAGGTAATCGAAGTAAATTGGCGCTCTACTCGACTCCGCAATAACGACGCTGCCAGTTTAGATATTCCAAATAATCAGCTGGCCAAGGCAACCATTGTGAATCTCTACAACCCAACGCCGATTCACGCCGCCCGCGCCAGCGTCTGCGTGGAGTACAGAATTCCGCCCAACCATGTAAAAGAGGCCCTCGTTCAAGCCGCCTTGGCTGCCCGGGGCGTTCTCTCTAGCCCGGCTCCTGCCGCATTTTTGATGAACTTCGATGATTCCGGCATTCGTTACGAGTTGAAATACTGGATCAATGACGCCCGCCGGTATCCGGAAATCAGCGATATAGTGAGAACAAATATCTGGTACGAACTCGACCGCCGCACCATCCCGTTTTCTTACCCGACCAGGGTCGTGGAGATGCGGACCAAGAAAGAAACCGAACCTACGGACCAAGTTGTGGTGTTGCTCCAAGCCCAACCGTTGTTCGCGGATATGGAAGCCGATCAGATCCAAGCGCTGGCCAAATCCGCTCGGCATTTACGGTATGGAAAAGGAGAAAAGGTTATTACTCAAGGCGATCCCGGCAAATCGATGTATGTGCTCTCATCCGGTATCGCTCAAGTTACCGTAGAACGCGATGGCCGGGCCTCGGACCTCGGAGAACTCGTCAGTGGCGAATGCTTCGGTGAGATCTCGCTGCTAACGGGAAACCCCCGCACTGCCAGCGTTACGGCCAAAAGCGATTGCGATATCGTCGAGATCGATCAATCCGCCATGCGCGACCTGCTGAAACAATATCCGCGCTTAGCGGACCACCTCAGCGAAACGCTTTCGACGCGCCGCTCGGTGCTAGAAACCGAGTTAGCAAACTGGAAAGACGACCCGGAAGCAGCCCCAATCAGCCAGACGAAAGAGAGTTTTCTGGCGCGGATGCGGCAGCTCTTTGGGTTGTAGGTTCTAAGTTGTAGGTTTTACGTTGTAGGTTTTAGGTTTTAAGTTACCTATATAATAACTTAATAATTATATGTTGTGTACGTTTGAAATTCGAGTATTACTTGGCAAATGGCAAACATCGCGGACTTTCGGGACTTTGAGGCGTTTAAGGCGTGCCGAGTTTTCGTTAAGGAGGTTGGATTGCTGATCAGATCCGTGCCCCTGAGGCGAAATAGATGCCTGGTTGATCAAATGGAGAGGGCTTCAATTTCCGTTTTGTCAAACTTCGCGGAGGGCTTCGAACGTGATGGAAACGCAGAGTTCATTCAATTCTTGACGATCTGTAAAGGATCGATTGGCGAGCTTCGGGCACAGCTCATATACTGCCTGGACATAGAATTGATCGACCAAGATAAGTACGACACGGTGGACGAGATGGCGGCATCAGCGGGCAGACTTGTCGGTGGTCTAGCTCGATACTTGAAAACATCCGGTAGGCTGGGTCGAAAATTCGAAAATCGAGCCAGACCAATCAGGAAGAGGAAACAGGCGAGACGCAAGAGAGCGTAGGTTGCCCACAACTCGTAACCCGCAACTCGTAACTCCTAACCCGCAACCCTAACCATGAACCAAGATTCGAACTGGATGCGGATCGCGCTACGCGAAGCGGAAAAAGGACTCGGCCGCTGCAGCCCTAACCCGGCGGTCGGAGCTGCCGTCGTAAAGGCCGGACGGTTGGTGTCGACTGGGTACCATCGCAAGGCTGGTCGACCGCACGCCGAGATCGAGGCACTCGGAAGAGCGCCGGCTTCCGGTCTCTATGGCTCGACACTCTATGTCACCCTAGAGCCGTGCTCTACTTTCGGCCGGACTCCGCCATGTACCGACGCGATTATTGCAGCGCGGATCGGACGAGTTGTTATTGGCGCGATCGACCGCAATCCGGCACACGCAGGGAAAGGAATCGAGCTCTTGCGATCGGCGGGAATTCGGGTCAGCACCGGCGTCCTTGAGAGCCAATGCCGGCGCCTGAATGTTGGCTTTGATCGATGGATCAGTTCAGGCCGGCCCTGGGTTATTGCTAAAATCGCTCAGTCACTGGACGGACGGATTACCCGTCCCCCGGGCGAGTCGACTAAATTAACGGGAACGGCTGCGCACCGGAGAGTGCAAGCATTGCGGGCAACGGTTAATGCCATTCTCATCGGCGCAGAAACCCTGCGCCAAGATAATCCCCAGCTAACGGTTCGCGGTGTTCGGGCGGCCAGACAGCCATGGCGCGCGATTGTAACCCGCAACGATGAATTGCCGCCAGAATCGAGGCTGCTAACAGACGGTTTCCGCGAACGCACCTTAGTTTACCTAAGCCAATCGTGGGACCAAATTTTGCTCGATCTGGGCAAACGAGGGGTGACCCGCCTCCTGGTTGAAGGCGGCGGCGAGGTCCTTGGCGAACTGCTCGATGCAGACCTCATCGACGAGGTATGGAGTTTTTTTGCTCCCATGTTAACCGGTGGCGCTAAACCTTCATTTGGCGGCGAAGGCGTGCCTGACAATGC
>Ga0207067_10343_pt1 | contig 12041 bp, 19 predicted proteins | sample Alteio_BWMinCont_25_FD_153484 | JGI IMG/M metagenome (GOLD analysis project Ga0207067, IMG submission 153484) | Enriched cells from forest soil in Barre Woods Harvard Forest LTER site, Petersham, Massachusetts, United States -... | ecosystem: Environmental > Terrestrial > Soil > Temperate forest >...
CCTGCATCTAATATTAAAAAGGAGATTACAAAAATTCTTTTTGATCAAGGGTATATTCTGAGTTATAAATTTGAAGAGAGTGCCAATAAGCAAGGCATTATCAAAATAGCTTTAAAATACAATCCTAACAAACAATCTGCTATAAAGGCGATAAAACGTATCAGCACTCCGGGTGCCAGACATTATACTGGTGTCGATACAATGCCGCGCGTTCTTAACGGCTTAGGGGTTGCTATTTTATCAACCTCCAAAGGGCTCATGACAAATAAGCAGGCTAAAAAGGAAAATGTGGGTGGAGAAATTTTGTGTTACGTTCATTAAAAATTTTAAGGTAACAATTAATAATAAAATAATTAGATGTCACGTATAGGTAAATTACCGGTTACACTGCCAAAAGGTGTTGAAGTAAAAGTTTCTGACAAGAATGTTGTAAATGTAAAGGGCCCTAAAGGCGAATTGCACAGAAATGTGGATACTGCCATTGCAGTTAAAGTGGAGGAGGGAAAGGTTGTTTTAACCCGGGCTACGGAGCAAAAGCGCCATAAAGCGCTGCATGGTTTATACAGGGCTCTGATTGCTAATATGGTTCATGGAGTAACCCAGGGATATAAATTGGAACAAGAGCTTGTCGGTGTAGGTTATCGTGCTGCACATAAAGGTCAGCTTTTGGAACTGACGCTGGGATTTTCTCATAATGTAGCTTTTGAGTTGCCTAAGGAAATTAAGTTGCTCACAGCTACTGAAAAGGGAAAGAATCCAATGATCATATTGGAGAGTACTGATAAAGAATTGATTGGGCTGGTGGCTTCAAAAATACGTTCGTTCAGAACTCCCGAGCCATATAAAGGCAAGGGTATTAAGTTTAAGGATGAGCAATACCATTTCACGGAATGTATTACGTGAAACCCCGAACTGACGTATATATCCACGCGGGCGTCCGGTAAGTTTACAGCGATTACGTGTGCGTATAGGTGAAGAATTCCGGGGTAGCTTTTGCAGCCTGGCAGAAGCCTCAGGATCACCAGCCAATACAGCTGCCTTTAATGCAGCCCGTTTAGCCGCATATCTTTTAATCATTCTTGCTCTTTTGACCTCCCGGGCCTTCATTGATTCTTTTGCCATGCTGTATTTTTATTTTTTTTCCTGATTTCTGAATGGTAAACCATATTCCGCCAAAAGTGCTAATGCCTCTTCATCCTTCTCCGTGGAAGTAACGAAGGTGATATCCATACCCATAATTTTATTTACTTTATCAATGTCAATTTCCGGAAAAATAATCTGCTCAGTTACGCCAAGGGTATAATTTCCATGCCCGTCAAAGCTTTTATCATTAATGCCTTTAAAATCACGGATACGTGGCAGAGCAGCTGAAATCAAACGATCCAGAAATTCATACATCATGTCACCCCGAAGCGTCACACGAACACCAATAGCAACCCCTTTACGAAGTTTGAAGTTCGCAATATCCTTTTTGGAATAGGTAGCAATGGCTTTCTGACCGGTGATCGTACTCATTTCCTTCACTGCGCCTTCAATTAACTTCTTGTCCGCAACAGCGTCGCCAACCCCTTGATTTACACAAATCTTCAGCAATTTAGGCACTTGCATAGAGGTTGAGAAATTGAATTTTTTTTGAAGGGCAGGAACGACTTCCTTCCTGTATTTTTCCTTCAGCCTGGGTGCATATTTTTTTGTTTCCATTATTTAATTACCTCCCCTGTTTTTTTTGAAACTCGTACTAATCTATTTGTCTTTTCATCCAGCTTACGGCCAGTGCGTGTAGGATTTCCAGTTGATGGCTCAATCAGCATCAGATTCGATATATTGATAGAGGCTTCCTGCTGAACAATTCCACCCTTGCTGTTTTTAGCACTGGGCTTGGTGTGTTTCGAAACCTTGTTCACACCTTCAACAATAGCTCTTTTACCGGCTACATCTAAAGTCAGAACTTTTCCTTCAGAACCCTTGGCATCTCCAGCCAAAACCTTTACCAGATCGCCTTTCTTAATATGTAATTTCTTATTCATTTGTTAAAATTGTATGGTTTAAAGCACTTCAGGTGCCAATGAAATAATTTTCATAAATTGTTTGTCTCTTAATTCTCTTGCAACAGGTCCAAAAATACGGGTACCCCTCAATTCATCTTGAGCATTCAGAAGGACAACCGCATTGTCATCAAATCGTATAAAAGAACCATCCGGTCTGCGAATTTCTTTCTTCGTCCTTACAACAACGGCCTTGGAAACCGCGCCCTTTTTAATCCCACCGGAAGGAAGCGCATGCTTTACAGTCACTACAACCTTATCACCAATCGAAGCATAATGCTTTCTTGTGCCGCCCAAAACCCGTATGCAAAGCACTTCCTTCGCACCGCTGTTATCGGCTACTGTCATCCTGGATTCCTGTTGTATCATTGTCTGATTATTAAATTCGTTACTGAAAAATTATATTTTACTTAGCCTTTTCAACTACTTCAACCAATCTCCAGCACTTATTCTTGCTCAGCGGACGAGTTTCCTCAATACGAACAGTATCACCAATTCCACACTCATTCTTTTCGTCATGCGCCATAAATGTGGAAGTCCGGTTAACGAACTTGTGGTATTTCGTGTGTTTTATTTTACGTTCCACCGAAACCACAATTGATTTAGTCATCTTGTTGCTGACAACTGTACCCACTTTCTCTTTTCTTAATTTTCTTGTTTCAGTTTCCATTTTTCATTCTATGGTTAAGTTCTGTTTGAAGACGCGCAATTGTTCTTCTCGCTTGTCTTATTTTAAGCGGATTCTCGATAGGAGAAACCTTATGACTCATTTCTGTTTTGGTCAATGCTGCTTTACTTTCAGTGATTTTTTCAGCCAGATCTTTGGTTGAAAGTTCTTTTACTTCGCCTTGTGTCATGCTATTATTTCTACTTTAAAAATTAATCAGGATACCTTTTCTTCTACATAATCTCTGCGAACAATAAACTTCACGGTAATCGGAAGTTTTTGTGCCGCAAGTCGTAATGCTTCTTTTGCAACCACCATAGGAACACCCTCTACCTCAAATAATATACGACCAGGCTTAACCGGGCATACCCAGTATTCAGGAGCTCCTTTACCCTTACCCATACGTACCTCTGCAGGTTTACGGGTAATCGGTTTGTCAGGAAAAACATTGATCCAAACCTGTCCGTCGCGTTTCAAATAACGGGTCAAAGCAACACGGGCTGCTTCAATCTGACGTGCCGTAACCCAGGTTCCATGAATAGCTTTGACGCCAAAAGTGCCAAATGCAAGCTCGTAACCGCGCTTAGCATCGCCCTTCATTTTCATTTTCTGGCACTTCCTGAATTTTGTTCTTTTTGGCTGTAACATCTCTTATTAAGTTTTTTTAATCGCGTTTAGCTTTTCCAAATCCACCACCCTTAGGTCCTGCATGCCCACCACCATGTCCACCTTGTCCTGCATGTGCACCCGGAACCTTCTTTTCTTTTGCACCGCCAAAGTTTGGTGATAAATCACGCTTGCCAAAAACCTCACCTTTGCAAATCCAGACCTTTATCCCAATGCGGCCATAAGTTGTGTGTGCTTCAGCAATGGCGTAATCAATATCAGCTCTCAGTGTATGCAAAGGAGTTCTGCCTTCTTTATAAGACTCCACACGGGCAATTTCGGCTCCGGCCAAACGACCGGAACACCTGATTTTAATACCTTCAGCACCCATTCTCATGGTAGAGGCAATCGACATTTTAACGGCTCTGCGGAATGAAATACGGCCTTCAATCTGACGGGCAACACTATCAGCCACCAAACGGGCGTCGAGTTCAGGACGTTTAATTTCAAAAATATTAATCTGAATATCCTTTTTAGTAATTTTTTTCAACTCTTCCTTTAACTTATCAACCTCTTTACCACCCTTTCCAATAATAATTCCAGGACGAGCAGTATGAATAGTAACAGTAATAAGTTTCAGGGTACGCTCGATCACAATTTTCGAGATACCAGCTTTACCCAAACGGGCTTTCAGGTAGTTGCGGATTTTTTCATCTTCCACTAATTTATCCGCATAATCTCTGCCACCATACCAGTTAGAATCCCATCCTTTGATGACACCTAACCTAAAACCAATTGGATTTGTCTTTTGTCCCATGAATCTATTATTGTTTTTCTTCTTCTTGTGTTTCTATTTCTGTTTCTATTTCAGCTGTTTGTGCAGTGTCTGAATTCTCATCTGTTGTGGCTGCTGCTCCTGTTCCAACAAACAAGGTCACATGGTTGGACCGCTTTCGCATCCGGTAAGCACGACCCTGAGGAGCAGGCAGCATACGTTTCAGTGTAACAGCACCGTCCACAAAAACCTCCGTCACGAAAAGATTACCGGCATCTGCCCGCTGCCCTGACTTTGCCTCATAGTTATGAATAGCCGATGTCAGAAGGGTTTCCAATTTTGTAGAAGGATGTTTGGCATTAAATTTCAGAATCGTTAAGGCCGCGTAAACTTCTTTCCCACGAATAAGATCTGCTACTGTTCTCATCTTACGGGGAGAAGTAGGGCAGTTACGGAGAACAGCAAAGTATTGACTCTTCCTGTCTTCTTTTCTTTTATCCGCTTTAATTTTTTTTCTTGATCCCATGTTAAATTCTGTTTATTTGAACCCGCTTATGCTTAAGCAGCCTTTTCAGTTTTATTATTTCCGGTATGTCCTCTGTATGTGCGGGTAGGAGAAAATTCTCCTAATTTATGTCCAACCATATTTTCTGTTACATAAACAGGAATAAATTTATTGCCGTTATAAACAGCTAACGTATACCCCACAAAATGCGGAGGAATAGTTGATCTGCGGGCCCAGGTCTTAATAACCGACTTCTTGCCGGCCTTATTCATGACAGCCACTTTTTTGTCAAGTTTATAATCGATAAAAGGACCTTTTTTTATTGAACGTGCCATTCTGTTAGTTTTGTCTTATTTATTTTTTTCTTCTTTCAATAATGTATTTATTGGATGCTTTCTTTGGATATCTTGTCTTGTATCCCTTGGCCTTAAGGCCCTTACGGGAACGAGGATGTCCACCTGAAGCTCTTCCTTCACCTCCACCCATCGGATGGTCAACAGGGTTCATTGCCACAGGGCGGGTTCTTGGTCGCCTTCCCATCCAGCGAACGCGGCCTGCCTTACCATGACTCTCGAGGTTATGATCCGCATTGGAAACAGAACCAATTGTCGCAAGACAGGTAACCAGAATCATACGGGTTTCTCCTGAAGGAAGTTTAACCGTTGCAAACTTGCCATCACGAGCTGAAAGCTGCGCATAAGACCCTGCAGAACGCGCCATTGCACCTCCTTGACCTGGACGCAGTTCAATATTATGAATAATTGTTCCCAATGGAATATCATTCAGAAACATAGCATTACCAACTTCCGGTGTAGCCTTCTTACCCGAAACAACTTTTTGACCAACCTGTAAACCGTTTGGAGCAATAATATAACGTTTTTCTCCGTCCGCATAACTCACCAGGGCAATACGGGCACTCCGGTTTGGATCATATTCAACAGTATTAACAACAGCCGGAATATCCTGTTTGTCACGTTTGAAATCCACTAAACGATACTGGCGTTTATGACCCCCGCCAATATAGCGCATTGTCATTTTACCCGTATTGTTACGTCCACCGGATTTACTGAAAGGAACAACCAAACTCTTCTCGGGCTTGCCTGCAGTGATGTCGTCATTGTCGACAACAATCTTGAATCGCTGACCAGGGGTCAGTGGTCTGAATTTCTTTAGAGCCATTATTTTAAAATAGTTGAGACCTGCTATAGTTGCTCAAATTTGTCAACAGGTCAGTTTATACTCTGTTTTATATGCTACTGTAAAAATCTATCGTTTCCCCCTTCTTGAGAGTCACAATAGCTTTTTTAACTTTATTCACCCTTCCAACTGCTACTCCCCGTGTGGTGTTGCGGGTTTTGATTTTACCATTGCAATTCTGAGTATTCACAGCTTCAACGGTAACACCATACATCTTTTCAATTGCATTCTTAATCTCTACCTTATTCGCGTCCGGATTAACGATGAATCCAAAGCGATTCAGTTTCTCCCCTGCGGAAGTCATTTTTTCGGTAATGATTGGTTTTACAACTATGCTCATTTTTATAAACTTTAAACTTATAAACTCAAAACTATTTTTCAATTATTCAACACTTTCTCAATTTCTTTCACCGAACCTACAGTCAGCAATACATTATTTGCGTTCAAAACATCGTAGGTTGTGAGCTCCGAAGCCGTAGTAACAACCGTTTTTCCCAAATTTCGGGCCGACAAATATACGTTTTTATTCGATTCTGCTAATATTAATATTGTTTTTTTGTCCGAAAGATTCAGGTTTTTCAATAGTTCCATATAGTTCTTCGTCTTAGGGGCCTCAAAATTGAAGTCTTCCAGCACAACAATGTTAGCCTCTTTCGCTTTATAGGTAAGCGCTGATTTACGGGCCAGTTGCTTCACTTTCTTATTCAACTTGAAAGAATAATCACGTGGTCTTGGACCAAATACACGTCCACCACCCTTTACCAATGGTGATTTCATGCTTCCTCTTCTTGCTCCTCCTGTACCCTTTTGACGAATCGCCTTCTTGGTAGTACGGTGCACATCCGCTCTTTCCTGGGATTTATGAGTTCCCTGACGCTGATTCGCCATAAACTGCTTGCAATCAAGATAAATGGCATGATCATTTGGCTCAATACCAAATACCTCATCATTCAGATCCACCTTGCTGGCGGTCTTTTTACCACTTATATTTACTACTGTTAGTTCCATTTCTTAAATTTTTAATAAACTATTTTACAATAAAAACGAAAGAACCTTTTGCACCGGGAACTGAACCCTTAACAACAAGTAAATTCTTATCAGCGAATACTTTTACTACCTGCAGGTTAGCTGCCTTCTTGCGGTTTCCACCCATACGGCCAGCCATACGCATACCTTTTATTACGCGCGCGCCCGTTGAGGAATTACCCAGAGATCCAGGTGCCCGTGCACGGTCGTGTTGTCCGTGTGTCTGACCACCAACTCCGCTAAACCCATGACGTTTAACAACACCCTGAAAACCTTTTCCTTTTGAAGTACCTGTTATATCAACAAATTCACCTTCAGCAAAAAGATCAACAGTTAGTTTATCACCCAGATTAAGGGCGTTCGGGAATTCATAAAACTCAACCAATTTACGCTTAGGAGTAGTACCCGCTTTTGAAAAGTGGCCCTTCATAGCTGAAGTAGTATGCTTATCCTTTTTTTCTTCAAATCCAAGTTGCACGGAAGCGTACCCGTCCTTTTCTACTGTTTTAACCTGTGTTACTACACAGGGACCAACCTCAATTACGGTACAGGGTATATATTTACCACTTGTACTGTAAACGCTAGTCATTCCTATTTTTTTACCTATCAGTCCGGACATTTTATTAAAAAATTATGTTAAATGCTAAAACTCTCTTTTTAGTTTATTGGCTAATTTGTTAATTGCCTGATTAAACAAATCAAACTATACTTTGATTTCTACTTCCACTCCGCTCGGAAGTTCCAGCTTCATCAAGGCATCGACCGTTTTCGAGGTGGAACTGTAAATATCCATCAGCCTTTTGTAAGAACGCAACTGGAACTGATCACGGGCCTTTTTATTTACGTGAGGCGATTTCAGAACCGTATAAATCCGTGTATGAGTCGGAAGCGGAATTGGGCCACTTACAACAGCTCCTGTAGCTTTTACAGTCTTCACGATTTTCTCTGCCGATTTATCAACTAAGTTGTAATCGTAGGATTTAAGTTTAATTCTGATCTTTTGGCTCATGTTTTCATCAATTATAAAGAACGGTTATTATCAAACTTTCTCTGCTTTTTTTCCTTTTACTTTTGCAATTACCTCATCCGACGTTGAACGCGAGGTTTCAGCATAATTTGAAAATTCCATTGTAGAAGTTGCGCGACCCGAAGTAATTGTACGCAATTGGGTCACATAACCAAACATTTCAGAAAGTGGAACTTTAGCTTTAATAACCTGTGATACACCCTTTGAGTCCATCCCTTCAATCTGTCCTCTGCGCTTGTTCAAGTCACCTACTACATCACCCATATTTTGCTCAGGGGTAATCACTTCTACTTTCATGATTGGCTCCAGAAGTACTGGTTTAGCTTTCGGCAAAGACTCACGGAAAGCAGTTCTGGCACAAATCTCGAAAGACAGTGCATCCGAGTCAACATCATGGTAGGAACCATCTGTCAGTACTACTTTCATACTGTTCACCGGATAACCGGCCAGAACCCCATTTATCATAGCAGCCCTGAAACCCTTTTCAACAGCAGGTATAAATTCGCGGGGAATATTTCCGCCTTTAATCTCATTTTCAAACTGGAGCTGATCTTTGACCACATCCCAATCCGCATCAACCGGTCCGATTCTAAAGCGAATGTCTGCAAATTTACCACGACCACCTGTTTGCTTTTTATAAACTTCACGGTGTTCAATGGTAGCATTGAGCGCCTCCTTGTAGGCAACCTGAGGTGGGCCCTGATTTACTTCCACTTTAAATTCCCTTCTCAGCCTGTCCATGATAATGTCCAGGTGGAGCTCACCCATACCACTTATAATGGTCTGTCCTGAATCCTCATCCGTTTTGATTCGGAAAGTAGGATCCTCTTCTGCAAGTTTATTCAGGGAAACTCCCAATTTATCAAGATCCGCCTGAGTTTTAGGCTCAATGGCAATACTGATAACCGGCTCCGGAAAGTTCATTGCTTCCAGAACGATCGGATTTTTTTCATCACATAGTGTATCCCCTGTCTTAATATCCTTGAACCCAACTGCGGCACCAATATCTCCTGCTTCTATAAAATCAATCGCATTTTGCTTATTGGCATGCATTTGGAATATACGGGAAATGCGCTCTTTATTGCCGCTGCGTGTATTCAATACATATGAACCTGCATCCAAACGGCCTGAATAGACCCGGAAGAAACACAAACGTCCCACGAAAGGATCCGTCGCAATTTTAAATGCAAGAGCAGTAAAAGGCTCATTCACATCCGGCTTGCGGCTTACCTCTAATTCTGTATCAGGATTAATGCCGTGAATCTGCTTTCTGTCCATTGGACTTGGCATCAATTCCATCACATAATCCAACATGGTTTGTACACCCTTATTTTTAAAAGCTGAACCGCATACGATCGGAACTACTTTATCTGCAATACAAGCCGCACGAAGAGCGGTGAGAATTTCAGCTTCCGTAATGGAGTTAGGATCCTCGAAAAATTTCTCCATCAGCTTGTCATCAAACTCCGCAATGGATTCCAATAACTTCGCTCTCCACTCTTTCACTTCTTCCAGCATTTCAGTAGGTACAGGAACAATATTATAAGTCATTCCTTTGTCCTCCTCGTTCCAGACAATCCCCCTGTTATTAATCAGATCCACAACTCCAATAAAATTTTCTTCAGCACCGATTGGCAGTTGTAATGGAATTGGGTTACCTCCCAGAACTTCCTTCACCTGCTTGACAACACCCAGAAAATCAGCTCCTGAGCGGTCCATCTTATTTACAAAACCTATGCGGGTAACATTGTAATTATTTGCCAAACGCCAGTTAGTTTCTGACTGAGGTTCAACACCATCAACAGCTGAGAAAAGAAATACCAGCCCATCCAGAATACGCAGTGACCTGTTCACCTCAACGGTAAAGTCAACGTGTCCGGGAGTATCGATAATATTTACTTTGTACTTATTGTTGCGGTAATTCCAGAAACAAGTCGTAGCAGCAGAGGTAATGGTTATGCCCCGCTCCTGCTCCTGAACCATCCAATCCATAGTAGCGGCTCCATCATGAACCTCGCCTATTTTATGGTTAACTCCGGTGTAATAAAGAATACGCTCTGTACATGTGGTTTTACCTGCATCAATATGAGCTGCAATCCCTATGTTCCTTGTATATTTTAAATCGCTCATGATGCTTTTATTTACTAAAATCTAAAATGAGAAAATGCTTTATTGGCCTCCGCCATTTTATGTATGTCTTCTTTCTTCTTAAATGCTGCGCCTTCTTCCTTTGCAGCAGAAATAATTTCACCAGCCAGTTTATTTTCCATAGACTTCTCATTGCGGTTGCGGGAATAATCAATCAGCCATTTCATGGCCATGGACACACGTCTTTCAGGACGGATCTCAGTAGGAATCTGGAAAGTAGCGCCTCCCACACGACGGCTTCTGACTTCTACAGAAGGAGTGACATTGGACAAGGCTTTCTTCCAGGTCTCAAGTCCGTCCTGTTGCGTTTTTTGCTGAACAATATCAAGTGCCTGATAAAAAATACCATAGGAAGTTTCCTTTTTCCCGCTGTACATCATATTGTTCACAAAGCGGGTCACCAAAATATCATTGAATTTCGGATCAGGTAACACATGTCTTTTTTTGGCTTTGGTCTTTCTCATTTTATAAAACGATTATACTGCTTCTAAAAATTAAATCTTATTTATTTTTTTGCCGGAGCTGCTGCTCCTTTTGCACCAGCCTTTGGTTTTTTAGTTCCGTATTTTGAACGTCTCTGATTACGTCCTTCCACTCCTGCTGTATCCAGAGCACCACGGACAATATGATAACGTACGCCCGGAAGATCTTTCACCCTTCCGCCACGGATCAATACAATTGAGTGCTCCTGCAAATTATGGCCTTCCCCGGGGATATAGGCAATAACTTCCACTTTGTTCGTTAGTCTTACCTTGGCTACCTTGCGCATAGCAGAGTTTGGCTTCTTCGGCGTTGTTGTATAAACACGTGTACAAACGCCGCGCTTTTGAGGAGATGACATCAAGGCGGCAGACTTACTTCTGTTAGAGGCCTTGAACCGCCCTTTACGCACTAATTGTTGAATGGTTGGCATAGTTTAATTGACTAATTATTAAAACCCTTATTTTATAACGGACGGCAAAGGTAGGAAAAATATTTATAAACAATAAATAGTTTATGATTATTTAAGGATTATTTTTGACAACCAAGGGCTGGGTTTTAAGAGCCATTGGGAAAACGGTACTAATCAACCTGCTAATCAACGTTAATTATGAGTCAGGATCAGTCAAATGACAGGTATCTGGAAGAACTGAATATAGTTCAGCGGCAGGCCGTTGAATGTTTACAGGGGCCTGTAATGATAATAGCAGGGGCCGGATCCGGGAAAACAAGAGTGCTGACCTATCGTATCGCCCATCTGATCCGCAACGGTGTGGATCCGTTTCATATTCTTGCCCTTACATTTACCAATAAAGCTGCGCGCGAAATGAAAGAGCGCATTACCGGAATTGCAGGTACGGATACCCGAAACTTATGGATGGGAACATTCCATTCCGTTTTTGCTAAAATATTGCGCATAGAAGCTGAAAAAATAGGTTATCAGAAGAATTTCACAATTTACGACACAGAGGATTCCAAAAACCTGCTAAAAGACATCGTTAAAGAATTAGGCCTCGATGAAAAGGTTTACAAAACTTCTCTTGTTTATAACCGGATATCTGCGGCCAAAAATCAGTTAATCTCTGCGCAGGCTTATGGTCAGACCGACCGGATAATGGAAGAAGACAGGCTGAGTTTCAAACCAAAACTATCGGATATTTACATTAAATACAGCAATCGTTGTTTTAAAGCAGGGGCCATGGATTTTGATGACCTGCTCTTCAAAACCAATGTATTGCTTCGTGAGCATGCCGGTGTACTGCAAAAATACCAGGAGAAATTCCAATACATTCTGGTCGACGAATACCAGGACACCAATTTTTCACAATACATCATCGTAAAGCAACTTGCGGCACGTTTTGAAAATATATGCGTCGTTGGCGATGATGCCCAAAGCATCTATTCATTCCGTGGAGCGAATATTCAAAATATATTAAATTTTGAAAAAGATTACCCCGATTTGAAAACCTTTAAACTGGAACAGAATTACCGCTCAACGCAAACTATCGTAAATGCTGCAAACAGTGTTATTGCAAAAAACAAAGATCAGCTTTCCAAAAAAGTAT
>Ga0207067_10345_pt1 | contig 11885 bp, 11 predicted proteins | sample Alteio_BWMinCont_25_FD_153484 | JGI IMG/M metagenome (GOLD analysis project Ga0207067, IMG submission 153484) | Enriched cells from forest soil in Barre Woods Harvard Forest LTER site, Petersham, Massachusetts, United States -... | ecosystem: Environmental > Terrestrial > Soil > Temperate forest >...
TCGCGGCGGTTGCACGCCGCGTACGGGAACAAGATCGTCGTCGTGAAAGAGGCGATCAGCGGGAACACGGTGACCAGTTGCCCGCGCAACGGCGGGACATCCGTCAACGGCCCGTCGGCGGGCGACCGGCTCGACCGCGATGTGTTGGGCGTGGCGGGTCTGCGTTACGTCGTCTGGTTAGAAGGTATCAATGACTTGGGCGCGTGCCTGGTTTCGGGCGACGACGTGATCAAGGGTTTTAAGGATGTGGTGGAGCGGCTGCACGCTAAGAAGATCAAAGTCATCGGCGCAACGGTCGTGTCGAGTTTCGGCAGCCCGATCGCAAGCTATGGGTTTCCCAAAATCGATACCGAACGCAAGAAAGTGAACGACTTTATCCGGGCCGACGGGTTGTTTGATGCGGTGGCGGATTTTGATGCGGCGACGCTAGACCCGGCCACCGGCGCCATGAAAGCGTCCATGCAGCCAAACCAGACGACCGGAGGGCCCGGGGAGCTGCTACACCCCAACCGGGTCGGCTACCAAGCGATGGCCGAAACGATCGACCTGAAGCTTTTGGCGCCTTCGCCGGGCCAGTAGCAGCGTAAGGAATGCGCAGGCACGCCTCCCGCCAAGGCGTGCCTCATCTTTCCGACAGCTCTAGACTGAGTGGTGATCGGCAATTCAGTCGAGCTCTTGCCCAATCCATACTAAATGAATCCTATTCTTCTATTTACTTCGGATCGGCACTTCGAAGTTCAAAGCTATTCTGGTGACCATGGCATTCTACTTTTGCACAGTAGGCGTACGAACACTGATACAAAACGAATCGAAATTCAATTTACGGACGTCAGAGCCGTGGAAATCAGATGTTGGTTTGACGGATTGTCGATTCTTGAGGTCGATGCAGATTACTTGCGCAACGCGCCCAGCAGGCCGTTCGAACTAATTGAGCATGGCAATCAGGTTTATGCCTTGAACGGGAATGGCTGGACGGGATTCGTTGTCGGAGGTGAGAATGTCTTTTTCAAGGATTTCGACACCGGGAAATCCGTAGCTCCGCCTCTGCCATAAAGTCGCCGAAGAACACCGCTGGTCAAAATTTACGACGGCATTTACGACATCGTCGGTAAGGGTTATCGGCTGCGCATCCGTCGAGGAATTGGGCACGGCAGAGGGTTCTTGGTTACTGTCTCGAACGAGGGAGTGGACCCTACTGATCCAATCAAAATCGTTGATGAGATCGGGCTTGGTCGAATCGCGAGCTATAGTGGCGCGTCGCCCGAAGCAGCTGCGATTCCAAGCCGCGATAATTCTCTCGAGGCATATCAGAAGGCAGCAAAAGTCACGGACGAATATGCGCTGCCTTACCGATTGGGAGTTAAGTCGGGGCTGCCCGACGCGTTGCAAGTGCGACCAAGCGGCAATCCCTGAGAAGGCGGCCAGCTCCGGCAGGCTTCACCTTTTTCGAGGGCCGAGAAGCGAGAGGAAATCGTCAGGATTATCCATCGTGAAAAAGAGCGAGCTTGAGCATCTTAGTGTAGGGCTCCTTCAACGTCCAAGCTCCGGGCCGCCCTTTCTATCGATGGTTTTCTGTCCGGGTCCGGATGGAGATTGCCGCTTTCTCACTTCGCGCCCCAGCTCCTGGCTAAGCTCTCCTTCTCTCCCTTGAATCCCTAACGCGGCTCGCATCGCATCAAGATCGTCGCGGATTTTCTCAAGCTGGTCTGCGGGCACTTTGTCCAGGATCGAATGGAGCTGACGCCGAAAATGAGGAAGCCGTTTATCCGTCAAGTTTCGAACGCTCGCTTCCGCATGCGTTTCCATGAGGGCGAGAGGAAGCAGTGTGAACGGGTCCATGGCGCCCGCTTTAACCAGCGCCGCCCCATCCGTTGTTAACGAGAATTCGAGCAAGCGACCGCTGCTTTTTATTAATGCGCGCTCATCACCGGCTGTCGTTGCAAACTCCTTTAATACTTCCGAGATAACAATTCCCATGACGGTAAACTGCTTTGCATCCTAACGGCTGCCCTCCGGTTTTCTCTGCGGAATGCTGGCTAGGTTCAGCCCCTTTGTTTGATACAACAAAAAAGGGTTAATGACCCGTATCGTAAAACCTCGGGCGGACTCCGTGACGGCGCTTTCTCGTATCTGCTTCGCGTCTGCTCCCAAAATCTGACCGAGTATCTCGATCTTTCCACCGCGTGGCTCTTCTAGATTAATTCTCCCGAGCGACAGGCCTGCAGCGGTCAATCACGTCGAACAGACTGTGGTGTGGTTCGAGGCCAAAACCGGGAGCGATCCCGGTCGAGAAATGCACGCGCCACCCGTCAGGTGAATGAGCGAGGGTGTAGGTTTTCGATAGTTCGTCCATTTCCCGCCTACCTCCCTATCCCGCTCGTCCGGTTTTCCTGCCTCTCAGGCGCGGCCCTGTTCAAAATGAAGAACTCGGGAGTTAACAGCAGGTGATTGCCCGCGATCTCCCGCAGCCGCCGGATGTCCGCGCGATCGACTGACAGTACGTGCTCCGCCGCTTCAATCTCGGCACCGGTTAATCGGTCCAGGCGCAAGATGGCTCGAGCGAGCCGGCGAGCCTCTTCCAAGCAGAACGATTTCTCCGCTTCTCCGTTCTCCGGCTCCTCACGCACTAGACCTGGTTCCGGCTGGCGCTCCTCATCAATGAGAGCAACGGCTTCAAATTGAGGAAGCTCCTTCTCTGATTGAATCATGGTGTCCATAGGCTGTGCCTCACCTCCCCACTTCGATCGTTCTCCCGATCCCACCGCGCTGCAGGCAATCGGTCCGGATGGTGAAAAAGCAAACTGTCGGATGTAGACCAAAGACCAAAAACGCATTCGGTCAACTTAGCTTCTTTGCATAGTGCTTTAGCATTTCGGGATCGATTGCGCCCGGAGCGCTCAACTGCGGCTCTTCTTCGAGGTCAGGTACCGGAAAACCCGGAGGCATCTCATCCCGCACTACCAGCTCCTGGCCATCTTCCGGATGACTACCGTTCCAGATCTCCGCGACCTGTGTGAAGGCGTCGGCAGGACACCATTTCCACATAATTGTGTGCAGACCTTCCCGTTCCAATTTAGCGGCCTCGGGAAATTGCTTATTACTTACGTCTGGAATCGGTAACAGTCGACCAACATCAGCACCGGTTAGTTTTTCCAGGGCTTTTGCATACGCAACAACATGCACGCCGCCACGGACAAGCAGGTAACCGATCATGGCTCGAGCGGTAGGATCGTCGGTGGATTCATACGCTCGCGATTTTCCGCAGCGGGCCCCGCACTCCAGAAAAAAGTTATGCAGGAGATCCATCTTTAGATTTCCTGTCGCCGTGACGTAACTTCCGGTCCAGGGATTGCCCATGGAGTCGTAAGGCAGAGCAGTCTGCCCGGAGGCGAGAAAATGGTAAGCAAAGCGAGCACCTTCGGCAGCATCCTTCAGGGGCGCAGGATCCGGATTAACTCTACGGCTATTGGTGGCCGATTTCTGCAGGCCATTCTTTCTAGGGTAATGGTCACCATTTCCGCCAATCTTGCTTCGGTCATCCCGCTTTGTCGCACCCGTCAGAAGCAGATTGATCGTGGCAGCAACCGCTTCGATGTGACTGTACTCCTCTGCAGCGATGTTGCAGATCAGATCGTAAAAGGGCCGCAGCTTCTTTTTCCCGCGGAAGTTGAACGATTGAAAAGTGTAGTTCATTAGGGTGGACATTTCACCGAACTTGCCGCCCATCAACTCTTGCACGGCGGCTGCAGCGGCCGGGTTAGCGCTCTTTGGGACCGGGAGATCGACGGCGACGTTATCAAAGCGTTGGATCATAGTACCTTGGATTCGCTCGCGAATCGAAGTTGGCCTCTTATCGGAAAGAGATTGACGTTGTTTGACTGAAACTATCGCCACTTAAATTCCTGCCCCCCTCAGAAAGCCGTGGCTAAGCATATTGAGCCTAATCCTTAGTGACTTTGTTGGGCTGCGCGCGACAACTGCTCCAGCTCAACGAGGAATCGTCGGGCGGTGGATGCAGAAGGGACTGCGATCAGGCCATCGGTTCGTCCAGAATTCCCTGAGTCACCCCAGCAACAGAAAGCTGCTCTTAAGAAGCGTACTTTCTCGATAGCGAAAAGCAATGAGGAACGCCGGGCAGTCATACTCGTAAGCAACGTTAACACGTCGAGAACGGTATAGGAGAAACTTGGCGAGCTCGCCGAGAATTGGTGAACTCCAGTATAGTAAGTTTTCGACTATGGCGAATTCTCAATTTAGACGGAGATGCAAGAAAGGTTCAATGACAGCAGGCAAAGCGATCGCACGAAAGCGAAGTCCTCGAGGCTCTTGGCTGCTGGTTCCCCTGACACGTGGATAGGAAAGGCACCGCACCGTGTCTTATACCATTGCTCCACACCCCAAAGGCAAAGCAGCCGAGTGCTAGCTTTAAGAGAAGACTACCCACATGAGTATGTTTTCGTCTTGGATAACGGCCTAAATCAGGCCCCTGATGGTCACATACTTTTTAAATAGGAAAGGGATCGGCGGCGCGCTGCCAGCATACAGAGAAACTGCTTTCCGCGCTCTGTCCCGTTCTGATTGCATCTGACGTCTCGCCCGTCTGAGTGCTCCTGCGGGAGAAAAGACTCTCTCCCCGTCGAGCCCCAAAGCGGTCTCTCCTTCCTCTTTCTCCTAGGCAGAACCCAGGTTCGCCTAATACCGCTCCTGTACCAAGTGTCTGGCCAAAGCGATGAATTTCTATACTTCTATCTACAGGAATTGAAAGATAGTAGGTGTTAGTCGCTACACACAACTAGGCCCAGGATCGGACGGACGATTGAGGCGTGCCTATGAGCAAGCCGAGAGCTCGTCGGCTCGGCAACGTAACTCATTGCCTTTCGACCCGACTCGAAGACAGCGGTCAAAACGTCCACCCCAACGAGAACAGATTAATTTTAGTAGCGGGGCCACTGGTACACCGTTTAATCTTCAGTGGCATGATCCAGCGAATTGCCGAGGCAGCTGAGGCACCGGTTGTCGTCATCGAACGGCGGAAGGATAAGAATCCAGCGATCGACCACCGACTCTGAGCGGATCAAGACAGGCTTTCTTGTATAGCTTTCGATTTCGTCATTAATTGCACCCGCGGATCAAAAATTAGAATGGGGAATGCGGCGAGTTGGGTTGCAAACACGATGCTGAAAATTGGTTCACTATTTTCGCAAAATGGGAGTGATGCTCTATCAGCCCCATGTGCTTAGCCGGTGCGAGTCGCACCATTTGCGCTCCCGGTATGTCCCGCTGCATGCGCTCGCTTGCTTCCGGCGTGCACACGGGGTCTTTATTCCCCGCCACCACAAGCGCAGGTACCTTGATCGCTTTGAGCGCCGCAGTTGCATCGTAACGCAGCATCCCAAACATGCCTTGTGCCAATACAGCCGGAGAGGCTTGCAGTTGAAAACGGGTCACGAAATTAAGTGCCTCCCAGGTCTCGGTCCCGGCAAACCCGCTGCTTTTTGTCGATAAAAACGCGGAACCGTTCAGGAAGCTCATCCAATTCGACAGCCAGACCAGCGGTGACAACCAGATCGTGAGATGCAGAAGCGGAACGATGACCGGACGCTCCAACGCCGTACAGAAACTTGCCATCTTTGTCGTGCGAAGCGGATTGGTGTACGTAGTCTGTACAAGAGCAATACCCCTTACTCTCGCCCGCAGAGCCTCTGGGAACAGGCGGCAAAATGTGAGTGTTATCATTCCTCCGATGCTATGCCCAAGCAGTATCGCCGGACGGTCGCCCATCAACTCCAAAACCGCCTCCAGATCCCGGGAGAGATTCTCCATGCTGTAGTCCCGGTTAGTTGGCCGCGTGGACTTGCCAAGCCCAGGCAGATCCCAGACAATAAGCTGAAAATCGCCTGGTAACTCCTTCTTTAGGTAGTCCCATTCCGTACTATTCGCTCCCCAACCATGTGTCAGAATGATCGGTGGGGCATCCTCCCTGCCATAACATTCGATCCGTAGTTTAGAGCCATCGGGCCGACTCAACCAGTATTCCCTGGCCCCTTGTCGAGATCGCTCCGGTAGTGCGTCGCGACCCGCAGAGCCTTTGGTTTTTGTGACGAGGCTCAGAATACTTCGCACAAATACACCGCCGGCCAAAACCCATAAAAGTAGGCCAACTGCAACAGCTAGGAGAAACGTCTCGTGATTATTTCCAATGTGCGGGTCGAAATAGGAGCGATGGAGATTAGAATCATAGCTCCATGCCCGCTGATACCATTTATGGCTTATGTAAATCCCAATTCCTAACAGAACCCACGAAAACAGCCCAAGGAACCAAAAACGGATAATCGAACTGGGGATCATATTAGGTTACACGTTTTGCGGTATTCAGCAGTTAATCAGGTATTTCCGACTAACCACTCATCGTTTTAATTGGTTTAAGTGTGTACCAAAAAGTAAGCCAGGCATTCGCCGCCTGGCCCCCTTTTTGTTAATATTTGGCTTTTACAGATCCCGTTCTCTGTCTCCTGAAAGAGAAGGCAGAGGAACGTCGCTTTCTCTGATGGCGCCCGGGGCACCTTCATGAAGCGTGCGGTCCCTCGGGTCAGAGACATCTGCCCCCTTAAGATCGGAATGGGCCTCCCCTGCAGCGGAGATGTCATGAGCGCCCAGTTCCTTAAAAACGGCTTTCGCGGCATTTATTTCATCGCCACTCTCGGAGTGCACCGAGATTAGGATTCCACCGTCCTTCACTTTGCCCTCGTATCGTTTGGCTTCGTACTCAGGTATTCCCAAACCGACCAGGGCTCCAGTTAGTCCGCCGACGCCGGCGCCAATGGCACCGCCGCTAAGCGCCGCCATGATAGGTCCTGCAGCGATGAAGGGGCCAAGGCCCGGAATGGCCAACGCACCAATTCCCGCCAGCAAGCCAATCGTACCGCCGACGGCCCCACCTGTACCGGCGCCGAGGGTAGCACCTTCGGGCATCTTGGTCGCTTTTTTGTGAGCAAAGTTACGCGAGCTTTCCTTGTCAGGAAAGAGCACAGAGACGTCGTTATCGGAAAAACCTTTACTTTCGAGACTTTCGACGATGGTTTCAGCTTGGTCTTCGTTATCAACGAGACATAATGCGGAACGTTTCATAATTATTTCTTTTCTTTTTGCGTCGAGTGAGCTTTAGGGAAATGTCGCTTACTATTGCTTCCCTTTAACCTCGAGTTGGTTGTTGACTTGGTTTGGTCCGGCGATCTGGCCGGCCTTTGCGCCGATAGCGTCCTTTTCCTGCTGGCTGTCGACTGGACCGCGCAGCATCACTTTGCCCTCTCGCACAATGATTTTAATGTTCTTACCATTCATCGACAGGGAACCGTCTTTCACGACCTCCTGTCGGATTTTCTGCGTCAGCGCAAGATCGTCCTTATTATTGGACTGCTTCTCCGCAGTCTCTGTATTCCTGTTCTCATCGGTGGAATTGCGTTTGGTATTATCTGCCTCGCTAGAGCCCGAAGCGGCAGTCGGGCTGGGGTTTGCCTGCTGTCCTGGCGACGAGTAAACAAAGAGAAGGGCGCCAAGGATTGGCGATAGAAGTATTTTCATTCGAATTTATTGTTAGTCAGTTTTGTTAAGAGAGAGTGTAGTAACGACAAATGAAGACGCTGGGCTAGCCACTTAAACTGGGGCTAGGCTGATCCGTCCAAGTGAAAATCACGACTGTTCAGAGAAGGACCCAGAGACGACGCTAACGCGATTTTGGAGCGATGTTTACTATGCGAAGGCTGTTCGCATGGTGAAATGGGCTGCGAATTCTGCCCTGCAATTGCGCAACCTGCCTACCATTGATCCGATTGCCGGCTAGACATCCAGGTGCACAATTTTACTTCTTTTTTCCTCTCTGGTAACCATCAAAGACTTTCCCTTCCACAAGCTAGTCCGAAGTGCCCTTCACGCGCGTATGCTCATCGACTCGTTTTCGTGGGGACGCTTCTGTCCACTTGTTCGGAGAATTCGTCCTTCTCGTTTACTACACTCACACGCAGTCTGTTCGTAAGAGACCGATAATCTGGTCGTGCGTTTCGGGACAAGAAGTAAAGATAAGTCCGCCGGTCGCCGGAAGAGTATTGCACTGCAATCTAAACAAAGGGCCAACTCGGTTCGTATCGATTGTTCTCTATCTAATTTTAAAGAAGTGATTCTCACGGTCCAAATCGTTCACATCGGCCTCAGCAGAGGAACACCGTTCTTGAGACCTGAGCAAAAGGTTAGTCAATGCTTTGTGTCGGTCGAATCAGAACCGTTCTTGCGAATCATTCGAAGATCGAGCTTCTAACAAGAAAGGAGGGCGATCTTAGTCCCTCCAGGCAGAAATACCGGAATCGGTGCGCAATCTAACCAACTCCAAGATGGTCCTGACAAGCTCGTCAGGATCAATGGGTTTGGCCAGGTGTGCCTGGAAGCCGGCCGCCCGGGTCCGAACGCGATCTTCCTCGCGAGCTGCGGCCGTAAAAGCAATGATAGGTAGCTCAGCAAAGCCTGGCTCAAGACTCCGGACTTTCTCCAATAATTCGTAACCGTCCATTTCTGGCATCGCCAGATCGCAAATTAGAACGTCCGGATGAACATTCTTGATCGCCCCAAGCGCTTCTTGTCCTGACCCCACCACGCTAGCCTCAGCGCTGCTATACTGCAAAATGGTTTTCAGGAGGTCTCGCGAATCGGCATTATCATCTACACCGACAACCCTAATGCTTTTGAGTCTGACATCAGGCATCTTTTGCTCTGCTGCAACGCCGCTCGCTCCGGTACGTTCGCCGCCAGGCGCGAAATTGGCTGCCATCGTCGGCAATTCGACCCTGATCAAAGCTCCGCGACCTGGTCCTTCGCTCTCGGCGCTGATCGAGCCGCCATGCGACTCGACAAGGTGTTTGCAAATAGCCAAGCCTAGTCCCAATCCGATACTCTCTGCCCCGTCTCGGGTGAAACGTTCAAAAATGTGGGGAAGGAACTCTGGTGAAATTCCTTTGCCCGTATCTTTTACCACGAGAATCGCTTTTGCTTCAGTTTTTCTTAACTGCATGCTCACCGAGCCTCCGCTAAGCGTAAACTTCAGGGCGTTACTCAAAAGGTTACCTAGAATTTGGCGTAGCCTCACCTCGTCTCCCCAGATCCTACAGCTAATCTCCTGTGGAATTTCAATCAGACTCTCCAAAGCAATGCCTTTTTTGCCCGCCTCCGGGTGCACCGTTTCGACACTTGTATGAACGATCTGCTTCAAATCGATGTCTCGGTAGTCCAATGTCAGCTTCCCGGTGACGATCCGGGAGGTATCAAGGAGGTCTGAGATTAGTTCAACCAGGGTACCGGTATTACGTTGCAGCACCTCCAGTCCTTGCGCCGTAAGGGCCTCGTCGTTACGCGTTTCCGTCATGAGATGGGTCCATCCGACAATGGCATTCAGCGGAGTACGAAGTTCGTGAGCAACCATCGCTAGGAATTGGTCCTTCGCGTGATCTGCAGCCTCGGCCTTTAGTCGAGCTTTTTCGAGTTCGACGGCTGCACGACGTTGAGATTCCAGTAGATCCCGAACCTGATACTGTCGTTCGCGCGACTGCAGCGCGACCCGCAGAACGCTGAGCAACGTGGCTGGGCGGAGCGGCCGTTCCAGTACGGTTACTGCACGAGAGCGAAGAGTTTGCACGCGCTGCGCTGTGACTTTAGTCTGCGGCCCCGGGCGTGTAAGAACTATGATCGGTAGCTCCGACCAGGACTCTTGATCCTCAAGCCACTTACTCAGGCTTAAGCAATCCGCAGATGAGCCGAAGGATTCCTCAGTCAGCAGCAGAGCTCCGACAGAACTTCCCTCGGCTCTGAGCCGCTCAGAAAGCTCGGACAAACTCTGGCATGGCTTGGGAACCATCTTCGCGGTGGATAACACAGAAGCTGCCAAATCGGCATCTTTGCCCACTGGGGCTAAAATGAGGACGACTTGAGAAGCATTAGTCTTGTTGGTTCGCATCATTGTCCGGGTCTCGGACTACCAGGTCCTCTGTCATTGCCCGGCCGGATTCCAGAACCGGAGTTCCGGTAAGCACTCCTCGGAATTGATGGAGCGGCTCGCCAACCCACAATCCTTTTTCAGTCACTCTAAACTCGCGAATGGTGCGCTCGTGGCTCCCACTGCGCTTCTTCGCGATCGAAATCGCCTGGCGAACCTCGCCTTGTGTCTCGAAGTGGCGCAGGATTACTACGGTATCGGCTAGGTAGGTAAGATCGACGGGCGAGCGGACCTCGTTCATAAAACCGGCCTGCGCGAGGACCATAATGGTGAGAACGCCAAGTTGGCCGAGGTAGGAAAGAGTCTCGTGCAGCTGCAGCTCAAGCATGTTACCGCTTTGCATCGCCTTACTGTAACCGTTTAGGCTATCAATGATTATCATACGCCCGTTTTCCTTCTCTACGAAATCCAGCAGCAGGTGAGCGAACTGCCCAGGGCTAAGTTCCGCTGGATCGACCTGCCGGGCGTGCAAAACGCGATCGCGAATGAAAGGTTGCAGATCGACACCAAAGGCCGCCGCTTTAGCAAGATAAAGGCCTAAATTTTCATCAAAGCTAAACAGGGCCACTCGCTCCCCTCGCGCGGCAGCAGAATGAGCATAAGTAACAGCAAGGCTCGACTTTCCTGTTCCGGAGGGCCCCATCAGCAAATTACTTGTGCCTCTGTCAAGGCCGCCTCCCAAGAGGATATCTATCCCTTCGATACCGCTCGACACGGGCTCGCGCACGAAATCGCGGTGATGTTCGCCCGGTACAATCCTGGGAAATACCTTGATGCCGCCCTTCTCAATCAGATAATCGTGCGTACCACCCAAAAAACCGCTGCCTCGAATTTTCAGGATGCGCATCTGACGGCGCTCAGCTCCGTATGGAAGCTCATTTCGACCTAAGGAGATGACTCCGTGGCAGACGGACTGGAGTTGTAGATCATCTTGGGCACTATCCGACGGAAGGTCATCCAGTAAGAGAGTGGTACACGATCGCCCACCGAGGAATTGCTTAATACTTAGAGCTTGGCGCCGGTAACGAAGAGCGTTTTGCGAAAGCAGGCGAAGTTCAGACATCGAATCGAAAACGGCCCGCCTCGGTTTGATCCGCTCGATTTCGGCGAAAAGGATTTTCGTAACATCGTGAAGCTCGATATCGCTGGGATCGAAAAGAGTGTTTTCCGTTTCTATCGAAAGGTGCTGGGCAAAGTTCGAAAGATCCAAAACATCGAGGCCATCGAGTGACCAGCCGTGTGAGCCCGCAACCGCAAAAAGTTCGTCGCGCGTTTCAGAAAATGTGACGTAAAGGCAAGATTCCCCTCTATGGAAACCTGCCAACAGGAAATGCATCGCCAGGGTCGTCTTGCCGAGCCCGGGATTGCCCTGAATCAAATAGAGAACGCCGGCAGGAAAGCCCCCACCCAAGATATGATCGAGACCATTAATTCCGCTATTACATCGCTCCAATGCTGATGCTTCGGCGCTCATGCGGAAATGTAAGCGGCAATTGAAAGCTCGAGAACTCTGAATAAGCGAAGGGGCCCTATCGAGCGCATGTCACTGACATGCGCCGATTTCATATTGACCCCGATAGTTGACCGGAGCCGTTCTGGTTCGTCCTCAGCTCTATCCACCATTGATAATTTCTTCCGCCAGTTTTGTTCCCTCCACCGCAACCGAATCTTAGGGAACGCCTTTTCTCGCATGCTCAAAGTGTCGTCACGGAAGGGCGAGAAACCGCGGTCGTCAGTGGTTCCAAGTTGTTTTACCGGAATATATCGCACCGCCTCCACAATTCGGTCTCGGATTTCTTCGGGATTCTCGACCCGTGGATCGATAGCGAGACGACTCCAATGAATATCC
>Ga0207067_10347_pt1 | contig 11870 bp, 7 predicted proteins | sample Alteio_BWMinCont_25_FD_153484 | JGI IMG/M metagenome (GOLD analysis project Ga0207067, IMG submission 153484) | Enriched cells from forest soil in Barre Woods Harvard Forest LTER site, Petersham, Massachusetts, United States -... | ecosystem: Environmental > Terrestrial > Soil > Temperate forest >...
ATTATAGCCTTGCTGAAAGACAAACGGCTGGTCGAGCTCAACCGGGAAAAAACCAACAACAACTTTTCCGTCGGCGATTTCTATCTGGGCAGAGTCAAGAAAGTGATGCCGGGGCTAAATGCTGCATTTGTGGAAGTGGGATACGAGAAAGACGCATTTCTTCATTACCTCGATTTAGGGCCTCAGGCAGCTTCCCTGATGCACTATACCAAACTGGTACAAACAGGAAAAATCAATACATCTGACCTCGGCAATTTCAAAAACGAAAATGACATTCCTAAAAACGGAAAAATAGGCGGCATGGTGTCCACCGGGCAAAGCATTCTGGTTCAAATTGCGAAGGAACCTATTTCCACCAAAGGCCCACGTATCACTTCGGAATTATCCATCGCCGGGCGTTATTTAGTGTTGGTACCCTTTTCAGATCAGATTTCTGTATCCCAGAAAATTAAGGAAAATGAAGAGAAAAACAGGCTCAAGCGCCTGATGCAAAGCATCAAACCCAAAAATTTCGGAGTAATAGTCCGCACCGTCGCGGAAAATAAAAGTGTTGCCGAATTAGATGCCGATCTGAAAGACCTGATCAGTAAATGGGATACTTGTTTTCAGGAAATGAAGACAGCCCAGGCCCCTAAAAAGGTATTGGGAGAACTCGACCGCACTTCTGCCATTTTGCGTGACACGCTCAATTCCTCTTTTAACAATATCCATGTAGATAATGAAAAAATGTTCGATGAGATCAAATCTTATCTCCGGACAATTTCACCCGAACTGGAAAAAATAGCCAAACTGTACAAAGGCGCTGTCCCTATTTTCGATCAGTTTGATGTAGAAAAACAAATGAAAGCACTGTTTGGAAAAACAGTCACCATGAAAACAGGAGCTTACCTGATTGTGGAACATACCGAAGCATTGCACGTCATTGATGTAAACAGTGGGCACAGGGCAAAATCAGGCTCCACACAGGAACAAAATGCGCTCGAAGTGAACCTTGATGCTGCAGTAGAAGTAGCCCGTCAGCTAAGGTTGCGTGACATGGGTGGAATCATCGTTGTAGACTTCATTGATTTGCATTCAGCAGAGAACCGCAAGCTCCTGTTCAACAAACTGCGGGATGAAATGCACACAGACAAGGCCAAACACAACATTCTTCCCCCAAGTAAATTCGGACTGATACAAATTACCAGGGAACGTGTACGGCCCGCAACAGATGTAGTAACAGTAGAAAAATGTCCAACCTGCGGAGGAACAGGAGAAATTCAAGCCAGCGTATTATTCATAGACCAGATCGAAAACAACCTCCGGTATATTTTGACAGAACAAAACGAAAAAGAAGTCATTCTGTGTGTACATCCCTTCATCGAAGCCTTTTTAACCAAAGGATTTCTTTCACTGCAAAGACGCTGGAGGCTAAAATACCGCAAGAAGATTACTGTCCGGGCGGTATCCTCTTATCACTTTATGGAATACCATTTTCTGAATAAGAAAGAAGAGGAGATTAAAAGCTGATTTGAAAATTAAGCAAGCTGCCATTTTCTCAAATTTATAACGGCTGCTATTCAAAAACCTGACATTCCTCAGTTTTCTCCCTATTTGACAATTCCATGACAATCAAACTATCCCTTTCCCGATATTTGGACTACAAATCATGGACAACTTCAAAATCATCGTATTTACGCACAAAACCATTGGGGTTGATTCCATCGGCAGACTTCACCTGCAGGACGACACAAAAGCAGATCGGCTGTGTTCTATAAAGCAAAAGTGTGCCCTTGATGAATTGATGTACCTCAGCACTTGCAACCGTGTTGAATTCCTGCTGGTCACACCTCACACTTTAGATAAAACATTTCTTCAGAAATTTTTCAGGGCATTCGGTCCTGACTGGCAAGATTCAGAAATAGACTGGGCTGTAGAAAACGCACAGACGCTCGAAGGAGAACCCGCACATGAACACCTGCTCGAAGTAGCCTCCTCACTCGATTCACTTGTAGTAGGAGAGCGCGAGATTATCACACAGGTTCGAAACGCATTTGAAATGTGCAAGACTTTAGGTCTGACCGGAGATCTTATCCGCCTGGTCATCAAACAAACCATAGAAACTGCAAAAAGAGTTTATACAGAAACCAATGTGGCAAGACATCCTGTATCTGTTGTTTCTCTGGCCTATCGCAAACTAAAAGAACTGAATGTAAAACTGGATGCCCGCTTTATCATCATTGGCTCAGGAGTTACCAATACAACATTCTCCAAATACCTGAAGAAGCATGGGTTTACAAACTTCACAGTTTTTAACCGCACATTGGCAAATGCACAAAAGCTTGCTGCAGATTTGAATGCAACGGCGCATTCCCTGAACGAATTAAAAAATTACAAAGGAGGATTTGACGTCATCCTTACCTGCACAGCTGCCTCAGACAGTATTATAACCAAAGCTATTTATAAAACCCTTGTAGGTACCGACAACACAAAAAAAATTGTCATAGACCTTTCTGTTCCCAATGACCTGGACGCTGAAGTATTGAACAGCTTTGACATCAACCTGATAGCAGTAAATAACCTGCAGGATATTGCCTCCGCCAATTTAAAAGAACGCGAAAAAGAATTAGCCGGCTGTAAAAAAATTATCGGGGAGAATATTTCAGAATTCCGTCAGATACTCAAAACACGGAAAGTAGAATTGGCCATGAGTGAAGTACCTAAAAGAGTGAAAGAGATTCACCACACCGCTCTGAATGAAGTATTCGCCAAAGAAATGAGCACGCTCGACCAGCAATCAAAAGATGTACTGAACAAAATTCTTTCCTACGTGGAAAAAAAATACATCAGTATGCCCATGAAAATGGCCAAAGAAATTCTCATAGACAAAATTTAATGATCCTTGGCTCCAGAGGCAGCGAGCTTGCATTATGGCAAGCCAGATTCATTCAGGCCAAACTGAAAGAAATCGGAGTATCAGCTGAACTCAAAATAATAAAAACCCAGGGAGATAAAATTCAGGACCTGAGTTTTGATAAACTCGAAGGCAAAGGATTTTTCACCAAAGAAATTGAAGAAGCCCTGCTTTCAGGAGAGATTGATCTGGCGGTACACTCCCATAAAGACCTGCCAACCGAATCACCCAAAGGATTATTGATTGCTGCTGTATCCTATAGGGAAGACCCTTCTGAATTAATACTGATTAACAAAGACGCCGTTGACGAACATAAAAAATACAGTTTAAAAACAAATGCGAAGGTAGGCACCTCCTCTGCGCGCAGAAAATCCCAGCTCCTTGCCTTCCGGGAGGATATAACCCTGCATGATTTAAGGGGCAATGTCCCGACCCGCATACAAAAGCTAAAAGACAAACAGTACGATGCAATCATGCTCGCGACGGCAGGAGTGGAACGCCTGGGAATAGATCTTTCCGGATTTCACCAGGAGAAATTGGCCCCCACAGAATTTATACCTGCTCCCGCACAAGGTGTACTGGCGCTGCAAATCAGGGAGAATGACAAAAAACTCGGACTACTGCTCCAAAAGCTAAATCAGGCAGAGGTAGCGGAAACAATAGCTATCGAACGGAAAATCTTAAACCTGTTTGATGGTGGCTGCCAACTCCCGCTTGGAGCCTATTGTGAAAAATACGAAGATGCAGAAGGCGAATACATTTATAAAGTTTGGGCATCCAAAGCCGACAACTGGGACAAATTTCCACGACAACTTTACGTAGAATCAAAGAAAGCAGAGGGGCTGGCTGAGAAAGTGGTAAAAAAACTAAATGAGGTAAATCCCACCTCCGTATTTATTACAAGGGATTTGCGCAAATATGATTACTTTCAAAAAGCCCTGACGAAAAACGGATTTACAGTTCAGGGCCGTTCGCTCATAGAGATAAAACAAATTCCAATCCGCAAACTGCCGGTCACAGATTGGGTGTTTTTCTCAAGTAAAAATGCTGTAAAACACTTCTTTCAGCAAAAACCGGTATTAGGAAAAGTTAAATTCGGAGCCGTAGGCAAAAGCACTTCAGAGGAGATCCGTAAATTCGGGCAGAGAGCTGAATTCATAGGTTATTCAACAGATACCCGCCTGACAGCCCGGCAGTTTGCCGCCGTAGTAGGCAGCAAAACAGTATTATTCCCGCAGGCCAAAGACAGCATGAAATCAATTCAAAACCAATTTACTAAACCCGGACAGGCCCTGGACCTCATTGTTTACGAAACAAAAAAAAACAGTGTAGCTGATTTACCAGTCTCAGAAATTCTTGTTTTTACCAGCCCCTCAAACATAGAAGCTTATGTTGAAAAATTCAAAATCACTCCTCAGCAAAAAACAGTTGCTATGGGCGACGCAACTGCAAATGCCTTACGCAAGCTGGGTATAAAAGTGGCTGCCATGCCACCTTCCTTCGACGATCTGGGTTTGGTGCAGGCTGTGATGAGTGTATGAGAGAACTTATTGCAAATATCAAAACCTAATACCTAAAAAATGCTGAACAGACCCCGCCGCCTCCGCAAAAACCCAATCATACGTGAACTGGTAGCTGAAACACGCCTCTCAAAAGACATGTTCATCTATCCCTATTTTGTAATTCCCGGAAAAAAGCATATCCATCCCATTGCCGCAATGCCCGGCATCAACCACTTTTCAGTTGATGAATTAGTAAAAGATGTGGAGCATGGTCTGAAACATGGCCTGAACAAAATTTTACTTTTCGGAGCAGGAGAAGAAAAAACCTCCGATGCCAGTTCCTCGTTCAGCAAAAACTCTATTGTTGTGAAAGCGGTAACCGAATTAAAAAAACAATTCGGAGATGAGTTATATGTAATAACAGATGTTTGTGTATGCGCCTACACAACCCATGGACATTGCGGAATCCTTCAAAATGACTATGTTCAGAATGATGCCTCTGTTGAAGTCCTTGCAAAAATGGCCCTTAGCCATGCCCGGGCCGGCGCCGATATGGTTGCCCCTTCAGATATGATGGATGGTCGTGTAGGTGCCATCCGTAACCTGCTTGATAAAAACGGATTGGAGAACACCTCCATCATGTCCTATGCCATAAAATTTGCATCAGCTTATTACGGACCTTTTCGTGAAGCTGCCGACTCCTCACCGAAAAAAGGTGACCGAAAAAGCTATCAGATGGATTTCCGCAACGGCAACGAAGCTCTGAAAGAAGCCATACTGGATGAAAATGAAGGTGCCGATATTTTAATGGTCAAGCCTGCTCTGGCCTACCTCGACATCCTACGCGACCTGAAAGAAAATACCCTGCTTCCGGTTGCGTGTTACAATGTATCAGGAGAATACAGCATGGTCAAAATTGCAGCACAAAAAGGCCTGATAGATGAGCAGCGCATTGTGATGGAAAATATGCACGCCTTTGCACGTGCAGGTGCATCTATTATTATCACGTATCACGCGAAGGATATATTGAATAAAAGTTGGTTGTAACTCAGGGCAAATACTGGATATATAATTTTATACCTAGACGATATTTACATCCCGTGTTTTACTTTCGAGGCTTTAATAGTAAAACCAAGGGCTTTTTAAGCAATTTTATAATGGCTAAAATCCTGCGCATTAAAGGCCTCTAGTGGCTATTATAGTAGCCATTATAAATTAACGAAAATGGGCATGTTTCCATCTGGTTCTGAAACTCTGGCGGTCGTAGGGGAAAACATCAAACCCGCCCGACTGGGAAGAAGATTAACTGCAGAGCAAGTAGCAAAAATGTCGGAGATTAGCCGATCGACATTAAGGCAGGTTGAAAAAGGGGCGGCGAATGTTTCAATTGGCACCTATTTCAAAGTGTTGGTTGTGCTCGGGCTACAAAATGATTTGTTAAAAATTGGTGCCGAGGATTTTGAAGGAAGAAAATCCCAGGAATGGGGTTTGAAGATCAATAAAAGAGCCCGTCAAATTAAAATTACAGGACTTCCATCCAGAGAACAAAAGTATAAAACAGATTGTGCTTCCTTTCTGCCATGGCCTGATAAATAATAGAATACAGGAGTGCAAACGCTCAGGTCAATACCTCCAGCACCCGCTCCAACTTTAACCCCCTCGACCCCTTAATCAACAAGGAAGAATTCTTCAAAGGATTCCCCTTCAGGTACTCACACAAAACATCCGTAGTATCAAACAACACAGCCCCAATAGTATTTTCAGCTGCCTTAAAATTTTTCCCGATTAAAAACACCCGGGGAAAACCTTTACTTTTTATCAACCCCATTATTTCCTGATGCTCTCTGGCAGAATCAATACCCAGTTCAAGCATATCACCTAAGATCAATACTTTGTCAGCCAAATGCAAAGATTCAAAATTCTCAATAGCAGCCCTCATGCTTGTAGGATTCGCATTGTAAGCATCGAGTACTATTTTGCAGGATCCCTTTTCCATCAGTTGGGAACGACTGTTGGAAGGCACATAACCTTCCAGCGCTTCATTTATTTTTTGTTCCTCGACGCCAAAGTGACAGCCAACACAAACGGCTGCAAGGATGTTCTCCAGGTTGTATTTCCCGACTAAAGCCATATTCACTACCGGATGCTCTATCAAAGGAACAACCGACTCTTTCCGCTTCCACCTCAATTTTATAAAGGGATCACCCTTCACTAAAGTTCCCTGAACATTTACCTGATTAGTCGGGCCATAGGATTCGATACGATTACCCTCGGCAGCCTTCAGAAGCTGGCTATTTTCAGCATTGACAAAAACAAGCCCTTTCTTTTTCTTTAGAAAATGATATAACTCCGATTTGGCTTTCAACACTCCTTCCAGGCTGCCAAAACCTTCAAGGTGTGCACTTCCAATATTGGTGATAATTCCGAAATCCGGCTCAGCCAGTTCGCACAAAACAGCAATTTCGCCAACATGATTCGCCCCCATTTCAACCACAGCCATTTCATGCAAAGGAGTCAGAGAAAGCAACGTCAGCGGCACCCCTATATGATTATTCAGATTTCCTTTAGTGGCGAGAACTTTATATTTTTTACTCAATACAGCGTAGACCAGTTCCTTGGTAGTCGTTTTTCCATTGCTGCCGGTTATCGCGATAACCTGAGTATTCAGCATCCGCACATGATAATTGGCAAGCGCTTGCAAAGCCTCCAGCACATCAGGAACAAACAAAAAGCGCTTATCCTTTACATAGATGTCCTCGTCCACAACTGCATACGCACAGCCAGATGCAAGTGCCTGTTCCGCAAATTGATTACCATTAAAATTCGGGCCTTTAAGCGCAAAGAAGACAGCGCCTTTTTTTAATTCACGACTGTCCGTACAAACAAGAGGATGTTCTTCGAAAATTTTATAAAGAAGGGTAGTCGGAGTAAACATACAAAACCAAACAATCTGTAAAATTCAGAGCTCTCCGAACGCCGCCTACTTCTTCCCTTTACCCAGACCAGTTGGACTACCAACACGGGTCATAGCACAACGGAAACCAAGATAAGACATATCCTGCCTTTCATCCAGGAAGCGACGGGTACCAGGCGCCATCCAATAGGCGCGGTCATGCCAGTTTCCACCTTTATATACGTGCGCTTTATCATTGATCATGGAAGTCACACCATACTCATACATCAGCTTATTTCCCTTATTCGGAGCATCGTCATCATTGTAATACACACTGGATTCAATGTCTCCATCCACATAATTAATATTATCTGCTTTTCTGTAATTTCTGCGCTCATCCAACCTGTCTTCCTTATTGGCGATACCCACATCTCTCCATCTGACCATTCCCGGTATGCTGGTTATATTACTATCCTTGTCATACAGAATAGAATCTGTATTAATAACAATATCATTCGGGCCATTTGCAGGATCCTTTACCTGAGTCTTGAACACGTTACCCCGGAAAGGGCGGAAATCCTCTTTATCTTCTCCCGTCAGAGGGCGATACACATCCATCACCCATTCGCTGACATTACCGGCCATGTTATACAAACCATAGTCATTGGGCCAATAAGAAAAAACAGGAGCAGTAATATCCGCATTGTCATTCAGGAAACCTGCAGCACCCATATTATCCCCATTGCTGCGTTTAAAGTTGGCAAGCATCTGTCCGATAAACTTTTCCTCCGGATTACGCACAGCGTGCCCATTCCAGGGATAAATACGTCTCTCCGTAATACGTTCACCCACTGTATTCCCGATCAGGCCATATGCAGCATATTCCCACTCTGCCTCAGTGGGCAGGCGGTAACGGGGTAAAAGAATACCATCTTCCATGCGAACCTGACGTTCTCCGGAACCATTAGGGTCAATAGAAGGAAGGTTCGTATTCACTTGTCCGGTCCATTTTCCGGCCAGGTATTGATCCGTATTAAAATAGTCCGCCTCAGAAGGCGTAGGGTTATGATTCAGGATACCCTCGCGAACCAGAATAAACTCATTCACGCGATCCGTTCTCCAGGCACAAAAATCACTTGCCTGTAACCAGTTAACACCAACCACAGGGTAATCCCTGTAAGCCGGGTGACGCAGATAGTACTCCACATAAGGCTCATTGTAAGCCATCTTTTCGCGCCAACAAAGCGTATCCGGCAAAGCCTTTTTATAAATCTCATAAAAATTCGCGCTAAAAACCCTGTAAGTCCAGTGCAGGTACTCTAAATAATCGAGGTTACGCACCTCTGTTTCATCCATGTAAAACGAAGAAACAGTTACCCTGCGGGGAACATTGTTCCAGTCGTAGGTCACATCCTGCTCAGCACGACCCATGGTGAAAGTACCACCTTCAATCAGAACCAAACCCGGCCCGGTTTCCTGCTCCTCATAAGGCATTACCTCAAAACCACCATTCTTAGGATCATTATAAGCCCAACCGGTCACCGGAGAACGCTCCTTTTTACAGGATGAGCCGCTTATAACTACCGCTCCTGTCAGAAAGGCCAGCTTCAAAAGTCTGTTCATCTTCATAATCTGTCGTTTTATATTAAACTAAAATGAGGGGCAACTTATTGTCCTGAATTTTTTCTTTTTAGGCTTACAGGGGAACACTATCTGCAGGGAGATTTCATGCGAACCCGCGGTAATATTCGTAAGCTTAGAGGTCGTCAGGTCGTAACTGTACCCAAACTTAAACATATCCTTCTGAAATCCAATCAGAGCAACGAAAGAGTCCTGATTCCTGTACCACAATCCACCCACAATAGGTCCTTTGGTTAAATACAATCCCAACAGAATTTCCTGAAAATCCTGTTGCTTCATGTAAAGGATATTCGGAGAAATAGTAGTCTCAGCGTCTTTGGCCGCATCAAGCGGAATAACAGCTCCGGCGTGTGCTGTAATTTTCATTGGCAGAGGGCTTGGACCTGTCACCAGACCTTCATCAGGCTGTGTCAGATGATCAAAAGCAGCGCCAAAGAAATAGCGCTTGCTGTATCCTAAAATGCCTACAGATACATCACCATAAGAACGGTGACCATACCCCTGGTTTTCAAGTGTATTGTAAACAAATCCCCTCTTAGGATCAATCTGATCCCCAAAAGTCAGCTTACTCCAATCCACACTTGCCTGCGCATAAGTGGCCTGAAAGCCGGCTGCAATGGAGAACTCCCGGGTCACATTTAACTGGTAAGAATAAATGGCACTGAACCAGGTCCTTCGGATAATTCCACCGGTACCCGCAACATCATTCATGGCCATCAGACCAATGCCACCGGAAATGGCATCCACGTGCTGGTCATACGAAGCATGAAAGGTATCATACGTACCTGAAATTCCTGGCCACTGATCCCTGTAATTCATAATAAACCGGGGGCAGCGGGCCGAGCCTGCAAATGCAGGATTCAGGTATAAAGGATTGGCATAAAACTGTGTAAACTGAGGATCCTGGGCAAAAGCCAACTCGCCATAAGCAAGCGAGAACAGGGTAATCAAAGCGAATGTCAGACGTTTTACCATAATCCTATCTATTTTTTATGAAACCGCTGCAATAATCACAACCAAAAACAGTTATCAACACGTCACAATCAAAACTTCAATTAACAAATGTAATAATTAAAATAGTTATAAACAACCAAATTCAGTTTTTGGATTTTAATTTTACTTTACTTTGCTTTTGCAAAGTTTAGTACTATTTATCCCCGGAAGGGGCTATTCGTTCAATTATTCAAAAAAATAAGGGATTTAACTTCAGATACAAGGATATGAGATTTTTAGGCACCGTATTATTTGCACTGTTCTTGTTGCCCCTTTACCCCGGAAACTTCGGAAACCCGGCAAACCCAAGAAATCAGGTAAGTTCCAAAAGCCCTGCCCGTAGAATTGTCTGGGAAGGAATTCAGGTAAACCAGTTTTCAGAGCGGGAAGTCAATCGTTTCCTTGCCTTTAAAGGAGCATCCTACAATGCGCAACACTTACCCGAATATTTTGAATCTGTAAAATTACCTCATGGCACTACCGCTGTCAATGCTGAAATCAGCGACCCTGTATACATTAACCTGACAGAACAGGAGGAAGCGCTGGTTAAAATAACGGATACGGAACTGAAGGTAACATCAGCTATCGGGTACAGCAGAAAAGAACCTTACGCCCTCATTGGTTTTTTACCCATACGAAAGAACCCCAATTCAGGTAAACTGGAAAAACTGATTTCATTCAATTTGAAGTTGAATCCGGTTACAGCAGTGGCAGCAGGCGGTAAATTAAAACCAAACCATCATGAAATACATGCAGCCAGCTCCGTTTTGGCTACCGGCAATTGGTATAAAATTGGCGTCACTCAGGATGGAGTCTATAAAATTTCCTATACTTTCCTGAAAAACCTCGGATTGAACGTAAGCACGCTCGACCCAAGGAACATTCGCATCTATGGAAATGGAGGAGGGCAATTACCCTATGCAAATTCCGCATTCCGAAGGGATGACCTCACTGAAAATGCAATTTACGTTACAAGCGACAGCATTGGAAAATTAACCAAAGCAGACTATGTTTTGTTTTATGGCCAGGGTCCGACACGCTGGTCTTATTTACCCGCCTCCTGCCCGCTTTTCCAGCACAGTGTAAACCTGTATTCCGACACAACTTATTACTTCATTACAACCGACCTGGGCCCTGGAAAAAGAATCCAGCGCCAGGCTTCCTTAACCTCAGCAACACCTGTCAATGTTACGTCCTTCGATGATTATGCTTATACGGAAGGAGATGCCGTTAACCTCATACAGTCAGGCAGGAGATGGTACGGAGACAATTTCGACATTATAACTTCTTATAGTTATTCCTATAGCTTTTCCAATATTGATGCATCCTCTCCTGCAAATGTTAAGGTGGACTTATTGAGTCGTTACAGTGCTCCCCCGCCCAATGATTTCTCTACCTACCAGGTCACCTGCGGAGCAGCTTCTCAGCTAATACAGCCACCCGGAGTCGCCACCACCCTCTATTACGGTGATTATGCGGCTGAAGCAAGCATCTGCTTTCCTGTTACTTCGCCTGTCTCCCCGGTCACCGTAAACATATCCCTGCAAACACCCGATGCAGTTGGATGGCTGAATTACATCGAAGTCAATGTTCGACGCCTGCTTCAGATGTCAGGAGACCAGATGCCTTTCAGGGATTCAAAATCAGTTGGCACAGGCAATGTTGCACAGTACAATCTTGCAATCGGAGTGAGAGATACGGTATGGGAAGTCAGCGACCCTGCCAATGTCAGGCAGCAAGCCACAACTTTAAATGGAGGCACTTTGCAATTTTCCCTTGCAGCTGATTCACTCAGGCAGTTTATCGCATTTAGCGGGAATTCTTTTTATACTCCTGTGGCAGCAGGATTTATCCCAAATCAGGACCTGCATGCCTTGCCACAAGCCGACATGGTAATCGTCACCAATCCTTTGTTCTGGAATGCAGCAACAACTCTTGCCAACTTTCA
>Ga0207067_10348_pt1 | contig 11829 bp, 9 predicted proteins | sample Alteio_BWMinCont_25_FD_153484 | JGI IMG/M metagenome (GOLD analysis project Ga0207067, IMG submission 153484) | Enriched cells from forest soil in Barre Woods Harvard Forest LTER site, Petersham, Massachusetts, United States -... | ecosystem: Environmental > Terrestrial > Soil > Temperate forest >...
GGCGCGGACGCAGGCTTCGACGGCCAGCATGTGTTTGCACAGGCTCTCCGATTCGGTAAATTCGCACAGCAGCTTCCAGGCATCGTCGCGTGTGGGCATGCGCTTCTCCGGGTTCAGAAGCCAGTAGTGTAACGCAGGAAGAGCGGACCCGCCCAGGGAGGGGCGGAGGAAGGTTGGCATAGCGGAATGTTCCCCACAGGCGCTCGAAAGTAGCGTCTGGCGGCGCCGAGGGCAGTCCGCGTTCCGATTCATTTGGAGTCCGGGAACGAGCCAAGAAGAGCAGTTGGCGGTTACGGCTTGGGACAACCAGTGGATAGTTGGGGCGCGGACATCACGAAATCGAGGCAACGCGCACTAGCAAGCTTGGCATCGCAACCATGGACGTAGGGCACACCAAAAAGACAACGCGATGGCAGGTTTTTCGGTGGGTAGATGCGCCAGAGAATCCTGAAGGGTGCTGGTGTCGTTTGGCCTGAGCCTGCGACGGGTTGGCCTCGAGGAGAGAGACTATGAAAACGACGAGATGGCTTCGAGCGTGCGTTGTGTCGATGCTGGTTGGGGCCATGGCGCTCGGATGGGGCACGGCGGCGTTATGGGCGCAGAGTAAGCCGGCCAATGGCCTGGAAGCGGGAGTGAAAGTTGCGGCGATTAACATGCGCGCAGCGATTGCCAACACCGCAGAAGGCAAACAGGCGGCCACACAGATCGAGGCCGAGTTTCTTCGGCGGCGAAAGGAACTGGAAGATCTAAACAAAAAGCTCAACGATCTACAGCAACGGCTGACGGCGGGGGCGAATACGCTTAGCGACGAAGAAAAGCAAAGGTTGACGCTCGAAGGTCAGCGCCTCACGCGACAGCTGGAACGCCGGCAAAACGAATTTCAGGAAGACTTGAACGACGCACAGAGCGACATGATCTCGCGAATCGGCCGAAGAATGGTCGAAGTCCTGGGAAAGTACGCGCCGGGCAACGGGTACGGCGCGGTACTGGACAACTCGTCGCAGAGCACGCCGGTGATGTATGCGTCGGCGGACATCACTCGAGAGATAGTCCGGTTGTATGACCAGACGTATCCGGTGAAGAGCGCGGTTGGGGCAGTGGATGGGAAGGCCGGGACGACCAAGCCGTCGGATCGATAGAAGGCGTGGCGGCCGGCGGATGAGGCCGACTACGGCTCTTAGCAATCGTAGTTGCGCTGGGAAACAATTTTGCCGTCCTTGAATTCGAGGAATGCAGCAAAGTGGGCCCGCATTTGCCCCCCTTTTGGAATGGTTTGAAAAGGCACGGCCAGGGCGCCCCTCCAATGGATTTCGAGAGCGACCTTATCGCCGCTGGCCACCTCGTTTCTGATTTCCTACTTCTGGCTCGTCATCACTTTTTGGCCGCGCTCGGCCGCGGCAGAAATCCCCGGCTAAGTCATCGCGACTGCCGTTCGGAAAGAATTTGCTGGGAAAGATTTCTACAACAACTTCTGGCGCGAAAAACTGGCCAAGGTGGTGGCCGGTCGGTCCCCATTCGAGTGCTTTGAGATACCGCCTTGCGAGTGCAAGGTTCTCCGCAGGTCCGGCCATGTGGTTTTCTCCTGCCCTACAGAACAGTTTAAGCGCGAGGAGAAATTCTACGCTAGGCGACAGGAGGGAGAGGGGCGCCTTTTGAAGATTGGTCGCGGCATGAAGCAGACTATTTGGGTTTGGAAATGAGAAGTTCGAGCTCATCGAGGGAGCGCGGCCAGTCTTCGCGGAGCAGGCGGGAGAGGGCGCGGTCGGCGAGGAGTTTGCCCCGAGTTTGGCACGCAGGGCAATAGTTGGTTTCGTTCGCGGCGTAGCGGATGCGCTGGATTTTTGAGCTGCAGCGCGGGCAAGGTTGTTTGTAGCGGCCGTGAACGGCCATGCCTTCGCGGAAGGCAGTGACTTTTTCTGGGAAGTTTCCGGCGGCTTCAACGCGGAGATGATCGGTCCAGCGCACCAGGCTAGAGCGGATGGCTTCGAAGAGGCGCTTGATTTCGGGAACGGATAATTTTTGCGTGAGCGCCAGCGGAGAGAGTTTGGCTTCGAAGAGAATTTCGTCCGAGTAGGCGTTGCCGATGCCGCTGAAAAGGCGCGGATCGGTGAGGGCGCGTTTGAGAGTGTGGTTGGCGGAGAGAAGTCTAGCAGTGAAGTGCTGCAGGTCAGCGTCGAGGACTTCTAAGCCTCCAGGATCCAGAGAGCTTAGGCCGGCTTCGCCTGCGACGACGTGGAGAGAAGCGCGCTTTTTGGATCCGGCTTCGGTCCAGAGAAGAGAGCCATTGGGAAAATCGAAAGCAGCCAGGCCGCGAGGCGGGGAGATTTTGGGCCGGGCGGCGTGGGTCGAAACAGGACGCCAGTGCAGGCGGCCGGCGATCATTAGATGGAGGACTAGCCAGAGTTCGTCTTCTAGGCCGACGCAGATGCGTTTACCGAGGCGGCGAAGCTGGATTACTTTTTTGCCGGACGCGCTGGCGAGCGGAGGGTTTGCGGTGCGGAGGAGGAAGGGGCTCACGATGCGCACCGCTTCCAGGGTTTGGCCTAGGATGCGGGTTTCCAGGGCTTCGAGGTACACGACGATGTCTGGGTGTTCGGGCATAGGGCTTTGTGGAGATGGCCACGCTCGGGCGCAGGGAACATCGTACAACGCCCGGCGTGGTATTGGGGGTGGGTGCCAGGTCGGCAGCGGAAGAGCGTCGCCGCGAGGGCCTGTGCTACAGGAGCTTTTCGCCGGGGTGGAGCTTGCCGTATTCGCTGGTGTAGTGAAGGGGGACGTCGCCGTAGGTGCCTTTTTCGCGGGTGTAGACTTCGCAGGTGTCGAAGGGCTTGGAATAGATGTGGATGCTTACGGCGCGCTGGTTGAATTCGGGTAGGTTCAGGACTTGGTGGACGGGCTCCAGGGGGTTGACGTAGGCGGGATGGGCTCCGTCCATTTCATAGATTTCAGTGGCAACGATTTTGCAGGTGCCGCAGGCTGCGTCTTTTTGTTCGACGCGGAAATTTTGGACTTTCAGGCGGCCGATGGGAGCGGACATCCAACAGTTCTGGTCGCGATGATTGTGGATGCGGCTGTGCTGGCCGACTTCCCAGCAGATGGTCATGCACTCGAAGACCGCGTTCTTGAAAATGAGATTGCGGGTGTAATTGCCTTTGGAAAAGAAGAGGTATTTTTCGAGCGTTTCGGGACGGACGGCATGGTGGAGGATATAGTCCTGGACGGCTTCGAGAGTGAAGTCGCGCTCAGGAAGGGCGGAGAGGCCTCTGACCCAGTCGGCGATGGCGAGTTGCTCGACGGCGAGTTGTTCTGGCATGGTAGGAAAATTATAACGCCGAAAAGAAGCAGATAAACAGGCAAAGAAGAAATTCGTCGGGGAAACACGATATTCTGTAGGGTGATTGCGGTGGAACGGAGTAAAGACGGGGTCGCGGGAATCTTCCATGGAATTACTTGGAAAATCGAAAGACGAGCTTCGCGAGATGTGCGTGGCGATGGGGGAGCCTGGGTATCGCGGCGGGCAGATATACCACGCCTTGTATGCCGAGAGAAAATTTGAGGTGGGGCAGATTACGAATTTGCCGGCGGGTTTGCGCACCCGTTTGGCTGCGGAAGCGACAATTACCGTGCCCGTCGTGAAACAACGTTTCGAGTCTCGCGATGGATCGGTGCGCTATTTGTTTGAGTTGGCCGGAAAAGAAAAAGATGGAATTGACCAAGGGGGCGCGGAGGGCCGAGAGAAGAGAAGAACCTTGAGGCCTGCATCCGTGGAGGCTGTGTTTATGCCTAGCGAGGGGCGGCAAACCATTTGTGTGTCCACACAGGCGGGGTGTGCGGTGGATTGCCAGTTTTGCATGACGGCGCAGCTGGGATTGATTCGGAATTTGACGGCGGGAGAGATCGTGGCGCAGGTGCTGCTGCCGCTGGAGGAGCACAAGGAGCGGCTGGCGCCGAGAACAAATATCGTGTTGATGGGACAAGGAGAACCACTACTTAACTATGAGGCGGTGATGGCGGCATTACGCATTCTGCTGGACAACGCGGGAGTGAGAATTGCGCCCCGGCACGCGACACTCTCGACGAGCGGGATCGTGCCAGGAATCGAGCGGCTGGCAGCGGAAGAACTGCGCCCCAAGCTGGCGATTTCTTTGAATGCTTCGTGCGATGAGCAGCGCGATCGGCTGATGCCGATCAACAAGAAATATCCGTTGTCAGTCTTGTTGGAGGCGTGCAAGAAATTTCCGAGAGGCGCGCGGGAGTATGTGACGTTTGAGTATGTGCTGCTCGGCGGAGTAAACGATTCTCCGGAGGATGCGCGGCGCGTGGCGAAAATGATGACAGACCTGGGACGCGTAAAAGTGAATTTGATTCCGTGGAACCCGGGGGCGCTGCCGTACGCGGAACCGACAGCAGAGCGGGTGAATGCGTTTCATAAGATTTTGCTGGAGAAGGGCGTGCCGGCGTTCACCAGGTATTCGCGAGGGCGAGACGTGATGGCGGCATGCGGGCAGTTGGCCTTGCTGCAGATCGAGAATGCCCATCTTCGCTGTCTCGAACGATGTCGCCAGCCCGAAGTCGGATACGTAGACGTGGTCGTTGCTTCCAACTAAGACGTTTTGCGGCTTGAAATCGCGATGTACCACGCCCTCGGAATGCGCCGCATCTAGTGCTTCGCACAGTTGTCTGGCGATCTTAAGAGACCGCTCGAGAGGGAATGGCAGTTCTTCTTTCAGCAACTGGTTCAAGTCCTTGCCCTCGATGAAGGCCATGCTGATGAACTTCACACCGTTGACCTCGCCGAGGTCGTGGATGCGCAGGATGTTTCTGTGGGAAATCTTGCTGGCGAGCAGCAGTTCTTGCTTGAAGCGTTGAGTTAACAGATAATCACTAACCAGCTCTGGCAGCAGAGTCTTGAGCGCCACCGTGCGCGAGAGCTCCTTATCGAAAGCCTTGTAGACCTTGCCCATCCCCCCTGCGCCCAGCAGTTTCTCTATACGGAACCTCGGCCCGAAATCCATCCCGGGCTCCAGCCCCTTCGGAACATTGAGCGCGCTGCCGCCGCGACTCCTCGTCGGAGGATTGGTGCCAGCTGCTCTTTCCATGAGGGCGTCCGGATCAGAGCTATCCATCGTGAGATCATCGACAGGGATGGATCCGGAAGGGGTCTTGCTCAATATCGACACTCCGGGTCCATCCTGGGGCCGGGAACCCGCTGAAGGGGCAACACTGTCTATCGTTCGGCCGTCTTGCGGATCCAATCGAGATGACGGCCGACTGCCCGAGGACTGGTTCAGCTTATCTCCAGCGTCCTTGGGCGTCTCAGGGACGTGGCTATCAATAGCTTTGCCAGCCTTCGAGGGGTCCAGAACTGCTCCGCAGTGACCGCAACGGACGGCGATTGCAGGGTTATTTTCTTGGCAAGAAGGACAGATCATGATTGAGGGCTGGCTAGAACTTCGCCATCCAGCAGATTATCCAGCATGGCGAAGCTCGGCAGCAAGCAATATCTGCGGCCTGGAATAGCAGGAAGCTGAAAAATACTGCGTGGAATGTGATCGGCCTGCAAAAAGCTTCGTAGCACCGCGTGGACGCTGGCAGTCTTTCTGAGCATGGCCGCAACCGCGCGCTAAAATCACGCGCCTTGGCAGTTATCACTGTTATTCCCAAGCCGCCCGCACTTATCGCCATCAGCGCGTCGCTGTTCAGTCGTCCCGTTCCAATTTCCTAGTAGGCATACGTCACGGCTAGGCGCGCGAGCACTTTGCCAGTTTGCGACGCTGTATGCGGCGTGTAAATCCCGGGCGTGGCGTGGGCCTGGAATTCATGGCGGTGAGGGAAGGAGATCAGCCCCATCTGGTCGCCTTGTAGAGAAGGGGTTGAGAAGGGTCCGCCGCGCGTCAAGCCATCTGAGAATGTAACCGGAGCTAACCACGTCGCGCCATTTGAGATGTAACCGGAGAACGCTTGTTGTTGTTGTGGCTGCGGGATCAGCAAGCAGATCGACAGGCGAAACAGGTGATGCTGAACGAATTTTGCTTGACCACCGGTTACCACAGAAAGTACGCCATTTGGCATTCTGAATGGCCCGGCACCCGAGAAACGACAGGCTCGGACGATTTGGGGAGAGTGCACTTGGGGCGCAGAGGGAAGTGGGAGTATTTCCGAGCCATTTATGGGCGGTACTTTGACTCGGGTTACATCTTAAATGGCGCGACGTTATCCCTTTCGGTTACATTTTAGATGGCTCGATATGGATCGATACGCGCCGCGCGTCCTGATTCTCCAGCGTGATATGTGATCCGCATCACCAAGGTAGATCGTCGCCCTTCCCAGAGGGACTCAATGAACATCGATTTTTAACCCCGGGGATGTTGTCCGGCACAAATCCGGCGGCAAAGATACCACTATCATCAGGTTGGAAGATGAGAGCGTCGCCGGTGTTACTAAAAAAGTGGCGGTTTGCGGTCGATTCGAAGGCCAGAGTTTTCACCAGGAAACAATTCCAGTAGAGATGCTGGAGTTCGTCGATCGGTGGTTCGTCGCGGGCAGTTAGCATGCATGACGTTCAGAGTGCCTTAGACCACAACGGTCGGATTCAACTCACCCAGCCCGACGAATCAAGCAACTCAATTTTTCAGGAGACTGGTTTTCTAGCGTGCTCATCTTCGCGCATTCCATATCGAACCGAGTCGTAGTCCTGCCGACTACGAATTGGCTTTTCTCTTTCGCTGTCATTCGCCCGCAGTCGGGGAGATGCTGCCAACGCCTGCACCTCAGAAGATCAGGGTTTGATTGACCTTCCACACCTTTCTCTGCTATCAACGACAAACGCGCAATGAGGAGCCCTATGCCCATAACACGACGAAACTTCTTTCGCAGTCTGGCCGCCGGCGCGGCTGTCACCGCGGGTCTCCCCCCACTCGCGGACCTTGCGTCCAGCGAACCCAGCGGTCCGATTATTCTGAGCCGCAATGAGAACGCCTATGGCCCTTCGCAAAAAGTAGTGGCGTCGATGCAGGACTCCCTGACCTACGCCAATCGCTACCCCGACCCAGCAGTAAATGCCCTTCATGAACGAATCGCCAAGTCTCATTCGATCAAGCCGGAGCAATTAGTGCTCGGCTGCGGCTCTGGAGAGATTCTGAGCATTACCGCTTCCACTTTTCTTGGCCCCGGTAAGACGCTGATCACAGCTGTACCTACTTTCGAAGCCATCGGCCGGTGCGCCAAAGCTTTGGGAGCAGATGTCGTCGAAATCCCCCTCGCCAAGAATTATTCCCATGATCTGGAGGCAACGCTAAAGCGAGCCGCCGCCACCACGGGTTTGATCTACATCTGCAATCCAAACAATCCCACCGGCAGCCTGACGCCTCGCCCAGATCTAGAAGCCTTCATTCGAAAGCTTCCTCGCACCACAACCGTCCTGATCGACGAGGCCTATCATCACTACGTGGAACGAACGGCGGACTACGCCTCGTTCATCGACAACCCGATAAACGATGACCGGGTCATCGTAGCGCGAACCTTCTCAAAAGTTTTCGGTCTGGCAGGAATTCGTGTGGGCTATGCCGTTGGCGCACCAGAAAGAATGCAAGCTCTTGCTGCCCGCCGTCTCCCGGAAGGTCTTAATGCCGTCGGTGCCCGGGCCGCGCTCGTGGCCTACGATGATGTCGAATATGTCCAGCTGAGCGCGAAACGCAACGCCGATGATCGCCAAGAGTTCTTCAACCAGGCCAACGCGCGCATGGTTCGGGGAATCGATTCTCACGCGAATTTCGCCATGCTGAAGACCGGCCGCATGGCCGTCGAGGTCATCGAACACTTCAAGAAAAACAATGTCCTCATCGCGCGGCTCTTTCCTTCCATGAGTACCTACGTCCGCGTTTCGTTCGGAACGCCTGGGGAGATGAAGGAATTCTGGCGCGTGTGGGATCTAATGCCCCCCGGGAAGATGGAGAAGTAAAGGGAAGTAGCGAGGCTCGTCGCCGTAAGCGGTTACGCTTCTCCGGCATCGCCAACCGAGTAGTACGTGCAATCCGGGTGGTGAAACACCAGCGCGCTCACGCTGGCCTCCGGGTCCATCATGAAGCCTTCCGTTAACTGCACGCCGATCTCTTCCGGCCGCAACAGCTTCCAAATCCCGGCCTGATCTTCAAGATTCGGACACGCCGGGTACCCAAAGCTGTACCTCTTTCCGCGGTATCGCGAGGTAAACCGCTGCGCCATCATCAATTCCGGCGGGTCCGGGAAGCCCCAATCCTCTCGAATTCGTCGGTGCAACCACTCTGCGCACGCTTCCGCTGATTCAATCGCCAGCGCCTGCATCCCGTGTGACTTGAAGTAGTATCCTTCGTTCTTTGCCCGCTCAGAGCGCTCGCGCACACCTTCGCCGGCCGTCACGACGAACAGCGCGATGTGGTCGCGCTTCCCATCGAACGGCGGCAGCACGTAGTCGCTTAGGCATAGAAAATCGCCCAAGCGTTGGCGGGGAAAACGGAACGTATGTACCGGCTCCGCGCCACCCGGCGCGAACAGGTGCATGGCCTCGCCATCCGACTCCGCCTCAAAGAATTGCCAAACCGCGCGCGGCTTAAGGAACTCCGCCGCCTCGCGTTTCACCTCCTCCATGCTTTCATATAGCTCGATGGCTTTCGCATCGCGTTCCGCAAACCGCTTCTCAAAATCTCCGCGGTACCCCATATGCCGTCCATACAACATAAACGGATTGATGTAACTCCACACCTCGTGTAGATCCGGCACCAGCCGCACTTTCCTCTCGAGATACGCCACCTTCGGAATGGGCAAGTCGGTCCGCACCTTCGGCGAGCGCGTAACCTTGGGTGTCTCGGCGACCTTCACCGTCGTTGCCACGGTAAACCCGTTTCCCGACGCTGCGTGCTCATGCAGCACCTGTTCTCGCGTCGCCGGGTCCATCAGCTGATTCATCAACCGCAGCCCGGTCATCGCATCCTTGGCGTAGCACACCGCCTTCCCATAGCTCGGCGCAATCTTCGTCTGTGTAAATCTTGCTGACAGTGCCGCTCCACCCACTAAAAGCGGAATCTCAATCCCCGCCCCCCTCAAATCACTAGCCGTGATCACCATCTGCTGCGCGCTCTTCACCAACAGCCCCGAAAGCCCGATGGCGTCGGGGTGGTGCTGCAAATAAGCCTTGATCAATTCTTCCGGCGGTACTTTGATGCCCAGATTCACCACGTCATAGCCGTTGTTCTTCAAAATAATCTCGACGAGATTCTTCCCAATGTCGTGAACGTCGCCCTTCACCGTCGCCAGCACGATCTTTCCGCGCTTCGCCGTGTCCGCCTTCTCCATGAACTGTTCGAGGTGATTCACCGAAGCCTTCATGGCCTCCGCCGATTGCAGCACCTCGGCGACAATCAGTTCGTTGGCGTTGAACAGCCGTCCCACCTCCGCCATTCCGGACATCAGCGGCCCGTTGATGATCTCCAGCGGCGATACGCCTTCCGCGCGCTTTCGCTCCAGATCGGCGATGAGTCCGTCTCGCGTTCCCTCAATAATGTAATTCGCCAGCCGCTCGTCCAGTGGAAGGTCCGCCGCAAGCTTTTTTTCTTTCTTCTTCGCGGTCCGGAAATAGTCTGCGATGGCCGCGATGTGGTACTGATTGACGGCCGCGCGCTGCTCTTTCTTTTGCTCCCGCCAATCTGCCGGAACGTTGCCGAACAACTCCGCCTGAGAATGATCAGCAGGCACTTCCTTCGGCGGATGCGAGAACAGCAGGTTCTCTGCAAGGTCTCTTTCGTGTTGTGGAATCGATGCGAATCGTTCCAGTTTTTCCGTGTTCACGATGGCCAGGTCCAACCCCGCTTTCGTGCAGTAGTACAGAAAAACGGAATTCACTACCTCGCGCGCGCCGGCAGGCAATCCGAACGACACATTTGAAATCCCCAATATCGTCCGCACATCCGGCAGCGCCTGCTTGATCAACCGGATGCCCTCCACGGTCTCGACCGCGCCGCCAATGTAATTCTCGTCGCCCGTCGCACACGGAAACACCAGCGGATCGAAAATGATATCTTCCGGGCCCAGCCCGTACTTTTCCGTCAGCAGCTTGTAACTGCGTTGCGCTACGGCCAGCTTGCGCTCCCGCGTAAACGCCTGGGCCTGCAATTTGTCCTCATCAATGCATCCAACCACTACCGCCGCTCCAAAATCATGAGCCATCGGCACCACGCGCTCGAACTTCTCCTCCCCATCCTCCAGATTGATCGAATTAATAATCGCCTTGCCCTGGCAATAGGTCAGCGCCAATTCAATCGCTGTCGCATCGGTCGTGTCAATCATCACCGGCGCTTTCACTTTTCGAATCAGCTTCTCGTAAAACACCGGAATATCCTTCTTCTCATCCCGCTCCGTACTCTGCAGGCACACATCCACGATATGCGCCCCGCCCTTCACCTGCCGCCGCGCAATCTCGCTAGCCTCTTCCCATTTCTCCTCGGCCACCAGGTTCTTGAACAGCCTCGACCCAATCACGTTGGTCCGCTCCCCCACCAGTAGCGGCCGCGTGCTGTCCTCCGCCTCAATTGTCTCGATTCCCGAATACACCGCTCGATGCGATTCGCCTGGCCGTACGCGGGTTTTTTTTCCGTCGACCATCTGCGCAATCGCGCGAATGTGTTGCTCGGTCGTTCCGCAGCACCCGCCCACAAAATTCAACCAGCCATGATCCACAAATTTCTCAAGCTGCGCCGCCAGCGAACTCGGTGTCTCCAAATACTTGCCTTCTTCATCCGGCAGCCCCGCGTTCGGATAACAGGAGACAAACTCACTCGAGAGCTGACTCAAAGTCCGGATATGATCCGTCATGAACTCCGGTCCCGTAGCGCAGTTCATCCCCAACGCCAGCGGCTTGGCATGCCGCAGCGAGGCCCACATAGCCTCGACCGTCTGCCCCGCCAACATCGTTCCCATCGGCTCGATGGTCACCGACACGATCACCGGAACCTGCATCCCAATCTCTTTCGAGAGCCGCTGAATGGCGAGCAGCGCCGCCTTGATATTCCGCGTGTCCTGGCAGGTCTCGACCAGCAGCAGATCAACGCCGCCTTCTACCAACCCCCTGGCCTGCGCGTAATAAGCCTCGCCCAACCCTTCAAACGTCACGCCACCCGTAACCGTAATGGCCTTGGTGGTCGGCCCTACCGACCCTGCAACAAACCGCGGTTTCGCCGGCGTGCTGAACTCATCCGCCGCTTGCCGCGCTAGTTCCGCCGCGCGTCTATTCAATAAATGCGCATCCGCCGCCAGCCCATACTCGGCCAAAACAATCGTCGCACCGCCAAAGCTGTTGGTCTCAACAATGTCCGATCCCGCCTCAAAGTATTTCCGATGAATATCCAGCACCACATCCGGCCACGTTCGAACGAGATTCTCGTTGCAACCCTCTAGTGCCGCCCCTCCAAAATCCTGGGCAGTCAGGTTCCGCTGCTGCAGCATCGTCCCCATAGCCCCGTCGAGCACAAGTATGCGCTCCGAGAGCAACTCTCGTAGAGCCTTAGCCGACTCACTCAAATTACGCATGGCGGGAAACTTACGACTCCTTAGCGGACTTCCTGTCGCATGGAGACACCATCAGAGAAGGCCGCGTTCCGGGTACATCTCTATTTTACGCAGGTTCCAGACAGGAATCGAACGACTTGCAGCGAACCATTGCTTTCTTGGCGCGAACGGTCGTTCCAGCGCCCTGAACGGCCTGAACTCAAATGTTATACTGCGAACCTCTAACACGTCTGACTCATTTATGAGCACCCAGCTGAAAATCATCAACATCGTAGGCGCACGCCCCAATCT
>Ga0207067_10309_pt1 | contig 11794 bp, 11 predicted proteins | sample Alteio_BWMinCont_25_FD_153484 | JGI IMG/M metagenome (GOLD analysis project Ga0207067, IMG submission 153484) | Enriched cells from forest soil in Barre Woods Harvard Forest LTER site, Petersham, Massachusetts, United States -... | ecosystem: Environmental > Terrestrial > Soil > Temperate forest >...
CGGCATAATTAAGAAGACAGGCAAAACGCCTGATAAAGAATTGAACAAAGCAGAGAACTTAAGGATTCAGTATTTCAAACTCAAAAAATAAAGACAATGGGAGCAATTAATAAAATGAAACTTTTCAGTTTGGATGAAATCAAAGATGAATTCATTGGCAACAGAGGTACGCCAGAACGAAACTTGTATGAACAAGAACTGCAAGCTGAAATTTTAGGAGACGTAATTAAACAGGTCAGACTTGAACGACATTTAACTCAGGAGCAACTGGGAAAACTAATAGGTGTTCAAAAGGCTCAAATTTCGAAACTTGAAAACAACACAACAAATGTAACTTTAGATACTGTTTTAAGAGTATTTAGTGCATTGAAAGCAAAATTAAGTTTTAGCGTTTCATTATAGTTAATTTTTACATGATCCCCAAAGACACCATAGATAAAATTTTTGACGCTGCCCGTATTGAAGAAGTCGTTGGAGATTTTGTTACCCTGAAAAAGCGGGGAGCCAATTTGCTTGGTCTTTGTCCGTTTCACAATGAAAAGACCCCATCCTTTACGGTCTCCCCTGCAAAAGGCATTTACAAATGTTTCGGTTGTGGCAAGGCTGGAAGCTCCGTTAATTTTATGATGGACCATGACCAAATGAGTTATCCGGAAGCCCTGCGATACCTCGCAAACAAATACTCCATTGAAATTGTAGAAAAGGAACAATCCCCCGAGCAGATTCAAACACAGAACGAAAGGGAAAGTTTGTTTGTGGTATGTTCACACGCCCAGAAGTACTATACGAATAATTTAATGCACACAGACGAAGGTCGTTCGATAGGCCTGAGTTACTTCAGGGAACGAGGTTTCAGAGATGATATTATTGAAAAGTTTCAATTGGGCTATTCATTGGAAGACCGAAAAGCCTTTACACAGGATGCTCTAAAAAGCGGTTATAAACTTGAGTATTTGGTAAAAGCGGGCCTGACAATAAATAAGGAATCTGATTCATCTTCTGCTCAGCAATCATCCCCCAACACGCAGCAAAATTTCGATCGTTTCTCCGGCCGGATCATTTTCCCCATTCACAATGTCACAGGCCGCACCATCGCATTTGGTGGCCGCATTTTAAAATCCGATAAAAAGTTAGCCAAATACATTAACTCTCCTGAGACGGAAATTTATCACAAGAGCAATGTGTTGTACGGGTTGTTTTTCGCAAAGAAAACAATCATCTCGGAAGACAATTGCTTTTTGGTAGAGGGATACACGGATGTCATTTCAATGGTCCAGGCCGGGATAGAGAATGTAGTTTCCTCTTCGGGTACATCACTTACCGTTGAGCAGATTCAACAGTTAAAACGCTACACACCGAATATTACAATTCTCTATGACGGGGACAATGCAGGTATTAAAGCCAGCTTTAGAGGAATAGACATGATTCTCGAAGCAGGGATGAATGTAAAGGTCTTGCTTTTTCCGGATGGGGATGATCCGGATTCTTATTCCAAACGGGTAAGTCAGGAAGAATTGAAAACTTTTATTCGGGAACAAAGCAAGGATTTTATAGCCTTTAAAACAACTCTTCTTTTTAAAGAAGTCGCCCATGATCCGATAAAGAAAGCGAACCTGATTAAAGATATTGTTGAAACAGTTGCCATGATTCCGGAGGCCATACATCGTTCGGTTTATATTAAAGAATGTAGCCGGATAATGGAAATTGAAGAACAGATTTTGCTGAATGAACTGAATAAAATAAGGAGAAAAAAAGCAACGGACAAAAGCAGAACAGACTATTTAAGAGAAAACCAAACGGAATCAGGCCTTTCCGGAACAGATCAGGTTTATCCTTCCGAAACGATTGAACAAACAAAGCAGGAAACTGTTTCAATAAATGTGATAGAACATCAGGAGCGAAACATCATTCGCTTACTGCTGAACTTCGGTGATAAGATAGTTATTATTAGGGATGACGATGAACAAGGCCAGGCTGCAGAAACGCCTGTTGCGGCTGCAGAATTAATCATTCATGAATTGTCCCAGGACAATATTGTATTTGAAAACCCGGGCTATCAGTACATTTATACAAGTTATGTAGAAGGTTTTCAAAAAGGATCCTGGCCGGATATGAATTTCTTTATTAACAAAGAAGACCTTGTAATAAGTAAACTAGTCATTGATTTAATCAGCAGCCCACATACCCTGCACAACTGGGAACAGCACAATATACTTGTGCAGACCGAAGAACAGATTTTGAGAAAATCAATTTACGATTCGATATGGTCTTTTAAAGCCAAACACATAGAGAAATTATTGGATACTACCGCTCAGGAGATCAAATCTGCCGGTACGGATGAAGATCTGCTGTTATTCATGCATAAACAGGCTCAACTGATTGAGGCAAAAAAACATTTCAATAAATTGCTTGGAAGGATAATTGTAAAATAATATGCCGCAACAGGCTGATTCAGTAAAAAAACATTCCTTCGACGGGGCTGAACCTCCGCTCTTGCCTGATACCGGTTCTGTACTAAAAACCAAAGAGGAAAAGCCGGATACTTTAAAGGTAAAAGAACATGTTAAAAAAAAGGAGCATGACGGTAAGGAAAAACTGGTCAATAAACAGGAAAAATCACTAAAAAAAGATCAATCCGAAAACAAAGATCAATTACAAAAACAGGAACATCCAACTGCAAAAACGGAACAATCACTTTACACTGAACAACAGCGTCAAAAAACAGGCCGGCCCGTTCAACAAACCAAATTAACTTCCGTACTCCCTGATCAGGATTCAGCTAAAGGACAATCTTTCTTTGCAGTACACGAACTGAAAGTAAAATCTCAGTCCGATAAAATACACCTTCAAAACAGACAGTATTGGATAGAAGGAATAATTTTATTTTCATTGTTAATAATTGTTTGGGCCAGAAATGTACATACTAAAAGATTCGTCCGAATTGGTAAGGCTTTTTTTAATATCAGGGAGTTTTATCAGGTAGTTCAGGATGAATACGCCATGACGAATGGCTTGTCTATTGGTTTGGTTTTACTTTTCGTACTCATTCTTTCTGTATTTATTTATCAGGTGAACGTGTTTTATAACTTATTTGCATTGACACCTGCTCCATTTCTGTTTTATCTGAAAATTGTAGCCATTGTATTGTTATTTTTTATTTGCAAATTATTTATTGTCAACATGTTAGGCTCGCTTTTCTACGGAAGATCTGAAAAGGTGGCCGATTTTGTTTACAATATATTTCTAATGAATAATATCAGTGGCATTGTTCTGATTCCAATCGTGATTTTTACAGCATATTTTACAATTGTTGCCAGGCCAGCAATTCTCGTGGTAAGCGCCATCATTTTGATTTCCATGTATTTATATAGGATGGGGCGTGCTTTTAGGATTAGTTCAGGGGAAGGTAATGTTTCCCGGTTGTATTTTTTTGTGTATCTTTGCAGCCTCGAATTATTACCCTATTTGGTGATTTTTAAAGTAATTACGAGCCGATGAAATAGCCACATTACAGATGAAAGTTAAGAGTATTTTAGTTTCTCAACCAAGACCCGAAACGGAAAAATCCCCGTATTTCGACATGGCTCAGAAATATAAAATTAAGATCGACTTCAGACCATTTATTCATGTGGAAGGAATAGATGCCAAAGATTTCCGGAAGCACCGAATCAGCATATTAAACCATACAGCTATCATCTTTACCAGCAGAAGTGCTGCTGATCATTTTTTTCGTATTTGCGGTGAAATGCGGGTAAATGTTCCGGAGAGTATGAAATATTTCTGTATTTCAGAATCCACTGCCTACTATTTGCAAAAGTATGTGCAATATCGTAAGCGCAAAATTTTTCATGGCAAGCAAACCTTTCTGGATCTGACGGAGATAATAAAGAAACACAGAAACGAATATTATATGCTGCCCTGCTCGGATATTCATAAAGATGAAATTTCCGATTTTTTGGATCAGCAGAAAATCAGGTATTCTAAAGCAGTTATGTTTAAAACTGTTACCAGCAACCTCAAAGACATTAAAGATTTAAATTATGACGTGCTGGCATTCTTTAGTCCTACAGGTGTAAAATCTTTACTCAAGAATTTTCCTAAGTTCAAACAGGGGCACACCCGAATTGCAGCATTTGGTCCGGCCACTGCCAAAGCTGTTGAAGATGCCAAATTGGTGCTTAATATTTATGCTCCCACGCCGGAAGCCCCTTCCATGACAATGGCCCTTGATCAATATGTCAGGGCACCCGAAAAGGCGCCTTCTGTGGTGGCCTGGCCTAATCAGTCATTTCCTCTTAAAGCCGAACACAGGGATCCTGCGTCAAAAAAAGCAGTCAAGCCCGCAAGGAAAAAAGCTGCCAAAAAGTAATTTATCCTTCACAGTATCCGATGAAGCAGACCTTTACTAAAGCTGAAAGACTGTGCAGCAAATTACTGATAGAAAGGCTCTTTGAAAGCGGACATACATTTAACCTATTCCCTTTTCGGGTGATATGGCTAATGGAAAAACGGGATTCGCCTTTTCCGGCCCAAATTGCGTTTTCAGTTCCCAAACGTACATTTAGCCGTGCTGTTGATCGCAATTTGCTAAAAAGGCGTTCACGTGAGGCCTACAGAAAAAACAAGTTCCGGCTTTATGAATGCCTGAAATCACAGGATCAATTTCTTGCAGTAATATTGATTTATACAGCAAAGGAGAAAATACTGTACGATGTTGCAGAGAACAAAATAAATCAGGTTATTGACCGGTTAATAAAGGAGGCGAGTTGTGTTAAATAACGTTAAGGGAGGCGTGAATAGACTATTAAGCACGATATTTGTTGGTATGATAAGAATCTATCAGGGCGCAATTTCGCCTTACCTGATGCCTTCGTGCCGATACACTCCCACCTGCTCTCAATATGGTGTGGAAGCTATAAAAAAGCACGGAGCATGGAAAGGCGGATATTTGACGTTGAAGCGTTTTTTGTCCTGTGGCCCATGGGGAGGACATGGGGAAGATTTAGTACCTTAGAGTTTAATTGAAAAAATACGATATGAATAAGCTGAAAGTTATTTTCAAAAAAACCAGAATGTGGCTTTTGGCTGCAGTTCTGGTTGGAACAGCATTATTGTCTTACAGTTTTGTAGACAATTATTTCGAAGTGTCTAAAAACCTCGACATTTTCGCGACTTTATTCAGGGAACTGAATATGTATTATGTAGATGAAACAAATCCCGGAGACCTGATGAAGAAAGGCATAGACGATATGCTGGAATCACTTGATCCATATACCAATTACATTCCGGAATCAGATATTGAAGATTATAAATACATGATGACGGGCCAATATGGCGGCATTGGAGCTCTTATACGTCAGCATGGAGATAAAATTATGGTGGCAGAACCGTATGAAGGTTATCCGGCTCAAAAGTCCGACCTGCGGGCTGGAGATGTTATTACAGAAGTCAATGGAGTGGTAGTCAAAGGCAAAAAAACGGATGAAGTAAGTAAATTATTAAAGGGTTCACCCAACACACCTGTGAAAGTTATTCTGGAGCGGGACGGAGAAAAGAAACCATTGGAGAAAAATATTATTCGTCAGGAGATTAAGGTAAATAATGTACCCTACTCAGGAATGATTAGCAATAATATTGGGTATATAAAACTAACAGGATTTACGGAAAATGCAGCGAATGAAGTAAAGGATGCCCTTACCGAATTGAAGAAGAACCCCGACTTTAAATACCTCATATTCGATTTGAGAGGAAATCCTGGTGGCTTACTCAATGAAGCAGTGAATATTGTGAACCTGTTTGTAGACAAAGGCAGGGAGATTGTCAGCACAAAAGGGAAAGTGAAAGAATGGGACAGAACCCACAAGGCAGAGAAGGCTCCATTAGATACCATTACGCCTATGGTAGTACTTGTTAACCGGGGATCCGCATCTGCTTCAGAAATTGTTTCCGGTGCCCTGCAGGATCTGGACAGGGCAGTGATCATTGGTCAACGTAGTTTCGGAAAAGGCCTGGTGCAGCAAACCCGTCCTTTGAGTTACAATGCCCAGCTTAAAGTGACCGTTGCCAAGTATTACATCCCAAGTGGCCGTTGCATCCAGGCCCTGAATTATTCTCATCGTAATGAAGACGGAAGTGTGGACAAAGTGCCTGATTCCCTGATCACCGCATTTAAGACGGTGAAGAACAGACGCATTGTTTACGACGGAGCGGGAATAGCGCCTGATGTTGCACTGACACCTCAAAAGTACTCCAACATTTCAGCAAGTATTCTGAACAAGTCGCATATTTTCGATTATGCAACTAAGTACCGCATCGCTCATCCATCCATTCCCAAAGCATCTGTCTTTAGCCTGACGGATACCGAATATGCCGATTTTGTAGCTTTTCTGAATGATAAAGATTACGATTATACCACTAACACAGAGAAGCTGATGACCGATCTGAAAAAGAGCGCTGAGGAAGAAAAAAATTACGATGGAGCAAAAGCGGAATACGATGCATTGAACACTAAGCTGGCACACAATAAACAGGCAGATCTGCAGAAATACAAAGATGAAATCAGAACCTTATTGGAAGAGGAAATAGCCTCACGTTATTATTTTCAGAAAGGCCGTTTGGAATCTTACATCAAAAGCGATACGGAGGTGGCAGAAGCCATAAGGATTTTGAATGATAATACTAAATACAAAGCCATTCTGACAACCATTGAAAAACCCACCCACCCCTTTCATTCTGACAAGTTTAAGGAGAAAGAAAAAACAGCCACCGGGCAGAATTAATCAGACCGTATGATTACCCTCTGACATAACGATCAATTCTGCAACCTGATGAGGAGTAATCTCATTGATGCAATGGCAAAGTAATGGGTTATTTCGGCAATCAGAGCATTTTATATTTGTGCTTATAGCAAATGCCCTGTTTCCAATAGGCTGCCACCGGCCAGGATGCATGGGTCTGATATTCGGGAAAAGTCCAATGGCCCCTGTTCCCAATACCGCTGCAATATGCAGGGGACCAGTACTTGGCGCAACCAGAAAATCAGACTTCGCGATAAACGCAATAAATTCAGAAAGTGAAAATTTACCGGTAACATCTGTAACTGAAACGGGGAGTGTTTTCATCCAGTCAGATAGCAGCCTTCCTTCCTGTTCAGTACCGCTGATAAGTATCCTATACTTTTCCGGCGGCAATAAACCAATTAGCTTCTGATAATTATCCAGGCTCCATTCGCGTGCATGTGCATTTGACTTGGGATGAAGGATGACATTGATCCGGTCAGAAGCTATCAATTTTGTTGCTTGTTCAGGAAACAAAGGTATTTTTCCGAATCCCATAAAAGCAGAAAATTCATTTAACTCAGGTACATCAAAAATGCCCAGAGGTTCGAGTAATTTAAAATTGAGCTGAACTTCATGCAGGGCCGAATTTTTTCTGCTCAGGCGAATCAGTTTATTAACTGTTCCCCAATGGAAAAGCCGGTTGGTTGTGCCAATTCTGTATTTTATTCCAACTTGTTTGGCTAAGAGGGTAATCTGCCGGTTTGGGAATACATGAACAATGGCATCAGCCCCATAGCTGGCTAATTGAATCAGCGCTTCTTTTTTGTCTTTTGCAAGAAGTTCATCCGCATTAATAAACCCATCAATGTATTCACAACAATTGATAACAGGCTCCGTATAGCCTCTGCCCATAAAGAGCAAACGTGCTTCCGGATAAAACTTTTTAATAATTCCGCAGAGTGGAAGTGTTAAAATGACATCACCAATCGCATCTGTACGACTGATAATGACTGATTTTATATTTAGTTTATCATGAATTTGCATTCCAGGCAGCTCGTAGTTTTTTATACTTCAGAAAGGTAGCATACGCAGATATTCGGCAAACAGAAAATCCGGCTTTCCCGTCCAGAAAACCAAGTTTAAAGAAATAGTCTGAGATGAATTTTACGGCAGGGCTCAGAACTAATTTTAGGAGAGGGGCCTGCTTCCCTTTTTTGTATTGGGCATTCGCCAATATATCTGTAAAATAATACACTTGTTGATAATGTTCTTCCTTTGAATAATAACTATAATGCAGAATATCTCCCTTCAAATATCCGGTTTTGCTGTCGCCCTCCGCCATTTCAAATTTATCGTGGGGATTAGTGCCTCCCCATTTTCCCTTGCGTGAATCCCAGAGCCGGAGTTTGCGGTCGGGATACCAGCCGCAGTGATGTATCCAATTTCCGCAATAATTGGTGAGGCGGTTCATATAGTAACCATCCCCGACCCAGTTATTTTTAGCCCCGGCAATGGATTGCTGCAGTTTTACTGATAAAGCTTCGTCCGCATCCAGAGAAAGGATATGCGGAAAAAGCGCCTGCGTGATGGCAAAGTTTTTTTGTTCAATATGTCCCTCAAACGCATGTTGTACAAGTCGCACTCCTGCCTTCTCACAAAATTCAGCGGTCCTGTCAGTTGAAAAAGAATCAACCACAACAACATCATCTGCAACAGACTTTACGGAATCAAGGCAGCGGGAAATATTGCGCTCTTCATTATGAGTAATTATGACGACAGAAAGTTGAATCATTTATGAATAATCAGCTTTTGCACTGCTGTTCCCTGAGTGGTTTTTAAATAAAGAAAGTAAATGCCGCTGGATACATCCAGGTGAATGGTTTCCTGATCCTTGTTTACCATAGCCGAATAAACTTGTTCACCCAGAACATTGTAAATTTCCAATAAAGGGTTCTCTGACCAACTGACTGATCCCTGGGACATCATGCCTGAACCCTGAGACAGTAAACCCGTAACCTGAAAGACCCCTTTGGAAGGATTCGGATAAACCGAAACATCCCGCGTATTTTCCATCTCCCTTATAAGAGTAGCTGCGCAGCTTTGCATTGGAGGACTTACCGTAACAAATGAAGAACTGACCGAAATCGTGCGGTAGCATCCATTAAAGGCTGCCCCTGTTTGAACATAACGGGTCCCGCAGGTTGTACAGTTTTCACTGATCATCTTTCCGGTCTTGTCCGTAACAACATTTTGGTGCTGATGTCCGGCAAGCACCAGGTCCACCTGATTTGAATCACAGATATTCAGAAAAACGCTTCTGTTATTTGCTAAAGAGCCGGCAGCGGGATCCAGAATAGTCTGAGCAGTATAGGCCGAACCATCACAGTTGGTTCCGGCCAGGTTTTCGGGAGGATGATGCATCACAATAATTTTTCTCTTGCTGCTGTTCTGGACAAGTTCGTTTCTGATCCAATCGCATTGTTCGGCCGTAAGTCCTGATCCATCTGGTGTGAGCGGGTCAATTTCATCCCAATAGGCAATGTCATTTCCCGAACGCATTAACAGAATAATTAAATTATCCTTAATAACAGCATAATCCGTATCAGGGGCAATAGAATGGGCATAATTAGAAAGGAAATTAGTTTGCGTCAAAGAACCAGGGGGATAGAGGGTTGTATAATAGTCATGGTTTCCAGGGGTGAAATACATAGGAATAGTCTGCAGGGAATCGAGGTGATAAGCTCCAATTCCAGGGTTATTAACAGAAGATGGAAATAAAAACCGGGTTAGAACAGAATACATAGGAGGGTTGCTGTTACCGACGTTTGAAATATCTCCGGTCGCAACCACAAATGCAGGTTTTGGGCTCAGGTTATTAAATTCCTTCAGGTAACATTTAGCCATTGCACCATTGAGGTCGCAACTGTTTACTAAAGAAGTAACACTTGAAACGTGTATGTCGGAAATATGAACAAAAGTAAATTGTGCAAAAGAGGGATACGACACGAACAGAACTGCAGAAAAGAGCAGGTTTTTCACAAAAAGAAACAGGTTTTTCATTAGGAAATCAGACTCGGCAGTTAAAAAGGAAATGATTTCTACTAAGTTAGAAAAAACAACCAAATAATCAATCTAAAACAGGGGTTACCCGCATCCTAATTTCCGTTTTTATTGTGCTTATAAATCCACATTATGCTGATTTACACGATTTTTATTAATTTAACGCCTCCTAAACCAAAAAAAATGCTTAAGAAACTTATACTTATCGGGCTCCCGGTCATCGTGATTGGTGCTGGTGTTTATGCCTATGTTTTTTTACTGAAGAAATCCCAGGAACATTTTAAACTGATACCCTCAGACTCATTTGGGGTAATGACAATTGACCTGAAATCGATCGCTGAAAAGGGAAATTACAAAGCCTGGGGTGACCTTTTTGTAACAAAAAAGCTGAATGAAAGCGCAAAACCTGAAGGAGAGAATGGGCGGTTTATGAAAGAGCTGATCAGCAATCCATTAAGTATGGGTATTGATCCTGTCAGCGACCTGTATCTGTTCTTCCAGTATTCCGGAAATAGTCAGCCATCCTTCGGTATCGCCTTTGCGGTAAGAAATGAAACTGATCTCGAAAATGTGTTGATGAAAATTCCGGAAAAAGACCTGAGCGTTGATAAAAAGGAAGTACAGAATAAAGAGGGGTACAAATTATTTCATTTTAGCAAGGGAGCTGCATTGGCCTGGAAAAAAGGGGCAGGTTTGTTTGCAACAGGATTAACGGATGCGGATCTGGATACCTATGTGGATAAAATTATGAAACAGGAAAAATCAGCTTCACTGGCCGACAGGAAAGATTTCCTTGAGTTTACACAAAAGAAACAGGACATTGGTATATATATTAATTATGCCGGTATTTTTAATTCTTCCATAGGTTCAATGGCCACGTTGACCCTGCAAAGCAATCAATATATAGCAGCCTTTAAAACGGCAAGCGTTACCATGTCAATACTATTTGAAAAAGATAAAATAGCTATCCGAAGCTTTTATCAAAACAGCAACCCGGATGCATTTGATAAATATAGTTTCATTGGCTCCTCCGCTTTAACGGAAGGCATACTTAAATCATTGACTCCAAAGCCCCCGCTGGCCTTTTGGGGTTTTACAATGGATATGAAGAAATTGCTGGCGTTATTGATAAGTGACATCGCTACCATGCAATCTATTTCCGGAGCTGTGAAGGATTTAGGTGTAACGCCGGTAGAACTTGGAAATTTATTGGGAGGCGAACTGGCCGCTACGCTGAATGATTTTAAGATGTCGGCTGTAGAGAAAAAACATTATGGCTGGGATCCTGCTACAAATGAGCCTACAGAGTCCATGGTCACGGATACAACGCTCCTCCCCGAATTTAGTTTAACCTTAAGCATTAACGATAAAGCTGTTCTTCAAAAATTGCTGGATCACTTTAAATTACCAAAAGATGAGGCCGGTTATTACAAAATGGCAATAGGTTCTGATTATTACCTGGCAGAAGATAAGGCCGGCATTACACTTACAAATTCCGGGGAGATTGCGACGGAGTTGAATTCCAAAAAAGAATTTCCATCCATCATAGGAGGTAAAGCAGGTGAAATAGCCAAGTCAGCCCCCACAGCGTTTTACATTGATTTGACATTGAACGATTATCCGGAAGCCGTTAGAACGTATTTAAACAAAATGATGAAAGAAGAAAACTATAAACTTTTTAATGATTTCATGAACATGTTCATCTGTATAGATGGGAAAGGAACCTCAAAAGAAGGAGAAATGAATATTCGCATGAGCGGAAGTGATGAAAATAGTCTCTGGCGTATTATTAAACAGTCTGATAACATTGGGCAGCAGATAGATTTGCAAAAAAAGAAAAAGGAAAAAGAGGAAGCAGAACAAGAACAAAAGCATGCGATGGACCAGGCAACTGCCGTGGCAGATTCTTTAGCAGCCTCAGCCGGATCAAGGTAATTTCAAAACGGCTAAAATGC
>Ga0207067_10350_pt1 | contig 11775 bp, 10 predicted proteins | sample Alteio_BWMinCont_25_FD_153484 | JGI IMG/M metagenome (GOLD analysis project Ga0207067, IMG submission 153484) | Enriched cells from forest soil in Barre Woods Harvard Forest LTER site, Petersham, Massachusetts, United States -... | ecosystem: Environmental > Terrestrial > Soil > Temperate forest >...
ATCGATGTGCAGGGCGCCGAGCAGATCAAGCGCAAACTCCCTCAGGCCGTCAGTATTTTCATTTTGCCTCCGCATCGCAAGGAACTCGAACGCCGCCTGCGAAAACGCAGCGTCGATGCCGAAGACGTAATCCAGCGCCGGTTGGTCACGGCCACTCGTGAGATTGAGAATTACCGCAAATACGACTATATTTTGATTAACGACCGCCTGGAGGAATCCATCGATGCGCTGAAAGCCATTCTGCTTGCCGAACGGCAAAAGCGCTCGGAACTTCACCTATCCACCGACGATAAGGAAATGCTGGCCAAAGCCGAGCGCTGGCGCTTGGGCAACGTGCAAGCCCAGTTGCAACCGATCTTGGCCTCATTTGCCGCTGCCGCGGTGCCGGGCGGACGCTAGCTATAAGGGAGAAACACTATGAAGTTGATTGAAGGCTTCGACAGCAACTATCGCTACATTCTGGTTGCGGCCCGGCGCGCACGGCAGTTGCAGGGCGGCGCACCCCCGGTCATCGACACCCACTCCCGAAAACCCTGCCGCATCGCGCAGGATGAAATCAAGGCCGGCAAGGTCAAGTGGATCATTCCGGAAACCCCCAAGTCGCAGGCGGAAGTCGTCAACGACATGCTCGATAAAGCGTTGGCGCAGGATTGAGTTCGCGGACCCGATTGATGATTTCAGATTGCAGCCACAAATCTGCAATCGGTTTTGCGCTTCACCTTCGGAACACCCTATGAAAGTTGCCCTTGGCGTTAGCGGCGGGATTGCGGCCTACAAAGCAGCCGAGATCGTTCGTCTCTTGCAGGATCGCGGTATCCGTGTGCAGGTCATCATGACTCGCGCCGCCCAGGAGTTCGTCCGGCCTCTCACCTTCGCCGCGCTTTCCGGTGAAAAAGTTATTACCGACATGTTCGCGGGCAACGAGAGTAACGACAAAGCCCAGCCCAACATCGACTCCGCTATCGAGCACATCGCGGTCGCGCAGTCTATCGATGCTTTGCTGGTTGCGCCTGCCACCGCCGACGTCCTCGCGAAATTCACCCAAGGCATCTCGTCAGATTTTCTCAGCACGCTGTACCTCGCAACCACTGCGCCGGTCGTCGTTGCCCCGGCTATGAATGTCAACATGTGGAACCATCCCGCCACCCAGGCCAATCTCGACATTTTGAAAAAGCGCGGTGTGCGTGTCGTCGAGCCTGACGCCGGTTATCTCGCCTGTGGCATGACCGGACCCGGCCGCTTGGCCGAAAACGAATCCATCGTAGCTGCCACGCTCGAAGCGCTGGGCGCATCGCAGGATCTCGCTGGCGAAACCGTTCTCATCACTGCCGGCCCCACCCGCGAAAAGATTGATCCCGTTCGCTATCTCACCAACCGTTCCAGCGGACGCATGGGATACGCCCTCGCCGAAGCAGCCCTTCGTCGCGGAGCCCGCGTGCTCCTGGTCAGCGGGCCTACCAACATCACTCCGCCGGGCGCAGCCGAAGTCACCCGCGTCGAATCTGCCGAACAGATGCGGCAGGCCGTGCTCGAACTGCTGCCTCAGGCCAGCATCGTGATCAAGACCGCCGCCGTGTCCGACTATCGCCCCAAATCTCAGGCTTCGCAGAAGATCAAGCGCAGCGGCCCCATGAATCTTGATCTTGAGCCCACGCCCGACATCCTGAGTGAGATCGCTCGCCACAAACATTCCCAGATCATCATCGGCTTCGCCGCCGAAACTCAAAACGCGCTGGAGAACGCCCGCAAGAAGCTCGCCTCAAAATCCCTTGACGCCATCGTCGTCAACGATGTCTCCCGTGAAGGCGTTGGCTTCGACTCCGACCGCAATGCCGTCACCATCATTACCCAGCACGAAGTCGTCGAAGTCCCCGAAACCACCAAGTGGGAAGTGGCGCAGCGCGTGCTCGACCAACTCACCCGCTTGCGCGATCGCAAACCAGCATTCAAAGGCTAGAAGTCATAGAATCATTTCGAGGGATCTGGATTTGCTGAGAACTGACATCCGAGAACTGAGAACTGGTTTCTGAATGCCCCACACCCTTGATCCTCAGCTCAAACAAGCCTTAGCCGAACGCATCCGTTACTATAACGAACTCGGCATCTACGACTTTTACCAGCGCGCCGGAGCCCTCGAAACTGCCTCCGACCCAATCCCCGAAGTTCAACCAGAACAGCGAGAAGAAATGTCACCCAGAACCAAGGCGGCGTCCGCAGCTGTTGCACAAAAACCTGCTGTTCAAGAACAAGCTGTTCAGAAAAACGGCTCGTTCACCACGAATCCCGAGGCCGCCATCACCGATCCCGTCCAGGCTCTGCGCCTCATCCGCGAGAATCTCGGCGACTGCACCCGCTGCCGTCTGCATCAGCAAGGACGCAAGCAGATTGTCTTCGGCGTGGGCAATCCCCAAGCCGAACTCATGTTCATCGGAGAAGCTCCAGGCGCGGACGAAGACCAGCAAGGCGAGCCTTTCGTCGGCCGCGCCGGCCAGTTGCTCAACAACATGATCAAAGCCATGGGGATCAGACGGGAAGACGTCTACATCGCCAACATCATCAAATGCCGCCCGCCGGGAAACCGCACTCCCGAGCGCGATGAATGCGACACCTGCTCTCCGTTTCTGATGCGCCAGATTGCCGCCATCCACCCCAAAGCCATCGTAGCCCTGGGCGCGGTTGCGGCCAAAACTCTGCTCGCCATCAATGCGCCCATGTCCGAATTTCGCGGCCGTTGGTTCGATTTCCGCGGCACCAAGCTTGCCGTCACCTATCATCCCGCGTTTTTATTGCGTGATCCCCGCCAGAAAAAAGAAACCTGGAAAGACTTGCAGATGGTGATGAAGGAACTGGGCATGCCCCTCCCCGCCAAAGGCGTGGAGTAGAACTTCTCGCATTCCTTGCCCTACGGGATCAAGTAAAACGGCGCGTTGCTGGTCAACACACCGCTCGGCGTGGTGACTGTCACATACCCCGTCGTCGCACCGGCTGGAACCCTAGCCTCTATCAATGTATCGGATTTGATCGTGAAGCTCGCGGAAGTTCCGTTGAGCGAGACGCCGCTCGTTCCAGTGAATCCTTGCCCGAGGAGGCCGAAGCGCTGCCCCACCTTCCCCGCTCCGTGCACAAAGGCAACGAAGGGGCCAAGGCCTACATCCTCGCTGAAAATCGTGCCACAGCCCGGAATATCGTAGTTGCAGGGCGAGTTGCCTCCCGCAAAAGTCACGCCGTAAAAAATGCCGTTTGTGTGCTGCATCAAACCACTGTAGGGATGGGACCCATCGGTCGGATACCCGGTAAAGCTATACAGATTTGAATAGGTGGAACCATCGAGAGGCATTTCGAAGATGTTTCCGTCGCGGGAATTTCCACCATCCTGAGTGATCCCGTAAAAGTTCCCGTCGTTGCCCTGGATCGGCGGAAGCGGTACATTGCCAGGGTTCGGCAACACCGAATAAACTCCCTGCGGTGTGATTTCATAGAGGTTGTTCTCGGTTGCTCCAAAAAAGTTCCCGTTCGTGGCGAGCATCAGCCCCCCGATGAACTGAGGGTAGGTAGCTTCGAGGGTGTACAGCAAGGTGAAGTGGCCGTTCGGGGTGATTTTGAAAATCGTGCCGGTTTTATACAAACCTCCTCCGAAGGCTGTTCCGTAAAAGTTCCCGTCGGTTCCTTCGGCCAAATTGCCCTCCGGGCTGGTACCGTCAGGACAATAGTTTTGCTGACAGAAGCTGTACAGCGTCGTCAGCACGCCCGCAGGGGTCATCTTGTACACCGTACCGCAGCCGGACGGGCAAAACCCGGAGGGTGTGCCTCCACCAGAGGTTGTTCCGTAAAAATTTCCGTCGGAGCCCAGAGTCAACCCGCCAAAGAGGCCAGCCCCACCAGCCCCGCCCGTGAACGAATGCAGTATCGTAAGCTCACCAGCAGGCGTGATGCGAAAAATAACGTCCGTTCGCTGGTTGGTTCCATATAAATTCCCGTCTTCACCCAGAACAAGATCATTACCGGGATAGAAAACGCCGTTCATTTGAAAGTTGTAAATAACCTTGAATTTGCCTTCGCGGGTGATCTTGAATACCACGCCACAGCCGATGCCTTTGCCATCGAAGCAAGTTCCCGTGCCACCGTAATAAGTGGTTCCATAAAGACTTCCGTCAATCCCCTGAGTCAGAGGAGTCTGCGGACCGGCGGCCGTGGTCCCATTAAAACTCAATAGTTCCGTATAAGTTTGCGCCGGCGCGGAAATTGTCAGCGTCACGGCACCCACGCATACGCCAACCGCCCACATCCGCAAGTCAAGTCTTGTCATGACAGTCCTCCACAACGACAACAACAACGACATCGCCAATCGAATTGCAAAACTCGGATCAACCGCAGACCTGCTCGACTCCAAACCGCGGGGGAACGCTTCGTAGGCCGAGTGCGAGGATTATCCTCTCCCGTCACCAGACGGTCAACACCATAACCGCCCCACCCCGCAATCCCCTGCCAGTCGTGCCATTCCGCCGGTTTGGGTGTATGATTCTCCACGCCGTACTGAATGATTCTCAACGCAGCACCCGGAGCCCCCTCATGAAGCGCTACGCCTCCATTCTTTTCCTGACGCTCACGCTCACCGTTTCCGCCTGGGCCCAGTGGTCCTCGAACCCGGCCGTGAACCTGCCGCTCGCCGACAACAATAACGGCAGCGATCAGGTCCAGCCCAAGCTGGTTCCGTTCGGCAAAACCGGAGGCTACGTCAGCTGGTTCGATGCCAATCCCGACAGCCCTCCGCCCATTGGCTACGATGTCTACTATCAGAGTCTCACCGAGAAGGGCGTCGAAAGGTTTGCCCACGACGGCATTCAGGTCGCCGACCTGAGCAACAGCTCCACTGAAGATTACGGCCTTGACGTCGATGCCCAGGGCAACGCCCTGCTCGCGTTTCTCGATACCCGCGAAAATTCCAACCAGCAAGTCACCGCTGCCAAAATGGGGATCAACGGCAAGCCGCTCTGGGGAAAGCTTGGCATCCAGCTCACCAGTGATTCCAATTTTCACGCGGCTCCGAAAATTGCCGCTACCACCGACGGCGGCATCATCGTCGCCTGGACCAGCAACAGCAACGTGGTCGCGCAAAAACTCAACAAGCAGGGGCAGCCCCAATGGGGCGCCGGCGTCGTGTTCACCGAAACCAATTACAACTACTCCCTCGCCGACCTGCACGCCGCCGATAACGGCAGCGTGATCATTTCCTGGGTGCGCAACCAGGGCTTCGGCAGCAATGCCATTCTGGTCGCCAACAAAATTTCCACCTCGGGCACGCTGCTCTGGGGCGCAAACAATCTCGACATCTTCACCGTCGGCTCTCTCCAGTTCGGCAACTTTCCTTACTTTGTCCCGGATGGCAGCGGCGGCGCCGTTTTCGACTGGTACACCAACGGTCCCACCTTGCAGGTCTTTGCCCAGCACATCCTCGCGAACGGCACTCCCGCTTTCCCTGCGGGCGGAGTCGCAGTTTCCACTAACAACAATAACGTGCGCGTTTCACCTTCCGCCGCGTATCGCGCCTCCACCAGCGAAGTTTTCGTTTTCTGGACTGAAGAGGATTCCAACCAGGTTTTCAACGGCGTCTACGGACAGAAGTTGAACTCAACCGGCACCGCAGAATGGGGACCCACTGGACTCGTACTGGTCCCGCTCGGCGTTGACCAGCAGGATTTTGTCACCGCCGTGCAAACCGGTTCCGGCGCGCTTGTTTTCTGGGTTGATGTAGTCGGCTTCGGCAACTCCACCATCCAGGCCGCCAGCCTCAACGATGATGGCTCCATCGCCTGTTCGCAGTTCGCGGTGTCTTCCACGCCGTCGAATAAGTCGCGTCTCGCTGCCGCCACCGTCGCAAGCGCCGCCGCCCTGGTTTGGGAGGACGATCGCATCGGCAACAACGGCATCTACGCTCAGAACGTAAATCCGAACTGCACGCTGGGATTGCCATAAGAAACGGGAGTCGAGGGCGGGGTCAGCGGGAAGCTTCAGCCGTCACACCCGGAACGGCGCGGCCAGCAGTCGTGCCGGAAGCATGACCACCGCCCACACCAGCTCCAGCACTCCGTGGACTGCAATGCCGACCACCCGAAACGGCAACAGCATCAGCCACACAATGGGATAAATCACCAGCGCCAGAAGCGCCACCGGCCAGCACACCACAAACAGCAGACACCACAGCAGAAAAGTAAACATTGCCGAAACCTCTCCATCTCTAAATACGCATTACCGCAGCAAGAAGTTCAGGGATTTCGAACTCTGGCAGTAAAGCGCGGGCTAGAGCGCTAAGCAAGGACTTCCGCGACCAGTAGAACAGCCCGCCGCCTTAGCCGCGAAGCGGCGTAAGAATGCAGCCCACGGCGTAAGCCGTGGGAAGAAGGCGAAACCGACAAGCCCCAGCGGTGCGAAAGAACAAAACAAACCACCAGGGCCATTCCTTGCGCATTCTTTGCGCAAGGGGTGGGAGCCTACGCTCTCATCCCGATTCCTTTGTGTCCCTCCGGCAAAATCACCCAGCCACCGCCGCCTGCGCCAAATATTTATTCAGAAACCCCAGCGTCCGCAATCCCGCATCGCGCCATACTTCGCCGCTGAACCCGTGTCCCGCTCCGGGATAGATCTGCATTTCATACGGAATCTGTTTCTTCTCCAGAATCTGCTGCAGATGGTAAGCCTCCTCCACCGGAACCGTCTTGTCCTCGGCGCCATGCAAAATCAGCACCGGACAAAACCTCCGCATAAAAAGCTTCATCTCTTTCGGAAAGCCGCCGAAGAATTCCACCACCGCCTGAACCCGCGGATCAATCGCCGCTGCAGAAAGTGCCAGATACGCCCCCAGCGAAAATCCCAGCAACCCAATCCGCTCCGGATCGACCTGCGGCTGCCCCGCCACAAAACTCACCGAATCCCACAGCGTCTTCATCCACGCCGGATAATTCCGCACAATCGTCGGCAACCCATCGATCTGCGTCGTTCCCGTGCGCTCGAAATAATGCAACACGTAAACCGCGAAACCCTGCGCTGCCAGCAGTCTTGCCGGCTCCAGCATGGTCGCGTACCCGCCCGCCGAACCGTGTAGGCCGATCACCGCCGGAAACCGTTTTGCCTCGCCCTCCGGCAAGAAACAGTCCAGACAAATGTTCTTACCGCCGCTTTCGAAGAAAGATTGAGACTGAATGATGGAATGCATGAAATGGCAAGATCGGAAGCGAACCCCCTCGTCCCTTGTGTCCCTACGTGTCCTCTGTAATAAATGCTTTTTGACTTTTAAGTTTTGGCTTTTAATTTTTAACTTTTGACTTTTACCTTCTGACTTTTACCTTTTGCCTTTGGCTTTTTCGGACACCACCAAACAAAGGGTGCCCCATTCCTTGCGCGTTCTTTGCGCAAGGGGTGGGAGGCAAAATGACTACTTCCCCGCCGCCAGTTTCGCCAGCGTCTGCTCATACGGCGCACGTGCGATCCCGCGTTCGGTCACAATCGCGGTCACATATTTCGCCGGAGTCACATCAAACGCCGGATTCTCCACCTGCACCCCATCGGGTGTCATCTGCTTCCCGCCAATATGCGTCACTTCTCTTGCATTCCTTTGTTCAATCGGAATCTTGCTGCCCTCCGCCGTTTCCAGATCGATCGTCGAAAGCGGCGCCGCCACATAAAACGGGATCTCGTGTTCCTTGGCCAGCACTGCCACGGTATAGGTTCCAATCTTGTTGGCCACGTCCCCGTTGGCTGCAATGCGGTCCGCTCCCACCACAACCGCCCCGATCTTGCCCTGTTTCATCATCGCGCCCGACATGTTGTCGGAGATAACCGTGGTCGGAATGCCGTCTTTCATCAACTCCCACGCCGTCAGCCGCGATCCCTGCAAAAACGGACGAGTCTCATCCGCATACACATGAATCTTTTTCCCCAGCTCTACCGCCGCCCGGATCACGCCCAGCGCCGTCCCATAGCCGCAGGTCGCGAGCGCCCCGGCATTGCAATGAGTCAGCACGCCGCCGCTCGCCGGCATCAGGGTCGCTCCGAAATGTCCCATCGCTTGATTGGCCGCGATGTCTTCCGCGTGCATGCGTTGCGCTTCTTCGATCAGCGCTTGCTTCAGTTTCGCCAGCGGCCGGACCCGCAGCAACTCAAATTTTTCCTGCATCCGCCGGATCGCCCAAAAAAGATTCACCGCCGTCGGCCGCGTTTTCCCCATCGCCTCGCAGGCCTGATCAAACTCCCGTTTCAGTTCGCCGACCGTTTCGCCTTTCGAATTCTTCACCGCCAGCGCAATTCCCATCGCCGCGGCCACCCCGATCGCCGGAGCGCCCCGCACCACCATATTCCGGATCACATCCGCCACTTGATCCGAAGTCTTGCAGGTGACGTACGTTTCTTCCATCGGCAGCTTCGTCTGGTCGATGAAGCGTACGCCCTTGTCCGTCCACTCCAGAGTTTCAATCATTCCTTCAATCTCACTTTTTGACTTTTCCGGACGCCACCAAAACTATGGGTGCCCCACTCCTTCGCGCTTTGCGAAGGGGTGGGAGGAACGCTCTCGCCCAACCCCCACGCACTACCGTTGCACAGAAACAACTCGCAGATGTTCCCGCCGCACATCCGTCGCAGTAAAAATCGACAGAAACGGAGCCACTCCAGCCGCCTTCTCCACTCCTGCGCGTCCCTGCGCTTCTTCGCGTTCCACCAGGCACATCACGCCCGCAATCTCAAACCCGAATTCGCGCGCCACTTCAATCGCCTGAATCGTGGACGCACCCGTCGTGCACACATCATCCACAATCACCACCCGCGCGCCCTTTTCGCGAAATCCTTCAATACGCTGTCCGGTGCCATGCTGCTTTTCCCCTTTGCGCACCAGGAATCCATGAATCTCGCCGCTGGTCACCGCCACCGCTACCACAATCGGATCCGCTCCCATGGTCAATCCACCGATCGCCCGCGGATTCCATCCTCGCGCCTTGATTTCCTCCAGAAACACCTGTCCGGTCAGCTGCGCGCCTCGCGCATCCAGCGTGGTGGCGCGGCAATCGACGTAATAGTCGCTCGTTCCCCCGGACGAGAGCTTGAACTCCCCTAACCGGAAAGACTTCGTTGCCAGCAGACGCAATAATTCCTGACGTTCAGTCGACATGGAAAATTTAAGATACCACGCACTCGACGTGCTACTGGTTCATCCGCTCCAGATGCCGGAATCCGCTTGTGCCGGCAAATATCAGCACCGAGATCGTTCCGTTGTACGCCACATGCATCAGAAAGCCTGGCGCCACCGAATTGGTCATCGCGCGTGTAATGGTCAGCGCCAGCCCCACCAGAAAAATCAACAATACCGGGCCCCAGGCGTGGGCCAGCTGCGGAGCATGAATCAATCCAAATCCCATCGCGGTCAGCACCACCGCCGCCGTCACTCCCAGCCTGCGAACCAGCACCGGATACAAAAACCCCCGAAAAAACATTTCTTCAAATAACGGCGCAAAGGTCACTCCAAACAACGACAACGCCCACGCTTCCCCCGGAGTCTGGAAGAACCGGTCCATGGGCAATTCTTTCGGAATCGGCAACAGATGCGCGACTCCCTGCAATGCCACTGAAAGCACCACCCCGCCTAGCAAAAACGGCATCCAGTTCGTAGGCCAGTTCCAGTGCACCGCCTGCCAGAACGGTTGCGCCGTCTGCCGTTTCACCAGCGTGTCCATGAATGCAAACACCAGCAAATACGCCAGTCCCTGCGCCACTACGCTGATCAGCGGATACGTGCCTACCTGCGTGAAACTTAATGTCGGATAAAACAGCTTTTGCGCCGCCACCACCAGCACAAAGGCAAACACGATGATCGCGACGATCGACAGGCCTGCGATTTGCAGCACATCCCAGCCACTCCATACCGGATCGCGCGGAGCAGGACTCGGCACCGGCTCCGGCAAGGACGACTCCGGCGATAACACACCGGGGTCAGTCAACGGATTTTCAGGTGAAGACACGCGATTCAGAGTTACCAGCGGGACATTTTGAATTTACACGAAAAATAAAATCGATGCAGACCGCCTCAGGCCAGCAACTCCGCGTTCGCCAGCCGCTTTTCTTTCCCGGTGAAATACTGCGCCAGTGCCTGCCCGGTATACGACTTTTTATTTCTTGCCACTTGCTCCGGCGTTCCTTGGGCCACAATCCGCCCACCGTCTTCCCCACCCTCCGGTCCCAGATCAATAATCCAATCCGCATTCCGGATCACATCCAGATTATGTTCAATGATCACAATCGTATTTCCCAGGTCCGTCAGCCGGTGCAGCACGTCCAGCAATTTCTTCACGTCGTCAAAATGCAGTCCGGTCGTGGGCTCATCCAGCAGGTACAGCGTCTTGCCCGTCTGCCGCTTGCTCAACTCGCGCCCCAGCTTGATGCGCTGCGCCTCGCCTCCAGAAAGCGTTACCGCCGACTGCCCCAGATGGATATATCCCAATCCCACATCTACCAGTGTCTGTAGTTTCTGTTTTACCTGCGGAATGTTTTCCAGAATCGGCAACGCATCCGCCACCGGACTCTCCAGCACATCCGCAATCGAATATCCCTTGTACTTCACCGCCAGCGTTTCGTGGTTATACCGTTTTCCGCCGCACACTTCGCACAGCACATACACATCCGGCAAGAAATTCATTTCGATGCGCCGTTGTCCCTCGCCTTGGCAGGCCTCGCACCGCCCACCCGACACGTTGAATGAAAACCGTCCCGCTTTGTATCCCCGTTCCCGCGATTCCGGCAGCATCGCATACAGATCGCGGATTTGCGTGAACACCCCCGTATACGTCGCCGGATTCGACCGCGGAGTCCGCCCGATTGGCGACTGATCAATCCGGATCACCTTATCAATATTCTCCGCCCCCACAATCGCCTTGTGCGTGCCCGCATCTTCCCGCGAACGGTACAAAGCCTTCGCCAGCGCGCGATACAGGATGTCATTCACCAGCGTCGATTTCCCCGACCCCGAAACTCCCGTCACCACCGTCATCACACCCAGCGGAAAAGTGACATCCACATTCTTCAAGTTATTCTGCCGCGCCCCCAGAATGCTGATAGCCGCCCCATTCGTGTGCCGCGGCTCCGCCCGCATCTCAATCTGCATCTTGCCCGAGATGTACGCCCCGGTCAGCGACCCCTCCGCCTTCATGATTTCTTCCGGAGTCCCGTACGCCACCAGTTCTCCTCCGTGTCGCCCCGCGCCCGGCCCCAAATCGATCACATAATCCGCCCGCCGGATCGTCTCCTCATCATGCTCCACCACCAGCACCGTATTGCCCAGGTCGCGCAATTCTTCCAGCGCTTTCAGCAGACGATCGTTGTCCCGGTGATGCAACCCAATCGACGGTTCATCCAGCACATACAACACGCCTCGCAGTTTTGATCCAATCTGCGTCGCCAGCCGGATGCGTTGCCCTTCGCCTCCCGAAAGCGTCGCCGCCGAACGCTCCAGCGCGATGTATCCCAGTCCCACTCCATTCAGAAACTGCAACCGCTCCACAATCTCTTCCACAACCCGTCCTGCAATCGTCGCTTCCCGTCCCGCCAGCTTGATCTTCCTCGCCGCTTCCAGCGAACGCGATACCGGCATTGCGGTGAAATCCGCAATCGAAATCCCATTCACTTTCACTGCCAGGCTTTCCGGCCTCAGCCTCTGCCCCTTGCACGCCGGACACTCCGTCGCCGACATATAGTCCAGCAGAAAATCGCGGTAACCTTCCGACGCCGAATTCTCCA
>Ga0207067_10355_pt1 | contig 11646 bp, 5 predicted proteins | sample Alteio_BWMinCont_25_FD_153484 | JGI IMG/M metagenome (GOLD analysis project Ga0207067, IMG submission 153484) | Enriched cells from forest soil in Barre Woods Harvard Forest LTER site, Petersham, Massachusetts, United States -... | ecosystem: Environmental > Terrestrial > Soil > Temperate forest >...
CGAATCCTTATTATCAACTACCCCTTTCTAGAGAAAGAGATAATCTGGCGCCAGGAAGGAAATTAGAAGTTCAAAGAGAAGACCCTATTGATTCGTCTAGTGAATCTTGTGAAAATTTCTTGAAAGAACCCCCAGGATTAATTAAAGGTGTGAGATATAGAAATCTACGTGACCCCCTTTCGCAAGCAAGTCTCGTTAATAATGGGGCACATGCTGAGCGAGGGGCTTCAGCAGGCTCAGTTTGCGACAAATTCGCAATGGTAGCTACGGATGAGAAGCTAAATAAACCTGATGATACCTCTTCGCCATCTTATGAAAGTCTTACTAAGGTTGATTATTTATTCGATTCGAAAGCCACGTGGGCAAAAGATTCAGAAAATAGTAATAAAAAGCAAGAATTAACAACAAAAACGGATGATTGCCGATACACCGAAAGAAAGATAAACCCCACCTACACTGAAAGAAAGATAAACCCCACCTACACCGAAAGAAAGATAAACTCCACCTATAACGAAAGAAAGATAAACCCCACCAAAAATTTCTCGGTCTCAGAGAGGCTGATAGTTCCGGTAGCAACACCTCCACGTCCAGCTTCAGAGATATCAAGGATTGCTTCTGGCAAAGCCATGTGGGCAAAAGATTCAGAAGGTAACTGGATAAAAGGTTCAGAAAGTAGTAATAAAAAGCAAGAATCAATAAAAAAAACGGATGATTGCCGATACAACGAAAGACAGACAAACCCCATCAAAAATTTCCTGGCCTCAGAGAGGCTGATAGTTCCGGTGGCAACACCCCCACGTCCAGCTTCAGAGATATCAAGGATTGCTTCTGGCAAAGCCATGTGGGCAAAAGATTCAGAAGATAACTGGATAAAAGGTTCAGAAAATAGTAATAAAAAGCAAGAATCAACAACAGAAATAGATGGTTACCGATACATTGAAAAAGAGAAAAAACCGATCAAAGATTTATCAACCCGAGTGAAATCGATAGCTCCGATAGTAGCACCTCCAGTTTCAGAGATACCAAGGATCGCTTTTGGCAAAGCCAAGTGGGCAAGGTATTTTGGAGATATAGGAGAAGAGCCGCCCCTGCCAGAAGACATTCAAACAATTTTGAATAGCCCCTGTCCCGTATTTCCTGGAAAAAAGGTTGGTCAGAGTCACTTGCTGGTCCTCATCCCTAAAACGATTGATGGTAAGCCACTGACATTAACGACATTGGGCGAGCTAGTGAAGGACCCTAAACAGGGGAAAGCGACAAAATATAAATGGTATTGGCATGAGGTAAAGGAAGAACAAGGCAATCGAAGAGTCAAACGATCGCATTGGGTGTTGATGACAAAGGGTATCCTCGAAGGAAGTGTAGGTAAATCTTATTTAGAGCAACAAGCGATGGTGTCAGATTTAGCCAGACGAATAAGAATCCCTTATGAAGTGGCGAAGCTATTAGACGCGACAGTAAGCATCTTGATGCACTATGTGAGCAAGGAAGAACTATTATTCAGTGATGCTTCGCCATCGACCTCCTATATACGTTGTCAGGAAAAGGCAAAAGAAAATCAGACAGTTGTGGGCGGTTTTTCGCTTGGCGGCCTCAACATCCACCGCAGCTATGACTTAGGGCGCGCCGGGGTTGCGCTCTCTCGCCCTCTCCGGTAGGTCTTTGAACATTGGTACTTGTCACTTGGAAAAGTGCCGGTGGTAGTCAACTTCCGTTCTAAAAAATGAATCTAGTAAATCAGGGGTTTTTGTGAATATCAATGTATCTGAAACTAAACAAAATGAGATCATTCCTTTTGATCATGAGAAGGGGGGGAACCGAGATACCCAAAAAGAAATTTTGGAAGGAATTGATTCTAGAATTCGTGGTTATTTAGAATCAAATAGAGGAGAAGTGGGACAAGAATTTATTCAGTTCCAAAAATCTATTTTGAAGCGGATGAGATGGTCGATTTTAATGAGTGAACACTTATCTCCTGAAGTAGGAAATGGTTTAGAATGTTTTGCGAACCAAAAATCTGGAAATATTGGAGAATTAATTGAATGGATCGCCCTTGCTCGTGATCCCCATCCCCCCTCATTGGAATTTTTTAATACAAAATTTAATAAAAAATCAAAACCATACTTACTTAAAAGAATAGAGACATTTCTAAAGAGGACAACACTTCTTTTACAAAACAAAACTGTTCAACACGGTAATGACGAGATAGTAGAATATGTAAAAATTCTAATCAATCATTTACCAACTTCTAAGGTCCTTTCTTTAGAGAGCATTGACTCTTTGCTAGGTTATTTAAAGCGGACAGGTTTTGAACAACTATCTTTAATTATTGAAACAGCTTTAGATATAAGGAGAGCATCAGTCGCTGATTTTATCACAACCTTAATGTTCAGTGAAAATTTATTAAGCATCAAGACTCTCAACGTCAGAGAGAATATTAAAAAAGGGGTTGAAGTTCTCTTGCATAATGGTTCAGATACCGGTGATTCTCTTTTTGTGGATGTGGTTTTTGATTTGTTAAGAGATAAAAAAAATATCTCTTTTATAGAAAATACATTTAAAGACGTTCGCTATGGAGGCGACCTCCTTTGGAATCGTGTTCAATCATTGCTGAGTAAAATAATCAACCAGAATGACGGGCAGCAATCTCAAAGAATAGATCATTTGATCCGAATCGTTGTAAAAAATGATCGGTTAGTGACCTTACTTCAACAAAATCCCCTCCTTCTAAATGAAAAAGAAAGATTGGTGAACTTCATATTTAACACTTACGAATGGAGTGAAAAATCGAGGGAATTGTCAGAAAATATCCAAGAAAGAATGGGTGCGAACATCTTCAATCCTCTTTTTTATGATATAGAACTATTTTTCGATATTGCAAAAGGAGGTATTCAAGAAAAGATCATCGAAATATTTTTGAATGTGATCCAACATGATGGTCAAAATCTCGTAGATGAATCAAGAGCATGTCATGAAAATCTTGAGAAGACAAACCAACTCATCAAAACCCTCTTATCACATTTTAATCGCGAGCAAATATTTAAAAGAAAAGCGCAAAAATTTTTAAAGGATATTTTAAACTGTCTGGTCAGTATTGCGAAGATTAGAGGGAAAAGTCACAAAAAAATAGAAATGATCAACAAAGTGTTAAACACTTGTTTAGAGGTGAAACTAGAGCACATCGGCAGATTAGCTGAAAAGGAGGGAGCTTTAGAGACTCTTTGCAAAAAGATTTCTGAAGTTTCTGAAGGTTTAGTACTGTTTGAAACATTGGAAGAGCGCATAAATTTATTTGAAAAATCTTTTTCTCATCAATTGTTTGCACAACTCTACTCAGATGATGACTTTAAAGAGTGGTTTAAGCAAGAAAATCCTCTTATAGAAGAAAATATTTTAACGGAGATGCAAGACAAAAGAATATCAATCGAAGAAAAGTACCATGCGGTATTAAAGAAAAATGGTTTTGAATACATCCATAATAATCAAGTAGGAGCCTTGACCATTGTGGATTCTCTCATAGATAGTCATAACATCTTTTTAAAGCTTGGAACAGGACAGGGGAAATCATTGATCGCAGAAATGTCTGCGATTCGTTTACTCGGCTCTTCCAATCCACCTAAACGTGTTTTTATTTTTACAAGTTACGATCATTTGGCTAAACGCGATCATCAAGAGATGGAGTTTTTATCAACCGTCTCCGGATATCCTTCGATTTATCTATCATCTTCTACATCTTTTCAGAATGAAAAAGAAAAAATAAATAATGCAAGAATTATTCATATTGATAGTGAGTGTTTTCATTCATTTCTCTCAGAAAGCTTATCGCAAGCTTTAGATACTAACCAAAGCAAAAGCGTTTCAGAAATTGTTAATTTCTTTTTTAAGCAAGAAGAGAGCGCAGTAATATTAGATGAAGGAGATTTAATGATCTTAGATGATCCTGGGCATAGATATCTATGTCCATTTTCAAAGACCTTCAACACAAATTCTATGAATATGAACGACGAAAGAGACCGTTTTGATAGTTTGATAGGATCAGGGTTTATACAAGCTTTAAATGACAAATTCTCAGGCAGTTATAACAATTGGTATGACCATGAAAAACAAAAAATAGATTTAAAAAAACCATTCGTTCATGAAGCGAGCGGAAAAACTTCCACATTTGCTGAATGTTTTGCACAACGAATCAAGGATGGAAAATTCACTTTTTCTCCTTTACTGTTTAATTTTTCTGCCTTTGTACGCTCATTTCGAAATGTTCTATTTTTATCAGGGAGTATTCATGAAAGAAATGTTGGTGTATTTCAAGATTACTTTACCAATGGGAAAAATAATTTTTACGCAAATATCCCTTTGTTTTTCGGTTCACATAATTGGAGCAAAAATTTAATCAAAAGAGAACAGGACAAACTTGATGAAATTTCCTGGCATGACAAAATAGTCGAAGATATTGAAAAAGCAATAGGAAGAGGGCAGCCAACCTTACTTTTTTCTATGTCAAAAGGTGATTTAGAAGTGATGCAGGAGAAATATAAAAAAGAGAGGAAGTTTTCTTCCGTAAATTGGATAACGATTACAGATGAAGAGTCTCTTGAGAATAATGTTAAAGAAATTGGGAAAGTTAACACGATCACCTTTGCCACAATGATTTGTGGAAGAGGAATAGATATCAAAATCGACAAAACCATTGAATTGGGATTGCATGTTTTGATCACAAAATTGCCCGCTAACAATAACGAAAGATTATTAACACAAATGATCGGTCGTACAGCTAGGCTAGATAGAAAGGGAAGCGTGTCGATTATTGTAAAAGAAAGTCTTAAGGCCTTTGAGGACATTTCTACCAATAACATGATAGAACCTTTTGTGGATGAAAAATTAAAACGAAATGAGAGGGAATTAGAGCTTTCAAAGCTTTTTTTAAATCAATTCTCACAGAAATATGATCAAGGGGTTGTCAAACGATGGATCATCTATTTACAGCTTATTCATTCCGGTCATATTAATCTTCTTAATGATGCCATTTATGCAACGGCAAAAGCATTTATCGGTACGAATATTTTAAATTAAAGGAATTCGCATGAATTTTTTTGGATCTTTATCTCTACCCCCTTCTGAAGCATGGATTCCTGATGTCGAAACAGATGCTCTTGCAAAAGAGGAGGTCATTAGCCATTTAAAGATATGGGTCGATTGCACATATGGACATACAGCTCAAAATCGGCGAGCTAGAAAATACTTAGATTTATGCATAGATAAAATCTGTCAGCGAAGTTTGTATGGATCACCACTAAACCTCATTAATAAGTATAGAAATCAGGTATCTCATGCGTTAGAGCGAGATGAATTAAATCGGGAAATAGATGTTTTGAAATTTAGGCAAAGTGTAGTAGAAAAAATCCACTCCTATCGACAAATTGACCAAACTTTAGCTCAACAAAAAAATGAATCGCAATTAAAAGAAACAGTTGAATTACTTAAATGGGAACATTGTGCATTAGAATCCATCCATTCAGCGGGAATTGCTCCCCCTTTAGAAAAATTTTTTCCTCAAAGTGAGGTCGATGAGCAGTTGAAAATTGGAAATGACCGTCTCTTGGAATTGCAAAATGAAAAAAAGCTTTTAAAAGAAGCGATTCAAAATGAAAAGAGAATTTTTTGTCAAAAAGAAGGAGAGCTTTCATCTTTAGAAATAAAAACAGATGAACACTTTAAAAAAACATTAGAGAAAGAAAAAGCACTTCAAAATGACCGTCTCTTTTGTTTGAAAAAAATAAAAGAATTGCAAGAAGAAGTTGACCAAGAGATTGAATTTATAAAATTAGAACCGAATCGGCTATCAAAGGATTTCGAAACACTTAATAGTGGATTTAAAGCCAGTATGAAGGGAATAGATGAAAACGTTCAAATACAAATAGGCGCTCTTATTGCCGAGCAAAAAGTGGCAAGAAAAACGATGAAGGTCGATTATGATGCTAAATTTAGTGCAGAAAATAACGATTTTATAGAGAAAAAAGGGGAAATTCAAAAAAGATACAATTGTCTAGGTCAGGAAAATCATGATTCTTTTAAAAGAAGACTTGCTGTTTTGTATGAGAAATTCAACAAAGAGACTATTTTAAATAGAGTTGACTTTGAAAAACTTTGGAACAAAATTTGCCAAGACGAAAGGAACGTTGAAGCAGATGCTTTTTTTTGTAGAGACCAACCTTCATCTTCAACTTCTCAGAAACCCTCTAATTCTACTACTCATCAAGGAGGGGGAGGGTCTAATTCTAGCAGCGCTGGAGGAGCGGGTTATCACTCTTCTAGTTCACTTAATCGTTTAGATAATTTAACAGATGAAGATCTTTTAGTAAAAGAAATTTTTCGAAAAAGAGACGATGCCATTCAATCACAAAAAACTAAAAGATCTGAGTACTTAAACGTTTTACAGAACGATTATTTTATCAATGCGCAATATCAAAAATTTAAAGATAAATATAAAGAACAGGAAGCTGCTGAAGCTAACAAAAGTCAACAATTTGAGAAAGATAAAAAAATTTTAAACAAAAAGATAGAGGAAAAATTGAAATGTTTACTGGGGAGAAAAAAATGATTTTCGACAATGAAAAGTATCACGAATTTCTCCAATGTCTCTCTAAAAATTTGGAGGGGAAGTTAAGCGAGGATGAAGTGGGGCCTAAGGATGAGGTTCAAGAAGTTGTTGAGCGAGTGATGATTCGATTTAAACAGGGCTTAGAATCAAATCAACGGGCGAAAGAAGATTTTATTAATACCTATCCGAGAAATTGGGGAGATAAAATCATGGATCCGATAACGAATTTGGCTTGTACATATTTTAAAACGCTTCTGAGCGAGGGGGGAGCCATAAAGCAAAAAGAGAGTTTTGAAGACGTTTCTCTAAAGGATAAACTTACAGAGCAAATTGAAGCATATATGCAAAAAAAGGAGAAGTTATTGCGATATATTGATATGCAAAAAAAAATCAAAGAAGAAGAAAATATTAGTGATGATGATTCATTATATTTAGAAGAAGAGTGATAAACTTTATAAAAAAAAGGGCTGTGATGAATACAATCTGTAAATTTAACTCCTCTGATCAAAATCATTTAATCCAAAATCATTCAAACCAAAAAAAGATTTCCGCATATGATGTGATCAAAGAAATTGGAAGGGATTTACAATATGAGAGCTCTAGAGAAATGGAACAAAATCAATTAAAGGAAGAAATTCTTTTATTAAAAAGTGACATTGCCCAGTTCAACAGTGAAGAATCTAAAATTCTAACAAATAAAATAGAGTATCAAGCGGAGCAGCAAGCAAAGCAACGAGCAGAGCTTCGGCAACAATTAGAGGGATTAAAAACAAAGCAATCTTCTGAAGAGAAGTTTCAAGAAATCAATCAATCTTATCAAGAAAAAATCAGTCAATTGAAAGAAGAGATCAAAGAGCTAAAAAAGCGGAGAACAATTCAGCAAAGCCCTTCTTTGAACGACCAAAAAGATAAAATCGGACGGGAATCAATTAAAATTTTGAATAGAAAAAAAACTGAAATTCTCCAAACTGAGTCAAAAACCCTCCAAATCGAATCAGAAATTTTTCAATTGAAAATAACGAAAAAAAGACAAATGAACCAAAACATGGCGCTAACAAACCAATGTGCTGTTTTGCAGGAAACTTACGACTCTTTAGAGGTTAAACAAAGATATTGCACTGAACAAATCGAAATGTATGCAAACCAGGTGCGTCAAAAAGAGGCGCAACGCGATGAAACAAGAGCTGTTTATCAAGAGATTCAAACAGACATTAATGATCTGATTGCAAGCAAAAAAAGTTATTTAGACGGCAGCTTAAGTGAAATTAAACAATTTGCAACGTCTGTAATAGATGAAGCAAGAGAGGTTCATAAACAAGAACTAATCGCCCTTCAACGAAGCCTTAATGACAGTTTAGATGACGTTCGCCAATCAAATAAAACAGCTCTTTCAAACCTTGAAGAGAAGAGGAAAAGTTATTATGAAAAAATAAAGGGAGCTCGCAAAGCGATGCTACAAGAACTTATGAATGTTATAGATGATTATTGGAAATTTATCAATGATCATAAATTTCGTATTATGAACGACTATGGAAAGTGTATCTATGAGTCTCGTGAGACATTAAAGGGAGATAATATTGTAAAAACGGGTACAATTATAGATTTAAATGCTAATCCCGATAGCTATAAATGGGGGTTAGCACAACTTTCAGATGGTTCTTTCTCTATAAAAAGTGCATCTAATCGATGGATGTTTGAATCAATGGATAAAGATGGAGGTGATTGTGTTGTAGAGACAAGTGTAAGTCAAAAACATGACCATGAAGGTTGTTCTAAATGGAAAATAGAACCTATAGATCGCAGTTCTTATGCAATATTCAATGCGAAGATTGATATTGATCCGGAGAAAAGGTGGTTGTTTGAATCAGTGACAATTAGCAAGAAGTCTGGTGAGAAGAAGAGGTGGTGGAATGAATCAAAGACAGTAAATTGTTATGTAGAGACCGGAAATAGTAGCGAATATAACCATAAAAATCGCTCTAAATGGCAGATCATTCCTATCAGCAGCTCCCGCTAAAAAATGAGAACCTACTGAAGCCCCTCGCTCAGCAGATTCCCATTTTTTAACTCACCTTACGCAACATGGCGTGCATTTAGACTGAGCCAAAGCCCCGGGGTTAAACGATCGGAAAAGGGGGTGTATTTGCTCAATACACCCCCTTTTCCGATCGCTTAACCGCGGGAGCTTTGGCTTCAGTCTAAATACGCGCCATGTTGCGTAAGGTGAGTAAATACGCGCCATGTTGCGTAAGGTGAGTTTTTAACGAGAATTGCTGCATTCCTATTTAACAGATTTCAAACAAAACGCAAAAGAGTTATAAATGGTCACAACCTCTGTAAATACATCCTCCAACAGTTTAACGTTTGATGCTAACGCAATAAAAGCAAAGACTCCATTGCAATTAAACACTGAAAATTTCTCTTCACAGAGAATTTTATCAGAAAGCACATCCATTCAAGAGGCATCGGTTACGGGGGATTGTTTAAGGGTTCCTATCCAACATCTATCGTTAAATGAATTTGATGAGGCTGATGGAGAAGATGAAAATGGTCTATATGCTTTAGCTCAAAATATTTTTCAATTTTCAATTGTAGATAGAGAGGGTGTCTACGATTCTCTACAACTTGGAGAAGGGGAAAAAGAGAATTTGGAGAGACTTCATGATTCAGATCCAGCCGCCTTTCAAACAGAATTAAAACAATGCATTTATTTGTTTTCGAAATCCATCTCTCTGAAATCTGATGAGAGTCTTTTAACTCAAATTGCTAACCACCTCAACATCAATCTTGTGCTTTTAAAACAAGAACAAGGGGAGGTTAAAATCATTCAAGATGTATTTTCCACCGCGACTTGCTATGAATGGGAGCATTGTTGTTTCCGTTCCGAGATCTGTATTGCTGTCGCCAAACAAAAAGGGCTTTTCAAAAAAGCTGACGATAAAACAATTCACATTGAATGTGGAAGTCAAAGTGCTGCTATAATAAGAGAGGTCTATATTGAATATGGGCAGATAAGAAAAACCATTCTTGCTGTTTATCAAAATCAAATAAAATTGCAAGAATTGAATGATACCCCTTATCAACAATGGTATAAGAAATACCTTATCGAAGGGCAATTAGATTTTCAAACTGCTTTAGAGGTGTTGTCCAAGGGAGAGATGGATACTCAAAATTTTTCTGCGAATTATTTGCAAAAAGAATTAAGAAATTGCCCTTTAGCAGTAATAAAAATAAAAACACTGCATCGACAAAGTGAAAATTACAAAGCTTTAGATCTGAAAAAATTACAACACTCAGCTTTCATCGCATATCAAACCCTTTCTTTATATAAATCTTGAAATGTTTGTGCCTCTTCTTTATCCCCTAAAGTTCCGGAGAGGCCATAAATAGAACTGTATTTGTTGATTAAGGTGTAATTGGACATAAACGATTTAGTCAATGTTTCTGTCTCGACCCCCATTCCATTTTTCATTTGCAGAAACTGATGTAGCGCATCTTCCCATTGGACATTGTTTTCCCATTCTCCTGTATTGGCATAATCAATAGGAGTGATTTTTTTTAGAATTTTACAAGCGTTATATTCCCTGTTGTGCGTATAAAAAATAGCTTTTAATGCGCTATCAACCCAGTAAGAAATCCGATAATCAACAAACGCTTTCAAATGCTGGGGGATCATAAAGCTTTGATCACCTCCAGAAAAAAACGTACCGGTCTTTTCTTTGATATTTTTCTTAATCTCCTCTAGAAAAGCATCATACTCTTCTTGAGTTTCAAATTTTTTATCCTTCTCTTCATTAATTTTTTTAAGAACAAGCACCCAAATATAATAAAGAAGCGGTTTCACGGTAGACATCCCTGCAACAGAATCACTAATTTGACAAAGCCAACTTGATTTATCTAAAAGAGCGCTATCTGCTTCATCAATAATTGCAATCCCCCGTTTTCTCCCATTAAAGGTATTCGCCTGATAAAATTCTGATCGAAGGTTATCCCCTTCAAAACTAGCGGTTGTTCCATAAACAATAGAGTTGGGTTGATAGCACGGATTGGCCATCATCCCGACATCTGAATCGCAATTATGTGCGGAAAAAATTCCAAATTGATGCTGATAAAAACCTTTAAATTTTTCTAAATCCCGTTTAGCCAAGGTTGCAGAGGAGGTGATCACGTCAACTTCATCTCCCTGCCTACTCTTTATAATCGCTAAAACAGCGATAATATAGGATTTGCCCTCTCCTGTCTTGACTTCAGATAAAGCCCCTTTTGGATTGCTCGTATCAAGCAAGGATAAAATCGTTAATAACTGAGAATCCCGAAGCATATCCTTAAAGATCTCGTCAATTTTTACACAAATTTCAGCAATGAGATTAACGGGATATTGTAAATTTGTATCTTGAGGGAGAATTTTCCCTTTTTTTAAATCCTCTATTGACAAACGAATATTTAAAATCCCCATTTTTATTGCCTGAACGGCTGAATCATTGAGTTGATTTAATTCGCCATATTCCGCACATAATTGATCTAAAGATTTTTCTTGATATTCTTTATTTTTTTCTTGAGCCTGAAGAAGAAGGATTTTATTGATCTCATCTATGAGGTTACCATCTTTAATAGACCAACATCTTTTAGGAACAAGGATTTGACCTATTTCATTTAAAATTTCTTGACAGCTCTTTAATTCTTCTGAAAAGGTTTTCTTATAGAATTCTTGAAAAAGAATTTCTTCCTTTTCTTCAGGTGAACTTGCTTCTAATTGCCTCGCAATTAGATCAATTTTTTTAAGATTCTCAATTGTTCCCGTTTTGCAAAGAATTGCGTTTATTTCACCTAGTTTTTTATTAGTAATTTGAATAATCAGATTTTCAATCAATTTCTTTTTTTGTATAAAAGTTGCAACTTCTCGGAGTTTTTCAAAACAAGGATCTAAGACTAAAGACTGATGCCCTTTTAGACCTTTTGGCAACTGCGTTTGCAACTCCTTTAACAAGGAAATAATTTTATCGCCAACTCCATGTTCCTCAAGAGACCATGTTTCTTTAATTCCTAAA
>Ga0207067_10356_pt1 | contig 11643 bp, 9 predicted proteins | sample Alteio_BWMinCont_25_FD_153484 | JGI IMG/M metagenome (GOLD analysis project Ga0207067, IMG submission 153484) | Enriched cells from forest soil in Barre Woods Harvard Forest LTER site, Petersham, Massachusetts, United States -... | ecosystem: Environmental > Terrestrial > Soil > Temperate forest >...
AACTTAATGAGTTCACCTGATTGCCCTTCAAAAAACATCTTTCCGTCATAATAGGGTTGAATCATGGTCCCTTGAGTCATCGCTGGAAGTAAGGGGGATCGTGCAAGCTCTTTTCCTGTGAGGGCGTTTCTCCAAACAGCAAAATCATTTTTATTGTTACCGGGAATTTCTTCTCCTGGAATATCTGTGCCGACTAAGACACGTTTTTTTGGAGAGCCGATGAGTGTTGTAAACTCAGTCGTTGTCTGCTTTGCTTTCCATACTGTCTTCAGTCCATGTGAAGTGATGGAGATTGCAGCGATTTGACCCGGTAGAGAATCACTCGCATAAATCAAATTATTATCAGGATCTGCTGAAACAGACATTGGAGCCCAGCTGACAGCTTGTGAACCGCCTGGCCCTTGATTAGCAAATGCTGCCGCAACCAATAGAGGAATGGGATCTCCCACAAATGGTTGGAGTTTGTAAATTTTTGAACCATCCCCCTGATTAATGGCTATAACGTCTAGAGGGGTAGAGGCTGGAAGTGTATTAGTTTGAGTGACGACCCAATCATTCATCACAACAAAAGAGGTGCAAAGAGTTTGGCCATCTAATGTGATAGTACCGGGGTTCCATGATTGATCGAGAATGAATTTTCCATGACGAATTTTATATCGTATAGCAGTTGTAGGCTCTAACAAATAAACATAATCGTTCCCATTAAAATGCCCAATCGTGGGTCTTGCACCTACAGGAGCTGGTAGGGTGATGTTATCAATGACTGTCATTGTTTTGGGGTCCACTGAAATTAAAATAGATGGGGGGACATCTGAGGGATCGGGACAATTAAGAAGAGCATCGGGTCCTTGTAGAGTACATCCAGCCTGACGATAAACCGATTTCATGATGATAATACCATTCGATGTGGCATTAAATCCATTAAATGAAGTGTTTTCTGCCTCTGCATCGCCTGTCGGGAGGACAAGTGTTGTAATGACTTTTCCTGTTTTTGGATTGAGTTTGGCTAAACGATATCCATAACTTACATAGATATATCCATCACGCAAAATTCCCATGGAACCGGGATAATCCCACTCTCCATTGACACTTGTATCAATCAATTGATTATACCAAATGGGTTTTAAAGATGACGGGTCGACTCTAGCTACAAATGCACCGATAGAGCCAGCCTCATCACCATAGCCTCCACCATAAATAAAGGAATGTTTAGCATCGAGGTAAGACATGTTATAACCAGAAGGATAAATCTTGTCCGATTTTTTGATGTGTACGATGTTCGCTTTTGAATAAGATCCTTTGAATTGAGCATTTGGAAATACATGAGACCGCCCAGAGTTATAGTGCTCAAATGCTTCTAAGGAGGGGTACCAAGGTTGATTGAAAGGGGAGGAATGGGAATGTACATGATTTTTACAGATACCTTCGCATGACATCATCATTAGATAGGAGAATGATGTGATGATTGACAAATATTTCAAAAAATGAAAAAGGGAGTAAGGTCTCGATTGTTTTGCCATCTTTATTTTTCTCCTGCCTAGAAAGTAAAAAATTCTAAAATTTTTTATAGCTTTAAAAAAATCGATTGTCAAGTGCTTTTCTAATGCATCATCGCATTTAAATTAATGGGGGGCTTGCTAATAACGTGGTTGACCGAATGATTACTTAACTCACCTTACGCAACATGGCGTGCATTTAGACTGAGCCAAAGCCCCGGGGTTAAACGATCGGAAAAGGGGTTGTATTTGCTCAATACTACCCCTTTTCCGATCGTTTAACCCCGGGAGCTTTGGCTCAGTCTAAATACGCGCCATGTTGCGTAAGGTGAGTTACTTCAGCAGATGAAAGGTTGCGAGCTCTTTGGAAGCATCTTTATCAAATGTATAAGTGAAGTTACACTCATTTGATTCATTTTGCCTTCCTATCAGGCAGTCGACGAAGCCAACAGATTGACACATTTTGTAGTCTTGTATTACTCGCCAAATGGTGTCGTGCTTTTCAAATACCAGTTCCTGGGTTTGTAAAAGCATATGCAAAATGTTAATAAGTTCCTCTTTTGAAATCTTGTATGCACGTTCCAACACCCAAACAGTTTCACAAAGGGTGATTTGGCTTACCCATAGCAATTCACCGTGGTTTGTTGATCTGGTGATAACTTTATTGGCTAATTCAGACTGCGAAAGATTATCTTGAGTCAAATATCTGATTAAAACATTCGTGTCCAATCCTATCATTTCATTGCCTCTTGTGCGCCATCGGAAATAGCTTTTTTCATTTCTTTTATAGTCACTGGTTTTTTCCGTTTACTCTTGATAATGCCTTTAAGCTGAGAGATATGTCTTTGTATTGGGATAATGAGAATGCTCCCATCATTTTGAATTTGAAAGTCTATCTGAGACCCTTCATGGATCATTGCAGAGATTCTAATTTCTTTAGGAATTGTCACTTGACCTTTGCTAGTCACTGTTGATTTTGCCATCATCAATATCCTTACTTTTTATTTATTTCCTTACATTAAGGTAAGATATATTTAATTTTTCTGTCAAATATTAGTTAACTCACCTTAGCTCGACTTTGCAATTTTTTGAACTCAGCTTCGGAGAAAAGCTTCCTTCAGCTAAATAACTCACCTTACGCAACATGGCGTGCACTTAGACTGAGCCAAAGCCCCGGGGTTAAACGATCGGAAAAGGGGTTGTATTTGCTCAATACACCCCCTTTTCCGATCGTTTAACCGCGGGAGCTTTGGCTTCAGTCTAAATACGCGCCATGTTGCGTAAGGTGAGTAAATAAATTTCTCGGAAGGAGTGAAAAACCCCTTCCTGCGAAATTTATTACGCTGAAGTTTGCTTCTCTCTAGAATCTTCGTCCAAAAAATTACAAAATCGAGCTTAGGCAACATGGCGCGTAAGGGATCGTATATAAATAACTTTTACAATTATCGAGTAGAAATGCGGTTCAGATCTTGATGATTTCTCCGAGGAGAGTATTAGGTCATACCTCCTAATCAATGTCAAAATTACCAAATGAATTTATATTTTTTCTTTTCTCGCTTTTTCTCTTTCAGCTTCTGTCTGCCGCAGATAAAGAATTTCCAATTGATGAGGAGGAGTGATAATCTTTCCTTGGATATAAGCTTGTTCAATACCTTGTAATAAAGATTGGACAGATGGAGAACGTTCCTCCCAAACCCATTTGATCCCTCCATGCGATTGCGCGAATTTGATTTGCAATGATTTAGCACAGGGGGTCACTAAATGGGTGATCCCTTCTAATGTTTTCCCTATTTCTTCAAGAGAGGCAATTTGTGGTGAACTTTTATGGAGAAATCCTTGTTGATTAACCTCCCCTTTTTGAAAATAAACCCCTCCAATTCGTGCATCAAGAATCGCCGCATATCTATGAGTAAGTTTCGTAGGGATAAAACCTTCTAAACTGGATATCCCTATGAGTGGGATCTTCCAACTATAAGCTAAAGCCTGAGCAACAGATACTCCTAATCGGATCCCTGTATAAGAACCGGGTCCAATCCCCACTCCAATCCCATCCAGACGAGGAGGAAATCCAAAGGATTTTAAAGCTTCAAATAAATCTGGCATAAGAAATTTCGATTGACTAGGACCAAAAGGAAGTTCTTTCGCGAATAACACCTCTTGTCCATTTCCATAGGCTATCACCCCCCTTTCAGTACTCGTATCAATAAGAAGAAAACGCATAAAATAGTAGCCTCTTTTAAGGGTTTAGGGGGCTAGACTAAATAACTCACCTTACGCAACATGGCGCACAAGGCGAGTTCTTTAACTCGACTTTGCAATTTTTTGAACTCAGCTTCGGAGAGAAGCTTCCTTCAGCTAAATAAATTTCTCGGAAGGGGTGAAAAACCCCTTCCTGCGAAATTTATTACGCTGAAGTTTGCTTCTCTCTCGAATCTCCGTCCAAAAAATTGCAAAGTCGAGTTTAAGTTTAAATAAAATTAAATTTGAGTCCTAACGATTTAACTTAAGTGAATTTTTGAAGGGATGAAAATCTTTTCTAACGTCCTGACAAAAAAATGATCTGTCATTCCTGCAATATAATCGACCACCATTTGCACTGGAGTTGTCATAGATAGATATTTCTCACCCCTTTTATGTAAAAAATTTTTCCATAAATAGCTCTGTTCATTGTGCTCTTTTAAATCATCCAAAAGATATTCAAATAAAATACGATAGCTATGTTTAATCTTTGCCGATTCTACTTTGAGCTTAGGATGTGTATAAATACGTTGAAAATTAAATCGACGTAATGTTCTCAGTGCCTCAAAGACCTCTTCTGAAATTGCGATGAATTCTTGATTATAACTATGTTTGATAATATCAGCTGCTAATACACCCAAAATCTCACGATTCATTGTCCCTAATATTGTTTGAGGAATCTCTTTTCGTTGTAAAATCCCAATATTGATTGCATCCTCAATGTCACGTCCAAGATAACTCATTGTATCACACAATTTAACCAGACATCCTTCCATTGTTCCTGGTATAATATTGCTATCGGGAAAATTTTTCTTCTGTTTGCAGTCTGTAAAATGGTTATCCCATGATTTATCAAAGTGAGGGGTCAAAACAGGTCCCGATAACCCACCATCATGACAGAGAAAGCCATCATAGACGGCCAATCCCAAATTGAGGGACTCAATCTCGGTAAAAAGTCGACAGGCTTGCAGAGAGTGAGCAAAAGGACCGTTTTCAAATTCAATGGATAAAGAGGACAAATAACCTTCTCCTTCATGTCCAAAAGGAGGGTGCCCCACATCATGACCTAAGGAAATAGCTTCTACTACATCCAAATTCAAACGCAAAATTTCGGCAATGCCCCGGGCAAAACTACTAACCAATTGTACATGCAAACTGCGATGAGTAATATGGTCGTTATCAACTAAATAGACAACTTGTGTTTTATCAACATAACGGGAGTATGCTTTCGAATGCAAAATTCGATCAACATCTCGTTTATAAGGCATGCGATGATCATCCTCCGGCCCTTTTAATCGTGAATGATTTTTGGAATAAGAGGCTTTTCTGAATAAAGCATTTCCTTCCTTTTCTTCAGCCACACGTCGATAATCAGCAAGTGTATGTTCCATTCGGGTGGAATCAAGCTCTTGGTGCATGAATTTTCTCTCCTTTAATCCGCAATAATTTTTTTGAGTTAACTCCCTAACTCGATTTTGTAATTTTTTGGACGAAGATTCGAGAGAGAAGCAAACTTCAGCGTAATAAATTTCGCAGGAAGGGGTTTTTCACCCCTTCCGAGAAATTTATTTAGCTGAAGGAAGCTTCTCTCCGAAGCTGAGTTCAAAAAATTGCAAAGTCGAGTATATACGATCCCTAACTGCCATTTCTAGGATAATACGTGATTGAATATTTTATCTTAAACAAGTAAACTTATGCACCACTACATTGGATCTCTTTCAAAACTGGACAAACAAGAAAAGCTGATAACCCACAAAATGAGGACGCTTAATGCTGAATCACGACAATGACAATAATTCTTTAGAATTGGAACTAGAGAACGCTATCATGAATTCACTGGAAGATAATCACGCTTTACAAAAGAGAACGGCGGCACTACCAGAACAAATTTTTATTTTCCCTATACTACGTCGCCCTTTTTTCCCGGGAATGGCAGCTCCCCTTGTCATCGAACCTGGCCCTTTTTATGAAGTTTTAAAAGTCGTTGCAAAATCCGAGCACAAATGTGTAGGCCTTCTCCTCAGTCGTTTAGAAAATACTGATATTTATAAAGCAACTTTTGATGATTTATATCAGGTTGGAGTTTTAGCTCGTGTTCTACGGATCATCCCCATGGAGCAAGGAGGTGCTCAGGTTATTCTCAATATGGAGAAACGTTTACAAGTTGTGACCCCAATTCATGATGCTAAAACACTCAAAGCTCAAGTCGCCTATTTTGACGACAATCCCATTCTCACTCCTGAGCTTAAAGCTTATGCGATTAGCATTATTTCAACGATCAAAGAATTATTAAAACTCAATCCTTTATTTAAAGAAGAGCTCCAAATTTTTCTAGGACATTCCGATTTTACTGAACCGGGAAAATTAGCAGACTTTGCCGTTGCCCTTACCACAGCTTCTCGCGAAGAATTGCAAGATGTATTAGAAACCCTTGATATTCAAAGAAGAATTGATAAAGCTCTCATTTTATTAAAAAAAGAGCTTGACATTAGCATGTTGCAAAATAGTATTAATCAAAAAATTGAAGCGACAATTAACAAAAGTCAAAAAGATTTCTTTTTAAGAGAACAGCTTAAAACCATTAAAAAAGAGCTCGGAATTGAACGTGATGATAAATCCCTTGATCGTGAAAAATTTGAAACACGTCTTAAAGAAAGAGTTGTACCGCCAGATGTTTTAAAAGCGATTAATGATGAACTAGAAAAACTTAGCGTTTTGGAAATGCAATCTGCCGAATATGGCGTCTCTCGGGGTTATTTGGATTGGTTGACGATTATCCCCTGGGGCATGAAGAGTACTGAAAACCTTGATCTTGATCAAGCAGAGAAAATTTTAGCTCAAGATCACTATGGTTTAGAAGATATCAAACAACGCATTTTAGAATTCATCGGCGTTGGTCGTTTAACTGGTGGGGTCAAAGGTAGTATCCTTTGCTTAGTAGGCCCCCCTGGAGTGGGAAAAACAAGTATTGGTAAGAGTATTGCACGCGCGCTTAATCGTAAATTTTACCGTTTTTCAGTGGGAGGGATGCGCGACGAAGCCGAGATTAAAGGACATCGTCGAACTTATATTGGGGCCATGCCAGGTAAAATGATTCAAGCGTTAAAATATTGCCAAACAATGAACCCAGTTATCATGTTGGACGAAGTGGATAAGATGGGTAAAAGTTTTCACGGTGACCCAGCCTCAGCTTTACTAGAAGTTCTTGATCCCGAGCAAAATGCAGAGTTTCTTGATCATTATTTAGATGTTCGTTGCGACTTGTCTAATGTATTATTTATCGTGACGGCCAATATCCTAGACTCCATTCCGGAACCTTTAAAGGATCGGATGGATATCCTCCGTTTATCGGGTTATATCATGCAGGAAAAAATTGAGATTGCAAAAAAATACTTGATTCCTCGCAATCGAAAAGAAATGGGGCTCAAATCATCTGATGTCACTTTTACGGTAGAAGGATTACGTAGCATGGTCAATGGTTATGCACGTGAAGCTGGAGTACGAAATCTAGAGAGTTTAATCAAGAAAGTTTTACGAAAACTTGCAATTAAAATTGTTCGTCAACAAATGCAAAGAGAAGCTGAGCAAAGGAAGTTGGAAGAGGTAAAAAGTAAAAAGAAAACATCAAACAAAGTACTCCCTCCTATTCAGCCGTTGAAATACTCCATTACCAGCGAAAATTTAAAAGAATATTTAGGTAAACCGGTCTTTACCAGCGACCGTTTCTATGAACGGACTCCGGTAGGGGTTTGTATGGGATTGGCTTGGACTGCAATGGGTGGAGCAACGCTTTATATCGAATCCATAAAAGTTGCCGCTGAAAAAACGACCATGAAACTGACGGGCCAAGCTGGTGACGTCATGAAAGAATCGGCAGAAATTGCTTGGAGCTATCTACACAGTGCCATTCATAAATATGCTCCTAACTATACATTTTTTGAGAAATCGCAGGTGCACATTCATATTCCAGAAGGAGCAACACCTAAAGATGGCCCTTCAGCGGGGATTACTATGGTCACATCTCTCCTATCTCTTCTATCCAACACCCCAGTTTTGGATAATTTAGGAATGACAGGAGAATTGACTTTAACAGGACGGATCCTTCCCATAGGTGGGGTAAAAGAGAAGATGGTTGCCGCCCGTCGATCAGGCCTTAAAGTATTAATTTTCCCGAAAGATAATATACGTGATTATGAAGAATTACCTGATTATATTCGCAAAGGAATGACCATGCATTTTGTTGAACACTATGACGAAGTTTTCCGTATTGCTTTCCCCAAAATAGGTTAAAAAGGTGACCGATGTCATATTCCCCCCTTTTGTGGTCTAAAGCTTATCAATGCAAAGTGATTCATCCCGATCAGCTTAATCAACGAGTAGAAGAATTGCGCTCTGACCAAAAGAAAATAGCCACTTTAAATGGTTCATTCGATCTTTTACATGCCGGTCATTTGCAAATGATTTTTGAAGCATCGCAAATGGGGGATATTCTTATTGTCGCCCTCAATACAGATCGCTCCATTCAGCAATATAAAAACCCAAAACGGCCTATTATTCCTTTGGAATATCGCCTTCAAATGATGGCTGCGTTGCAATTTGTCGATTATGTTACTTGGTTTGATGAGACTGATCCTTGCCAGATTCTTTCTATCATTAAACCCAATATTCATGTCAATGGAGCGGAATATGGGGATAATTGTATAGAGGCCGAAACTGTCCGTTCTCATGGTGGAAAAATTCATATCGTTCAATTAGTTCCAGGGCTATCCACCTCTTCGCTACTTAAAAAAATTCGAGAAAAGGAATAACGGATGCGCTTAATAGGGACTTTAGACGATAAGAATAAAGCTTTATCTTTTTCTCGTTTTCTTCATCAAAAGGGAATTTTTCACCAAATTGAAACTGAGATTAATCAAGATTGGGGCCATCCTGAATATGGTACGTACCGTTGCCGTTTATGGATTCAAGAAGAAGACCAAATGGAAGAGGTTCTCAATTGGTTCCGATTATTTGTTGAAAACCCCAACAATTCTTTATTCAATCCTGCGACTATCACCTCTCACCTGAATAAAGTGGAACAGATTCTTCCCCTTTCTGCACCCCTCCCTCCTCTCCCCTCCACTTCAACGGCTCAACCTTGGAATAAACGTCCGATGGGATGGATGACTCGTGCTCTAGTCGGCATTTGCACCTTTCTATTTTTTTTAAGCCAATTGGCGGAGTTTTCTATCAAGGTGCCAGACAAATATTCCGGGTTGACTTTGTTCTCCTCCCCTATTGAGAGGTCTCTCTTATATGATTATCCTAAATTTTATGAGTTAATCAATCGATTTATTCATTTATATGGATTTGATGAATTTGAACATCCAGAAGAGCTCCCCCCTGAAGGAACCCGCTTGTTAAAACAAATTAACCAAACCCCTTTTTGGCCTGGTTATTATCAATTATTGCTCAAAGGAGGTTGGAACTCTATCAAAGAAGGGTTGACCAAATATCCCTCTTTTGAAAAAATTCACGATGGTCAAATATGGCGTCTTTTCTCTCCATGCCTCCTCCATGGAGATTTACTCCATCTTTTCTTTAATATGTTATGGTTAATTGTATTAGGTAAACAGATAGAACAACGACTTTCCCCTTTTCGCTATGCCCTGTTTATCCTCGTTGTGGGAATCACTTCCAATACAGCTCAATATCTGATGAGTGGACCCAATTTCGTTGGGTTTTCGGGCGTTTTAGTGGGGATGCTTGCATTTATTTGGATTAGGCAAAAAAAAGCAGCATGGGAAGGATATCAAATTGATCGTCTTACTTTTATTTTTATGTTAATCTTTGTTTTAAGCATGGCGGCCATTCAAATATTGTCATTTTTTTTAGAAAAATCATTCGATTGGTCCCTTGCACCAAATATTGCCAATATGGCTCATTTGATAGGGGGTATGGTGGGAATTATTTTAGGAAGATCGCATTTCTTTAGCTGGAGGCACAACTAAAAATGTCAGTGCGCGATTTAACAATCCTTGGTTGTTCAAGTCAACAACCGACTCGTTTTCGAAATCATGGAGCTTACTTACTTCGCTGGAATGGGGAGGGGTTATTGTTCGATCCAGGAGAAGGGACACAAAGGCAATTTATTTTTGCCAACATCGCCCCTACCGTGGTCTCTCGCATTTTCATTTCTCATTTTCATGGTGATCATTGCTTGGGTTTGGGCTCTGTATTGATGCGGCTTAATCTCGACAATGTCACCCATCCGATTCATTGTTATTATCCTGCAAGTGGGAAAAAATATTTTGATCGCTTGCGTTATGGCTCAATTTATCATGAAAGAATTCATGTTATTGAACATCCTGTTTCAGAAGCGGGTCTTGTTGAAGATGATGGACGTTTTCGCATTGAAGCCGCTTTTCTTGAGCATGGCGTTGAAAACATTGGGTGGCGGATCACCGAACCAGATACACGTAAATTTGATCATGATAAACTCGCTCGTTACGGTGTTAAAGGCCCCCTTGTTAAAGAATTGCAAAAAAAAGGGACTCTTGTGTTGGATGGAAACACAGTTACCCTAGACAACGTAAGTTGGGTGCGGCATGGAGACAGTTTTGCCATTGTGATTGACACAGTCCCCTGTCAAAGCGCCATTGAGATTGCCCGTGACACCTCTCTGTTTATGTGTGAAAGCACCTATTTAGAAGAACACCATGAGCTTGCCAGGTTACACCATCATTTAACAGCTAAGCAAGCTGCTACCATTGCCAAACAAGCGGGAGCAAAAAGACTCATTCTCACCCATTTTTCTGCCCGCTATCAAAATCTGAAGCCCTTCGAGCAAGAGGCGCGCTCTGTTTTCCCCAATACTTATGTGGCGGATGATTTCATCACCTTTCCATTTCCAAAAGTGAGTGAAAAGCCATAAAACATGTTCATTCCTACCTGTTACCGCTTTTTAGAATACCTAAGAATCGCCAAAAATGCCTCTGAGCATACCATTCGCAATTATGCCATCGATCTCAACTCTTTTAAGTCCTATTTGGAACACACCTTATTAAGGGAATCTAAACCTGAAGAAATCCCAGAAAAAATTTCTTATAGAGAGCCTTACAGCCACCGCTCTCCAATATTTGACCATCAATTAGAATTAACTCATATCGATCGTAAAACGATTCGAGGATTTTTAGCTTGGTTGAGTTTGAATAAGCAAAATAAAAGAACCATTGCTCGGAGGCTCTCTTCTCTCCGCAGTTTTTACCGATTTGCTCAATCTCAGAATATCGTTTCTCTTAACCCTACTGAGGAACTGGAGAGTCCAAAACTTGATCGCAAACTCCCCGTTTCATTAAATTACGATCAAGTGAAGCACCTACTTGAGCAACCAGATACCACACTTTATTTAGAATTCCGTGATAGAACAATGATGGAGGTGTTGTATAGTTCAGGATTGCGTGTTAGTGAATTAGTTGGATTGAACAGGCAAGATTTCGACTATGCCAATTTAACAGTAAAATTGCGAGGAAAAGGAAAAAAAGAACGGATTATCCCCATTACTAAAAATGCTTCCGATTGGATAAGATCTTATCTTGAACATGAGGAACGTTTTCACAGTTCCCCTACTCATTCAACAGAAGTAGATCCTAAAGCCATTTTTCTCAATAAGCATGGAACGCGTCTCACAACCCGTTCAGTAGACAGAAAATTTGATTGTTATTTCAAAAAAAGTGGATTAGCAGGCAATATTACTCCGCACACCATCCGCCATACCATTGCAACACATTGGTTGGAAAATGGAATGGATCTAAAAACCATTCAAGTATTGCTTGGGCACAGTTCTTTAGCCACCACAACCATCTATACGCAAGTGTCGACGAAATTAAAGAAAAAAATTTACGACAAAACACATCCACGAGCTTAAAGA
>Ga0207067_10358_pt1 | contig 11601 bp, 15 predicted proteins | sample Alteio_BWMinCont_25_FD_153484 | JGI IMG/M metagenome (GOLD analysis project Ga0207067, IMG submission 153484) | Enriched cells from forest soil in Barre Woods Harvard Forest LTER site, Petersham, Massachusetts, United States -... | ecosystem: Environmental > Terrestrial > Soil > Temperate forest >...
GCTTGAAATGGCACTAGGAGTTGAAGCTGAGACTTGGATGAACCTGCAAATGACATATGACATCAACCTCGTTAGAAAAAAGGCAAGGCACGCAATTTCCGTGGCCAAAATACCAGAGGAAATAAAGAATAAACTGAAAGGATATATTCTTGCCCAGGCGTTAGCAGGGGATTGAGTTTATTGCTTAAATTGGCTTGTATTAATCAAAACTATATGAACTATGGAGAAAATTAATTACAGAAGAATGATTCTCGGAGGAATTCTGGGGTCAATTGTTTTCTTCTTTGTAGGATTTTTATTTCATGGAGTAATTCTTGAAAGCCATTATCTGTATTTTCAAGGACAAGGGTCTGTACTTCATCAGGTCAGGGAGATGGGATGGATGATCCATATTGCTGGACATATTGTGAGCGGGTTTGCGCTTTCCTTAACTTATGTCATGGCAAGGAAATTCTGGGGACCCGGACCCATGACAGCTATTCGGGCTGGATTGATAGTGGCTCTTTTCACTGCAGGAGGCACCGCTGCAGAATACGCAATGTACAATTTTGGAACAATGATTCCTGTGATGACTTTTGCAAATAATATTGTCGGAGCAACACTTGCGACGCTTGCCGCGGGAGTTGTTTACAAAGATTAATCAGCGTAATAGTAATTCCAAAAAATACTATTCCGTTTTCTTAATACAAGCAACAGAATGGGTTAACACAACAGTATTCGAACCCTCCCACATCAAATTTTTAGGCCGATAACGGTCACATCATCAGTCTGTACTACATTGCCTTTCCAAATAGAATGATGTTCATTCAGATATTTTCTTTGTTCATCCATTGATTTATTTTGGATGGAAATTAGCAGATCCTTAAATCTGTTTTTCATTACTTTTTTACCCTCCCCGCTAAACTGATCAGCATAGCCATCTGTAATCAGATATAGCGTTTCACCTTTTACCAGATTCAAAGTATGTGAGGTAAATAGTTTGCGATTTTCACCTTTGCCAATAGGTTGTTTGTCTGCCTTTATTTCAGAAAGTTCATTTCCCTTAATGACCCAAAGAGGATTATTTGCCCCGCTCCACTGAGCCTCCACTCTCTCCCCTTTCACACTATTAGAAACGGAAGAGTTACGGATAACCCTTAAAAGCGATATGTCCATTCCATCCCTTATTGTTTCACCGCTTTTCTCAAATGTTTCCAAAACCAATTCGGTCACTTTATCCAGTATTTTTCCTGTGTCTGTCAAACCAAATTCCTTTACTGTTCGGTTTAGAGCATTTGAACAAACAACGCTTACAAGAGCTCCAGGCACTCCATGTCCGGTACAATCGGCAGCGGCAATTAAAACAGTACCACCTGTTGCATGCATCCAGTAAAAGTCGCCTGATACAATATCCTTTGGCTTATACAATACAAAGCTGTCCGGAAAATAGTGTTGTATCTGATTGAGAGGTGGAAGTATGCCCTGTTGCAGGCGTTTGGCATAAGTGATGGAGTCCACAATTTCCTTTTGCTTTTCTTCAACTAAAAGATTTTTTTGTTCTATGATGGCTTTTTGTTGTTGAGTAATTTTAAACCTGCGGTATAAGAAAATTGAAAATATCAGTACAATGATCAAAACTCCCACAACTCCAATTGATATAGCTTGTTGAACTACTTCTTTGGACTTTAATTCAGCTTCCTTTTTCTCCACTTCAAACTTGGTTTTCAAATCACCAAGTTGTTTACTCTTGTCAGAGTTAAATACACTGTCAGTCAAAAGTTTAAACTGCACATGGTTATCGTATGCCTCCTTATAATGTCCAATACTGGCATAGGCAGTGGCTAAGCTTGAATAGAACATACGGTTCAAATCTATATCCCCAAGTTCTTTAGTTATTTGCAGTCCTGAATCACTATACTGAATAGCCAGATTAAATTCTGACATCTTTATATATAAATTACTGATATTATTGTAATAGTTACCTAAGCCTTCTTTGTTTCCAATTTCCCTTCCGATCCTTATAGACTTTAATTGATATTCCAATGCTTTTGGAAAATTGGATTGCAGCTCATAAATATTCCCAATATTGCTGCAACAATTTGCTATACCGCTTTTATTTGCAGCTTCTTCAAAAAGTTTTAGAGAGTTTGAATAACACTCCATAGCTTTCGGATAATTAGCCTGATTCTGGTAAACATTTCCCATATTATTGTAATCATTGCCAATGCTTATTTTACTATCGCCCTCTGAATCTATTTTTAAAGCTTTTTGATAATATTCAAGCGCTTTGGAATATTCGGATTGAGAAAAGTAAACAGAACCAATATTGTTATATAAACCTCCCACGCCTTGTTTGTATCCTAACTCTTCTTCAATTTTTAAAGATTTCAGGAAGAATTCCAACGCGTTAGGGTAGTCCGATTGAAGAAAATAAATATTTCCAATACTGCTATAACACTTAGCTTGCCCTAATTTATCATCCGTTTTCCCAAAAACATTCAGGGCTTTTAAGAAGAAATCTACAGCCTTTGCGTAATTCTCTTTATTAATATAGGATTGTCCAACTGTTTTAAGAGATCTGGCAACATAATTGTTCAGCTTTAATTTTTCAGCCAATTGTCGTTCCTGGCTTGCCAAAAGTATAGCAGAGTCAGGATTGTTACTCGAATAAATAAACGCAATAGCATCTATCGCTTTCAGCCGGTTGGTATCAGGCTGCCCAACTCTATTATAAATGACCCATAAAGAATCCAGCTTCTTATTCTGTCCAAATAGAAAAGAACAAATCAATATGCTTACTATTGTCAGATACCTTTTCATGATTCAAATACTGATTACATCAGCGGCAGGTATAAAAAACGAGTCCTTAATTTTATTGAAATTACATCTTTTCTCTATTGCTATTAGATTTTTAGAAAGATAACCAAACAAAATACCCAGGTTAAGGCTGTTAGTAGATACACTACCTCATCCGAGGCTCAATATCCTTCATTTTTTTCAGAACAATTCTGAATTCCTCAGAAACAACAGGCTTAAATACCCTGGACATTCTGACAGGATGATTTGGAAGTTGACTATGGGGTCTTGTAGGTCGTTTTTCAAAACCACCCCCACAGTTCGGACAAACATTTTTTAAAATAACGTTTACACAATTTTCACAGAAAGTACATTCATAGGTACATATCATTGCGTCCGAAGCATTGTTGGGCAAAAGCTTGTCGCAATTTTCGCAAGTTGGTCTAATTTCCAGCATACTTTTAATAATTACCAACATTTAAAAAAGTTCCCTTACTAAATGATGGGGGCTGATATTCTATAATAATTGTAAACCAAATTTTGTCATTGAAAAACGTACGGGATTGCCCCTGTTGAATTATACCATGAGGTTTAAACCGCTTGTTAGCAATTTTAGTGAATAGTTTATTATGGTTAGGTTCAATTGGCATCATTCCTCTTCTTCTTTCCCGTCTTTGCTTTCATTCTCAGAATCATTTACCTCATAAAACTCCTCAGAAGGTTCTCTCTCCCTAATAAATTCCGCGGCTTCTATGAATACTTCATTGCTCATCTCTGGAGTATTGGTTTCAAAGAGTTCTTTCAGAAGAGATGGCTGAGCGGGTTGTTCAGTCTTCTTGATTGGTTTCAGGGCAGGTTTCTTCCTGACAATAGGTTTAGTTTTCAATATAGGTTTCTTGGCAACTGGCTTTTTAACTGCTATTTTTAGTTTAGGAGTTGGTTTCATCCTGGCAGGAGCAGCTTTCTTTGCTACTACCTTCTTCTTTGTAAAAGGTTTTGCCTTTTTAACAGCTTTCTTGACAGAATTCTTCTTGGCCTTTGCAGAGGCTGGCTTTTTGTTGCTAGCTTTTTTGGCGGGTTTCTTCTTCTTGGCTGGGGACTTCGTTTTGGATTTTTTCATTGGACAAGGTGGTTTTATTATTTATTTCAATTTCAAATATGTAGAACCTTTTCATCCATGCAATTAAATTATGCCGACAGGACTAATTTAATACAAATTAGGTTTGTTTTGAAGTACTTTCAGGGGTTTTCTACAATCCCTTTTTGAATGTCATTTTGGTAGATTAAAAAAATATACTCTACATTTGTATTAATGATACTCGGGAAGCGTAAGTTTTTTTCTTTATTCTTTTTGTCCCTCTTTCTATTCCCTTCAATTCAGGTTGGGATTCACGAGTTTGCACATAGGTATGATGCAGTTTGCTTTGTAAAGGATGTAAAACACCTGCACAAACAGGAGCACAGTTGCCCTATTTGTGATTTTAATCTTTCTTTAACTGGTTCCCTACCTGAAAATACGCTGATACCTTCAGCCGTTTCATTTCCCAGCGCTTATACAAATTATACTTCCTGCTCTTTACCATCAGCAGTAGATTATAATTATTCACCCAGGGGTCCCCCCACTGTTTAGTTTTAAACTGATTTTCTGAATTGGTTGCAAATGCAATAAGCCTCATTATTGCAATGCGGTTATATTTCGGTTAATCTCCCTTGCAGACATCTGTCTCTGGTCCCTATCATTCTTAATTCGATTTTAAAATGTTTTTAAAACTCTTTTGCGTTTTAGTTCTTGGAATTCTCGTATGCCCTGTAGCTCAGGCACAACAAACAGCTTGTACCCTGACATTGTCAGGAAGTATTGGTTGTGCGGATGATGGGAAGCCACTGGATTTTGTTGCTGTTGGTTTATTGAATACGACCAAAAGTGCTTATACGAACAAACAAGGAAAATTTCTGCTTTCTTCAGTTTGTGCCGGAACCTATCGGTTTGAAGCTTCCCTTGTCGGGTATAAAAAATTAGATACCCTGATTAGTATTACGGCAGACGAATCGATCAGGCTATTTCTTCAGCCCGATAGTGTTCATTTGAAGGAAGTTCATGTGGAAGGAAACAAAATTGAAAAGCAGGGAGTGGAGACAATTACAAAATCAGAACTGAGCGGGGAAGCCCTTCAGCAGACCCGTGGTGAAAATTTAGGTACTGCGCTCAAGGAAATTACAGGAGTTGATGTAATTCAGACTGGAGCTACTATTTCCAAACCAGTTATTCACGGTCTTTACAGTAACCGGATTCTGATACTCAATAATGGCGTAAGGCAGGAAGGACAGCAATGGGGAAGTGAACATGCACCAGAGATTGATCCTTTCATTGCCACAAAGCTTTCTGTTATAAAAGGGGCTGCAAGTATTCGCTATGGCTCGGATGCAATCGGTGGAGTTGTATTGGTGGAACCTGCTGAGATGCCAAAATTGAAATGTCTGGAAGGAGAAATAAACCTTGTTGGGATGGATAACAGCAGGTTGTATACGGGATCGGGCATATTGCAAGGTGCATTTGATAAAAAACTTACCGGCCTTAGCTTTCGTATACAGGGAACTGACCGGCAGGCAGGGGATTTGCAAACACCCAATTATATTCTGGACAATACAGGGCTGCTGGAAAAAAACTATTCCGGCACTCTGGCTTATGAAAAGGAGAATTATGGTATAAGTGCCTATTACAGCCATTTCTATTCTGAGCTTGGAATTTTTACTTACTCCGAAGCAAGTAACCCTGCTCAGCTGGTTGAATTGTTTGCTCAGGCCCAACCAATTAATTTTCCTTTATCCTATTACCAGAGCAAAGGCTTCTATAACATTTACAGGGGCTATCAGACTGTTGCACATAATCTGCTGAAAGTGAATGCCTTTGCAAAGCATGGGAAGTTCGGCAGGCTGGAAGCAACTTTTGCAAGGCAAACGGATGCCAGGCAGGAATTTGATCTCGATGTGCCTTATTCCCTGAATCACAGCCTCGATAATGCTGCTCAGAATAATTTTGATTTAACCACTCACACGGGAGAATTGGTCTGGGAGCATAATTCCTTTCACAAAATATCAGGGAGTGCAGGGGCTGATTTTATCACAGAAGGGAATATATACACAGGACTTGGCTATCAGGCACTCATCCCAAACTACTTGAATTACGGTGGAGGTTTGTTCCTGATTGAAAAATGGAACCCAACCAATAAATTCACTCTTGAAGGGGGAGTTCGTTCTGATTACAAGTGGCAGAGGGAATTTATGCTGAATCCGATTTCTCTGATTGAATATACAAATACCCAGCAGTATGATGCCACCACTGCGACGCTTGGGGCAATTTATCGCTTTACCCCAAAGCTGAGTTTGAATGCCAATGCGGGTTCGGGGTGGAGAGCACCTTCTGCATTTGAATTGTATGCTTTCGGGGTTCACGGGGCAACAGGGCAATTTGTTGTCGGGGATAGTTTGCTAAAGGTGGAACAATCCTATAATTTTTGCACTTCGGTTCATTACTCAGGAGAAAAGATTGAAGCAGAATTAGGTGTTTATGCCAATCTGATCAATAATTATATCTACCTGAAACCAACGCTCACCGAGCATGTAAATATAGATGGATATTTCCCTGAGTTTGATTTTACTCAGACCAATGCCTTTTTTAAGGGAGCTGATTTAAACCTTAAATGGCATATCACCAAGCATCTGACTTATGAGCCAAAGGCGACTCTTGTGTTTGCCAATGATCTGACAAATCATACTTATTTGGTTTACATACCTCCTCAGCGGTTCAATCAAAAACTGGAATACCGTTGGCAGAAGCTGGGTAAATTAAAAAATGTGTTTGTCAATATTGGCAACATGATTGTTCCTCAGCAGACAAGGGTTCCACCCAATAGTGATTTTGTTCCTCCACCCAAGGGATACGTTTTGTTTTCAGCAGCTGTTGGTTGTTCCATGCATCTTGGAAAACAAGAGATGAATGTCAGTGTCATTTGCAATAACCTGATGAATACAGCATATAGGGATTACATGGATTTCTTCCGGTATTATGCGGATGAACCCGGCAGAAGTATACAATTGAAGATCAGAATACCGTTTCAATTTATTAAACCAAAATCAGATCAAATAAATAATAATTAACAATTAAACTAAAATACAATGAAAATGAGAATGTTTAAAATTGCGGGACTTGCATCAATTGCAATCACCGCCACAGTGCTTGGGATAACATCCTGCAGCAAACCCGAAACGGTTGTTTCGCCACCGGTACCAGGAAATGAATTTCTGACAACGGTTGCATTCCGTTGTATTAATACCGCTGCTCCTTTTGATACGACAACAGCAATCTGGCGGAATCTTAATCCGAATGGTACTCAGGCTCCGGATACATCCGAAGCCATTTTGAATTTTAAAAAGAACAGCAACTATGTCTGCTGGGTTTACATATTTGATGAGTCCCAGACTACAAAATTCGGGACAACCAATCTTGGAGCTGAACTTCAGCCCAATTTTAATATCAATAACCTCCCATCCACAACTGTAAATGTAACAACAGAAATCAGGCAGCGTCAGAATTATCACCTGTTTTGTTTTAACATGACAGGAGGGATAGCCACCAACCTTTCAGTTACACGTACCGATTATGATACCAACACACCTTCTTTACAGGTTGGTCTTAATGATAACGTAACAACAATTAATGTCAGTACTGGCAGAATGGAAGTTGCTCTGCATCATCAGCCGAACGTAAAAAATGGCTCGTGTAGCCCTGGTTCGGACGATTTTGATATTTTCTACGGCGTGACTATCCAATAAATTTTTATTAAAAAACTTAAAAAAACAGATATGAAAAAAATAACATTTCTAAGCCTATTGCTTGCAGCGGGCTTAAGCATAAATGCACAGACCACAGAAACACAGTCAGTGGGCAATAACAGCAGTTTTGTCGAAGTATTCGGAGGGTTCTCCATGCCTATGGGAAACTGGTCAAAATCTGCTTACAACAAAGATGATGTAGGCGGATGGATACCGACAGATGCTGCCAATATCTCTGCCGGTTTTGCCGGAAACGGAGCTACTTTCGGATACGAAGGGGCCTGGTTCTTTTCCAAATATATAGGGTTCGGTGGGGTGATTAGTTATAGTTCCTTCGCCATCCCCATAAAGTTTGCGGATTCTCTTTCACAGGGATATAAGGCATCCTTTGATGTGGACAGGACTACCACCACTGTTTCAGGTGCGTATACCATGTTGTCAGTTTTGCCAGGAGTTTATTTCAGATATCCCTTTTCTGATAAATTTTCTGCAAATGTGAAACTCTTATGTGGATTCACGAGTGCGACTACTCCCAACATTTCAGTAGATGTGGAAGACGGAGGAGTGGATGACGGTAGTTTTGTGCAACTGGCATCTGTCGCCAATTCCCTGGCTTTTATGGGAGGTTTGAATCTTAGCTATAATCTGTGCAGTAATTTTGCCATCAATCTTCAGGGAAATTATTTTTACAGTAAGCCTGATTTTTTCATTGCAAACTTAAACCGTCCTGTTCAGGTGGGGAGAGAGATATTTGAATACAATCAGCCGCTCAGTTACATGAATTTTTCTCTGGGACTGGCTTACACTTTTGGCAAAAAATAAATTCAAATTGAGCATAAAATGGAAATATGGGTAGCAGCCTTGTTGGTTATTCTTTGTTGTTTAGGCTGATAGGATTGCTCACCCACCATTTTTATTACTAAAGAATTAGAATATGAAACGAATATTATTCCTACTTGCGTATTTGGTTTTATTTATCCTGTTCTGCTTGAGCTGTGAGCAACCTAAAACGCTGGATGAAAAACTGACTGACACCAAAGAAATACTGAAAAGGCAGGATTCTTTATTGGAAATCGAACACTCTGAACTTGAAACCGAACACCGGCAATGGATAGAACAACATCAGCAAATTTATGTAGCAGGGGATGATACACTTCATAAACGGCTGGAATTTGGACACCTGCTTATGATCCAAAAGCACTCAGAAATAATTGACCGGCACAGGAAATTACTGGAAGAGTATGCAGCCGTTGTAAAAAGGTATCAGAATAAAGAAATGGAGGACTTAGCTATTCAGGAACAAATCAATTCAATTTTGCAAGACCTTGAAGAAATAAAAAAGGATCACGAGTTAATGAAGGCAGAGGATAGAAAAATGAAAGCTGACCACGAAGCCATGTTAAAAGCATATAATAAGGATGTGCTTTTTAAACGTTATCATAATGGGAAATAAAAGTGCTCAGGAAAGTCATCATAGCCAGGAAGAACAAACACATGAACATTCTCATCGTGATCACAGTCATCACCATGAAGTTAAGGCCCGATGGGTCGTTTTTCTAACAATGGCAACAATGCTATTGGAAATTGGATTTGGTTATTATTCAAATTCAATGGCATTGACTGCAGAAGGCTGGCACATGTCCACTCACGTTTTTGCAATGGGGCTTACGTGGCTGGCCTATTTCTTTACGAGAAAATATGCAAACCATGAGAAAATTTATTTTGACAAGCATAAACTACTTGCTTTGTCAGGATTTTCAAGTGCAATAGTCCTTCAAATTATTGCTGTCATCATGGTTTTTGAATCCATTCAAAGATTAATTAATCCAATCTCAATAAAATTCAACGAAGCAATCTATGTTGCAGTCATCGGACTTGTGGTAAACGGCATTAGTGCAAAGCTTTTGCATCATGACCCTGAACACGGTGACCACAACATTCGTTCGGCTTATTTGCATGTATTGGCTGATGGGCTAACCAGTATAACCGCAATTATTGCTCTTTTTGTGGGTCTGCTTTACAATATTAACTGGTTGGACGCCATAAGTGGATTAATTGGTTCTGTTGTGATAATTGCCTGGGCAATCCAACTTATTACGGGCTCTGGATTTGACCTTATTGATTTTCAGCGTAAAGAATAGATGAACCCTCTACCCTTCCCTTTTAACATACATTTTGCCGAAACTAAGCATTTAATTAAGAGACAAATTTTATCTGCTTTTTCAGAATATTTAAATTAGGGATTTTAGGTTTGCAGGAGAGTAGTAAATTGATTTCATTATTGTAGTTTCCATGATAAAACAGCCTCTCTATTTCATACTCCACTTTTAATGTTCATGCCTAATGATAATTGTTCTGAAAAAGTTTCCCGCTAAGAGAATCCATCTGCTCAAACAAATTCTTTAGCGCAAGTGTATCAAGTCCAGCTTTATTTCTAAAAAAATCAGAATTAAATGGGTTGAAATCCATAGATAGATCATTAAAAGAATTGTTATCAAAAGGTTGACTAAGAAAATTTGGAATATTAAATCCAATAGCTGTCCTGAACTGGTTGTAAAGAGTATCAATATTGAATGACTTATTTCCAAAATCAGAATAGCTGTAAGTATAGGAGGAATCATAAGAAATAACATTCCCCTTTGAATCGTATTGTTTGTTTACTTTAACCCGAATGTCAGGAGTGGTAGCTGTATCCCTTCCGCTGGAAGTCTGTCCCACGCAGATAGACAACATAAAGAAAGGCAATGCAATACAAAGCAATTTTAAGGTTCTCATAGTATTTTAATTTTCAGAATCAAAGGCAACCAGGAATTCTCCCGGTCGCCTCTTTACAAAAACTATAACCATCTATTGAACTTAGATACCCATAATTCCGCCAGACAAATCCCAGTGATTGAAAGGATTGTCGTTATTCGAGTCGTTTTGTACCTGAAATCCAGCGATGTTATTATTTTCTGATTTTCTTTTTCGTCTCCTGTTTTTATATCTTCTGTATCCAGCATTTAATTCATGTTTAATGCTTTGGTAAAATACTACCATAAGCAGAGCAACTAAAAGAGCGTTTATTCCGATCGCTCCTAAAATCAGTAGGTTCATGGTCAAAGATTTAAGGTTAATAGATTAATTATTAGTTCTAAAATTACCGCAAAAATTGTGCAAAGGCAGAATGGGAAGTCTTAAAAAATGTTAAATTAATGTCGGTGCCGACTCAATCTGATTTTAGTCTTTTTGGAACGAAAGGACTCGTCCTGATTGTCCGTTAATACTCTTTGGCTTACTTTTTCCTCTCTCTTAACTTCTAAATAAGCCAGGAGAGAGATGAATGCAATTCCAAGAATTGCTGTTACAACATGGTTCATGGCTTTTAAAGATTTAATTATTTATAATCCTTAAAATCACAAATTATATACCAAATAGAAGGACAGAAATGTTAAAAAAAGTTAATTAACAGTTAATTCGGAACCATATGGAATTCCTTCTTATCACTGCCATCCATGTAATAATACCAAAATTCAGCCTGCTCCAATTTTAAGATTACCATTGTATATGTGCCTTGATTGCCTGCCCCGTTCAATTGAATATCCCTTTGATTATCCGCCCATCCCCATGTACCTGTTCCAGACAATATTCCCCATGAATAAGAGTAGGCTCCGCCCTTGGAATAAGATTCTGTATATCCCCCGTACAAGGAAGTGTTGTCCGTACCATTTTTCTGATAGCTGCTTACTTTCCAGGTTTGTGCCACCCTTTCCGTTCTTGAGCGAAAACTGATAAATGGACCATCAGGATACTTCTGACAACTTTGAGTGGTTGTAATTACTATTCCTGCAAACAGGAAAACCAAAATAATTTTTCTAAATTTCATTTTAAAATCAATTTTATTTATTGCTTGTGAATAAATCCTTTATGGAATTTCCAAGGTCATCCATACTTTTATTAAAATCTTGCTCAAAATTTTTCATTTTGGCTTTGTCCAATTCTTTATCCTTTTCC
>Ga0207067_10359_pt1 | contig 11591 bp, 7 predicted proteins | sample Alteio_BWMinCont_25_FD_153484 | JGI IMG/M metagenome (GOLD analysis project Ga0207067, IMG submission 153484) | Enriched cells from forest soil in Barre Woods Harvard Forest LTER site, Petersham, Massachusetts, United States -... | ecosystem: Environmental > Terrestrial > Soil > Temperate forest >...
GTTATTGCTCCGTCAAATCTTCGTAAGCAATGGAGCCAAGAGCTTGCTGACAAATTTTTTCTCCCTTCGGTAATTCTTGAAAAGAAAACATTCAATGAATTTATAAAAAAAGGGAATCTCAATCCTTTTAATCAGGAGGCAATCGTTATTTGCTCCTACCAGTTTGTGAAAACTCAGGAGCCATACGTTCACCAGACACAATGGGATTTGGTTATCATTGATGAAGCACACCGGCTGCGAAACGTCTACAAACCAAATAATAAAATCGCAAACACCATTAAAAAAGCTATCGGACCATATCAAAAGGCTCTTTTAACTGCTACGCCGCTGCAAAACACGCTACTTGAACTTTTTGGGCTGGTTAGTTTTGTTGATGACTACGCTTTCGGAGATCTCAAGAGTTTTAAATCGCAATTCACTCGCATTACCGACGATCAGGATTTCAGCAATCTAAAGGAGCGCTTGAAGCCCATATGCAAGCGCACGCTGCGCAAACAGGTATTGGAGTATATTAATTATACCAATCGTCATGCCATCGTACAGGAATTTACGCCCTCGGAAGAAGAGCAGCAGCTATACGATCTTGTCTCAGAATACCTGCAGAAGCCTAATCTATATGCTCTTCCATCCAGCCAGCGGCAATTGATGACATTGATTTTGCGTAAATTGCTTGCTTCGTCTACCTATGCCATTTCCGATACGTTGGTTGGCTTGGCGAGCAAGCTAGAAACTGCGGCTGGCCAATCTGAGGAGGTTAAAGAACTTCCGAAAGGTCTCGAAGATAATTTTGAGACAATTGACGAGCTCATGGATGAGTGGGAGGAAGATTCCGACGACGATGCCGCCAAAGAAAAAGAATCTTTTACTATGGAGCAAATGAAGGAGCTTAAGGAAGAAATTATTTCCCTCAAGAAATTTCATGCGCTCGCCCAATCAATCCAGAAAAATTCTAAAGGGGAAGTGTTGTTAACTGCATTGAGGCGCGGATTTTCAGCTGCTGTGGAAGCACAAAAGGTTCAGGGGGCGGCAAAGCTCCAACAAAAAGCCATTATTTTTACAGAATTCAGACGCAGCCAAGAATACCTATATAACATTCTGGAACAGACAGAATTCAAAAATAAGGTGGTACTTTTTAACGGCTCCAATAATGACCCGAAATCCAAAGAGATTTATCAAAAGTGGCTCGCACGCAATGCCGGCACCGATAAAGTGAGCGGCTCCCCCACGGCGGACAAACGGGCGGCATTGGTGGAATATTTCCGCGATGAAGCAGAGATAATGATTGCCACAGAAGCCGCCGCAGAAGGCATTAACCTTCAGTTTTGTAACCTTTTAGTAAATTACGATCTGCCCTGGAACCCGCAACGGATCGAGCAGCGTATTGGCCGGTGTCATCGTTACGGACAGAAATTCGATGTGGTGGTAGTGAATTTCCTTAACAAGAAAAATGCTGCTGACCAGCGCGTATATCAGCTTTTAGATGAAAAGTTCCGTCTCTTTAGTGGAGTATTCGGCGCCAGTGATGAAGTGCTCGGTGCGGTCGAATCCGGTATTGATTTTGAAAAACGCATCGCTTCCATTTATCAGAAATGCCGCAGTCCCGAGCAAATTGCTTTTGAATTCGATGAATTGCAACGGGAACTGGAAACAGACGTTGACGATGCAAAGAAGTCGGCCAGGGAGAAGCTGCTTAATAATTTCGATCAGGAGGTCATTGAAAAGGTTAAGGTTGAAAGCTCAACCTATTTAGGCAAACTGGAAGAACGGCTGTGGAAATTAAGTCGCTATTTTTTGAAGGACTATGCAGAGTTCGATGGCGAGGGAATGAGCTTTACGCTCAAGAAAAATCCATTCCCGAATGACAATATCCATCCCGGCCCATATAAGCTGGCCAAAAAAGTAACTGATGCCAACACATACCGCATAGGCCATTCGCTTGCACAACGCATCATCGAGGCTTCGAAAAGTGTTGAAACACCGCCGGTATGCGTCGAATTCGCCCTGACGGGATCAGGCAAAAACATCGCCATATTGAAAAATATCGTTGGAAAATCTGGTTGGCTGAAATGCATGAAGAAGAGCGTTACAGCGCTGGAATTGGAAGAGCACATTCTATTTGCCGGAACTCTTGACGATGGCATGCCGATAGATGAGACGCAGTGCGCGAGATTATTCGATCTGGATGGCAAAATAGCGGCCAGTTCCCCTCCTACACAAACGGTTGTTTCGGCTTTAGACAAACTATTAGATCAGCAATTTTCCGTGTTTATCGCAGAGCTTTCAGAGAAAAATGGCGTATGGTTCGAGGCGGAAATGGATAAGCTCGATAAATGGGCGGAAGACAAGCGTAACAGCCTCAAAAACAGCCTGAAAGAATTAGATGATCAGCTGAAGGAAACAAAGAAGCTTACCCGCCAGGCTGGTAATCTGCCGGACAAACTGGAGCTGCAAAAGAAGCTCCGTAAGCTGGAACAAAAACGCGATGAGGTGTGGAAAGAGTATGATGCTGCCGCAAAAGAAATCGAGATTCAAAAAGATCAGCTGATCGATAAAGTTGAAGCCCGGTTGAAGCAGCAGGTCTCTTCTGACGAATTATTTACGATCCAATTCAGACTACAATAGGAAATTTATGAACAAAGCAATGCCAGAAAAAATGCAATTGACCTCGATGGACATAGCCGAGGAGAAGCGCCAGCAACTCAAGGCATTATTCCCGGAGGCATTCACCGGCGACAAGGTAGATTTTGATCAGCTCAAGCGCATGCTCGGCGGGTGGGTAGAACCGGGCAAGGAACGTTTCGGCCTGCAATGGCCGGGCAAAGCAGAATGCATAAAGATTATCCAACAGCCCAGCATCGCTACGCTCAAGCCGGTGCGCGAGGAATCGGTGAATTTCGACGAGACGGAAAATCTATTTATCGAAGGCGACAACCTGGAGGTGCTTAAACTCCTGCAAAAGGCCTATTTCGGCAAAGTGAAGATGGTTTATATCGATCCACCCTATAACACCGGCAATGAATTTATCTATCCAGATAAGTTTGAAGAAACACTGGATACTTATCTAGCATATACCGGCCAGATTGATGATGAAGGACGGAAATTCTCTACCAATACAGATGCCCAAGGCCGGTACCATTCCCGGTGGCTGAATATGATGTTTCCAAGATTATACCTAGCAAAGAACCTGCTGAAAGAAAGTGGTATCATTTACATTTCCATAGGACAGGATGAGCTGGGAAATTTACTTGAGCTATGCAATGACATATTTGGAGAAGAAAACTTAGTAACAATATGCTCCCGCGTAATGAAAACAGGTGGACAAAAAGGTGTCCATTTCTCCCCATGCGTTGATTACATCATTGCTATGGCGAAAAACATAGGAGAACTCGCGCCTTTTAGAGAAGAAATCAGCCAAAATCTTATAGATAAAGTTTATACCAAGACCGAAACTGCAGGACCAAGAAAAGGCGAAAAATATCGGTCAATGGGTTTGTACCAGGCCATGTTGGATAAAAGAGCAAACCAGCGTTTTTATATTGAATGCCCTGATGGAGAACTGGTTATTCCACCTGGTGAATCTTTTCCAGGTGATAAAAAGGATGGAGCACAAGTCGCGCCGAAAGATGGCGATGGAGTGTGGCGTTGGACTTATGGTAGGTTTTTTGAGGAGAAGAAAAAGAACAATGTAGAATTTATACGCAGTGATAAAACGTCTTTAGTTCAGCCAGACGGATCAAAAGCCACTTGGAATGTCTATTATAAAATATGGCTTAATGATCGTATGGAAGATGGACAATTACCAGGTAATATCCTAGAAAAGTTCGAAAGCAGACATAGCTCAGCAGAGCTAAAGTTGCTTGATATTCCATTTGATTTTGCCAAGCCGTCGGCTCTCATAAAATTTTTGATGTCCGTTAGCGGTGTTAAAGAAAATGACATCACCCTGGATTTTTTCGCTGGCTCTGGTTCAACCGGTCATGCGGCTATGGAATTGGCAAAGGAAGAAGGAAGTAATCGCCCATTTATTTGTGTACAGCTCCCCGAGCGTACACACGAAGAATCGGAAGAATATAAAGGTGGCTTTAAGACGATTTCTGATATTGCAAAAGAAAGGTTAAGACGTATCGGGACAAAATTAAAAGAAGATTTATTAGAGCATGATGCGGATTCCGGATTCAAGGTGTTCAAGCTCGATCGCTCGAATTTCAAGGTATGGGAAGGCGATGCGGAAAAAATTGAGAATCTGGAAAAACAATTATCCATGCATGTCGATCACATCGGTAAAGCCAGCACGTCGGAAGATATCCTTTACGAATTGCTGTTAAAGGCAGGGTTCCCGCTCAGCATGCAGGTGGAAAAGCGCAAGCTGGCGGGCAAGGATGTATTTGCCATCGGTGACGGCGCGCTACTGATATGCTTGGACAAAGAAATCACACCGGCGTTGATCGACGCATTGGCGGAAACCGAGCCGGTGCAGGTGATATGCCTGGATGAAGGATTTAAAGGCAATGACCAGCTTAAGGCCAACGCTGTGCAGACCTTCAAAGCCCGCGCGCAGGTAGAAGAAAGCGCTATTGTTTTTAGGACGGTGTAAATATGGAACAGCTCCGGCAGCGCATCCAAAAAATTACTGAGTTTCAGACGCTGTCCGATGCGCAAAAAATCTCTGCGCTTAAAGATATTGGCATCAAATCAGTGCCCGAACCTGAGGATTGGCACAGGAAAAATTATCCAAACTTAAATATAAACTGTCATGCATATGCGTTTGGCTTGGGATCGTCCGATCAATACCGCAATATAGCTTGGTCTGATGCATGTCAGCGATTAAACAAATTTTTTGCAAATTTTGCTTTCATTGAGTTTGTCCTCTCAACCACTACGCTTGAAGAAATTTCTGCGCCGTTAAAGGGAGGATTGATTCTCTATTTTGATGAAACAGGTAAACCGAAACATACTGGGATTATCCTTCAAGCCACACCATCCATAAAAGTCCGGTCAAAATGGGGAACAATCGCAATCTTCGAGCATGAAGCACTGAGTCAAGCACCAGCTAATTATGGCGATATCGTAAAATATTATAGTCCATTAGATATTGTCTCTGCTGAGAAAATCTTTTTGGACTATGTAGCCACCATTAAAAGTCAGACAGAAGTAGTGGCATGATCCCTCAAGGAGAAAAACATGGATGATCAAGAGCGAGAAGCGCAGGAATTAATGGAAAAGAACATCGCTTTTTATGGGACGTTCTTGAATGCCTGGGTGGAAAACCGCATGGAGACGGATAAGCAGCTGCTCACCCTATCTTCACTTGCCATCGGCTTATTGATGATTTTCTACGATAAGCTGCATACAACCACGGAATTGGTGCTGTGGCTAGCGGCGGGAGTGCTATTTATCCTCACCATTATCCTAGTGCTGTGTATTTTCCGCAGTAATAGCAAATATATTGAATGCCTGATTGTCGATGACGATCAGCATCGGAAACAGGCCGTGGAGAAGTCTCTCCAAACCATGACGGCATGCGCATTCGGCATGTTTATCGTCGGAATAATATTCACGTTTGCTCTGGCTATCGTTAAGTCAGGTTTTGTTATTATGAAAGCATCTGGAGGATAAAATGACAGACATGGATAAAATATCTCGCACCACCCTGGGCCAAGAATCATCGGCGGAACAAACTATTGAAAAAGGGTTACAGGGAGCGGATTTACTGAAGCCACAATTTAAGCAGCGCTCTCAACCTGCTCAACCAGTCAATAATACCCAGGATAAAGGAGAAACAAAATGACCAACAAAGACCCTAAAATCTTAGAAAATGGCCTGCAAGGAGCCAGGATATTAAAACCGGAAGCCAGACAATCATTTGCTCAGGATGGATTGCATGGGGCTGAAAAATTATTGTTAAAGCCGCAACCACAGCCCAAAAAAGACGACAAAAAGAAATGAAACTTAAATTCGACCCTTCACTCGAGTACCAGCAGCAGGCTGTCAATGCTATTGTCGGCGCGCTGGAAGGCCAACCCATTGTGCAATCCAATTTCGAGATCAGCACCGGTAGTGGCGATACTGGCCTGCAGATGTCGGAATTGGGTATCGGCAACCGCATTACGCTGATGGATGAAAATATCCTCACTAATGTCCATCGCATACAGGAAGCCAACGGCATTGAAAAATCGAAAAGTTTTGTGCGGCCAGCAGCTATTGCCGGTCGAATGGTCGCAGGATTGTCACGCGCTGGTCAAGCCGAAGATGAGGTATGCTTGGAACATGGACGCGAGTTCTCCATAGAAATGGAAACCGGCACCGGTAAAACCTATGTCTATCTGCGCACTATCTTCGAACTGAACAAGAATTACGGCCTGAAGAAATTTATCATCGTGGTGCCGAGCGTCGCTATCCGCGAAGGTGTGCTGAAAAGTATCGAGCTGACTGGCGAGCATTTCCGCACCATTTATGGCAATGTACCGTTTGATTATTTCGTCTACGATTCTACCCGCTTGAGCAAGGTGCGCCAATTTGCCGCCAGCAACCAGATTCAGATCATGATCATCAATATCCAGTCCTTTCAAAAGGACGTTGGCGACAAAGACCCGTCGGAAATGACCGAGGAAGAGTTGAAAAAACTGAACGTCATTAACCGTGAGAACGATAAGATGTCGGGGCACAAACCCATTGAATTCATCCAGGCGACCAATCCTATCGTTATCATCGACGAACCGCAGAGCGTTGACAATACGCCAAAAGCCCGACGCGCTATCACCAATCTCAGCCCCATAATCACGCTTCGCTACAGCGCCACGCACAAGAATCCGTACAACCTGCTCTATAAGCTTGATCCGATCAAAGCGTATGACATGCGCCTGGTGAAGCGCATCGAGGTAGCGTCTGTGCGTTCGGATGGCAGCTTCAACGATGCCTATGTCAAGCTGCTGAAAACGGATAACCGGAACGGCATCAAGGCACAATTGGAAATTCATAAGAAAAGTGGTGGGGCACTGAAAGCAGCCAAGGTAACGGTAAAACAAGGCGACGATCTATATGTAAAATCCGACGAATGCCATCACTACAAAGAAGGCTATATGGTGCAGAATATCGACTGCACACCCGGAGCGGAATATATCGAGTTTAATCAAGGGCGTTTCCTGTATCTAGGGCAGGAAGCTGGAGGCCTCGGCGATGAGATTATGAAGGCACAGGTCAGAGAGACGGTAGAGCAGCATCTGAAAAAGGAGCGCGCCTTCAAAGGCAAGGGGATCAAGGTGCTATCGCTATTCTTCATCGACCGCGTGGCCAATTACCGCGCCTATAACGATGACGGTACCACCAGTCTGGGGAAAATCGGCCAATGGTTCGAGGAGGCGTATAAAGATCTGGCTGCAAAACCTGCATATAAAGGCTTGAACACGCACAACGTGTCACAGGTGCATAACGGCTATTTCTCACAAGATAAGGGCAGGCCGAAGGATACCACCGGCTCTACCAAAGCGGATGAAGACACCTACAACCTGATCATGCGCGATAAGGAGCGCCTGCTCGACGCCAGCGAGCCGCTGCGGTTTATTTTCAGCCATACCGCGCTCAAGGAAGGATGGGATAATCCCAATGTCTTTCAGATATGCACGCTGCGCGAAGTCGGCTCTGAAACCGAACGCCGCCAGCAGATCGGTCGCGGTTTGCGTCTGGCGGTGAATGATCAGGGTGAGCGTGTCCATGACGAAAATATTAATCGTTTGACCGTGGTCGCCAGCGAGTATTATGAGGAATTCGCCAAAAATTTGCAGACCGAATACGAGCAGGATTTCGGTATTGCCTTCGGCAAAGTGGAAAAAATTGCTTTTGCCAAGCTGGTAAGCCGCGCCGACGATGGGCAGGAACGCGCCATCGGTCAGGAAACATCGGCCAAAATCTGGCAGGAGCTGGTGACAGAAGGCTACATCAACGATGCCGGAGAGATACAGGACAAATTCGATCCCAAAAATAAGCACTTCGAGCTAAAAGTATCCGATGCCTATGCCGATCTGAAATCCGGCATCATCGATGAGATACAAAAATACGTCTTCAAAAACCGTATTCCCAATGTCCGTGATCGCCGTGAGCTGAAATTCCGCAAGGAAGTACATTTAAGTGACGATTTCAAAGCGCTGTGGGGGAAAATCAGCCAGCGCACCCGTTACCGCGTGGAATTTAATACCGGCGATCTGATCGAGCGCGCGGTAGTACGCATCAAGGCAGCCGAAACCATCCGCCCGGTGAAAATCGCCACCACACGCGTGGACATCGATATTTCCGAGGCCGGTATCGCCGCCGACCGGAAGCTGGAAGAAAAAAGTCATACCGTCAATGCAACGAAGGTATTGCCGGACATCATCGCCTATTTGCAGAAGGAAACGGAACTCACTCGGCATACGTTGGTGGAAATTCTAAGACGCTCCGGGCGCCTGCAAGAATTCCAACTTAACCCACAGGCGTTCATGGCAATGACGGAGCGCGAAATATCCCGCGCGCTGCACGATCTGATGCTGGACGGCATCCAGTACGAAAAAATTGCAGGGAATTATTGGGATATGAGTCTCATTGAGAAGGATGCCGAAGAAGGCCTCGTCCCCTATCTCAGCAATCTATATATCGTGCAAAGCACCGGTAAGTGCCTGTTTGATGCGGTGGAATATGAATCTGATGTAGAGCGGAGATTTGCACAGGATTTGGATAATAACGAGTATGTTAAGCTGTTCGTCAAATTGCCAAAATGGTTCCAGATAGACACGCCCATCGGCCCTTACAATCCTGATTGGGCATTCGTCACCGAGCGTGAGCAGAAGCTCTATTTTGTGCGTGAGACCAAGAGCACGCTGGACAGTGAGGAACGTCGGAATAAGGAGAACCAAAAAATCAACTGCGGTAAACGCCATTTTAAAGTCATAGGTGCCAATTACGCCGTGGTAACAAAGCTGGCGGATGTAGAGTTTTGATATGCCGCATGCGGTTAACTTTGCACGGTATCGCTTCTGGCAAAGAAAACTACGCGTAATAAAAAAACGATGGCAAATACGGGGATTGATTTTCCTGATCCGCAAACGGCAACAGGCCATTATATGGATGCGTCGCGTTGCAGTATTTACAAGCAAATACATAGCTACAATTGCCGGGCTGATGACCGCATTGGTATTTGCCTTAACCTTACCAGCGGAATTTTTAACGGATCCCAGCTTTAAAATAAGTGAAGTTCATATTGCATGTGCTGGCATAATCGGCACTGCCCTCGCACTCGTATTCTCGCTTTCCATCGTACCTGCGCAAAAAGCTGCAGATGTTTTTTCCCCGGCAATCTTAAAGCTGTATGCGCGTGACCGGGTTATGCTTCGTGTCTTTGTTCTGCTGTCATGCGCAACATTAGCATCAATTTTATTCGGCACTAACTGGACATTTCATTTAAGCCCTCGTTATACCCTGGCTATACAGTTTATATTATTGGGTATGGCGCTAGACGCCATAAAAACCTTCTATATCCGTACCTTAAATCTCCTTGTTCCCCAAACAGCCCTCGGACTGGTAATTAAAGAATGCAATGGCCAAATCGAAAGAACAAAAAAGGACGTAATGCGGTTATTGCATGTGCGTCGGATCGATAATCCAACCCCCGATGACGAAGCGGCATTGCAGGCGGTTATGTACTTTCAGTCACAACTATCGAAGTTTCTTACCGCATGGATCGATCAACTCACCGAGTTTGCATATAAAGGAATCGCGCGGCGTGATACGCAAGCGGTTAATGCTGCAATTGCAACTATAGGTACTATCGGGATTAAATATGCAAACGCTCGCCGGGATAGTCTTATATTGTTGCCGGATATGCGCGATTTATTTTCAGGGGGCAGAAGCGATATAAGCGATGTGCTTAATCCCATTTATGAAAGCATCAGAACTATCTGCCAGGATGCTGCCAAACAATCTAATGAACTCATCGTACAACATTGCATACATACTTTAGGAGGATTGACAACTCATGCGATGACAATGATTCATACCCAAGATCGATGGCGTAGAGCGCCACTTGCTCATAGTCCGATTTTCTACATGGACATTTGCGTAGAACAGGCAATCAAAGTGGGGATGATAGATGCACTAATGACCGCTATAAATTGCGTTGGCCAGATTTTTGCAAAAATATCGAACGATACCGATACTAGGACGACTGAATCACAAGCGCTAAAATGCTTATTTAATATTGCCGCTGCCGCCTATATTAAGCAAGAAACTGTCTCCAGCACAAAAGCTGTGGAAATGATGTTACTGGCAGCGCGGTTCGAATTACGAGCGCGCGGATATCGTATTGCTTCCAATCTTACAACAATTTTCGATTACATCGTTACTCTGGCCCCCTTCGAGGTCTTGATGGAAAAAGTCGGAAAGCGGATGATGCAAACATTTCCGCCATATTCTTTAATATTTGAACATAATATCCCAGCATTACTGGAGGAAATAGCACGTCAAGTAAAACCAGTCGACCCGGAGCAGTCTTGGCGTAATCCATTTGATGCATTCAATGAAGCATCCGAAAAATTTGTTCATCACTACCGAGAATTAGGGAATAAAACAAATTTTGATGGCACTTTGTTAGAAAAATGGGTGACTGATTCGATAATATCAGCAGCAAAAGTTCATATCTGGTTACTTGATAATCCACCTGAGGGAGGGGAGGAATTTGTTGATAGCGTAGATAACCGTTTGCGTTGGTTTATTTACGCACCATCGTTCTTTTTCCAAGAAACAAAAAATTTCCCTCACCATCATGCCAACGATGCATGTAAGGATTTAGCTATTCTTGGTATGTGGTTGCTGGAAAGGCGTTGGTGGACAGAATCGGCGCAGGCATGCGCCAAAGCAATAAGCGGAATCGCTAAAAGATGTGCGGCTGCAGAAAATTCCGAGCCATACAGTCTTGCTGATTTATTCACAAGTCTTGAATGCTTGGCCCGCGCCTCCACTGTTTTAGGATATACGCAACTGGCAGTAGAATTTCGAGCACATATCGCCAGGCCGACGACGATTACAGAAGCAGATTGGCCGCATTATTTAGCAGCGATTAATACGCGAATCCGGCAAATGGACGAGGAGTTAGAGCAGTTCGAGCCATCAAGAATAAGGTTGTCCGATGATCCAATTATAGAACTGCGCCGAATTATAGAGCAATATGCCGTCTCTACCGAAGATGCATTACCTATCTCTTAGCCACATCTCCAGCTTCCGCATCGCCATAACGTCGTCGAAATTATAGGTGAGGATGTTGCGCTTGAGGCGTGTGCGGTCGTCGGGCAGCAGCGTTTGCAGGAAGTTGACATACTGCACCACTGACCATTGCGAGCCGGAGTCGTGGTCGTCCCACTGGAAATTCACCAGCTTCGGGTGCTTGCAGATATATTTCAGGCCGTAACTGGCAAGCGGCAGCACCAGGCAGTCTTTCACCACATCGCGCAGGTCGAATAGCGGTGATGCATCGCCCAGCAGCCAGGCGACCGTCGGATACTCCAGCATCTCGTAGCGCTTGGCATAGGCGTCGACTTTCTGGCGCTCATAGCCGGAGAAATGTGCCA
>Ga0207067_10367_pt1 | contig 11253 bp, 3 predicted proteins | sample Alteio_BWMinCont_25_FD_153484 | JGI IMG/M metagenome (GOLD analysis project Ga0207067, IMG submission 153484) | Enriched cells from forest soil in Barre Woods Harvard Forest LTER site, Petersham, Massachusetts, United States -... | ecosystem: Environmental > Terrestrial > Soil > Temperate forest >...
TCCTACAACCGACATCACTGCCAAAGAGTCGAGGCAAGCGCCCGTGTCGCCGGAGCCGTTTGTCTCGGCAGACGAGGCGGCGCAGTTTCTCTGTGTGAAGCGTCGCTATCTGCTGGAGCTCTCCCGCAGAGGCATCGCCGGAGCTTATGCGCTTGGCACAGGGGGCAAACGCAAAATCTGGGTGTTTCGGCTCTCGGAACTAGCCGCCTTTGTCGTACGGAATGAGACCTCGATTCCAAAACCTTCAAAACGGTGTACGATCGGATCTGGCAGTCCCCGCTGAAAAGAGGACTATGGCTTATCAGCGAGGATCACTCAAGAAAGTACGCCGCAAGGAAGGAGAGACCTGGGTGCTCAGGTACCGGGTCACGAGCGCGGACGGCAGAAGAGTCGAACACATCGCAACTATCGGACTTGTCCGGGACTTTCCCAAAGACAGGGACGCATGGCGCGAGGTCGATAGACTCGGACTCGGAGTGCGGATCAACGACACTCCCGCCGCCGGCCGCGTTTCATTCCATTTTCTTGCAGAGCATTACTTGAAGGCCGATTTCGGTGCGGATGCTGTGCGCCCGAAATCGGCAAACACCATACCCATCGTTGAGCACTATGTCCGCGACTACCTCATCAAACGATTCGGTGAGCGAATCGCGGAGGACATCAAGCCGCTTGAAATACAGAAGTGGTTCAAATCCCTTAACGAAACGGGCGGGCTTGCCTGGACGACGATTGCAAAGTTGCGGGGCCTCATGCACCGCATCTACAAGATCGGCATCCTGCACGAACACGTCGCGAAGAATCCTGTGCTGTACGTCGAGACGCGTTCCAAGTCCACCTACCGGGCAATCCTCATCACCCCTGCCCATACCCTGGCGATTCTGAAATCTCTACCTTCTCCGCTCCACTACACGCTGGTGCTCACCTGTGCGGCGACTGCGCTCCGCTCATCAGAGATTCTGGCGCTGCGCTGGGCGGATGTGCATTGGCACGAGGGAAGGATTCAAATTTCCAAGCGCTGGGCCAAGGGAGAAGACGGAGAAACAAAAACCGATGTGTCGGACGGTTACGTCCCGCTACATCCGGTCTTAGCCGGGCACCTTCGCGCGTGGCAACGCCAGACGCCGCATGCCAATGAAACCGACTTTGTATTTCCGTCGATGAGAGCCCGGGGAAGGAAACCGCTCAGCTCTTCTGTATTCGTCGCCGACCATCTGCGACCGGCAGCCAGGAAAGCCGGAGTGCATATCGAGGACGGGCAAAGGTTCGGACTTCACAACCTGCGTCACAGCTTAAGCAACTGGCTGGTGAACAAGGCGAAAGTCGAGCCCAAGACCGTGCAGGGAATCTTGCGTCATGCCAAGATTCAAACCACGCTCGATCTATACACGCAAGAAGACAGCGACGAAACGCGCGCAGCGCAGGGCGAATTCCTAACAGCCGTGGGGATGAGTACGACGGTGAACTAAAAGTTGTGGGTTGAGTTGTGGGTTGGAGTTTTCGGTGTCACGTCCGATAACTCCTTTAGAAAGAATGGCGGGGACGACGAGACTCGAACTCGCGACCTCTGCCGTGACAGGGCAGCGTTCTAACCAACTGAACTACGTCCCCAACCGTGGAATCAACAACTTAGCCTAAAACCCTGCAAATAAAGCCTTTGCAAGATTTGCATACAGCGCGCTGTTCGCTTGCGGTGCATACGGTAGCAGCTGTCCCTGCCAAAACCGCCAATAAACCGCTAATAAGAATTCGTGCGTTCATGCGAGATTTATCCTAACACAGATGTTGCTAGAGACGAAGTTGAGTCCGATGAATCTTGGCGATCAGAGATTTGCAATCGAAATTGCGGAGTCTGAAGAGAACAGGATACAAGGGCATCATTCGGGAGCAAGCGGGAAGCCTAGACGCCGGCACCTGCATTACTATTTTGTCTGAAGTGCGGGACTCAGAGCGGTGCCGCAGACATGCTTGAATCCTAGGAAGTCAAACGTATCCAGTTTCTCTCCGGTCTTCTCTAGGTCCGCAGGACAAAGCGTCCGAAGCGCATCACCCGTGTCTTTTCCTCCGCCAACTCCAATCCGATTTTCCCGGCACCAGGGTCTCCAGCGCCTCGGCGCCCTTCTTCAAAAACACCCGCGCTACCATCTCTTTTTCACCGGCCACCACCTTGCGCGAAATCAGTCGCTCATGGTTTCAAGCGGAACTGAGTCCCAACTCTGGAATTTATATGTTATGGCGTCTCATTTTGCTAGTTCGAGCACCACCTCTTTGACCACCGGCCATGCGCTCGATCGCGGATCGATCAGCTCGAAGTGTCCTGGCCCGCTACTTCGATCAATTTCGAATCGTCTCCGCTTTTTAGCGGCAACGACATATCATAACTGATCTTTAACGATACCATATCGTCATTAGAGCCGTGCAGAACGCGTTGCGCGACACCCAGCGGCATCAGTTCTATCGGCGACGCGGACCGATAGCGGTCCGGCAAATCCTGCGGCGATCCGCCCAACAAATCCGCCACCGCCGTGTTGCTCAGCTTGAGCTCCACGCACGGCGCAATTCCGCCACCGGAGCAAGCGCCACTAGGCCCGTCAGCGCAATCGCGTTCTGTTTCGCCAGCCAAAAGCACCAGGTGTCCTCCCTCGGAGTGCCCCATCGCCACCACGCGTTTCAGATCGAGCTGATCGATCCGCCGCGATCTTTTCCAAATGCGCTGCGCCCGTTCGCACATCGTCGAGCGTCCCCGGCCATCCTCCACCTGGATTTCCAATGCGTCGGTATTCCAGACGCCCTCGACTTCCCGCGAGTGCGGCCTTAATGATCTGCCGTTCACGACTGGCGTCTTCATCGGCGTCTACGGGCTCAGGTTGTTGCGGCAAGCTGACTCGACGGGAATCCCTGGTTAACCAGGCTGCATGCACGCCAACACGCCATCGGAACTCACAATGACGATGGCGCGCAGTATCGAATTGACTCATTTGATCATGAGGGTGACCGTTGTGCTGTGAGTGAAGGAGCCGGACGTGCCCTTCAGCGTGAAAGTGTGTGTGCCGGTGCTGCCGTTGTGAGCGACGGTGATGGTGACTGTGGCTTTCGCTGGGTTTGTGCCGTCGAGGGTAACGGAAGACGGCGAAATCGCGCAGGTTGTTCCGCCTGGGAGGCCAGTGCAGGAAAGCGAGACGCTGCCTGTGAGGCCGCCAAGCGGCGTGACCGTTAAGGTGTAGGTACCAGACGTTCCACGGCTGATGGTGTTTGAAGCGGGAGAAGCGGAGATGGAGAAATCGGTGGTGGACTGAGTGAGCGGCGCGGAAGTGCTTCCGCCGAAATTGGAGTTGGAAGGGACGAAGACCGCAGTAAGAGAGTGTGTTCCCGCGGTCAGGGAGTTGGTTGAATACTGCGCGCTGCCATTCGAGAGCGAGGAGGAGGATACAGCTGTGGTGCCGCGGTCGAGGTAGAAGTTAACGGTGCCGGAGAGAGTGCCGCCGACGGAAGAGGAGACAGAGGCGGTGAAGGTGACGGATTTTCCGGCTGCCGAGGGATTGGCGCTGGAAACGAGCGTGGTTGCAGTTGCGATCGGGTTAACGGTCTGCGCGAGATTTGCGGAAGTGCTGGCAAGGAAGTTGGAGTCGCCATTGTACTTCGCAGAGATTGAATGTGCGCCGGAGAGGAGAGAAGTTGCCCCGGTTGTGAGTGAGGCGATGCCGCCGGAGAGGGTGGCGCTGCCGAGAGAATTGCTGCCGTCGGAGAACGTTACGGTGCCAGTGGGCGTGCCGGCGTAGGCCGGAGCGACCGTGGCGGTGAACGTGACCGATTGACCGTAGGAAGATGGATCAGCGTTGGAGTTGACACTGGTGGCTGTTGCGGCTTGCGTGACGCTTTGCGTCACGGCCGCGGAGGTACTCGCGGTGAAATTGGAGTTGCCACTATATTTTGCTGTGATGGAATGAGAGCCAAGCGCCAAGCCGGAGAGCGAGATCTGCGCGGCGTTGCCGGAAACGCTGACCGTTCCCAATGAGGCAGTGCCATCGAGGAAAGTGACCGTACCGGTGGCGGTGCCGCCATAGACGGTCTGAATCGCGGCGGTGAAGGTGATGGCCTGACCGAAGGCCGAGGGATTGGCGCTGGAGGTGAGTGTCGTCGAAGACCCGGCTTGCGAAAGTGTCTGCGTGAGCGCGGCGGACGTGCTCGCGGCGAAGCTGGAATCTCCATTGTATTTTGCGGTGATGGAATGCGAGCCGGGCGAAAGGGAAGCGAGCGTCAGTTGCGCCGAGCCGCTGGAGAGATTCGCGGAGCCGAGCGACAAGCCGCCGTCAAAGAAAGCAACGGTGCCCGTGGGAGTTCCGCCGACGGAAGACTGGACCGACGCGGTAAAGGTTACGGACTGGCCGAAGGCGGATGGATTCAAGTTGGAAGCGACGGTGGCCGAAGTTGGACCTAGATTGACCGTTTGCGTGACCGCGGTGGAGGTGCTGGCGGAGAAGTTTGCGTCGCCGTTGTACTTTGCGGTGATGGAGTGCGCGCCCGCCGACAAAGTGGAGAGCGAGAGTTGCGCCGCATTGTCGAAAACAGTGGACGTTCCGAGAGAAGTTGAGCCGTCGAAGAAGGTGGCCGTGCCGGTGTCGCCGCCGCCGAAGGCAGGCTGAATCGCGGCGGTCAGGGTGACGGACTGGCCGAAATTGGACGGATTGGAATTGGATGTGACGGTGGTGGTGGTTGTCGCTCCGTTAACGACCTGGCTGATTGCGGCAGAGGTGCTGCCGGAAAGGTTGGCGTTGCCAGCGTAGGCGGCGGTGACGGAGTGCGTGCCGACGGCGAGCGCGAAAACTGTGAGCTGCGCGGAGTTGGAGGAGAGAGTGGCGGAGCCGAGCGAGGTGGAGCCGTCGAAAAAGGATACGGAGCCGGTGGCGGTGGTTCCGGCAGAAGATTGAATGGCTGCCGTGAAAGTGACCGTCTGGTCAAAGGAAGAAGGATTGGCGCTGGAGGCGACAGTGGTGGCCGTGGACGAGGCGTTCACGGTCTCGACGGTGGCGGAAGAAGTGGAGGAGGTGAAGTTCGCGTCTCCGTTGTAAACGGCGGTGATGCTGTGCGAGGCAGCGGAAAGGGTAGAGATGCTTATCTGTGCGCTGCCAGCGGACAATGTGGCGCTGCCGAGAGAGGTGCTGCCGTCGAAGAAAGTGGTGGTCCCGGTGGGCGCGCCGGCGAAGGCCGGGGTTACGCTAGCGGTGAACGTAACGGATTGACCGTACGCCGAGGGGTTGGCGGAGGAACTTAGGCTGGCAGAAGTTGCGGCCTGGGTGACCGTCTGCGCAATGGTCGAAGAGGAGCTAGAGGTGAAATTGGAGTCGCCGTTGTATTGGGCGCTGATGGAATGAGAACCACGCGAAAGGGAAGTGAGCGTCAATTGTGCAGAAGTGCCGGATAGATTCGCGGAGCCGATGGAAAAGCTTCCGTCAGAGAAGGTAACGGTTCCCGTAGGGATACCACCAAAGGGAGGCCGGATGGAAGCGGTGAACGTTACCGGCTGACCTAAGGCGGAGGAAGTCAGGTTGGAAGAGACAGAGGTCATGGTGTAGGACTGCTTGACGGTTTGGGTGGCTGCCGCGGAGGTGCTGGCGGAGAAATTGCCGTCACCGGAGTATGCTGCGGCGATGGAGTGCGAGCCGACGGTAAAGTTGGAAAGTGCGAGTTGCGCGATGTTGACGGAAACGGGGGCCGAGCCGAGAGAATTGCCGCCATCGAAGAAGGTGACGGCGCCGGCAGGCGAGCCACCGGCAGAGGGTTGAACGATGGCGACGAAGTTCACGGATTGGCCGTAGAAGGAAGGATTGATGTTGCCGGCGACGGTGATGGTGGTCGCCGAGACGTTAATGGTTTCGGCGAGCGCAGAGGAAGTGCTGGCGGCAAAATTATTGTCGCCGTTGTATTTCACAGTGAGGGAGTGCGCTCCTGTGGAGAGATTTGAAATCGAAAGTTGAGCCAAGTTGTTCGAGAGGTTTGCGGTGCCGAGTGCATTCGCGCCGTCAAAGAAAGTGACGGAGCCGGAGGCCAAGTCGCCGCTCAAGGAGGGCTGGACCGCGGCCATCAAGGCGATGGTTTGACCGAAGGAGGCAGGATTCTGGCTGGCCGAGAGGGAAACCGTCGAAGAAGCAGGGTTGACGGTCACAGTGGTGACGGCGGAAGTGCTGGCTGAGAAGTTCGCGTCCCCACTGTAGCTGGCCGTGATGCTGTGCGAGCCGCCCTGAAAGCTGCCATTGAGAAGAGTGGCTTGATTGTATTGGCTGGGATTGTTGACGACCTGCGCCGTGGCGAGCGAGGTTGTGCCATCCCAGAATGTGACGGTGCCGGTCACCGTGCCGCCGGTTGTCGGTTGAACGGTGGCAACGAATCGCACGGCCTGGCCAAAGGAGGAAGGATTCGCGCTGGTGGTAAAGGCGATCGAAGTAGGAGCCGTATTGATCGTTTCCGAGAGCGTGGCGGAATTGCTGGCGGAGAGATTAGCGCTTCCGGAGTAGACGGCGGTAATCGAGTGTGAACCGGCGAGAATCGTGGTAACAACAAGTTTCGCGGAATTGCTGGAGAGGGTGGCCGTTCCAAGCGAGAGGGAACCATCGAGGAAGTTAATCGTTCCGGTGGCGCTGGTGCCAGCCGGAGGCTGCACGGTCGCGATGAAGGCTACGCTTTGGCCGACGATCGCAGGGTTAGCAGACGAAGAGACGGAGGTGGAGGTTCCGGCTGGATTCACCGTTTCGGGGAGCGCAGTGGAAGTGCTGGCGGCAAAAGTCGTGTCGCCGCTGTATTTGGCGGTGATGGAATGAGAGCCCGCCGTGAGCGAGGACACCGGCAGTTGAGCGGAGCCGTTAGAAAGGGCGACGGTGCCCAGGGACGTGGAGCCGTCGAAGAAGGAGATGGAACCAGTGGCACCGCTGCCGGAAGAGAGTTGAATCATGGCCGAAAGCGTAACCGTCTGACCGTATGTCGCGGGGTTAAGGTCCACAGACTCAGTGGTCGTGGTGGGGGCCGGGTTCACCGTGAGTGTTTGCGGGCTTGAGGTGCTGGTGGAGAAATTGGAATCCCCGTTATATTTCGCGATGATGGAGTGACTGGCGACGGAAAGCGAAGAAGTCGTGAACTGCGCGGAGCCGCTGGTTAAGGTGACGGTGCCGAGCGTGGTGGACCCATCGAGGAAAGTAACCGTGCCGGTGGGAGAACCACTGAATGTCGGGTGAACGGTTGATGTGACCGTGACGGACTGGCCGTAGGTGGCGGTGTTTGAACTGAGAGAAACGGAGTTGGTGGTTGCCGCGGGATTGACGGTTTGAGTGAAGGAAGCGGAGGAGCTGGCGAGCAGGTTGGAATCGCCCGCATAGCTGGCTGTGAGAGTGTGCGTGCCGGGGGTTTGCCAAGTGAAGGTAAAGAATGCCCCGCCGACCATCGCAAGAGTTGCGCTGCCGATTGACGTTCCGTTGTCGAAGAGGGTGATCGTGCCACCGCTGGAACTGTAATAGTGTGCGGGATCCACGCTGACAGTGATATTGACAGTCTGGCCGACCGATGACGGGTTGGGGAGCGCGGCTACGTTTGTTGTGGTGGTGTCTTGATTCACCGTCTGGGTCAATGGTGTTGAGGTACTGGCGGCGTAATTCGACGTGCCAGAATACTGAGCGGTGATGGAGTGGGTTCCGGCCTTCAGGTAATTGACATAGTAGACGGTGGAATTGGTGGCGAGATTGACGGTGCTGAAGAGCGTGGAGCCGTCATAAATAGAAAGCTGCCCTTCGTTAACCTGGCCGACAATTGCTGACCGGACGGAGGTGCTGTAGGTGACGGTCTGGCCGTAAATGGAAGGATTAGAGCTGGGGAGGATGATGATGGTAGTGGGCGCGGGATTCACGGTTTGGATGTAGATGCTGGACGTGCTGCCCGTTATGTTCGCGTCGCCCGAGTAGCGAGCAGTGATGGAACGGGAACCCCCGACGAGGGCGTAAGTCTGAAATAGAGCCACATTATTAGCAAGCGTGCCGCTGCCGAGTAGGGAGGGGCCATCGTAGAAGGAAACGGTGCCCGTGGCGGTGCTGCTAGGACTCGGCTGGACAGTGGCGCTCAAGGTGAGTTGATTGTTGAAAGTCGAGGGGTTTGTGTTGGAAGTCAGAGTTGTGGTGCTGGAGGCCTGGGTGACGGTCACGGTCACGGTTGGCGAGGCACTGGGGTTGAGATTTGTGTCTCCGGGATAGTTGGCAATAAGAACATGCGTGCCAGCGGGCAAATTCGAAAGTGTAAGCTGGGCGGTGTTGTTAACGAGAGCGACATCGCCAACGTCGGTTGACTTCGTGGTATCAATAAATGAGATTGACCCTGTGACGGTGCCGCCGCCAGCTTGTGGCTGCACGGCCGCCGTGAGGGTAATCGGCAATCCGTAGGGAACATTGGCGACATTCGAATTCAGCGTGGTGGTTGTTTGGGCGGTGCTCACCGTTTCCGCAACGGCATTCGAGGTGACGGAAACAAAATTCGTATCGCCACCGTAGACCGCGGTAACCTGGTGCGTCCCGGTGCTCAAACCAGAATATTGGAGTACGGCCTGGTAACCGTTCAGGGGCACTGTTCCGATAGGGGTGGACCCATCGTAGAAAACGACTGTACCCGTAGGAGCGGCTGATCCTGGAGAAGGGTTCAGAGTGGCGGTGAGATTAGGCACCTGCCCGTAGATGGGATTGGCAAGGTCGGTGGTCAGCACGACTTGAGCGACCGCAGCCTGGCGCAGATAAGAATAACTGCCCGAAGTGTTCATCGTGACGATGTCCAGCCGGCCGTCTTGATTGAAGTCGCCCAAAACCACGCCCGCGGGAAGGGTCCCCGTGCTGAAGTTGGGACCGCTCTGCGGTACGGCTGCGGTGAATCCTCCCTTTCCGTCGCCGAGCAGAACACTCACCGAATACGAATCGCCGTTAACGACGACAAGGTCCAGGAAGCCGTCGGCGTTCATGTCGGCCGTTGCAATGGCCAACGGGTAGGCTCCGGTGGAAAAGGAAACTGGTGCGGCAAGAGTGCACTGCTGAAGCGGCAGAAGGGGACACTTCTGATTCAGGAGAATCGCAACAGCGCTGTCCGTGGAGTCGGCGACGGCGATGTCGGGATAGCCGTCACCGTTAAAATCTCCAATCACCAGAGCTCGTGGGTAGTTGCCAGTCAGGGGAGAAACGGTGGTTGGCGTAAAAGTACCGTCGCCATTGCCCATAAGAAGCGTCAAGTTAAAGTCCGGATCATTCATGACGATCAAATCGAGGATACCGTCGCCATTCAGATCCGCACTCGCAATGGCACCGGGGTTGTGACCGGTTGTTGGCTGGGTTGGGGAGATGGAAAAGGTGCCGTCGCCGTTGCCGAGCAGTATGGTGACGCTACCGGGGAATTGGGCAGGCGCTGGGAAACAAGAGACCGCCGGTCCTGATCCACAGGTGTTTAGAACGGCGAGATCAATTTTACCGTCGCCGTTAAAGTCAGCCGCGACCAATTGCGTGGGATACACGCCGGGCAGTGAAATGGTATTCCCGGGCCGAAACGTTCCATCTCCGTTGGGCAGCAATATGGTTATGGCGTTGTCACCGGAATTCACGACTGCCAAACCGAGCTGTCCGTTTCCAAAAAAGTCCACGGCAGCGATTCCGGAGGGGTTATTTCCGGTCGCATAGGTGCCTCCAGCGAGAAACGGGCCGTTAAAATCGCTCCATTCCACGGTGACCGTGTTGGTATTTTGTGACACCACGGCGAAGTCAGGCAATCCACTTCCGCGCAAATTCGCCACAACAATTCCTACTGGGGCGCCTGGGAGGAAAGATGTGGTGTTCTGGTTCAACGCTACAGAGGTTTGCGTAGGCGTTTCGGGCAAATAGTATGCGTTTGATGTCGATGGCGGCGTGCCAGTTGGATTGGTTACCGTGACCAAGAGTGTTGCGGGCGTAGGAAGGATTGAGTTCGTGAATTGGGCGACGATTTGGGAGCCACCCGCATTGACGGTGGTACTCGAGGGATGAACGGGCGTGCCGCCAGGAATACTGAGGTTCACTACCGAATTCGCCTGAAAATTCGCACCCAGAATCGTGAGCGTGAAATTTCCATAGCCCGGCGCGGTGGCGGTGGGGGGCAAACTGGGAGGGCTCACCTGGGTGATGAAGGGGACCGCCGTGGCGGGGACGGTCTGCCCGAGGGCGATGGACCCGCAGAGAAGCAGCGTGAGTACACTGAGAGTGGCGAGAAGTCGGGAGCTGCGCATGAGGGCCTCCTGGGGCAGATGCGAACGAGCGTTCGTTGGTAATTCAGCGTTTCGAGAAGAGCATTCAGAAATCCGGGTGGAAGACCTGTTCCGGATCCCGAGAAAACCGCTCCTCAAAGACCTGGTGCGGATCTAGGTATTGTCGAGGCGCTGAACTTGAGAGACAACGGCGAAAAGAGTTCGGAATTCGCAAGAATTAACTGTACGCGTAGACAGGGAGGCACCGGGGAAGGTCAGGTCAGTTCACGGGCGGATTGCAGTGGACGCGGCTGGGGAGTCGATAGATGGGAATCGGTGGCTTGCCGGGTGGCTTATCGCGTGATAGTTGTTGTCGGCTGAAACGCTATGTGGTATCGAGTTCTTCTAGTGTTCCCGCGAAACCCGGCACGGCGCGTTGTTCAACGGCCGTTAAAGCGGCGTCGACAATTTCCTCAGCGGGACTTGTAAGCGCCGCGGTCGAGGACAGCTCGAAGCCGGCGCTCTTGTTCCGGCGTAAGATGAATCGTCATGGGATGGTTCTGAGCGGCCGTCTCGCTTTTACGAGGATGACCGTTTGCCGCTTCACATCCGTTTCAGATTGCGCCCGAGCCAAGAAACTCCATAGGCCGTGCAAGGGTGACAGGACCAACAATGCAAAGCCTCTGTGCCGTTTCATAACCACCTGGGCATCACAGTCCAGATCAGCTCTACAAGCAAATGGCAGCATTCACGTGCGACTCGCCATTGCTGCTCCTTCATGTGTCTAGCGCCCGATCTCTTGCCTGTAACCTATGACCTGTTTCCCTATAACCATGGCTATTCCCTGGGGATTCGAGGATTCGAGCACTCCACAGAAGTAGAACTCTGCAACTCCAGTCGCGAATATATCGCGCGAGATAATGCGTCTCCGGCATACTGAAATTCCGATCGATCTCCGATCACTTCACGGGTTCCCAGCCCTCTGGCAGCATATCGAATGCCAGCGTGTCACGGTAGGCGTACTGATT
>Ga0207067_10346_pt2 | contig 11235 bp, 9 predicted proteins | sample Alteio_BWMinCont_25_FD_153484 | JGI IMG/M metagenome (GOLD analysis project Ga0207067, IMG submission 153484) | Enriched cells from forest soil in Barre Woods Harvard Forest LTER site, Petersham, Massachusetts, United States -... | ecosystem: Environmental > Terrestrial > Soil > Temperate forest >...
ACGGGACAGTTGCCCGCGCCGCGTCGGCCGAACGCCGAACGCCAAACGCCAAACGTTAACCGCTCGTGACCATTTCTGAAACTTTCACTGATGAACAGAAAGAGTATCTGCAAGGTTTCTTTGCAGGACTTTCGACAAGGAAGTTAGCCCCTTTTGTCGGGGTTCTTTCTGATGGCCGAATCACCGCTGCACCCGCTCCAGGCCTGGAAAGCGAAGCTGCACCGCCGCCGAGCACCGAAGAGGCGGTATTCGGGACCCCGCTTTCAGACTTGTGCGAGCAAGAAATCTGGAAACTGGAACAACACGGGCTGGATATCTGGGACAAGCTGCTTGCCCATGCCGAAGAAAACAAGTTCCCCGATAAGGCCGACGCTTTCAGGTTCCGTTTCCACGGACTCTTCTATGTCGCCCCAGCGCAAAATTCTTTTATGCTGCGGTGCCGCATCCCAGCTGGCCGGCTCACTGCCGACCAACTGCGAGGGTTAGCCGGCATAGCAGACGATTGGGGCGGCGGTTATGCTGATGTTACTACCCGAGCAAATTTCCAGATCCGGGAAATTGCTCCCAAGCACATAGTAAAAGTTCTCCTCAAGCTCCAGGAGCTGGGCATGACCTCACGGGGATCCGGGGTCGATAACGTCCGGAACGTTACTGCTAGCCCGACAGCCGGGATCGATACGGCTGAGCTTATTGACTCCCAGCCGTACGCCACTGCCCTTCACTACTACATCTTGAATAACCGGGACATGTACAACATCCCCCGGAAGTTCAATGTCGGATTCGACGGTGGAGGCGCTATCAGTGCGGTGGCTGATACCAACGATATCGGGTTTTCCGCAGTAACGGTTCCAGAAGGGAAATCCGTGCCGCCAGGCGTTTATTTCCGGATCCAGTTGGCCGGGATCACTGGCCACTCCCAATTTGCGGCAGACGCCGGCATCGTGGTTAAACCGGAAGAAAGTGTGGCAGTCGCCGCGGCTATCATCCGAGTCTTTGCTGAAAATGGCGATCGCACCAACCGGAAGAAAGCTCGCTTAAAATACCTGATCGATAAATGGGGCATCCCGAAGTTTGTAGAAGAGATGGAAAAGAAGCTGGCCTTCCCTCTTCAGCGGTTGCCCGTTGCCGATTGCCGGCTACCTCATCCACCGATTCTGCACGGCCATTTAGGCGTCTATAAACAAAAGCAAAAAGGTCTGAATTATATAGGGGCCGCGATTCCCGTCGGGCGGTTGCGTACGAGGCAAATGCGCCGGATCGCAGACGTGGCCCAGAACTATGGCAGCGGCGACATTCGTCTCACCGTTTGGCAAAACCTTCTCATCACGAACGTACCGGATGCCTATGTGGAAACGGCTAAACGCTCGCTGGTAAGAATCGGCCTGCATCACGAAGCCAACAGCATCACCGGAGGTCTGATTGCTTGTACCGGCAATACCGGGTGCAAATTCGCTGCCACCAACACTAAGGGCCAAGCCGTCGAGCTAGCCAAATACTTAGAAAAACGTGTCGCATTGGATCAGCCGATCAATATTCATCTGACCGGTTGTCCGCACTCGTGCGCACAACACTACATTGGGGACATTGGACTCTTAGGCGTCCAGGTAGGCCAGAGCGGTGAACAATCCGAAGGCTACCACGTCTTCTTCGGCGGTAGCAGCGGCCAGAACGAGACCCTTGCCCGCGAAGTCTTCCATGGCATCCCATTTGGAGAACTACCAGCGTTGCTCGAGAAGGTCCTCAAAATCTATCTCACCAGACGAACCAATCACGAGTCGTTCAAACAATTCGTCTCCCGCCGTGAGGTAAAAGAGTTGCAGGAGTTGTTCAGCGAATAGCGCCAGGGTGAAGGCGACTCGGCGATAAACTGTGGTAGGGCGAGGCTCCCAAATGGCCTGAGAATATCAACGAAGCTACTGACGTTGGTAAAATCACAAGGCTGTGCTAGGCCGATACGTATGCCGAGGCGTGGGTCTGTGGTGCCGCTAGTCTCTAGATTTCGGAAAATGGCCGCGTGCCTTACCCGAACAACGGACTGACCTCACCTTGTTCACGCGATATACCGCGGCTCGGCGAGAAAATTGGTACAGCCAAATTGCTTCGGCCCAAGTAAGCCAGCAGCTCCGCAAAAATCGTAGAACCGCGCGGGAGCCTCGCCCCACCAACTTTGACGCCAACCCGCTCCCTACTGCCACGGGCTAATCCAACGCCCTTTGTCTTTTGGATCGAACCCCTTAATCGGCTTCCCGCTCCCGGCCAACACGGTCTCAAGATCCCTGAGCACGATCCGGGTCGGTATTTTTAACGACTGTTCGCAAAACCGGGTTTCGGCAACGGAAAAGCTCCCTTTTTCAAAGAGTTTGTTTGCGGGTGCGCCCCCACCACAGACATCAAAATACTCGCAAGTCTCTCGGCAGTTTTTTACTCCGGCAACAATATCCCCGAACATCTGCTGATATTTCGGAGTCTCCAATGCTCCCCGAAACGAGTCGGTCTTAACGTTGCCAATTTCGAGACCTCCATATGCCTTATCGCTCATCCCCAAGAGTTCTGGGGAAAATGTGGTGAAGGCTCCATCGACCGAAATGGTGACTATTCGGTAGGGATAAATCTGTTGGTTGGACTCGCTGCCATGCCCAGCTGCTATTGAACCGCACGCGTTCTCGAACTCGCGAATCGGTGGATCAAACCCATTTTCTCTGGCCAGGTCGTAAAGCTCCTGAAAGAACTGCTCCACGCGCTCTGAACGGTCCGCCAGAGTCGATGTTTTGTTAACCCCTTCCTCTTCCTCAACGTTGAAGCCCAGCAGAACGGGTCCCAATGACGCCAGGAAATCATAGACCTCTTTAGCATGGCCTAGAGAGGCTTCGCCGATCACTGAAATCGTGTGGAACTCGATACCGTGTTTTTTGAGGTTTTCGATTCCGTGCAGGGTCTTGTCGAGCGTGCCGCGGCCGCTCCACGACTTCCTGGAATGGTTGTGAATGAAATCCGGCCCATCGATGCTGACGCCGACCGCGATATCGTGCTCCTTAATGAACTCGCACCAGCGATCGTCAATGAGTGTGCCGTTGGTTTGGAAATGATTTACCAGTTCGAAGTCCCCGAGTACGTCGCGGATGGCCGCGAAATACTCTGCATACTGCTCCCGGCGTACGACCGTGGGCTCGCCCGCGTGCCAGATGATACCGAGACCCGGTTCAAGAAGCTGTTCATCTTTTAGCTTCTGGACAGCAGCCCGGACGATCTCAACGTCCATGACCCGCCTGTCTTTGCGGTCCGGCAGATAGCAGTAAGTGCAGTTAAGATTGCAGAACGGGGTTGGCTGAAAGATCAGCAACTGAACGGGTGATACCTCCATAACGGTGATAGGTTGGACGTTCTAACTTAAAGGTTCCGAGTTCCCCTGCGCAGGACGCCAAGCCTACCTGCGTGAACTTAGAACCTAAAACCTAAAACTGAAAACCTAAAACGGACTCTAGTGGTTAAACCAGAACTTGAGCCAGCCCGGAGCCACTATGGCACCACCGTTTGGCCACCCATAGTTTCCCCAACCCGAAGGAACTCGGAATCCGGCGCCATTATGCCAGCCGCCGTTCGGCCAAGCATATCTGCTTCCATTACGCCAACCGTTACGCCACGTGCCTCTACCGTTCCCCCAGCCGCCTTTACGCCAATTCGCCCAGTTTATTCTGACTCCGTCGACATCTTTCGAAGCAGTCATTTGGTCTTGTGCGGTTTGGGAAAGCATTTGCCTTACTTTCGCAATCCGTTCGCCGATTCGTGCGTCATCGCCGGCCCCGGTACTGATAGGGCTTGCTTTCGCCTGCTTGGGAAGCAGACAAGCACAGGCCGCAAGTTGTAATGCGACCGCAATAAATGATTTAGATGTATTCATTCTGTCGATGCTTTAGGGGCCAGCCTGGGAAGAATACTTCCTCTCAGGATCCTCCTTTAGACGAATCTAAGGAAAAGCGGTTACGCTTGCCAAGCCCTAAAGCGTTCGGCGGTCGGCACGTTGGCGGTTGGGTCGTTTGGCGTTTGGCGTTTGGCGTTTGGCGTTTGGCGTTCGGCGCTTGGCGCTTGGCGCTTGGCGCTTGGCGGTAGGCGGTAGGCGGTAGGCGGTAGGCGGTAGGCGGTAGGGATGAGCTCCTGCTCATCCGATCACGTCGCAGCTGCGTTGCCACGCTGACTGTGTAACAAGACAAGAGGCGTTCTACGGGAGTACAAAACTCGGACGAGCAGGAGCTCATCCCTACCGTTCCCTAGCGCTTCGCGCCTCGATTTGCCAAACGACGAAGCCCGAACGCCAAGCGCCGAACGCGATGAGCCCCTCGCCCTTTACACTCCCCTCCTTTGACGGCACATTAACCCCTTTATGGAAGTCGATTTTCAGGCCATTAAACTCGAAGAGCTGAAGAGCCGTCTAGGCGAACTTCGGAGGTATCTTTGACTATCCGAAGCTGAAAACCCGGCTCGGCGAGCTGGAATCGAGCATGGCGGAGCCCGCCTTCTGGGACAATAAAGAACGCGCCCAGCAGGTTATCGACGAAGCATCTTCTGTACGCTCGAAAACCTTGCCTTTTTCACAATTGACTGAAAAAGCTGACGATCTCGAGGTGCTTCTCTCGCTAGCTAAAGAAGAAACCGATCCCACTAGCCAATTAACGGCATTTCGCGAGGTTTACGGCGAGTACGAATCCTTGAGCAAAGAGCTCGAAGCTTTCGAACTGAAGATGTTGCTGTCCGGTGAGTTCGATAAAAACAACGCGTTTCTCACCATTCACGCCGGGGCCGGAGGCACAGAATCGTGCGACTGGGCGGATATGCTGCTCCGCATGTTTCAGCGTTGGACAGAACGTAGCGGATTTTCCAACCAGATCGTTGATATTCAGGAAGGAGACGAGGCCGGAGTCAAATCGGTCACTATCCTCGTTAGCGGCGAATACGCCTACGGCTACTTGCAGACCGAGCGCGGAGTTCATCGCCTGGTGCGCATTTCGCCCTTTGACGCGAATAAACGCCGCCATACCTCTTTCGCTAGCGTTGATGTCGTCCCCGAGCTCAAGGAAGACGTGAACATTGAAGTCAACGAGAGCGATCTTCTGATCGATACCTTCCGCAGCGGAGGTAAGGGCGGTCAAAACGTCAACAAAGTGGAGACTGCCGTCCGAATTACCCACGTGCCCACCGGATTAGTCGTCGCCTGCCAAGCCGAACGCAGCCAAGGCCGAAACCGGCAAATGGCCTTGAACATGTTGAAAGCGAAATTGCTTCAGATCGAACAGGACAAGAAACAGGCTGAGATCGACCGTCAGTACGGCGAGAAAGGCGAGATCGCCTGGGGAAGCCAAATCCGGTCTTATGTTTTCCAGCCTTATCAGATGGTCAAGGATCACCGTACTGGGGTCGAGACCAGCAATGTCCAAGCCGTAATGGACGGCGACCTCGATGAATTCATCGAAGGCAAACTGCGAGGGCTCACTAACAAGAAAGGTGCCGACGAGGAAGTGTGAGAAACCTCGTGAAAGGTGAAAAGTGAAAGGTGAAAGGTAGTGCTCTACGGCGAGGCGTAGCTTCCGCGAAGCCCAATTACGGGCGGGCGCACGGCCTTTTTACGAGAGGCTTTGTTGCCGGTCAATCTTGAGCCTGTAAATCGCTCAAGAACTTACAATTCGCGAATCACCTTTCACCTTTCACCTTCTGCAGCCACGGTCCCGCTCGTTCCCACGTTAATTGGGCAAAGAAGAGGCCAACCACCAGACCGACGAGCACGTCCGAGAAAAAGTGCGCGTTGATATACAAGCGCGACCAACCGATCACGCCGGCTACGGCCAGAAAGCTCCAGGCCCAGCGCCGGTAGGCGAAACCGATTACTCCAAAAAAAGCAAAAGCGGTCGCAGTGTGTCCGGACGGAAAAGAATGAAATTTGTATTTCCCTACTAACCATTGGCCCTCGTACCACAGCCCGTACCAGCCCGGTGGGACCTCGTGATTATTTGGACGCGCTCTGCCGGAAAGTAACCGCACACTGTTGGTCACTGCCCCAGCCAAAGTCCCGGCGATCATCATACAGAGAATCACTTTGACCAAAGTCCGTTTTCGAGCGAGGCCCACTCCGACCAATGCGACGGTCGCGTATCCCATTAGTTCAGGCCAATCTCCAAATTTCGAAATGACGCCGGCGATCTGCTCCAGCCATCTTATCTGATGACCCGCGATCGCTCCGACGACCGTTTGGTCGAAAAAGAATCCCAGGCACGCCACCACGATCAAAACTGCCAGCCACATCAACGGATCGAGCCACGCAGGCAAAGCAGCTCCACGTGGCGGGTTTTGCGGCGACGGTTGTGCACGGTGAGATTCCATCTGTCCAACTCTGTCACATTGGTTGACGGGTTTGTCGACCGTGTCCCGCAATGATTCGACCGCTCCATCTGTTGCTCCTATTCCTTGCGGTCGCAATGATCGATTCGTTCGGGAACAACACCCTCCCCCTCATCGATCGAGATGAACCGCGCTTTGCCGAGGCATCTCGCGAGATGCGGCAAAGCGGTGACTTGGTTATCCCGCGAGTCAACGGAGAATATCGTTTCGATAAACCGCCCCTAATCTATTGGTGCCAGGTCGGCTGCGCACAGCTGTTCGGTGAGAGCGACTTTTCGGTCCGTTTCCCCTCGGTGCTTTTTGCTGCAGCCACCGCCGTTCTCACGGCGATCTGGGGAGCTCGCCTCTACGGGGCAAAGATCGGCCTTTGGTCGGGCATTATTTTCGGAACTTGTCTTCAGCTCTTCATTCACGGCCGGGCAGCCGTTGCCGATATGCCCGTGATCTTTTTTTTCCTGAGCGCCACTTGGATCGCCTGGGAAAGGATTGCCAAACCCAAATCGCGTTGGCTCTGGCTCGCGTTCTATATCTGCCTAGCTCTAGGGTTCTTAGCTAAGGGGCCGATCGCGCTGCTGCCGATCTTGTTCCCGGCCATCTTTTTTCTGTCCCAAAGGAAAGGCTTTTCCTTTCACGCAGGCTCGGCCTTGTTAGGCGTCTTTCTTCTGATCCTGATCGTTGGCGCTTGGGGTATTCCGGCGTTAGTCGCTACTAAAGGCGAGTTCTTTGCCATCGGGATCGGCCGTCACGTCGTCATGCGATCCGTTGCTCCCATGCAAAGCCACGGCGGCGGCGGTCTTATTGGTTACGTTCTTTCGCTCCCGTTCTACTTCTTGACGATTTTTTTTAGCTTCTTCCCTTGGTGTATCTATCTACCGGGCACAATCGCCCGCATCCGGCGCTGTCTGGACTTGCCTGAACGCTATCTGCTCGGCGGCGTCACTCTCGTTTTCCTGATATTCACGTTGATCCAGACCAAGCTGCCTCACTACACGTTGCCGGCGTTTCCGCTGCTCGCTATCCTCACCGCTAAGTACCTGAACTCACGACCGCGGGCCTCATTTATCGCACGCGGCATCGCCATAGGAGTCGTCGTGCTCTATGCGCTGGTCGCTCTAGCGGGCTTCTTCTGGATGGCTCCTTATTTTCCATCCAAGGCAGCGTATGAAGGCGCCAAACCATCCCTGACCGCAGAAACTCGAGTCGCTTACACCGGTTACGACGAGCAAAGCCTGGTCTGGTATTTTCGGTATTCGGTTAAGCCTTTCTTAGTCCACCTGTCTCCGCAGGACGTCGCTCATTTCATGGAGAGCGCACCCTCGACCGCCTGCGTGATATCAAAAAACGACCTGGCCCAAATCACGATCGACCCCGCTTGGAAACAGATCCCCGTCTCCGGATTCGATTTCGCCCGCTGGAAAATTCGCCACTCAGGGCCATTCCCGCTTCCGGAGCCTATCGATCTCGTCGTGCTGATTAAAATGCCGGCCAGTTGAAGCGGTAGGGCGAATTGCCCTTGGTGGGGCGAGGCTCCCGAACAGCCCTGTATTTTTCAACGAAGAAGTCCAATTTGGCGACACCGAGGGCGCGATTACGCCGATCGACGTGCCGAGCCGTGTCCCATCGCTCCGCATTCAGACAGAACGCGTCTGAGTCCCTGCGTCGTTCTTCCGTGCTAACCGCTTATATAGACCTAAGAGAGGCGGCTCGGCGGCGTATTGTTGTAGCGTAATCCTTGGTAGCATGAAGGCGTAAATCCTTCGCATAATTCCCTTGGCCCCTTCGGGAGCCTCGCCCCACCATCGCCCATTCGCCGTTTCGCCCACACGCCCGACTTGTCCCGTCAGCCTTTTCTTATAGGTTGCCTAAGCCTCCCTTTGCCTATGCAATCTTTCATGCTTGCGGGTTTTCTACTGGCGCTTTGTATCCAGAGCGCCAGCGCAGACTTCGTTGTTAAGGAGACGGTACAAAATCTTGGCCGGAACCAGGACGTCACCATAAAACTGAAAGACAATCATTGCCGGATTGATGCGAACCCGGAAACGACCGCTCTACTGGACACCCAGTCCGGAGTTACCACCATCCTTCTTCATCAAACCAAGATGTTTCTGAATGTGAAGGCGGATGAACTCGGGGCTGAAGGGAATGCCCTGAAGAAGCTCCTGTCACAACAGAGCGGTAACGAAGAGACCGTCGATTTTCAGCCCACCGGCAAGAAGGAACAGATTAACGGGTACGATACGGATGAATTTGTTGGCAAGATCGCTGGTCTATCCATTCGAGTACAAGTTGCTAAAGATTTTCCCAATTATCAGGCTTTACTCAACGCTCTCTATGCTGCCCAAAATGCGCCTGGCCTGAATCTTTTTAGAGCACTTTCGATTCCGCCCGACAAATACCCAGGAATGCCGATTCGCACGACGATCGAGGTGTTAGGACAACCCGTCGTCACCACGGTAGATTACGTGCAGCAGTCCACGTTGAGCGATTCAGAGTTCACCATTCCTGAGGGGTATACCGAGCTGAAACCAAGCCCGTCGCCGGTCCCAAGTGCGACTATCTCACCATCTCAGCCGTGAGATCGCTTATCCTGGCGTCAGGCTCGGCTCGGCGAGCGGATCTATTGGCTGAGGCCGGTTACCGTTTCACAGTCGTGGTTGGCTCGGTCACGGAGTTGTTCGTAGACTTTCTGACTCCCCGCGAGCTAACGCTTTTCAACGCGCGACGAAAAGCCTTCGCGGTTGCTCCCCGGCATCCTGAGGCCGTGGTGCTGGCCGCAGATACCATTGTTTCTCTCGACCACAAGAAGTTCGGCAAACCAAAAGACCTCGCGGAAGCACGTTCATTCCTGGAAGAATTGTCCGGACGCACCCACTCGGTTTTCACCGGAGTCGCCGTTGTACACTACTCTCAATCGCGTCTTTGCTACGTTGTTGCGCAAACCGAAGTCACCTTTCGAGACCTGACCGGCTCCGAAATCGAGGCCTATCTCAGCCGCATAAACCCGCTAGACAAAGCAGGCGGCTACGCGGCCCAGACCGATACAGGTTCTATCATCGAGACGGTAAGCGGCTCCTTCACCAACGTCGTCGGACTCCCCATGGAGAGGGTTGGCCCAACCCTGGCAAAATTCGAGGTGGTGCCGGAGGACAGGAGCTAGCAGCTAGAATCTAGCTCCTTCTCACAGCTGCGGTCCTACCCCAATATCACGGAGCATGACCCGGATCTCTTCCTGGTGCTCAGGGTCTTTGGCATCGTGCAATGCTTTCTGAAGCAGGTCAGCGCCGGCTCGAACGTTCCCTTTTTGGCCCATCACATATCCCTTGCCGGCAAGAGCCAAGTAGTTATTCGGATCTAACGAAAGCGCCTTTTCGTAGTCAGCCCCGGCCTGGTCCCACTGCTTCAGCTTTGAATAGACATCTCCGCGGTGCACATACAAATCCGCGTTGTCCGGCTTCAAGGAGATCAGGTGATTAAAATCGCCAACCGCCTTAGTCGCATCCCCGTTCGTTACGAAAATATAGGCTCTTCCCGCGTAATACTCGCTGTTATCAGGCGCTAACTCGATGGCCTTATTGAAATCGTTGAGTGCATTGGTCTTGTCGTTCTTCTTCAGCTCTGCAAAACCTCGTCCTGCATAAAGCGCCGGATCCTTGGTCTGGAGTTGAAGCGCCTGCGTGTAGTCCGCGATTGCTTTATCCATGTCCCCCGACCGGCGGTAGGCCTCAGCCCGTTCTTTAACTGCGTCCAGATTTTTCGGATTTGCCGCAACGAGCGTATTAAGATCTTCCAGCTCCTTCGCCGGATTATTCGTGCGCAAATAAGCTAAAGCCCGAGCCCAAAGTGCGGCGGGGTCTTTAGGATTTTTCTCCAGTACCTTGCTGTAGTCGTCAATCGCTTCCTGCCATTTCCCGCTCCCCGCATAGACCTTGGCTCGGGTTATATAGTTCTGCGGATCGTCCGGTTTCGCAGTGATCAGCTTGGTGAGATCATCGATGGCCTTCTCCGGCTCCTTTTTCTGGATGTAAAGAAAAGCGCGATACCGCAGCGCGTTTTCATCGTTTGGTGCGGCCTGTATCACCGCATCGAAATCTTGCTCGGCCTCGTCAAGCTTACCTAGCTGAAAATAGGCAAACCCTCGGTTAAACCTGGTGACTTGGTCATTCTCCTGAGCTTTAAGGATCACATCATAATCGGGTATTGCCTTGTCCCATTGTTTAAGATGCGAATACATGGCCGACCGGTTCTTGCGATACATCGGATCGTTCGGAGCAAGGTCCACCGCCTTCGAGAACGCTTCCATCGCCTCGCTCACCTTCCCCTCCTTTACCAACTGCACGGCACGCGTGGTGTAGTCCCGGGCAGTTTCTTCGGCGAAGCATCGTGTCCCTATCCACAACACCCCTAGAATGGCGATCAAGCCAAGTTTTCTAAACATGGCTATCCAATCGTATGAGATTTTCGTCATATCAAGAGTGGAGAGAGGGGATTGCGCCTCTTGGAGCGCTGCCTCGCTTGCGAGGCCGACTTAGGCTCATCCCTACCGATCCGGCCTTTCGTGCAAAAATTTGCAAACAAAACCGCGCGTCATGCGTCTAAGCGATGAAGCTTAACTCCCCAACCGCCGGTTACACCTAGGACGATATGGCTGTAAGAATCTGTTCATGGACCCTGATCCCGACCATATTTCTTCTATTTGGGTGCACCTCCAGCGGCACTGGTCCAAAGATTTCCTCATCCCAGAAATTTCATAGTCCGGCAAAAATGACGCCTACGAGCGGAACCGAGGCTCATCCGTCGCCTTCCATGGACTCAGCCTGGCCAATTTCTATCAGCGAATCATCGGCGGCC
>Ga0207067_10368_pt1 | contig 11219 bp, 7 predicted proteins | sample Alteio_BWMinCont_25_FD_153484 | JGI IMG/M metagenome (GOLD analysis project Ga0207067, IMG submission 153484) | Enriched cells from forest soil in Barre Woods Harvard Forest LTER site, Petersham, Massachusetts, United States -... | ecosystem: Environmental > Terrestrial > Soil > Temperate forest >...
AATCATGGTCTTTTACACCAAGAATCAAAAAATTTGCCCTATTTCCTTTTTAATGTACTCAATTGCCAGGGTTGTAGGCAGGACTTTAATGGCCGAACTTGCATCAATGATCATATGGGCCAGTTCAGAAGCCGGAGCGTCTTCCGGAAGTTTCAAGGCAACAATGTTTACTAGCTTAATAAGCTCTTCTTTAGCATTCTTTACCATCTCCCAGGCACCTGAACTCATATATATCTGTTGAGTTAAATTGTGCTCAAACTCAGTTCTGATAGCTACAATCATTTCTGTATGTAGTTGCCTGGATGACAGAATTGGTTTATTCACCCGAATGACCAAACTATAGGGGGATATACGTTCCAAAAACAAAACAACACGTTCGTATGCCTGCAAACGTATGGGAGTAAGCAAGTCCTTGCCCGCACCCTTCAATTCCATTAATCTTTTCCTGGTCTCATTATCTAAAAAGGTCTTTATCAGGTAGAAAGAACAGAGAAAAACAATCAGTGCCGGTACAATTATTTTTAGTAATTCAACGAATGGATCCATTTTTTTATTCTTTGTTAAATTTAGCTTTTTAGTATGTTACTTTTCAACTATAATAAATTCAGTTCTTCGGTTTTTTGCCCGACCTGCTTCCGTAATATTGTCTGAAACCGGTTGATTTTTGCCGAAGCCCTTAAATCCTACAAGCCTGTCCTTTGAAACACCTTTTTTCTGAAGCAAATCAAGCACTGTGAAAGCGCGATCCGATGACAAGGCCAGATTATTCTGATCGTTGCCAACATTATCTGTAAAACCATGAATCTCAATTTTTATAGTGGCATGCGACTTTAGAAAATCCACAAACTCTTCAACAACGATTATTGATTCTCTTTTGAGCTCTGCAGAATTAGTTTCATAATAAATATTATTAAGTGCATACGATTGTCCGACTACAACAGGTTTGACTTCTAAATCTACTTTAACAGGTTTAGTGACTGACGTATCCTTCAACGATACAAGTTCAGAACTGAATGCATATTCCTCCTTTTTTACAGTGAGAATTACATCCTGTGTCTTCCTGAGATTTATGGCTACTGCATAGTGCCCGTCTACAGAATCTACAACCGCATCAATCTTTTCTTTCGTCTTCGTATCCATTATTTCAACTTTCGCATTTTCAAGAGGCTTGCCTTCATTGTCTTTAAGGGCACCGGTAATAAGTGCTACATGGTCGGGGCGGGCTTCTTTATATAAGTCGAAGGAATAAATATCCCAACCTCCCATCCCCTTTCCTTTCACTTTTGCCTTTTGATTCGTGGCGAAATAACCCAGATTCCCGTCCGTACTTACGAAGAAGCCAAGGTCATCAGCTGTTGTATTGATCGGGTATCCAATGTTTTTGGGTTCCATCCATTCCCCTTTGTCGTTTTTCCTGGTAAAGAATATATCATAGCCTCCCATACCCATCTGACCATCCGAGGAGAAGTAGAGGGTTTCACTGTCTGAATGCATAAATGGTGACTTTTCATTCCCGGAAGTATTAATTTTGGGTCCAAGATTTACAGGGGAGCCCCATTGACCGGTTGCATCGCGAACGCTTTTATACAGATCTGCTCCTCCAAAACCACCTTTGCGATCACTTGCAAAGAAAAGCGTTTTCCCGTCAGCGGCTATTGAAGGCTGAGAGTCCCATGCAACCGGGTCATTCAGGCCAGGTACTGGTTTAATGTCACTCCAATCTGTTCCATCAAAGTCTGAGTAATAGATGTCACAGTTGAGTTGTGCCCCACCTTGATCTTTACAAATGGTAAAATAAACATGCTTGTTATCAATTGAAAGTGATGCACCACCTTCATTTTCATTTTTATTAAACGGACTTTTCATGGGCTCGCCTGCCCCAAATTTTCCATTTTTATTTCTAATGCTAAATGAAAATAACTCACACTCCTTATCTGTTTGCCAGGCTCTGTCTTTGGACGGGCAAGGCATCCTACGGGTAAATAACATCATCTGATCATCAGGGGAAATGATGGGCAGGTATTCGTCCCTTGCTGTGCAGATACCCTCTACCGGATTTGGGTCAAAAGGAACAGGTTTTTTATAGATATCTGAATAAAATTTTGAATACTTATACATTTCTTTTGCCTGATAGATAAATGCATCATATTTCTCATTGAATTTATTATCGCTCTCATCGCTGAAATCAATGTATTTTTTCAAATAGACTACTGCCGAATCGTAGTTCTCTTCTTCGTAACTGATGAACCCTAAATAGTAATAAGGATCTGAGTGGTAGGAAGGGCAAACACTGATCACTTTCTTAAAATAAGGTTCGGCAGGTTTAAATGGTTTATTATCGTAAATAAGCGACTTGATCTTTTCTATTGCGTAGAGGTAATTGGCTTCAACATAATCAGGTTCCAAAGCCAGGGCCTGATCCAGGAATTTCATTCGTTCTTCCTTTTTAAAATGTTTTTTATCATTGGCCTTTTCAAAAAAATCGATGGCTTGTTTGTTCTCCATAACCTGACAGGACACCAACTTTTCATCGCCTTTTTTTTTGCCTTTACTTATACTTTGCGGAAAAAGCTGAATACTCAGGAAAAGACTAATAAAAATAAGGTTACCTGTTCTATTACTTAACATGTGCTGATATACTCAAGTTTTGTTGTCTGATTCCGCAACAGGTGATCGACTAACACCAGGGCTGCCATTGCCTCAACAACTGGCACAGCACGCGGAAGAACGCAAGGATCATGCCGACCCTTTCCCTTGATTTCTACCTGTTCGCTTTTTGAATTAATACTGGATTGTGTTTTCATTATTGTAGCCACCGATTTAAAGGCGACTCTGAAATAAATATCTTCCCCATTACTGATTCCGCCCTGAATTCCACCTGAATGATTTGTATGCGTATGAACTTCTCCCTGTTTAACAAAGAAGAGATCGTTGTGTTCAGATCCTGTCATACTTATACCTTCAAAACCAGAGCCATATTCAAAACCTTTAACCGCATTTATACTTAGCATTGCTTTCCCCAGATCTGCATGAAGTTTATCAAAAACAGGCTCACCCAAACCAACAGGAGTACCCGTTATCAGGCAGGAAACGACTCCTCCAATTGTGTCACCTTCCTTACGCACCATTTCAATACGCCTGATCATCATTTCCGCAATCAATTCATCAGGGCAGCGAACAATTGAACCATTTGTTTTAGTAAGGTCCAATTTGCTATAATGCTTCTTCAACTGAATGTCACCTACCTGCGAAGTATATCCGTATATTTTAATTCCAAACTCCTTTAAAATCAATTTTGCAATGGCTCCGGCCACCACTCTGCATATTGTTTCTCTTGCAGAAGACCGTCCGCCGCCCTGCCAATCCCTGTTCCCGTATTTGGCAGCATAAGTATAATCGGCATGGGAAGGCCGGAAAACATCCATCAGGTGATCATAATCCTGCGGCTTTTGATTCTCATTTCGAATTATAAAACCAATCGGCGTACCTGTACTTTTGCCTTCAAAAATACCTGCCAGAAACTCTACCTTGTCCTTTTCTTTTCTTTGGGACACAATATGAGATTGTCCCGGTTTCCTTCTGTCAAGTTCGGCCTGAATAAAATCCAAATCTACTTCAAGGCCTGATGGACAGCCATCTATAATTCCACCCAATGCTGCTCCATGGGATTCACCAAATGTAGTTAGCCTGAAAAGCAGACCGAAGCTATTACCTGACATGTAAACAAAAGTACAGATTTAAAACCTTTCTAAAGGCTCAATATTGCTATCTTTATCAATCCCTTATGCGCATTCTTATAAAAAATATCAAAACGCTGGTGCAGGTTGATGATGGTTCGCGTTTAAAAGTATGCGGGGCAGATATGCAGCTATTGCCTTGTTTGGACAATGCATGGGTGGCTATTGAAGGAGGCCTTATTGCGGATTATGGCAGAATGGATGATTTTCCGGGAGTGTCGGATTGGGATCGGCTGACTGTAATTGATGCAACGGGTAAATGTGTTTTTCCAAGCTGGTGCGATTCACATACGCATCTTGTTTTCGCCGGAAGCCGTGAAGGTGAATTTGCCGACCGGTTAAAAGGTTTAAGCTATGAACAAATTGCGCTGCGGGGCGGAGGCATTCTGAATTCTGCAGGGAAATTGAGGAATGCTTCGGAGGAAGAACTAATACAAAGCGCGTTGCTGCGACTGAATGAAATTATGTTTCAGGGTACAGGTGCTGTAGAAATTAAAAGCGGCTATGGACTTACGCTGGAAAGCGAATTGAAAATGCTGCGTGTCATTAAAAAACTGAAAGCTGTATCTTCCTTAACAATAAAGGCGACTTTTTTAGGAGCCCATGCAGTGCCATTGGAATACAAAAACAATAAAAATAAATACATTGATCTTATCGTCCATGAAATGCTTCCCCGGATAGCAGATGAAAAGCTGGCGGAATATTGTGATGTATTCTGCGAAAAAAATTATTTTAGCAAATCGGAAACAATACGAATTCTGGAAGCAGGTATAAACGTTGGACTGAAAACCAAAGTTCATGCAGAACAAATGAGCAATAGCGGAGGTGTGGAAGCAGGTGTGCATTGCAAAGCAATAAGTGTGGATCACCTGGAGTACGTGGAAGGCAAGGATATTGATTTGCTTAAATATTCGGACACAATGCCCGTCGTTTTGCCAGGAGCTCAGTTTTTCCTGCAACTACCCAATCCCCCGGTCCGTCAAATGATCGACTCCGGTTTACCTGTTGCAATAGCGAGTGATTTTAATCCTGGAAGCAGCCCTACAGGAAATATGAATTTAATGCAATCACTTGCATGTATACTTTACAGGATGACTCCGGAAGAGGTGATTAATGCAAGTACATTGAACACAGCTTATGCTATGGAATTAAGTGCTACACATGGAAGTATTGCTGTTGGTAAAAAAGCAAATATTTTTATTACTCAGGAGATTCCGGGGTATTCATTTCTCTCTTATGCCTTCGGCAGTAACCTGATTGAGACAGTAATTTTAAATGGTGAAATTAAAAACAGAAAAAATCAGCTATGGAAAGATTGATAGAATGTGTTCCTAATTTCAGTGAAGGGCAGAACCTTCATGTAATCAAACAAATTACGGATGAAATTGAAAAAACAGAAGGAGTGCACCTTTTGAATGTGGATCCAGGGAAAGATACCAACAGAACAGTCGTGACTTTTGCAGGAACACCAGAAGCTGTCTGTGAAGCAGCATTCCTTGCCATTAAAAAAGCGTCCGAATTAATTGACATGAGCAGGCATCAGGGAAAACACCCCCGAATGGGTGCGACCGATGTTTGTCCATTGATTCCTGTTTCAGGCATCAGCATGGAAGAAACTGCTGAATTTGCAAAAAAACTTGGGAAGCGTGTTGCAACGGAGTTGGGCATACCTGTTTACCTCTATGAACACGCACAGACCAATCCTGCCCGTTCTAATTTATCAGTTATACGAGCCGGTGAATACGAAGGCTTTTTCAAAAAAATAAAACAGGCTGAATGGAAGCCTGATTTCGGCCCTGCAGAATTCCCTGTCCGTAGTGGTGCTACTGTTATTGGCGCAAGGGAATTTCTTGTGGCCTACAATATCAACCTGAATACTACATCTGTTCGCAGAGCAAATGCAGTAGCATTTGATGTAAGGGAAGCAGGCAGAATGAAACCAACACCAATGCCTGGTACGTTGAAATGTGTGAAGGCGATAGGCTGGTACATTGAAGAGTATGGAATTGCTCAATTATCCATGAATCTTACGAATACCAGTATTACTCCCGTGCATATTGCGTTTGAGGAAGTTTGCAAAAAAGCAAACGAGCGGGGAATGCGGGTGACAGGTTCAGAACTTGTCGGATTAATTCCCTTGCAATCCTTATTGGATGCAGGGATTTATTTTCTTAAAAAGCAACAACGTTCAATAGGCGTTTCAGAAAAGGAGCTGATCAAAATAGCGATTAAATCACTGGGGCTTAGTGAACTTGGTTCTTTTAAACCGGAGGAACGTATACTGGAATATTTACTTCAGGATAAATCAAGAAGCAGGTTAGTTAACATGACGCTTGAAAATTTTGTCAATGAAACGGCAAGTGAGAGTCCTGCTCCCGGGGGAGGTTCCATTTCAGCTTATATTGGTGCGCTGGGCATCGCACTTGGCACAATGGTTGCCAATCTGTCTGCACATAAACCCGGTTGGGATGAGCGTTGGGAAGAATTTTCCAATTGGGCGGAAAAAGGACAGAAACTTCAATCGGCCTTGTTAAAATTAGTTGATGAGGATACGCTGGCCTTTAATAAAATCATGGCTGCTTTTGGCCTTCCCAAAACGAGTGAGGATGAGGTAAGGTACCGTAATCAGGTTATTCAGGATGCCACCAGGTATGCTACAGAGGTGCCCTTAAAGGTTATGGAGCTTTCTTTTCAGGCCATGCCCATTATTAAGGCTATGGCAGAAACAGGCAATCCAAATTCTGTTACAGATGCTGGTGTTGGAGCACTTTGCGCCCGTAGTGCTGTGATTGGCGCCTATTTAAACGTAAAGGTTAATGCCGGCAGTTTAACAGACAAATCAGTTGCCGTTTCCCTTATTAATAAAGGAGCAGCTATTGAAATGAACGCTAAATTATTGGAACACGAAATCCTGGAAACAGTTAACAAACGACTTAATCCTTCATAAACATAACCTTTTCATGCCTATTTCGTATAACTGATGACTGGAAACAAATGAGTCTATGAAAATGTTATTGGCAAAGCACCAGTGGTTGAGGAGGTTTATTTTCTCCTTTTCCATTCAGCTTTTGATGGTTCATCTCAAAAAGAACCTCATCCTACTGATTTTTTGGATTATACTGTTTGGATTTATTACAAAATCAATCGCTCTTCGCTACGGGATACCTTTTCTCTTCCTGAGCCCTGAGTATTTTGACCAGGTAAATTTCCTTTCTTATTTTATTGTGGGCTTTGCAATCGGAGGATTCATAATGGCCTTTAACATTTCAAGTTATATTATGAACAGTTACCGGTTTCCTTTTATTGCTACTTTGTATAATCCATTTTTAAGGTATTGTATTAATAATTCTTTGATCCCCCTTGTATTTGTAATTACTTATTTAATAAACATTTTCAATTTTCAAATCAGTGAGCACGTTTTTTCCGTTACCCATATCTTGTTACTTGAAACAGGATTCCTGTTAGGCCTGATTCTATTCATCTTCCTTTCCATTACTTACTTCTTTACAATTAACAAGGATATTTACAAAATGTTTGGCGTACGCGTACAGGAGCCTTCCAGGGAAACGTCCCTTATTAAAAAGCAACGCATTGAATGGAAAAATCTCCACCTTATTAAGGATTCTCATGACTGGTATGTGGAAACCTATTGGACAATGCCTTTTGTCAATAGATTGGTGCGCCCTGTAAGGCACTACAAAAAAGAAATGCTGCTTAATGTTTTCAAACAAAATCACCGCAATGCCTTTCTCTTCGTTTTTTTGTGCCTGATCACCTTATTTCTGCTCAGTTTTTTTCAGGACATCCCGTTTTTTATCATTCCTGCAGGGGCCAGTGTTATGCTTTTGTTCACTATGTTCGTTATGCTAAGCAGTGCATTCTATGTTTGGATCAGAGGATGGGCAAGTGTATTGCTTATTGGCATTTTCCTGGTGGTAAATTCCCTTTATTCGCTTGATATTTTTGGAAACCATAACAAAGCTTATGGGTTGAATTATGATACTGAAAAGGCTCCTTATACCAACGAAGCGCTTGATCAGATGAACTGCGACACCCTACTAATGGCCGCAGATATGAAATATACGATTGAAATACTTAATCGCTGGCGTTTACGAAATATACATCCATTGGGTAAAAAACCAAAGATGATTTTTATCAATGCGCCTGGCGGAGGACTCCGGTCTTCCCTGTGGACTTTTTTTTCACTGCAATATTCGGATAGTATCCTTGGCGGAGAATTGCTGAAACATACTCAACTGATAACTGGTTCCTCCGGTGGTATGGTGGGAGCCGCCTATCTGCGGGAACTTTTTTGGAGACAGCAATCGGGTAAAATCGAAGACTTTTATGATACACGTTATACAAATGCCATGGGAAAGGATATTCTGAATCCTATCGCATTTAGCCTGGCCGTAAACGACTTCTTTTTCCCTCTCCAAAAAGTTGCAAAAGGGTATTATACATATAACAAGGACCGTGCATTTTCATTTGAGTGGAAGCTCAATCAGAATACAGATGGATTTTTTAACAGGTCCATGCATGAATACAAACAACCGGAATCTGAAGCTATGATCCCGATGATGATCTTCTCTCCTACTGTTGCAAACGACGGCAGGAGGGTGCTTATTTCTTCTCAACCAATTTCCTATCTGACTCAAAATTACTTTACAAAAAATGTCCGGGTACAGCCTTTGTATGATGCCATTGAATTTGGACGTTTTTTTGAAAAGCAGGATGCTCAGAATATCCGTTTCACAAGTGTGCTCCGAATGAGCGCTTCGTTTCCTTATATTTCCCCCATTGTCTCTTTACCCAGCGAACCACGTATAGAGGTTCTTGATGCAGGCATGCGCGATAATTTCGGACTTGAAACAACACTTAAATTTATGTACACTTTCCGGAACTGGATCACTAGTAATACCAGCGGTGTTATCATTATCCAAATCAGGGACAAAATGAAAGAGGCACCTATCGACGAAAACCCCACCCGGGATATTATTCAAAACACACTTTTGCCAATAGGTTTGTTGTATAGCAACCTTTTCAATATTCAGGATTATAATCAAAATCAATTACTTCAGTATGCCAGTCTCTGGTTCGACCAAAGAGTGGATATCGTTAATTTTGTAATGCGAAGAAACGAAAAAGAGGGAATTTCACTTAGCTGGCACCTTACGAACACAGAGAAGAATCAGATTATCGGATCAACTGACTTACCCGAGAATCAGGAGTCCATTAAACGACTTAAGGAGTTACTTAATTAGGCTTGATTTAGTTAAGTACCATTTCTACAGCACCCAGAAAATTTGTTTCCCTGATACTAAGCGCTTTTGAATAGTTAAGTATGTTTGAAATCACCATTTCAGATGGTCCATACTTATTTGTTTGGTTGGAAATCGCCTGTGACGTAGTTTTGATTTTTAACTTAACTAAGTTTTTTAGTGTAGTAGTTCTGCTCATTCAGTTGTAGGTTTTGGTTCATTACAACTAAATAACGCTCGTATTTTTCTCTTATTGTATATATCCAGAGAATAATTTACCTGCCTTCTGCAGTTCTGTTAAACTGAAAGCACTAATCCATTCTCTTCTATCATCCTTCGCAGGTTAATTAAGGCATAACGCATACGTCCTAAGGCAGTATTTATACTCACATTGGTGGATTCAGCTATTTCCTTGAAACTCATGTCATAGTAATGCCTCATCATAAGGACTTCACGCTGATCCCGCGGTAATTTTGTCACAATCTTACGCAAGTCCTTGTTCATCTGTTTCTTAGTCAGTTCCTGTTCAACATTCTCTTTATCCTCCTGTATCAAATCGAATATGTCAAATTCCTCTCCATCCACATTTGATCCGCCACTGATTGTTGGCATTCTGTTTTCCTTGCGAAAATGGTCTATCAGCAGGTTGTGAGCAATTCGTTCTACCCAGGGTAGAAACTTGCCCTCTTCGTTATATTGTCCTTTACGAAGTGTGTTAATAACTTTAAAGAAAGTTTCCTGAAATACATCCTCTGCCAGTTCGGAGTTGTTGGCTATGTTCTGTATATAAGCAAACAAACGCCTTTTATGACGATTAATCAGCGTTTCTAACGCTGGTTCGTTTCCTTTAATATAAAGATTTACGAGTTGCTGGTCGTCCATTAACTGCTGCGTACACATGAGTACCTCCTTTTTTATGTTTAGTTAACACTAAATAAAAAAGTAGCAGTTTATCTATTTATGGATCCCCTTTTTGGCTATCCCTTCTTTATTGAAGAAGATAGTGAAGCGCTTTACGTACTGTAACGCGGAAAAAAATATAATATTGTGTTAAATAATCCTAATTGCTTTCCTCTAACAAATATAGATTTTTTTTCCCAACAATCAAATAAAAAAATTAACTTCGCAGGCTGTTTAGAATTCGGGGTGTAGCGTAGCCCGGTTATCGCGCCTGGTTTGGGACCAGGAGGTCGCAAGTTCGACTCTTGCCACCCCGACTTTTTTTCAGTTCCTTTCCCTTGACTAAGGCCAAGCCACCTCGATTCCAAAGCGGTTTTATTGATCCCGTAGCTCAGCTGGATAGAGCAGCTGCCTTCTAAGCAGCAGGTCAGGCGTTCGAATCGCCTCGGGATCACTCTAAAAATCAGGTGGTTACAGACAAAAATACAAAATCCTGATTTTCTGGTTTATAGTTTGGTTTATAGTTTTAGGCCTTCATCTACCTACTACTTGACCACAATACTTTGTCAATCTTGCCGGACTTATAGGAAAAGGGAACTATATTTCTATAGCCCCTCTCCTATTACTTCCAGCAGGTATATTACAGCATCCCTTCGTCAGCAAACGAGTAATATCCAGATTCTGCCACAATAATGTGATCCAGCACCGGGATTTCAAGAAGTTTACCAGCATCCCTCAGCTTCTTGGTCAATTGCACGTCTTGGTCACTTGGCTTCAAATTCCCGGAAGGATGGTTATGCGAAAGGATCAAACTTGAACATAGGGTCTCAACGGCTACCTTGAAAATGATTTTGGAATCCACAACAGTTCCTGCTACCCCTCCCCTGCTGATCATTTCCATTTTCAGGATGTGGTTGGAACGATTCAGGAAGAGTACCCAGAACTCCTCATGTGGCAGGTCCATCAACATTGGCTTGAAAATGAGGTACGCATCCCCGGATGTAATAACCTTATCCCGTTTGACGGCTGTTGATTCCTTTCTCCTCCTGCCCAGCTCAATTGCAGCCATAATACAGGTAGCCTTAGCCTCTCCAATGCCCTTGAATCGCTTTAAGTCCACCAGAGTTAGCTTTGATAGCTCATTCAAATTATTATTGCAGGAAGCCAATATGCGTTTGGATAATCCAACTGCTGACTCCTCTCGTGTGCCGGAACCAATCAAAATTGAGATCAGTTCACCGTCTGTAAGAATGTGACGGCCTTTGGTCACCAGCTTGTCCCTGGGCCTGTCTGCTTCCGCCCATGAGGACATAGGCAGATG
>Ga0207067_10370_pt1 | contig 11184 bp, 17 predicted proteins | sample Alteio_BWMinCont_25_FD_153484 | JGI IMG/M metagenome (GOLD analysis project Ga0207067, IMG submission 153484) | Enriched cells from forest soil in Barre Woods Harvard Forest LTER site, Petersham, Massachusetts, United States -... | ecosystem: Environmental > Terrestrial > Soil > Temperate forest >...
CGGTGAATTCCGGTCTTACTAATCTAGATATTTATTCCTTAGTAGTGAGCGGGACAAACCTCTTTGCTGGTACTTTTGGTGGTGGGGTGTTTCTATCTACCAATAATGGTACGAACTGGACGGCGGTAAATTCCGGACTTACTAGCACGAATGTTTATTCCTTAACAGCGAGCGGGACAAACCTCTTTGCTGGTACTACTAATGCTGGGGTGTTTCTATCTACCAATAATGGTACGAACTGGACGGCTGTGAATTCTGGACTTACTACCATAAACGTTATCAGTTCCTTAGCTGTTAGCGGGACAAACCTCTTTGCAGGCACTTATGGTGCTGGGGTGTTTCTTTCCACTAATAATGGAAGCAATTGGAATGCCGTTAATACCGGCTTAGACAGCACCTTTATTTATTCTCTTGCAGTAAGCGGAACAAATCTGTTTGCCGGAACTAATGGTGTGGTGTTTCTATCTACTAATAATGGAAGCAACTGGAATGCTGTTAATTTAGGACTTACAAATACAGGCGTGTACTCCTTTGCGGTGAGCGGGACAAACCTCTTTGCGGGTACTAATTGCATAAGCTCTCCCGCATCAAGTGGTGGTGGGGTGTTTCTCTCCACTAATAACGGAAACAACTGGACCGCCGTTAATTTAGGACTTACAAACACAGACGTATACTCCTTAGCAGTGTGCGGGACAAACCTCTTTGCTGGTACTAATGGTGGTGGTGTATTCGAATCAGCATTGATGGATTTAACAGGTGAAAACGAGGCACGCGATGAAATTTTTCAGGTAAATATTTATCCGAATCCCTTCTCAGATAATTTTAATTTGCAACTGGAATTAAACAATAATGAAAAGGTGCAAATTGAATTGTATAATTCCATGGGGCAAAAAATAGAGAGTATTGAGAATGGAGTTTTACAGCAAGGTAAGTATAGCTACAATAATGCTGCCGTTAATGTATCGTCAGGTATTTATTTGATTAGGACAATTGTGGGAGATAAAGCAGATAGCAAGACTGTTATTAAGCTGAATTAAACGGTAGTGGGTAGTGAGGAAAATGTCACATGTAAAGTCAAATCAATGGAACAAAACAGCTCAAAACAGAATCGGCAGAGAATCCGGTAGAGTACTTACCGGTATTTCTGAGTACTTCTGGTTTGGAAAAAATTATATCCTACGTAGAAAATACATAACTACGCATACGGGTATTTAGAGCACCACTATAGCGAATGCCGACTTCGGGTACAACCCCCTGCATTGGCAGGGGGGTTGGTGTAATCGGTAGAGAATCTTCTGCAACCCACTATTGATAAGGACTCCATAGAAACAACTTTCTTCAATAGTGCGAAATTGGCAAAATTTCTACGGCGGATTGATTCCTTTTCAAAAGTATAGGGATTGCAAGAAAAATAAAAAACCTCCCTTTGAGGGAGGTGGTAAATATATGGACTCGTAAAACGAGAGAAAAATCGCAGGTGGGACTCGAACCCACACCCGTTAAGACAAGATTGGAAGTCTTGCCCGTATACCAATTTCGCCACTACGTCATATTATTGTGTCAACAAAATGGGCTGGAAATGAGGCGAGGAGTGAAAAATTGGGAAAGTTCCGAAAATTCAATTTAAGCAATTAATTCCTTATCTTTAATACATGGAAACCATCCGCATAGACATTTTAAATCCCAAAGCCAAAAGACTTTTAAAGGATTTGGCTGATATGAACCTGATTACCATTCAAAAGAATACATCCGCATCATTTCTGGCTTTGCTTAAAAAATTACGTAGTAAGGCAAAATCTGCTCCTTCACTTGAAGAAATAACAGCAGAAGTTGAAGCAGAACGCACAAAGCGTTATGGAAAGTAAGAAAACTGACAGAGCTATCATTGATACAAACCTTTGGATTAGCTTTCTCATTGTTGAAGCAATTCAAAATCTTTATGATAGCGGAAAGGGTGTTCACCATACTTTTTTTGAGTCATTCCGTTTTTTTGCATTTGCTCAGGTTTTAGGAACATCCTTAAATATTTCCATCCACCGTTCGGGTTTAGATAGCGCTCTAAATCCATATTTCTCATATAAAGCATGGGCATCTCGAGTGGCCAGAACAAACCGTCTGAGCCCCTGAAGTCGAGGATGAGCAATAATGGTCTCCATTAATTGTTTTGAAAGACCCTTGCCTCTGTGTTCTTCCAGAATATATACATCTGCGAGGTAAGCAAATGTCACATAATCAGTTATCACCCTGGCAAAGCCAATTTGTTTACTTTCATAATAAACTCCGTAGCACAGGGAATGTTCAATACTTGACAACACTGCTTCCATCGTTCGCCCACTTGCCCAATATGATTTATTGCATAAATAATCATGTATTGCCGAAGGCTGGAGAAGGAATTTATCGGTGCTCATGGTATAATCTTTCACTGATTAGGCGTCATCGCAAATCTACAAATTTCTACCCGTTTCCATGACACCAGACTTGGACCTCATTTGGAAAGAAGAATAGGTTGGATTTAATTTATCCAATATCTTTGAAAGACCTGCAACCACAAATTACGCATAGCCAGCAATTTAACTATCCCGAACTGGGACAATAACCGGCAGAAATGATACGTCCTAATTTTAAACCTTTCCCTATCCTGTTAACTGATAGGCTTATTTTGAGACGACTGACGATTAAAGACGGGAAGGAAATATTTTCGCTTCGTTCTGATGTGGCAGTGAACAAATATCTTGACAGACCCATTGCCAGTACAGAAAAGGATGCGCTGAACTTTATCAATAAAATTAGCGATGGCATAAGTAACAATGAATGGATTTACTGGGCAATTGCCTTACGAAATGTTGGTAAGTTAGTAGGGACTATTTGCCTTTGGAATATTTCGCTGGAAAATAATACAGCGGAAATTGGTTACGAACTCTGTCCGGAATTTCAAGGGCGGGGATTAATGAAAGAAGCAGTAAATAAAGTAATGGAATTCGGCTTCCAAAAAATTGGGGTTCAAACTATTGAAGCGTTTTCACATTCTGAAAATAAAAGCTCCACAAGACTATTGACTAAACATGGTTTCACAAAACAAATAAAGGCGGACAGCAGTGGTGAGCTCATTCAATTCATAAAAAATAACCTTCGACAGCATGGAAGATAACTCACCCGGAGCGATACTGAAAAAATTTTACAACGACAATGATCTGGGCTCAGACGGGGGGCTAAACAGTATGAGTGTAAAAATTAAACTGTTTAAAAATTTCTGTTTTTACTTTCCTAATTTTGATGCAAGAAGGCGGGCTGTTATTAAACATGATATCCATCATTTAGTTACAGGTTATGCAGCTTCTTCCATATCCGGGGAAAGCGAAATAAGTGCATGGGAAATTGCCTCTGGTTGTAAGAAATACTGGCCAGCCTTTCTTATTGATACGAGCGGGGTAATGATTGGCCTCCCGATTAATTTTATCGGCATTCTGAAAGCATTTTCAAGAGGCAGGAAAACAAGAAATCTATACCATGATATTCTATCAAATGAAGAGGCATTGGGCATGAAAATCAGCGAGCTTCAAAAACTTTTATACCTGGATAAACAGGACATTAACTTCAAACCTTCACTTGCCGACCTGATTCTGTTTTCAGGGTTTATACTGTACGGGGTTGCTTATTCAATCGTTTCATTTGTATTTCTTCCATTTATAATTTTGTACTCTGTTTATATTTCATTCGGAATTAAAAAATACAGAAGACCTGCGTAGCAGGAAATAAAATGAAACAAGGAATAGGGCAAATCGCCATAGTAGTGGATGACTACGACAAGGCAATTGACTTTTATACAACAAAACTCAATTTCAGTTTACTGGAAAATACCATTCTAAGTGAAACAAAAAGATGGGTAGTTGTTGCACCTGCAGGTTCAGAAAGATGCGCCCTTTTATTGGCAAAAGCGGCAAATGCTGAACAAAAAAGCAGAGTTGGTAACCAGACAGGCGGCAGGGTTTTCCTCTTTTTATATACAGACAATTTCAATCGTGATTATGAATCTTTTAAAAGCAAAGGAGTGAATTTTGTAAGAGAAAAGGTAATCGAAAAATGGGGGACGGTCGCCGTTTTTGAAGATCTGTATGGAAATCTATGGGATTTAATAGAGCCTTCACCAAACTAAATCTGGTCTGTTGTAAACAATCCTAATGTCAAAAATGCGTATATGAATCAGGATTTCTTATCGGTAAGAGAGCTAACAGAGCAGGACATTCATCCGATTATTGAGTATTGGCTAAGTTCGGATAGCGTTTTCTTTCTGGGAATGGGGGTGGAATTAAACAAAATTCCGGACAGGAACCAATGGAAAAAAATGTTAACCAAACAATTGAATACTCCAATTGGGCAAAAGGAATCATACTGCATTATCTGGCTGGTAAACAAAGAGGCGGTTGGTCATTCGAACGTTAGTAAAATAATATTCGGAGAGGAAGCATACATGCACCTCCATCTTTGGAATGCAAAAGCAAGAAAGAAAGGATACGGGACAGAGTTGGTAAAAATGACCTTGCCTTATTTCTTTCAGAATCTGAAATTGAAAAGACTATTCTGTGAGCCTTACGCTTTAAATCTTTCACCCAATAAAACTCTGGAGAAGGTTGGATTTAAGTTGGTGAAAAATTATGTAACAACTCCCGGTTGGCTGAATTTTGAACAGCCGGTCAATCGTTGGATGCTGGAACTTGAAGAGCACAATTTAAATTCTAAAGCATCGGGAAGCGCTTGACGGTATTTATCTCTAATACGCTTTCATCACGACAAACAACAGGTTGCAATTTTAGTTAATTTCGTTCAATTAAGAATGACCAGTTAATAATAAAACCCGTGAATGTGAGTTCCATAAATGCTATTCCGGTAAAACATTTCTTATGTCTTCTCTTGCTGCTTTCCATGAGCACCTTCGCGCAGGTTGCCCGGCCTCTGTCATGGGCTCAAAAGGCAACTATTAAAGGTCTCTCTAACGCCTATAAAATTGACGATCATGTCTTCAGGTCAGAACAGCCTAACCACAAAGCAATGAAAGAACTTCAATCGTTGGGAATTGGAATACTTTTAAATTTAAGGCATGTGCGCAATGACAGATGGAAAGGCAGAGGAACAAAACTGAAGCTGGAGCATATTCCTATAAATACTTGGAGAATTTCCTATGATGAGTTGGTGCAGGCGACCGGCTTGATATTGAATGCAAAAGAACCAGTTCTTGTCCATTGTTGGCATGGCTCAGACAGAACAGGCTGTATCATTGCCTGTTATCGGATTATCAAATTCCATTGGACAAAAGAAGAAGCGATCAATGAATTAGTTAAAGGTGGATTTGGTTTTCATGAGAAGGCATTCCCGAACATTGTGAAACTTCTCAATTCGATTGATGTTGAAAAATTTAAAACAGATGTTGTAAAATACCTGACCGGTACCTTGCCAATATAAAGACAACGTTGATTTTCCCAATAAATGAAAAACACAACCAAACTTAAAAATATCCTTCAATTATACTCGATAACCCTTGATATGGATGAAGAAGCCATTCACCTGACCACTGTCAGCAAGAGAACGGGAAGTGCTGAAACCTTTACAGATAAATCCTATTCAGTAGTAATTGGCAAGGCATTTAGCCATATGCTTAAACAGATTAAGTTGGAGAACCTGTAATGGCCTCAGAATTGACCGAAATTGTTTTAGTTTTACTAAGAATATATGGCGAATATGAAAATATCAGTCATCGGCACTGGAAATGTTGGAAAAGGTAGTACCAGGATTTTAGAAAAAAAGAATATAGACTTTCCTGAAAAAAAATAACCAAATTAATCCAAAATGAAATCTCTTATATTTTCAATCCATTGGGCTTTGGTATCCGCCGTTTGGTATTTCGGAAGCGGATTGCTTCATGACATATACATTCTGAAAGCTCACAAAGGCGAGTATGACAGAGACCTGCTCCGCCTCCTGATGGATGGACACGTCTTGATGCTATCAGGGGCAGTCGTCTTTGTCTGCTGGCTAATGATGGTAAGCAAAATTCAATGCGGCGGTCTAATAGCCATAATTGTCGCCGTTGGAATGCTCATCTATTGCGGAATGATATTTCCATTTCTGAAATCCTTCGTAACAATGGCAATTAGCCTTTGGCTGATTATCGTTTCTATAAAGGCAATGAACAGCTTTCCGGGCATTTGGGAAATAATGCAAAAATACAGATAAAAAAGACGGAAAACATGAAATCAATATTTGACAAAACAACAAGAGACGAATTGATTAACAGGATTAATTCAGTTAGCGAAAGAAGCTCTGCCCAATGGGGCAAAATGAATATTTACCAAATGTTGAAACATTGCACGTTATGGGATGAATGGGTATTAGGTCAAGGGGAACATAAATACAAACAAGCATTCGTTGGTCGTATATTTGGCAAAATGGCTTTAAAAGGCTTGATTAAAGATGAACACCCATTGGGGAAAAATGTACCGACACTTGCAGAACTTAAAGTGGCAGAAAAAAATGGCGATGTTGCATCAGAAAAAAAGAAATGGATTAAATTAATAGAAGATTATTCCGGTTATTCAAACCCAAATTACATTCATTCCTTTTTTGGAAAAATGACCAAAGAACAAATCGGATATTTGGCTTATAAACATACAGACCATCATCTTCGGCAATTTAATGGATAGGAAGTTAATATGAACACAGAATAAAAAACAGAAACGCATGAAAAAAATAATTTCATTTATGCACATATCGCTTGACGGTTTTGTAGCAGGACTGAACGGAGAAATGGACTGGATTAAAGTTGATGAAGAAATTTTTGATTATGTCGGTAAGCGGATAGGCGAAGGCGACACTGCATTATATGGACGAGTAACTTATCAGATGATGGAAAATTACTGGCCTACGGCAGGAGACAAGCCGACAGCAACCAAACACGACATTGAACATTCAATGTGGTATAACAAAGTTCACAAAGTTGTTTTATCAAAAACAATCAAAGACGAGGGTCTGACTAATACAAAAATTATTAGCGACAACCTTTCGGACAGAATAAATGAGATAAAACAACAGGCAGGTAAAGACATCTTGCTTTTTGGTAGCCCGACAGCAACACATTCGCTTATTAAACTGAACTTAATTGACGGATACTGGTTATTTGTTAATCCAATTATTCTTGGGAAAGGAATTCCATTGTTTGTAGAGATGAAAGACAAAATAAAACTAAACTTATTGACTACTCGACAATTTACTTGCGGAGTAGCTGAACTAAATTACACGGTGGACATACAAAAAAACTCAAAATAGAATGAAAGCTCTTATCCTTCAACAGGCAAATTATAATGTGTGGGCAAACAAGCGAATTGCAGACCTGCTAATGAAAAATCCTTCTTTGCTTGATGTAGAAGTGAAATCCAGCTTCCCTTCACTTAAAAAGACTGTTCATCATATTTGGGATGCAGAGCTGATATGGTATGGCAGAATGCAAGGAAAGAATTTGCCTTGGCCTCCTACAGAACATCTCTTTAAAAATCCTGCCATAGATAAATTCGTAGAAACTTCACAGGAATTTGCACGCTTTGTAGAAAATGCAGACGACTACTTCTTTAACGGCACTACTTCATATAGAAATTCCAAAGGAGTCAACTTTGAAAACCCGAATTCAGGAATAGTAATGCACTGCCTCAATCACAGCACCTACCACAGAGGCCAGATAGTTACGATTTTACGTGAGTTGGGTGTAACTGAAATTCCGAGTACAGACCTGATTGCTTATTTGAGAACCTTATCATTTAATCAGTAAACACAGGGCATTGGAAGGGGTGGAAACAAAAAGCCCCCGAATGGAACAGGGACTTATTGCAGATAAAAATAGAGAATATCTCTATTGGTGCTCCCGGAGAGACTCGAACTCCCAACCCTCAGAACCGGAATCTGATATTCTATCCATTGAACTACGGAAGCAATGCCGGATGTTTAATTCTATTTTAACAATTCACTCAACTCTATTTCATCTTGTACTAAGAACGAACTGGGAAAATCTGCTGTTATTTCTTTCAAAAATTTATACGCTTCTATTCTTGTCCTGAAGTCACCAACCCGGACTTTAAAATTAGGTAAATCATATTTTTCATAGGAGCTTACGCTGGGAAACTTTTGAGTAAACTTCAATTTTATTTCTTTGGCTTTGTCCCGGTCTGAACCGAAATGTATTTGCACTCTGTAACCTTTGACTTTCCCATCTTTTTTTTCATTGACTGCCTGATCTTTGTTCAGCAGGTCTGTAATCTTGCTGTCCTGTATATATTCTATTTTGCTGATGTTTACTGTTTTGCTGCTGTCTTCTTTGACAGCTTGTGCATACGCCATCGGCAATATAAACAGAAACAAACTCAAACCTGAAAGCAAACAAAAACGCGGTTTCATATTGGGGTAAAGGTAGGTAGAATTGTTTACTTTCCGGGTGTTCTGTACCCTACTTTAAATTTATTGGTCTCGTCAATAAAAATCTGGATTGCTCTCATGGTCTTTAATTTCCCATCCGGAAGCTGGCATCTTACCTTTTCAAAATAAATAAGGTCTCCTGGCTTTAATAAATGTATTCTTCTTCTCATATCAAGGGTGAAATGCGAATTTGCTGATTTTAGTGTGTCCATGCTATCTCCGTTTACATAAATCAGTTCAAAGCCTTTTACGGGCAGATAACTTTTATATTGTGCTGCATAAACGGCTACTTTGTCTTCCTGAATCAATTGCTGCTTATCTATGACTGAGTCGGCTTTTACTCCGCATACGATAACTACCGGTTCCGGTGGGTGCTTTATTTTATACAATTTGGTTTTTACTGGTCTCCATTTATTCTTTTGATATTCAAGGATGGTGAGTAATGCTGCTTGTGAAGAATCGGGGTAAATGGAGAAAATACTGTCTGCCCGCTTTATTCTGGCCCCCTCCATTGTCACTTTAAAAGGCTTCTCTTTACTCGAACTTCTGATTTTTATGTTGGTCTTCTTTTCTGAAGCTAATACGGAGTCGTTGGGTATCAGGGTATATTCACTTACCGGATTCCGGACTTTAAAGACCAATAGAGAATCCTGCACCGTAGTTTGGGAAAAACTGTGAAGGGCTGGTAGTATTGACAGGCTCAGAAATGCAGTTCCAGGTATCCGAACCCTCTTCCTGGTTCCCTCCATTGGGACGCTCCTCATATATTAAAAAGCTTTTTTAATCCGACGATGTTCTTTATGACCATAGTGGAGCTTATATGGAAGTGAAAGTCGGCGGTGTCCTTTTTGTGCTCTTTCATCCATTTTATAGTCTTCACGAAATCATCGGCATTGACAATGCCAATTTCATCTTTGCCTGTTACAGTCCAGATAATATTGGTGGAACCTGGATTAAATGTGAATTTCGGGAAGATGGCTGAATAATAGGAGAATAAAGCATTGCGGCCTTTCTCCACAAGGTAGACCCGCTCAGGTTGAATTTTAGCAGAATCCAAACCCGACTTAAATCGGGCGAATACCCTGGCTCCGGTTGGCATTGATTGAGGGCAGTCGGAGTTCCATATTCCGAATTTATTAACTAAGAATACCCGCTTAACGGTTTCTTCTGTATTTAATATGTCATTGTTTACCTCGTTCGTGTTAATTCTTGTCAGAATGCCTCTTTTCTCATCGTATTTCCTTTGGCTTTCTTTCAATGCTTTTTCTTCATTTTCGATCTTTTTCTTGCGTTCCTTCTCATACTTTTTAAAATCACTGGCACTGATAACAGGTCTTGTTCTGAATGTAACACTGGAATAGGCATCACTGAATACAACCGTTATATGTGTTCCATCCGGATTTCTTTCCAGCTTTACATCCGACCAGTTTTTTGCAGCCAGCTTTGGATCAAAACTTTTATCACCCGGCTCCACTTCAAATTGAACCTTTTCAAATGCTGCCAGTTCGGGAAATTCGTGTTTGTCAAAATCGACAGTAAAGTGATAAGCCTTTTTATTTGCTTTGACGGGTATCAGGATGGACGTCTGCTTGGGCTCCGGTGTTGGCTCAGCAATCGTAGAATCCTGCTGCCGGCCCTTTCCATTTTTCACAATGTCTTCCGTAATGTAATTCCACTTCCTTTCCAGAGTGTCTAAATAATAAATAGTGTAATTATTCCCTGCATACCCGGAAGCAAAATTAACCTGAATGGGAGCCTGTGGATTGGCAAATACCTGTTCAGTATCTCTGTAAGCGGTTATTTCAAACATTCCGGCGGATTCAAACTGGTATTGCATTCCGGCAGAGTCGTAAGTCATGGGGATTCCACTGGCAAAAAAGTCCACCGGATCACGAAACTCCCGGAAGCGAAGTCTGACATCGCCTTCGACTGCTCTCCCTGCTTTATTCAGAAAGGCTGTTTTGGGTATTGCTATTTCTGTTCCTGAAGCACAGATAATAAGCGTGTCGTGACCTGAATTTATTTTATAGTCAGCAAAGTCAACATTCACTCCTTGCAAGGGTGGATGTATAAATGCAGCAGATAACTGCTCAATTTGGCCCGGCTTTGTTTTAGGCCGGAGAAAGAGGTACATCGCTGTCAGTACTATAACTGAAACTGCAAGTGTACCTAACAGTTTAGCTCTATTTACCTTAGGTTGGCTGGTGTTCATATTATCAATAACGTATTAATTCTGAAAAAATTCTACAATAATATAAATCAGGACCGCAAGAATTAATACCACAAGGAATACCTTACGGTTTTTATAAAAAATCAATGGGCTTTTATAAAGAGGTTTTGTGGCCTTCTCATAGTCATGGACCAGCTTCTTAAAGTCCTTATGCCTGTTGATCTGGTCCTCACCCGGATCTTGTTGATTAATATTGAACTTGTACTTAGTCATTACCTTGCAAAATTAATCTTCTTTTTAAGAATGATTTGTTTAAGTTTTTCTAAAACCCGGTAAACCTTTATTTTGGCATTGCTCTCCGTTATACCTAATATCTGGGCTACTTCGCTGAATGGTCGTGCTTCAAAATAACGCAATTCAATCAGGTGGATGGCATCTTCCTTTAGTTCAGAAATAGATTCCATTAGCAGACTGTCCGTTTCTGCGGTTGTTTCAAGTTCAGAGTCTGCGGCAATGGAATCTATTTTATCCCTGTCAATACTCAGACTGCGTTCTGTTTT
>Ga0207067_10372_pt1 | contig 11092 bp, 7 predicted proteins | sample Alteio_BWMinCont_25_FD_153484 | JGI IMG/M metagenome (GOLD analysis project Ga0207067, IMG submission 153484) | Enriched cells from forest soil in Barre Woods Harvard Forest LTER site, Petersham, Massachusetts, United States -... | ecosystem: Environmental > Terrestrial > Soil > Temperate forest >...
AGTAATTGTGCCATATATGGCCTGACTAAAAACAATTTTACCATTTACATCATACACTTTTACGATTTGTTGGTCTGTAAGGCCTGTTTCTATATTAAAACGACCACTACTTGGATTAGGGTAAATGCTTACCTGCTCATTACCGCTTGTAACCTTTTCAATGCCAAGACCTGAGATACAAAAATTAAATATTACTCCTGCATTGCTTCCACCACCGCTATTTGTCATACCATAAAGACAACCTCCCGTATTAAGTAAATCACCCTGAGGGTTACTGCCATTCGTCCCGGCAAAATTTTGCAGAATACTATACCCTGTACCATTGGTCATCATTTTAAAAATCGTTCCGTAACTATTTGGGCCTCCAACGTCCGTCACTCCATATAACGTCGTTCCATCTAAAATCAGAGAACCCATAGGAGAGCTACCCTCAGAATTATTAAAATTATGTATCGTATCATAAGCTGTACTGTCGGGTTTTATTTTAAAAATGGTTCCATTACAAGCACATCCTCCTATTCCTCCGTTAGTAGTCATACCGTATAAAAAAGTGCCATCAGAAATAAGGGAGCCCTGCGGTTGATTTCCACCAGTAACAGACCCAAAATTGTGAATTTTTGTATACCCTGTTCCTGTCGGAGTTACTTTAAAAATGGTACCCTCTCCATAAACACCACCACTTTTGGTCATTCCATAAAGGAAAGTTCCATCGTAATAAAGAGAACCATAAGGATTTGCCCCATCCGGATTGCTTGTAAAAGAATGCAGTTTGGTATAGCCTGTACCATCTTTTTTTATTTTAAATACAAGCCCATAATTGTTTATTCCACCTTCATCCGTCATTCCATATAAATAAGTGCCGTCAGAAATAAAAGCTCCATGAGGATTAAATCCATTTGAACCGCCGGCAAAGTCAAGAAGTTTACTATATCCTGACCCATCCGGCTTCACCTTAAAAATTGAACCATCATTATTTAAACCACCACCACCCGTCATTCCGTAAAGAAAAGTTCCATCAAAATAGAGCGAGCCAAAAGGATAAGTTCCGTCCGAAGGATAGCCTTTAAAACTGTGTATGGTATCATAGCCAGTTCCATTAGGTTTTACTTTAAAAACAAAGCCATAATCATGGAAGCCACCTATATTTGCCATACCATAAAGGTAAGTTCCATCCGTAACGGGTGTGCCAACGAGATTTATTCCGGTTTGGGGACCAATGTTAAAAATTACATTGAATTGGGCATTTGTTGCCAAACTAAATAGGGTAACTAAAATAAGTAGTGATTTTTTCATGGTTTTCGATTTATGGTATAAAATTAGTAAGAAGTCTCTCCAAACATAGTGGCATTTGAAACTCCGTTATTATACGTCAAACTGCAGAAGGAGATAGTAGTAGTAGCATTCTTGTTTAATGCCACATATACTTTTTGCCCTCCGTTAATTGTATACTGATTAAAATTACTAATGTTAATAATTACCTGATTTGCCGCCAGGCTTGAACCATTTGTGGTAGTAATATAAATGCCGTTTTGAGGTAAATTGGCAAAAGAAATATAAATATCCTCATTCGTTCCATTTATTGTAACCATGTAGTTACCATAGCTGGGATTAGATGCGCTACCAGAAGCCGCTACACCAAAGGTAGAACCAGCATCCGTAATTTGATTATTGATTAGTGTACAGGGCGCAATAACCGCTGTAGCATGTGGGACCGTATATTTAACTACCGAACTGAAAGAGTAGCCAAGATCGTTGGCAGCAAATGCTTTAAAGGAATAACTGCTATCCTGATAGGCTAATAGCGCAGCGGAGAACGACCCGGAGGTTCCATTTAATAATACCTGGTTAAGGGTAATGCCGGGGTTTATGCTTCCGCTGCCATAGCAAAAACCAACGTAATCCAAATTACCAGCTCCTGCCGTGGTTATTTTGCCGGTAACAATAACCGAGTCAAAACCATAAGGAACGATGGATTGTATAACCACGGCTGGAAGCGCATCGTTAAAGGATTCCTTTTTACAACTTGCCAATAAAATAAATACGACAAAGATGCTTGTGATTTTCTTCATTCCTCTAATTAAAATAATACATAACACCTATGTAGGTTTTCCAAAAGGCTGTAAGAGATTCTGAGGCATAAAAAGTCATATTGCGTCCGCAGCCAGTGGTCAGCAAAAACTGATCGTTCAGTTCATAACTTAAGCCCGCTTTAGGCATAATGGAAAACGCATAAGTGGTTTCGTTTTCATATTGGCCATTTACTGATATCTGCCCCTCAACTGCGTAGTCTTCATTTAGATCAGCTATATAAGCATAGAAGTCCAGGCCTACGGTGGGCGACAACTTTGTTTTCAATATCTTATAATCGCTGCATATTCCAACGTAACCTATCCGGTAATTATAGATATGTTCGTATCCAGGTTGCAAAAGTGTTCCGTTTACCTGCAAGCCATTATACGTACCTCCGCTTTGGGTTCCGTATATTCTAAAGGTATCCTGTGTAGGTTTAAAACCCATGAAGCCAACAGAAAAACCAAGCTTTAACCGCTTGTCCATATCACCATCGGTAAATTTTAGTTCTATACCCGCCGCGGGCTTAAGAATATATTTCATGTCGCCCAAAGGTGCGATATAAGACCCCTGCAAGCCTACATTTAACTGAGCATGAGCTTGCAAACAACAAAGAAACAGTAAAAAGGTGATTCTTTTAATCATCTATGAATTATTTAGTATTGTCAATTTGTCCGCTTAAAAATGCTTTTAAAAATTCACTAATATCCTTTGTCCCACATTTTTCGACAAATAGTTCTTTAAACAATAGATTATCGCTGTTAATGTTAGCAATCATCTTATCCATGATTGATTTACAATCGCCAAAATACGGTTCAAGGACTTTCCTGAGCTTTTCTATTTTTTTCGGCTTCCCTCCTCCCCACATTCCCCCAAAATCCTGACGGTTGTGTGTTGATAGCTCTTTTAAGGTCCAATCATATACTGCGTAATAAGCAAATCCACCGCTGCCGCTCTCTGTATAGGAAGTAAGTATGAATTTATCACTATAACAAATAATTTCTTCTAAATACCGTGAGTTGGATGGCCCGATGAATATTCTGCCACCATACGTAAAAAACTTAACGTGTTTTTGCCGGTATTCCTGCCTTTTGGAATTTTTGTCGTTGAAATAAAGAATATCGGGCCCCAACGCAGCATCAGTTCCAACAATTATTTTTTTGCCGTCTTTTTTGGTAATTAAATAATCGTCCTGTGCTTTTAAGCCTACGTTGTACAGACTTGCTAAGGCTATGGCTAATGCCACTACTTTTGTATTAAGTTTTATCCTTTTCATATGGATGTTATTAATAATACCCGGAAATTGATCGAAATGAAGATACAGGAGAATTTTTAGTAAAACTAAGGGTTTTATTGTACGACAGGTTTATAAGGGTAATCGGTATAATTTATTGAGGGAAAGGAGGGATTTCATCATTTACGATTAAGGAGCATTTCCAAAAATTATTCCTTTACAAAAATGAAGCTGAACTTCTGCTTGAGGAAATCGAATTGATCAGTGAATTTAGCGCGCCCTTTCCTTTGTTTACGGAGCTTGTGAGTGCTTCGCAATTCAGGGCATTGGAAGAAAAAAACCCCCGAACAGATCGGGGGCTTAAAATAGATTCAGAAAAGAAATCCCTCTTGGTAGCCCTGCTGCGCGAAGCACGAAACTTTTTTTCTTGACAAAAAAAGTTACCAAAAAAGTCAAGACTGACAATAAATCGGGGATTTTGTAACGCTGTTTATTCACTTCCTTTTCTTGTTTTTTTGGAGTTCATGAATGCTTCGCATTTCTCCACGAAGCCGAACTCAATCCGGCGCAGCCGGATTTCAGACAGCGCCTTCTTACGCAAAAGCCCACCCCGTAAAACAGCCTTCCAAAATTAAGACCTCGATTTTTTGTAGGTCGGTCCTAAATGGAATGATTTTGACTGGCTTATAGGTTGGTCCTAAATGGAGCGATCTTGACCGGCTAAAAACTCAACCCTCGACCCCGATCCCTGTCCTTGTCTTTTATCTGTTCCGGTTCGGGTTGGTATTTATGCCCTGCGTATTGTTCGATCTCCTTCCAGTGTCCGAATTCCAAGAAGCATGCGGAATTTAAGGATTTGTTGAGGATATGGGGTGATGCGGATTAATAATTGACTGGGGTGTAAAGGGTAATAAGAATAGGATTGGATTGGACTATTTTCGACGCCCCATGAATGAGAAAGGAAATATAACTTTGCAGGATTTGCATGCTGTACTGAGAGTTGCTCCCCATATGGGGGTAAATTGTCCTTCAGGAACTTGCCTTAATTTAGGGGACATCATAATATTCTATTTCTTGTAATGTATTTTTAGGCTATCCAATTCTCCAATTGAAACGGCTGGAGGCATGATGTTATTTTTCATTTTGAATGCCATTAGCTCTCCTACTTTTCGCGCTTCCATCTCACTTATAAAAGCTTGATGACCTGGCACTGCTGGAATCATTGGTTGAATGATTGATTTTTTTCCATTCACAAAAATGTCAACAGTCCATCCTAAGGAATCTTTGTGGGTTTTTATTTCAATTTTAGACGCATCCGGGGTAATTACTTCTCCTTTTATTGTGTTAACGGAGGTTCGGGGGTCAATATTTTTTGAAATTATTTTATCTGAAACGATACTTTCAGATTCGATTTTATTTTCAGATGTATGTTCTGGTGCTGAATTAGGTTGCGTACATTTAGTATACAAAAAAATGGTGCAAAGGCTAAAAATGATCCTTTTCATTTATTCGGTCTCAATTCAAAGTGAAACATTTTCAAAGAAATCTATTTTTCAACAACAACCCTCTTGTTAATTACTTCATTGAGCCTCATTACCTGAATAATATACATTCCATCATGATATGCACTGATATCAAAATTCATTTCCAAATCGCTTTTGTCTGGTTGTAGGATTTGAGAATAAACAACTGAACCAAGCAAATCAATTATTTTTAAGGTAATGTACCCAGCGCCATTCAGTTTAATGTTTAATGGTCCGTTTGTGGGAATCGGATATGCTGATAAATTAGTATTTGTTAAAAAATTATTTACCCCGGTAGAAATTGATACAACAACCTTAAATAATACTGTGTCAGAACACCCTACATTGGGCTCTCTTCCAATAACAGTATAAGTAGTAGTAGTGCCAGGCTGTACTATGATTTGCTGATTTGTGCTACCTGTTGACCACTGATATGTATCCAGTCCTAATATTGTAAGCGTATCATTCTGGCTATTAAAAATACTATCCTTTCCGGTTATTTTTACATTTTTATAAGGATTTGTATTTACATAAACTTCTGCATAAGTTGCTCCGTAAGATGAGCATCCGTCAATTAAAGTATATAGATTATACGCTCCGTTATTTGCACCCGTTGCATTTACGATAATTGGATTTTGAGTCGTGTCTCTAAATCCACCTGGACCAACCCACAAATAACTGGCATTTGCTACATTACTTGCGTACAATTTTATTGTCCCGCCTGGCCGGCAAATATATCCAACATTACTGCTTGCCACAGAATTTATAGGGGCCTGTGGCCTTACTGATATATCCATGCTTCCTATAGCAATGCTGCAACCGCTAACATTTTCTTTAACTGTATAAGTTCCCGAGTCTGCATAAGTCATACTGGCAATTTGTTTAGGGTTTTGCACTGATGAAGCAAACCCATTTGGACCTGTCCATGAGATGCTTGCACCTTGTATATTGTTTACTGATAGATTTAAACTGGCTCCTGAACATAAAATGTTAGGGCCTGAACTAACCAGATTTGTACTCGTGCTTATAACTACAGGTGGTATGGGATTTACGATCGCAGATATTTGCAAGGTAGTGTCTGCTTTACCAACTCCTGATATTACAACTGTATAAATTCCAGAGGAAGAAGTTGAGGCATTAGGAATTGAAGGATTTTGGAGAGAGGATGAGAAACCATTCGGCCCGGTCCAACTGAAAGTAGCTGCTGAAATATTGACAGCTGTGTTGTTTGCTGAAAGCTTTAGCGTAGCGCCAGAACACACAGGGCCATTACTGCTTGCCTGACTACCATAATAAGCAGTATCAGCATATTCCCAGAAATCATGAAAGCCTGTATCCGAATAACTGTGTTGGCCTGCACATATAAACCCATTTGATCCGATTGAAAAGCCGGGAGATCCGTATCTGGCAGCAGCAGGCAGACTTGCAATTTGCCTCCAGGTATTTGTTGATTGATTCCATTCATAAAAAGTATTCGTGCTACCTTCACTTAATCCAACAAATCCATTCAGTCCAATTGTGAATGAAGAAGCGCCTACCATAGTGGTAGGTAGGTTGGCTTTTTGAGTCCATAACCCAACACCAGTGGTATCAAATTCCCAAAAATCTGAGAAATATTCATAAGCAGTTGTATACCTATAACCTGAACCAACATATCCTTTATTGCCTATAGAAAACCCAATTGCCTTCCCCCTATGCCCTCCGGGAAAATCAGTTTTTTTCAACCAAGTATTTTTCAACTGATCCCATTCCCAAAAATCCTGCAAGGTAGTGTCGCTACCGGTTATAGTATTTCCGGTTCCGATAAAGCCTTTGGTCCCAATAGCAAAAGCAATAGCGTTAAATCGCCCTTGTCCGCCAAAATTCGATTTTTGTTTCCATGTGTTTGCAACCGCATCGTATTCCCATAAATCATTCTGAAAAATTGTATTAGTGTCGGCCCCTGCGCATACATATCCTTTAGTACCGATAACAAAAGTTGAAGCACAAATCCTGGATGTTCCGCCGAAATTGGCAATCTGAGTCCAGGTATGAGCGAGGGCATCATATTGCCAAAAATCCCGGTGATAATTATTTCCAGAGGATTGTGTTCCAAAAGTACCTGAACCTAAACCAAAATAACCTTTTGACCCAATCGCAAAAGAAACACCATATGCTCTATTGGTAAAGGGTAAGGAATCTTTAATGACCCAAGGGGAAGGGCCTGCTGGGACTCCATTCCACCTCCAAAAATCACCTAATGCATAACCGGATGTATTGTCATGCCCTATCCCAACATAGGCCACATTACCAATGGCAAAACCAGAACCAAGATCTCTCCATTGAGACATACCTATAATTTGAGTCCAAATATTGTGCTTTTGATCCCATAACCAACAATCTTGCAAAGAATTTCCACTCATATCTTGCCCTGTGCCTGCAAATGCAAAATTACCAAGTGACATTGCTACCGCCCCTATTCTACCTGTTCCAGTTATGCTTGCTTTTGGACTCCAGGCATTCCCAGCTTGGTCCCATTCCCATAAATCAGTATTATTTCCTCCAAATGCAAAATAACCTTTTGTTCCAATCGAAAATCCAGATGACCCATAACGAGCTCCTCCTCCAAAATTGGCCTTAGGAATCCAGGAACCAACACCGGTTGTATCATATTCCCAAAAGTCGCTAAATCTGACACCTGCACTATCACCTGTTCCAACATATCCTTTACCCCCAATTACAAATGCAGCAGCATCTTCTCTCGGAGATCCGGGAAAGCTTGTTTTTTGACGCCATAAATTACTTGCTTGATCCCATTCCCAAAAATCGTTCAAGTAAGTCTTAATATTGAACCCAGTCCCTACAAAGCCCTTTGTCCCTATTGCGAAAGCAATAGCCCCGTTTCTTCCAGTGGAACTAAAACTTGCCATCTGTGTCCAGGCATTGGTAATGGTATCATATTGCCACAAATCGTTTTCCAGAACGCCTGCCCCATTTGCACCCGCAGCTATGTACCCTTTTGTTCCTATGGAAAATGCACAGGCGCCTGATCTGGTCCCTGGCTTAAAGCTTGCTTTAGTGGTCCATACTCCCTGCGCATCAGAAGGCTGATAATAACAGATTAATAATAAGGTTCCAACGATAAGCAGGCATTGTTTTTTCATGTTATTTGGTATTGAAGTACTGTCTCCTAAGGTATTCAATTTGTTAGCCGCTACAAACATTTCTACCGACTAAATTTCTCATCTCGTTCGCATGTTAAAAAGGGATAGTTAAAAAACTCACATTTTAATTATAAACTATTGTCAATCTTGCTTCCGATTTAGAATCTCTGTCGCCATTCCCATCATACGCAACATCATTACCAGTACTATCAGCCTGTTTAACTCTTTCCGTCCCTGGCACGACAATAAGACTTCTCATTTTTCGGTTACCGGCCGCATCACTAAGAATGCAAAATTATTCTCTGGATGCATTTGCTACGTCTCCGTTTCACACCTAAGGAAATGTATGTTCATGGAGCCATGATAATAATTCCTAAATTAGCTATTGATGAAAAACTATTTGTCTTAAGACTAAATCATAAAAAAATGAAAAAGTACACAAGAATGATGTTGATTATTGTAAGTATTGCTGCAACAACCTTTATCTTTTCAGGCTGCACAAAAGATGGTGCAGCAGGCCCAGCAGGTACTGCAGGTGCGAACGGGTCAACAGGGCCAACTGGTTCAGCAGGAACCAATGGAACGAATGGAACAAATGGAAAGGGCGGAGGTGCCAAAGCATTCAATTTCCTTGTTGGTGCTAATTCATGGACGGCTAGTTCTGGAGGAACCACTGTTACAGGAGCTAGACAGTGGTATCATCAATGTACTGTTGACTCAATTCCAACGGGTTCAGCAGTTATGGTTTATTGGAACAATTTTAGTTCATATTACGGACTCCCCTTTACTAATATAGATGTTGAATACGGGTTTGAGTATTCAGGCAATACCTTGCTAACTTTAACCATACAATCAGCTTCAGGGAAAACTGTCTTATCTGCACCTACTTCTGCTCTAAATTTCGAAGTTGTTGTTGTCGCACCTGGAATGAAAACTCATAATACGAATGTGAATTACAAAAATTACAGCGAAGTCAAGAAGGCATTTAATTTGCCAGATTGAAGAGAGTTCTTTTGATTTTTAAATCCGACCACTAAATAAGGGGTCGGATTTTTTTGTTAAACGGTTGAACTGGAAAAGTATAATGTCCAGCAGGCTACTTTAGTAATCATTGTATGATCACTCTTTGCTTTTCAAATAGTCCATCAGACTGTCGTAGTTCCACAATATATACTGATTTTGGGAGGGTGGAAACGTCCAAGGTGAATGAAGGGGATAGAATGTTGTATTGGCTGAGGAAGGACTGACCAAGGAAGTTGATGAGCTGAATGGAGTATGGATTAGTTTTTGAGGAAACAATAGTCACCCTATTGGATGCGGGGTTAGGGTAAATTTTAAATTCTAAAACATTGCTGATCTCGCTGATCCCAGTAACGCAACTTACAGCCGCTGTTGATGTTCCAGTACAACCTGATGCATCTGTTATGGTAACTGTATAAATACCACATGGGAGATTGGTCGCAGTTGCAGTGTTTGCACCACTTGACCATTGATAACTAAAGGAAGGTACGCCACCTGAAAAAGTTGCTGATGCGGTTCCATTACTGTTTCCGCCAGTCGCAGGAGTGGTCGAAGTTGTTACAATAATTTGAGTCGGTTGATTTATAGTTGCAGTCGTAGTTGCAGTACAACCATTAGCATCATTTATCGTTACCGTAAAACTTCCAGCACAAATATTCTGGACAGTTTGTCCGGTAGCACCTCCCGGCGCCCAATTCCAGGAATAGCCGGGTGTTCCAGCTGAAACTGTCGCTGTTAAACTTCCATCACAAATACCATAGCAGTTAATAGGATTAATAATAGACGCTATAACCGTTGGTACTGGGTTCACGATTATAGTAATACTATCAGAAAGCCCTGGTGCTCCGCAGCCCTCTCCTCTTGCATAATATTTGGTTGTACCAGAAGGCGATACAGAAATTGTGGTTCCGCTACCAACAGTTGTTCCTCCTGGGCTGCCACTGTACCATTGCCAGGACGTTGAACTATTCAATACTCCTGTCACAATATGCATGGCAGTAATTTTTGTTCCGCAATTGTTATTGGATGAAGCGCTCAAAATAGGAATAGTAGGACTTGTGCAAGGTATAAATATCCATGCTGCTCCAATACCGTTATTATCAGAATATCCGCCAACAATGGCAGTATTCCCATCAGCTGAAAGTGAAACAGAATAACCTTGAAATGCATCAACTGTAGCTCCTGTACCCACTAATTTAGTTCCCTTCTGTGTCCAGACCCCAGCTCTACGGGTATAAATCCATGCTGCTCCTGCATAGCTATTATCATAATATCCGCCAACGACAGCTGTATTTCCATCAGCTGAAATAGCAACAGACTGGCCTTGGTATGCAATCCCTATAGCCCCCGTACCCACCAATTTATTCCCCTGCTGTGTCCAGACTCCTGCACTACGGGTATAAATCCATGCTGCTCCGACATTTGTATTGTCATTTGTTCCGCCAACAATTGCAGTATTCCCATCAGCTGATAGTGAAACAGAAACGCCTTGATCTGCATCACCTGTAGTTCCTGTACCTACTAATTTATTCCCCTGCTGTGTCCAGACTCCAGCACTACGGGTATAAATCCAGACCGCTCCCACATTGCTATTATCAAAATATCCGCCAACTATAGCAGTATTCCCATCAGCAGAAATAGAAACGGAATTACCTTGATATGCATTCCCAATAGTTCCAGTACCCACTAATTTATTCCCCTGTTGTGTCCAGACTCCAGCGCTGCGGAAATAAATCCATGCTGCTCCTATACTGCCATTATCACTAAATCCTCCTACTATTGCAGTATTCCCATCAGCAGAAAGTGAAACAGAAGAACCTTGATACGCATCCCCTATAGCTCCTGTACCCACTAATTTATTCCCCTGTTGTGTCCAGACTCCAGCGCTGCGGAAATAAATCCATGCTGCTCCGGCAGCACCGCTATTATCATTATACCCGCCAACGATAGCTGAATTCCCATCAGCAGAAAGTGAAACAGAAGAGCCTTGCCGAGCTGCCCCTATAGCTCCTGTTCCAACTAATTTATTCCCCTGCTGTGTCCATACTCCAGCGCTACGGGTATAAATCCATGCTGCTCCTGCATTGCTATTATCAACAATA
>Ga0207067_10374_pt1 | contig 11055 bp, 5 predicted proteins | sample Alteio_BWMinCont_25_FD_153484 | JGI IMG/M metagenome (GOLD analysis project Ga0207067, IMG submission 153484) | Enriched cells from forest soil in Barre Woods Harvard Forest LTER site, Petersham, Massachusetts, United States -... | ecosystem: Environmental > Terrestrial > Soil > Temperate forest >...
CAAAAGCTGGGATGCACGGATTCACTAAAACACTGGCTATGGAAGTAGCGCGGAAAGGGATAACAGTAAATACTATCTCCCCGGGCTATATTGGTACAGACATGGTAATGGCCGTAGCCGAGGAAATAAGAAATAAAATAGTTGCCGAAATACCTATTGGCCGTTTGGGTGGCACTGAAGAGATAGCACACCTGGTGTCTTTCCTGGCGTCAAAGGAAGCTAGTTTTATAACCGGGGCCAACTATGCCATTAACGGCGGACAGCACGTGTATTAATTATATTGATTTTTACTACAGATCCGGCAATAGGAAAGCACCTTTTCTATTACCGGCTTTTTTTGAATACTGTTTCCGCAAGTATTGTAAAAATCACACGTTGTATTGATACGGTAAACCCCTCATTTTTGCGTACTTTTGCAATTCTTAATTTCTTATGCAAAATATTCGCAATTTCTGTATCATAGCCCATATCGACCACGGTAAGAGTACCCTGGCCGATCGTCTCTTAGAATTTACCAAAACCATATCATCCCGCGATATGCAGGCGCAGGTGCTTGATGATATGGATCTGGAACGTGAAAAAGGCATTACTATTAAAAGCCATGCTATACAAATTGACTATGTATATAAGGGCGAAAAGTATGTGATTAACCTGATAGATACTCCAGGTCACGTTGACTTTTCGTATGAAGTATCGAGAGCGCTGGCCGCTTGTGAAGGTGCGCTTTTGCTGGTAGATGCCTCGCAAGGGATACAAGCACAAACCATATCCAACCTTTACCTGGCGCTTGATAATGACCTGGAGATCATCCCGGTTATTAACAAGATAGACATGGATGGCGCTATGATACCTGAAACCCAGGACCAGATAGTGGACCTGATTGGTTGTAAGGTAGAAGATATAATACTGGCCAGCGGTAAATCGGGCATAGGTATAGAAGAAATAATGGCTGCTGTTATAGAACGTATCCCTGCCCCAAAAGGAAAGGAAGATGCGCCACTGCAGGCTGTTATATTTGACAGTGTATTTAACTCGTTCAGGGGTATTATTGTTTACTTCCGCGTGTTCAATGGCACCATTAAGAAGGGGGAAAAGATCAGGTTCATACATACAGACGCAGAATATTATGCGGATGAGGTGGGTATTTTAAAAATGGGGCTTGTACCTAAACCCGAGGTGACAACAGGCGATGTGGGTTACCTCATAACAGGTATAAAGGTGGCCAGGGAAGTGAAAGTAGGGGATACAATTACCCAGGTGACTAACCCTACCCAGGAAATTGTTGCCGGTTTCCAGGAAGTGAAAGCAATGGTGTTTGCAGGGATATTCCCTGTAGATACTGATGATTTTGAAGACCTGCGTGACTGCATGGAAAAACTACAGCTTAACGATGCCTCGCTCACTTATGAGCCTGAGACATCGCAGGCGCTTGGCTTTGGTTTCCGTTGTGGATTCCTGGGTATGCTGCATATGGAGATCATACAGGAACGACTGGAACGTGAGTTTAACCAGACCGTGATCACTACTGTGCCCAACGTAAGTTTTAAAGCTTACCTGACCCGTGATAAGGATAAAGCGATCATTGTGAACAATCCGACAGAAATGCCGGATCCCAGCCGTATAGATCGCATTGAAGAGCCATTCATCCGTGCGCAGATCATAACGCTGCCTGATTATATAGGCAATATCATGAGCCTGTGCCTGGGCAAACGCGGAGTTCTTATCAATCAGCATTATCTTACACCAACCCGGGTAGAACTTATATTTGAACTGCCGCTTACAGAAATAGTTTTTGACTTCTATGATAAGCTGAAATCATCAACCCGTGGTTATGCATCTTTTGACTATAACCCGCTTGACTACCGTGAAAGCGACATAGCGAAGATGGATATACTGCTGAATGCTGAAAAAGTAGATGCTTTGAGCGCTTTAATACACCGCAGCCGTGCCAACGAGTTTGGCCGTAAGTTGTGTTCTAAACTTAAAGACCTTTTGCCACGTCAACAGTTTGTGATAGCAATACAGGCTGCATTGGGCGCTAAGATCGTAGCGCGCGAAACTATATCGGCTATGCGTAAAGATGTTACTGCAAAGTGTTATGGTGGTGATATATCGCGTAAACGAAAATTGCTTGAAAAACAGAAAGAAGGGAAGAAACGGATGCGCCAGATAGGTAATGTGGAAATACCACAGGAAGCTTTCCTTGCTGTACTGAAGCTGGATGAATAGAGACTGAAAAACTAGATTAACTATATAGAATGGATTAACTTTTGCTATACGGCAGGTTGATCCATTTTTTATTTAGATATAGCATAACTGTAGCACTATGCATTGAAATAATAATTGCTCGGTATTTTTAAAATGTGATGAGAAGCAGTGTGGCACATAGAAGTGTGGAATTATCAATTTATATTCGCATTCCTTTAAGCGTTTACATCTTTGGCCAACAAGATCATCATCATTACTGCACCGTCCGGCTCCGGTAAAACTACTTTAGTGAAGCGGTTACTGACGGCATGTCCCAACCTGTCTTTTTCTATATCGGCATGCACACGGTCACCACGTTCTGGTGAGATCAATGCTAAGGATTACTATTTCTTTGATGAACAGAAATTCAGGCAACTGATAGATGAAGATGCTTTTGTAGAGTGGGAAATGGTTTATCCTGGTAAGTACTATGGTACGTTAAGGTCTGAGCTGCAAAGAATATGGGATAGTGGCAAAACTCCACTTGTAGATATAGATGTGCAAGGTGCACTCGCCATACGCGACCGGTACCCAAGTATAGCCTTCACTATTTTTATTGAGGCCCCATCGCTGGAAGAACTGCGCCGCCGGCTTGTTCACAGAGGTACTGAAACAGAGTTCAGCTTAAATGAACGTATATCAAAGGCTGAACAGGAGCTTACATTTGCTCCCCAGTTTGACAGAATTCTGATAAATGAGCACTTGAACATAGCTACAGGTGAACTCATAACCATGGCAGAGCAATTCCTGGCTGTTGAATAAGTTCTGATCTTCTTTTTTTTACTGATGTATAGTAATGCGTCTTCTGGAATAGGGGACTATCTTTAGATGGGTGGTTGCTTATGTGTATGGTTTTGATCTTGCAAAAAATAAAAGAGCCGAAGCCCTTTTATTGAAAAATAAGTTCTGCTTAATAGATTACTTTATTGATAAATACTGACGCCCGGATAAGCATAGAACCTGCCGAGGGAATCCATAACTCTTAAAGTATCGCTTGGGGCACATTTTACAGGCATCACTATGAGGAACATAGAAGAATCTTGTGGCACCATCTGCACACCCTGATGACCATAAGAGATCATAAGCGCTGCTTTTTTCTCGGCTTTTTTGCGGGTTTCCTCATCACCAATAATAAAGTTGTAGGTGCGCATTGTATCTGCATTCTTTAATAAAGCAGCGCTATCTACTTTGGGTGGAACCATAGTGGGTGGCGGCACCAATACATGAGGATGCAAATCTGATTCGGCCTTATTGTTCCTGTTCTGTATAAATTTGAAAGCTACCAGTGCAAGTACAATAAGTACTATTAATGCTACCACAGCTACGATCACTTTTTTCCAATCAACGGATGCCGTTGATTGGGCTGGTGGCGGTGGTGGAGTTGCAGATTGAGATGCGGGTTTTTCAGCATTTGTCTGCATAGAAGGTAATGGTGGGGTATAAGGCCGCGCAGCAGCAGCTTCATCCGGCCTGCGATCTGTACGCATAGATGGAACAGAATGCGGTGTATATTGCAGGTTAGGATCTGTGATAAATGATATTCTTCCATTTACCTCCTGGAACTTCCCAATATTGGATATAATAACATCTTTACCTTCCAATAATTGCGCCCGGGAATTGGTGCTGAAATCGCGTAGTGCATTGGATGCTTTCGATATGCTGATAAATTCGTTAGTAGCTATAAAGTTGGCAAGGTTATCGTCTATTGAGCCACCTTGTGTTACTACAACCTCATAAGAGGGGCCGCGCAAGGTATCACCATCCTGCGTAGCAGAACGTTTTCTGAGCTCCAGGTTGCCCAGACCATGTATGTAGCAAAAGTGGTTTTTTAGTAAAAAAAGTCCTATATATTTAGCTATGTCCATTTCTAATCAAAAATTGTAGTGAAGGTAAGCATATCGTTTCAATGTGACCATAACCATACTAAAATTTAAATCTCAATCCGCCGTATATATTAGTGCCGTAAGACTGGTAGCCAAGCCAGCGTTCATTCTTATTGTTCAGGAGGTTGTTAACCTGTAAGAAAACAGATAATCTGGGAATCAATTGGTATTCGGCGCTACCACCTATATCAAGTGTGGGATCAAGCTTTACTATTGTTGCATTTTGCAAGGCATATATCTGGTCCAGCACATTTGCATATGCTGTAAGGCTGAGTGCTGCAATAGGGCGGTAGAGCAATGAGCCCCTGAGGCGTATGCCGGGTTCCTGCCATGCTTTTGCCTGCGAGCCATTGAAGTAGGTATAGAAAATACCTTGCACATCGGCAGAGAATTTATTGGCAACTTTGTAGGTAAGCGCTGCCTGTAAAGACGTTGCGTTAAGGTTATTATCGTAGAGAACACTAAACTGTTTTTGATCGCCAATATTGTTTAGGAATACGGGCAAATGGTCGTACTGCCACCAGCTTACCCTGCCAGATAATGACAAGTGATTACCCAGATTGGTTTGTATGCCACCATATACTTCGTCGCTGCGTGTTTGCTGTGGTGCATACATACCTTGTGGCGCTACAAAAGAGTTGAAAATATAAGGGTTCTCGGTGGTCAGTTGTTCGTAAGTGTTTTGTCTTACGCTTGCTGTCCAGCCAGCGTTTATTGTAAATAATGTTTTGGGTATATTGTAGGTTGCGCCAAGGTTGGGCAAAAGGTAGTTTTCATTGCTGCCTATAGCTGGTGAAAGGTAAGCGTGTGCAGTAAACGACCCTGTATGGTAGTTGATACCGGGATCGAACTGAATAATGTTGTTGCTGAAACTTTGCTGCGCGTTTTTATACTGCGTAAATATACCATTTGCAGCTATCTGCAGGTCAAGCGAACTATCTATGCGATAGTAAAAAGGAGCGTTTAATGTGAAAGAGGTCTCAGTTGTGCTGAATTTATCTGCATAAATAGAGGCGGCTATTGCAGGGTGGTAATTGAACTTGCTATCTGCTGCGTTCTCTTTTTGCATATCGGCACCCACTTTTACACTCGTAAACGTTTGTTTTATACTGTCTGCCGTAGGTTGGTACAGGTCGTGATTATAACCAAAGTAGCTATACTGATTGCGCATGGCATCCACGAAACCATGCCATTGGCCACTTGCTTTATGCAATGTACCGTCTGCCTCAAAATCAGTAAGTGAAGATTTTTGATCTTGAATGCTGCCCTGTTGCGTTATGGAATGCAGATGGAAAGCAGTTTCATAGTTTTTACCCTTCAGGCTGCCAATACCTGCGTCCAGGAATAGAGTAGATAAGTTACCCCCACCCAGTTTTACGTAATTAGGATATGGTGGAAGGGTAGTGTCCCGGCCCAGTGCCAGGGGGCGTAACGGTAAGGAATTGTAAGAATAGTTAAGTGTTTGTTGTGGGACGTTGTAGTTAAATACCGGGTGTGTATTATCAACAGGTGGTAGAGAAGGTGTGTACTCCTGTTTAGGCCGTTGTTTTACTTCAGGCTTGTAAGATTGGATCACCTCAATGGTTGCCCCTTTTATTGATGTATCTCTTGCAGGTACGGCTGTTTGCGCCACACCATATGAAGATGCAGCAACACAAACGGCTGTCAATAAGAATAACTTTTTCATACTCCCGCAAATCATTCTTCAGATAGTTTACTTTGTTTTTTCTCTAGTTTCTTTACCTGGTCCAGTTTCCTGGTGGCCTCCTGCTTTAGTTCTGCTATCCCCGTATTCTTTACAATACTTTGCAGGGTGGCTTTGGCATTAAAATAGTCCTTTTCTTTTACCAGTATATCTGACAATAAAAGATAAGCCTTAACTGTCCAATAATCGTTGCCAGATGATGCGCGAATTGTGGCATTGGCCATTTTCTCTGCATCTTTCAGGTTATCTTGATTGTAATAATATTCGGCAATATTGTACCGCGCTTCTGCAGCGATGGTAGTATTAGAATTGTCTTGCACCTGCTGGAAGTAAGACTGGGCAGCTTCTGTATTTTTTGACTGGGATAAGACCTTGCCTTTGTATAGCAATGCTTCTGCCCTCAATGTAGAATCGGGTTGAGGCATAGCAATAAGGGAATCAGCATATGCCGATGAAGAGTCCATTGTACCCAGGTAAAAACTTGACTTCATGAGGCCGCTGTATGCCAGCTGTAAATTAGTATTAGTGCCTGTAGTATTCCTGAATGCCCGATAGTAGTCTTCAGCCGCTTTATAGTCTTTTGCCTGGTATGCAATACTGGCAGCCCTTTTTGCACTATTTTCGGTAAATTCATTTGTCTGGCCTTTCAGTATTGCACTGTAATCAACAAGTGCATCTTTGCCGTCTTTAAGCAGGTAGTTACTTTCGGCACGGTAATAATGAGCCTTTGTAATGAATGTTCCATTAGGGAACTGATTGATGTACTTGGTCATCGATTCGCGCGCCTTATCCCAGTTGCCAGATGCAAACTGCACTTCTGCAGCCTTGTAATAAGCTGAATCCAGTGTATTGTTGTCAGTAGATGAAAGGTTGTTGTCTTTCAGGAACTGAGCATATGCTGCAGGTTCGTCATTTTCTATATACAGGTTTTTCAGTGCATCCATTGCCGATGGGCGTTCTTCTGATGCGGGGAAACCTGTGATGATGCTCTTGTAGGCACTGATAGCATTAGGAAGATCATTCAGCTGTTGGTAAGCAAACCCGGTTTTTAACAGGGCTTTAGGAGCAAGATTACTTGCATTTTTTACAATTAATGGTTGCAGTATAACAACAGCATCTTTATATCTGTTCGCTTCGATATAAGTTGAGGCTAGCTCGTAACGTGCCTGATTGGCTAACGGCGATAACTCTCCTTTGCTCATCAGCAATTGCAATAGCGCTATTTTGGCTGCAGGTTGTTTTTGCAGACCCAGCAATATGCTTTTCTGGTATCGTGCGTAATCTGCATCGCTGCCGTTGGCTGCAATTATCTTATCATAAAGGCTGGTTGCATGCGGATAGTCTTTGGTCATAAAGACTGCATCTGCCTCATGCAGCAAAGCTTCCTGCTTATCTGTGGTGTCAGCCCCTGTGTTTACCTGCGCTTCATTAAAGTATTTGCGGGCATCGCTGAATTTACTTTCTTCCATAGCCGCATAGCCCATATTGAGTAAAGCATGTGGCCGGGTAGCCGCAGCGCTTACCCTCTTTATGTTGGCGTTTTTTTCAGTCTTATTCAGAAACTCTTGGGAAAAGCGGATCGTGTTTTCATAATTGTTCTGCCTGTAGGCCAGTTCTCCTCTCCAGAACAAGGTGGCAGCCTCATAACTGATGTCTTCAGGATGCTGCAACGTGCTTGCAAGCAGGTTGTCTGCTTCATGCACATCGCCAAGTTCGGCCTGTTGCAATGCATAACCATATACTACTTTCTGGTACACCCGCCAGTATTCAGTGTTCTTGTCCTTTACTTCTGTGAGGTATAAATAAGCTTCGTAGTAGTTATTGGTTTTTACCAGCAGATCGGATAATAATGTCCGGGCCTCATCTTTATACTTTGTTTTCTTGAAATGTTCCAGCAGGTTTTTTAATGCAAGTGTAGCAGCATCATTATACCCCATTTCGTAAGAAAGCTTGGCATAAAGCAGTATTGCAGTCTCTTGCAGGCTTGTATTGAACGGCATATCACCGCAAAAACTGAATGCGTTCCTGGCGCTTGTTTTATCGCCTGTTTGCAGGTAGGCATCGCCCAGCAAGTACATTGCAGTTTGTCCCAGGCTGTCTTGTGTGCTGCTCAGCAATTTGAATTTGTCTATGGCTTGTGTCCAATTATTTACACGATAGTAGCAATAGGCCATTTCATAGAGGTCTTCCTTTCTTATTTTATCTACATTATCGTAGTAAAACTCAAAATAGGGCAGCGCATCTTTAAAGTGTTGATCTTCAAAGAGGCACTGTGCAGCCAGTAGATGCAGTTCATTATCATAGTACAGCTTTTCAGGTCTTTTTACCAATGCTTCAGCTTCCTGAAGCGCTTTTTCTCTGCTACCGGTGAAGTAATAGATCTCTGCAATATAGTAGGGCACTATGTTACTATATTGCGGTAAGTCTTTTATACGGTCAAAACTGCTTAAAGCATCGGGATAGTTGTTAGCATTGTATGCGAGCAGACCATAGTAATAATTTCCGGCAGCGTAATACTTGCCCTGTTGCAGTTCTTTTATAGATGCAAATAGCGGTTCTGCTTTGTCTAGTTGGCGGTTATTGAAGTAGCAATACGCAAGCTCAAATTTTTCGTTTGCTATTTCTTCATTGCTCAGGTTGGCTATTCCTGCCGCCTCGTAACATGGTATAGCAGCCATGTATTTATTGTGTCTGAAATAGTATTGTGCCAGCGCATACGATGCACGTTGTTTATAAGCTGCAACAGGTGTGGTAGCTATTAGTTGGCGGGCATCGTCTATCCCTGTTTCCTGGTTGGTCTTTAACCGTGAAACTGCAATGTAGTATTTGGCTTTAGTAAGCTCATTACCAGTTTTTGCATCGGTGAGGCTGGTAGCAGCATCCATGTAATGACAGGCAGACTGTATGGCGAGCGTGTAGTTTTCAGCTGCGAACTGTTGGTCTGCAACAGATAGCCACCTATCTGGTACAACTTCAGGTGCATGTACCTGCGCATATCCGCAGTATGTGAACGATGCTAATAGTAAGGTTAGAAAACATTTCGAATCCTTTAAAGCCATAACTGTTTAGAAATTCCAGGTCAGGTTAACACTTGGAAATATTGGTAGTTGAAAGATACTGATATTGGAGTACCTGTCCACATAAAAAATGTTCTGCCTGTCGTAAACATTAGTTAAACTAAAGGTAAGGTCAATGCTTGATTTCTTACTAAGCGCAAAGCGTTTTTTTGCTGACACATCCAGGCGATGATACCATGATAACCTGCCTCCGTTTATGGCATTTGCATAGAGCGCGGTAAGTGTACCATTTTGCTGATTGACGTTTGAACCCACATTGTTACCTGCTCCTGGTGTCAAGGCTTCATAAAAGCCCTGGGTAAGGGTGAATGGGAAAGGTGAACCAAGGTTGAAACGTGCAGAAAGATCCCAATCCTTCTTTTTGCCAGCAGTGTAAGCGCCAACAATATTCAGGTTGAAGCGCCTGTCGAAAGGTGCAGGATAGGTTTGTACCTTTCCGTCTGAACCAATGTTAGTATAATTTACATTCTGCAAACCTGCAGCGCCCCATAAATAGATCCTGTCGTAACTATATTTTGCAGAAAGGTCTAAACCCGTTGCAATGCCGGTACCTGCTGCAAAATCAGGGTCTGTAGAATAAAGCTTGTACCTGTTTATTTCTATCAACCTAGTAAAATCTTTCACCCATGGTTCCAGGTTCAATTCCACCCTGTTCAAGTCATATTCTATACCACCACTTACATGGTAAGCAGTTTGCAACGGAGATGAAACCGGCTGGCCATTTGTACCGTTTACTGTTTGTTGCGGACTAAGTGAAAAACCAGTAAAGAAGTTTACTATATCCACATCGTTCTTGGTACTAACAATATTTTGTGAGTAAAGGCCTGTTGCAAATTTCAGGCGCAGGTTATCATTGATATTGTACTTAAGCCCTAGGCGTGGTTCAGGAGATACCTGTGATAATTCTGAATAATATTGAAAACGGATGCTGGGTTCAATTATGAATTTTTCACCAAAATTTTTACGGAATACCATGTACAGACCAGCAAGCGTACTTTGCTGTTCTAAAGTAGTACTGATGTTTTGCAACTCATTATAACTAAGGCTGGTGTGGTAACCGCTTACTTCCAAACCATACTTTAATTCACTGTAGTGAGGCAGGTAGTATGTAAAGTTCAATCCTGCTTCAAAATTATCTATTTCACTGGTGCTTGGTGTAGTTAAAGCGTAGTTGTTGAAGTTGATATTGTACCGTGAATAGGCAAATTTACCATCTATAAGTGCTGAAGAGCTACCGGGTGATACCACAAAGGTACCGCCGCCGCCGGAAGCCTTCCAGTTGAAATCGGCTATAGGCACATGTGTTTGCGGATCAAGCAACTTAGCATCATCAGTAAAGCTGAAGCCGAAAAGATTTAGCTTGCTACCGTTATCTGAACTTAAGGTCACTTTACCATAAACGTCAGTAAAACTGTAAGGCAGGCCATTACTAAACGGTTCGCCTAAACCGCCGTATATTGATTTTGAAGTTTGATCGAGGTAGCTTTTTTTAGCAGACACCAGGAAAGTGACCCCTGGACCGTTTTTCTTTTTTGATTTAACAAGCGGACCTTCCAGCAAGGCTCTTGTCATAATAGGGGATACAGATACCAGGCCGGCAATATCATTCTTATTACCATCCTTAGTGTGTACATCTACGATGGCCGATGTGCGGTCGCCATATTCAGCATTGAATCCAGCAGTATAAACATCTACGTTACGTATGGCATCTGTTTCAAAAACAGAAAATAAACCTATAGAGTGAAACGGGTTGAAGATGGTAACACCATCCAGCAAGATACCTGTTTGTGCCGGTGAGCCGCCACGGATATACAACTGACCACCCTGGTCGCCGGTGAAAACGACACCCGGCACCACTTGTAAGAACTGAGCTACATCGGGTTCGCCACCAGAACTGGGTAGCAATTTTATATCTTTTGGTGTTATGGTGGTTACGCCCACATTTATATGGGTTTGCTTTTCGGTCTTTCTCCCCGAAATTTCTACACCTTTCAGTTGTAACCCCTGGTTAGAGATGAATAATTTTTTGGTGATCAGCGCATCGGGCAACAGGTTTATTGTAGATGTTGATGTGTCATAACCAACCTGTGTAGTGATCATTGTATAGCTGCCGGCAGGGAGCGAAATAGAAAAGTAACCGTTA
>Ga0207067_10376_pt1 | contig 11031 bp, 8 predicted proteins | sample Alteio_BWMinCont_25_FD_153484 | JGI IMG/M metagenome (GOLD analysis project Ga0207067, IMG submission 153484) | Enriched cells from forest soil in Barre Woods Harvard Forest LTER site, Petersham, Massachusetts, United States -... | ecosystem: Environmental > Terrestrial > Soil > Temperate forest >...
GACGCGTCATGCGGGTGCGCCGGAGGATGTTGGCGCCGCGGGATTTCCAGGTGCTGGCGGCAGTGGGTTCCGCGTTGGCGAGTTGGTCGTTCATTTAATTTCGAAAGTGAGTCCGTAATTTTGCAGCAAAGCCGGGCACGATGTGCCGTGGCGCGATAAACCCAACACCAAGGACAACGGCTGCCCGGTTCGATGAAACTGAACCGGCCGCTACCAATTCAACGGCAACTGCTGGCGGTCTGAAGACCGCCGCTACGAAAACGACTGCGTGATGCTAGATTTTTCCTCGCATGCGGCTTACTACGTCGTCTACTGTGATGTTGCCGATGGGATGCTGCGCGGCGTTCACTACCGTGAGGCCGCGCAAATTGTATTTGTCGAATAGTTCGAAGACTTCTTTATCGTGTGCGTCGGCCATTACGGATAGGAGCGGCTCGAAGGCCAGCTCGGACATGCGTTGATCGGAATCGGAAAGCAGGAGGCGCGCGATGGGAACGGTGCCGACTAGGGCGGACTCTTTGTTGATGAGGATTACGTTGTCGAGCTGGTCGGGGGAAAGCTCGTGGAAACGGATGTAGTCCACGACCTCGCCGCGGGTGGCTTCTTCGCCGACGACTACGATTTCCGTGGTCATCATGCCGCCGGCGGTATTCTGTTCGAATTTCAGCAGGGTCTCGACGTCTTGGGCTTCGCGATTTTCCATTTCCTCGAGGACTTCGTTCTTGGTTTCAGGCTCGAGGTTGGCGAGGAGGTCCGCGGCAGCGTCGGGGCTCATTTCTTCGATGATGTCAGCGGCGCGTTCAGTGTCCAGTTTTTCGACCACTTGCGTTTGCAGGCGCTTGTCGAGCTCGGCGATGGTCTCGGCCGCGGTTTCTTCGTCGAGGGAGCTGATGATGCCTTGGCGCTCGTCGGGGGATAGCTCTTCCATGATGTCGGCGAGGTCGGCGGGATGCAGGGCTTCGAGTTTTTGGCTGGAGAGGCGCAGCTTCACGCGGCGGAGGGGATCAGGTTCGACGAGATTAACGAATTCCCAGAGAATCTTGCGCGGCGGAAGTTTCAGCTGGATTTGGCGGATGGCCATCGGTGGGACGATTCCCTGCAGCAGGCGGCGGACGGCGCCGGGGAGGCCGACGTCTACTTGCGTGATGCGGAGTTCGGTGTTGCCGTTGGTGCGCTGGTCGGAGAGATCGATGTCATTTACGCGAACGACCTTGCGGCCGTTGGTGTCTATGATTTGCTGGTCCAGGAGGTCTTTGCCTACTGCAAGCCAGGCTTCGTTGGGATGATAGAGCGCCAGGGCGGATTCGTCGGTTGTGAGGCTGATGCGGCCGGGGGCGACCGAGGCGATCTGGTCGTAACGGGCGACGAGCGGGCGATACTGGCCGCGGCCCAGCAGAAGGTGCGCGACGCGGTTGGGTTGGTCGGCGGGCTCGACGAACATTTCTTTTACGCGGCCGACGTAGTTGCCGAGGGAGTCGTAGGTCTCAGCGCCAATGATCTCTGTGGCGTGCAACATGGGTGCTCCTTGGGCTGCGTGTCTGAGCAAAAAAAAAGCCCGGGCCGGAGAATGGAACCGGCCACGGGCGCGCAGAAATCGCCCTACGTCGCTACAGGCCGGGCCTCGCCTCCCTGTCCCCGCATAATTCGCAGGTCCAGCGAACCGACACTTGCGGGGAAGTTCCCTGCCCCAGCCGAGCGTTCCCGAATTGCGCGGCGAGGCGGTGACTTCCCGGTTCCGAATTGGACGGCAGCTCCATTGCGTTGTGCTGTTGTGCTTTAGTCCCAATTGACTAGTAAATGCAGACGGAAAGTTTGTCAAGCGAAGAGTGCGATTTCCGCGAATTATTTTGCGGGGAAGAGCATATTTTTCGGATTGGTGCCGCGACGGCGGCAATCGGCGACGTAGAGGTCCCAGTAGGTGGCGCGGAGGTAGGCCTTTTTTGTGAATCCTAATGCTCGGGCTGCGCGGTCGATTGCTTTGGGTGAGCCTTCTAGTTCGAGGAACGTGCCGGCGGGTGTTTCATCGAGGTCCAGGTGCAGGTTCGGGAGGCGGAAAGTGGTGCGGAATTTGTCGTAGCGGAAGGTGGGGCGGAAACCGAGGGAGGTTAGCGCTGCGGCGGTTTGGCGAGAGGATTTGGCTACGACGTGTTCGCGTTCGGCACGTTCTTTGTAGCGGGGCGGTTTCTTCGTGGGTGGCCGGTGCGGGGGAGCTTTGGATGTGAGGATTACTCGCTCGCTGCGGCTGCTTTGCGCCTTGCGGGCGGCTGGGGTTTCGATGCGCAGGCGTAGGAGCATGTCGCGGCGGCGTAGGTGGCATTGGGGGGTGTCGTAGAGGGCGTTTTGTTCTCGGACGCGGGGCTGGGGTGTGGCGCCTAGGGATTTGATCTTGTACGGGATCGCGCGAGTGTCCATGATGCGGAGTTTGATTTCGATTTCCGGGTTTGTTTTTTTGGATTGGGGCATGGGGATAGTGTCGGTGCGGTTGTCGGAGGAAGTCAAAAGATTTAGTACAGAGGGCACGGAGGAAAGGCGGAGGCAAATCTGAGAAAGAAAGGATTCCCGCAGAACCGCAGAGTGCGCAGAGAAAACCGGTGGCAATGCTGCTGGGGTGCCAGCATAATCTGTTTGTTTCCATGAACGAACCGACTACTCCCTTAATGCAGCAATATCATTCGGTCAAGAAGCAGCATCCGTCTGCTTTATTGCTGTTTCGTTTGGGGGATTTCTACGAGCTTTTTTATGACGATGCGGTGGTGGCTTCGCGCTTGTTGCAGATTACTTTGACGGCGCGGAATAAGGAGAAGGGGCACGCGGTGCCTATGTGCGGCGTCCCTTATCATGCGGCGGAAAATTATATTGCGCGATTGATACGGGCGGGGCACAAGGTGGCGATCTGCGAGCAGATGGAAGTGCCGGGGCCGGGGAAGAAAATTGTGCGGCGGGAAGTGATACGGGTGTTGACGCCGGGGACGGCTAGCGGCGCGGGGCTCGTGGGCGCTAAGGAAAATAATTATTTGGCGGCGGTGGCGCGGAGTGCAGCTGCGGGGGTCGCTGCCGGAGCTGCGGCGGGGACACGCGGAGGCGGCGCGGGCGGTGGACGCGGGACGGAGCCGATGGTTGGGTTGGCGTTCGTGGATCTTTCGACTGGCGAATTTCGCGCTACGGAATTTTCTGGGGACAAGGCGGAGGCACGGCTGCGGGATGAATTGGGGATGTTGCGTCCGCGCGAGGTTTTGCTGGCGCGGGCGGTGACTTTATTTCCGGCGACGTTGCCGACGGAGATGGATGGGCTGGGCGCGGTGGAAACGCGTTTGGACGAATGGGTGTTCGAGGCGAATTATGCGACGCGGATGCTGGAACAGCATTTTCGCGTGGCGACTTTGGAAGGATTTGGATTGAACGGTCATGCGCAGGCGACGGCTGCGGCCGGGGCGCTGGTGCATTACTTGCGGGAGACTTCGGCGATTGCGGCGCGGACTGCGGAAGATTCGGTGACGAATCCTTCGTTGCGTCCCGCGGGCGCGGGGCTGGAGCATCTGGATCGCATTGCTTATTACGAGCAGCAGGATTCGATGATTTTGGATGCCGTGACTGCGCGAAATTTGGAATTGGTCGAGCCTTCGCTGGGGGATGATGCGTCGGCGACTTTGTTGAAGGCGATTGATGAGACGGCTACCGGGATGGGTGCGCGGTTGCTGCGCGGGTGGATTTTGCGTCCGGAGATTCGGCTTGAGGAAATTGAGGATCGTTTGAACGCGGTGGGCGAACTGAAATCGCGGACTGTGGAGCGCGAGGAAATTCACCGGACGCTTGAGGGGATACTGGATCTGGAGCGATTGACTAGCCGGATTACGTTGGGTGTGGCGACGCCGCGGGATTTGCTGGCGTTGCGGCAATCGCTGGAGAAGATTCCGCCATTGCGCGGGTTGCTCGAACCGCTGGTGACGGCTGCAGCTGCGCCTGGTCGCCGGCTGGGCTTGCTTCGCGAGCAGCTCGATGAAATGACCGACGTGCGGGAGATGATTGCGCGCGGGATTGCCGATGATCCTCCGGCGGTGGCTAGCGATCCGGGGGTGATTCGGCGCGGATTCAATGCTGAGCTGGATGAGCTGCACGACATTACGCGGCAGGGGCGGCAGATTATTGCGTCGATGGAAGAGCGGGAGCGCAAGCGGAGTGGGATTGCGTCGCTGAAGATTCGTTACAACCAGGTGTTTGGTTTTTATATCGAGATTTCGAAGCCGAATTTACATTTGGCGCCGGCGGATTACGAGCGCAAGCAAACTTTGGTGAATGCGGAGCGGTTTACTTCCACGGAATTGAGGGAGCATGAGCGGAAGGTGCTGTCCGCGGAAGAGCGCGTGCTGGAAATCGAGCGGCGGCTCTATGGGGAAATTCGCGAAGCGATTGCGCGGGAGGCGGGGCGACTGCGGCGTGTGGCGGCGGGGATTGCGCAATTAGACGTGCTGGTGAATTTCGCGCGCATTGCGGCTTCGCGAAATTATGCGCGGCCGGTGTTTACGGAGACGTCGCTTGCGAAAAAAGGAAAGCGCGGGGTGCTGCTGATTGCGGGCGGGCGGCATCCGGTGATCGAGAAGTTGCTGCAGGAGCGCGGCGAGCGGTTTGTGCCGAACGATTTGTATTTGGATGATGAGGCGCAATTTTTGCTTTTGATTACTGGGCCGAACATGGGCGGGAAGTCCACTTATTTGCGGCAGGCGGCTTTGATTGCGATTTTGGCGCAGATGGGGTCGTTTGTTCCGGCTGCGTCGGCGAAATTGCCGCTTTTGGACCGGGTGTTCACTCGGATTGGGGCCTCAGACAATTTGGCGCGCGGCAGGTCTACGTTTCTGGTGGAGATGAGCGAGGTGGCGGCGATTTTGAATACGGCTACGGCGGCTAGTTTGGTGCTTTTGGATGAGGTGGGGCGCGGGACGGCTACCTTTGACGGACTTTCGATTGCTTGGGCTGTGGTAGAGGCTTTGCATTCGGGGGCGCGGCCGCGGACGCTTTTTGCTACCCACTATCATGAGCTGACGGAGTTGGAGCAGCTTTTGCCGGGAGTGCGGAATGTGCATGTTTCGGTGCAGGAGGCTGGCAACGAGATTATTTTTTTGCGCAGGGTCGAGCCGGGGAGCGCGAACAAGAGTTATGGGATTGAGGTGGCGCGGCTCGCAGGCTTGCCGAATGATGTGATTGCGCGGGCTCGGGAGATTTTGCGGAGGCATGAACAGAGTGAGGAGAAATTGACGCAGGAGCTTTCGCCGGGAGCTGGCGGTGCGATGATCGCGGAGCAGACTGCTTTTGCGGCAATTGATGCGTCGGTGGTGGAGGCTTTGCGGGCGGCGGATTTGAATAAGTTGACGCCGATTGAGGCTATGGTGCTTTTAGCGGCTTTGCAGAAGCAGCTTTCGTAACGCTCGTGCAAAAGATTTAACACAGAGGGCACGGAGGAAAGTCGAGACGGGCGAGGCAAGCCTCGCCTGGATCGTTCTGTCGCCGGAGGTTTCGTTTCGACGAAAGCGGCGGCGAGCCGCCGCACTCCATATAGGGCTAGGCATGTGAGGTGGGCCGAGCGCCGAGAGCGTGTGGCAATGTGTAAACCTTCTGCGAAATGGCGGTTGTAAACTGCACTTCGGGGCTTCTAGACTCAGCAGAGTGATGCGCGTACTGGGAATGATGTCTGGGACATCGGCCGACGGGATTGACGTCGCGCTGGTGCGTATTTCGGGCGCGCCCCCTTCCCTTTCGGTGAAATTCGAAGGGCATCATCATGTGCGGTTTCCTGCGCGGGTGCGCGGGGCGATATTGCGGCTTGCCAATGGCGGGGCGACTACTACCGCCGAAATCAGCCAACTAAATTTCTTGCTGGGCGAGGAGTTTGCGGCGGCGGCTGTGGCCGCTTGCAAACGGTGGCGTGTTCCCTTGCGTCAAATTGGATTAATTGGGTCGCACGGGCAGACGATTTTTCATCAGGGAGTGGCGGCGCGATTTCTTGGCGGACGTCGCGTGGCTTCCACTTTGCAGATCGGCGAGTCTAGCATTATTGCGGCGCGGACGGGCGTTGCGACCATCGCGGATTTTCGTCCTGCAGACATGGCTGCGGGTGGGCAAGGGGCACCGCTAGTGCCGTTTGTGGATTGTTTGCTTTACCGGGATGCGAAGCTGGGGCGCGTGGCTTTGAATATTGGGGGGATCGCGAACGTTACTGTGATTCCGCGGGCGGCGCGGCCTGAGGATGTATTTGCGTTCGATACCGGGCCGGGGAACATGATTATTGACGCGCTGGTGGAACGCAGCACCGGGCGGCGTTTGGCTTACGATCGCGATGCGCGGATTGCTTTGCGCGGGCAGGTGATTCGACCGTTGCTGGAGACGATGCTGCGCAGCGCTTATTTGCGTTTGCCGCCGCCGAAGACGGCGGGGCGGGAGCAGTTTGGACTCGAGTATGCGGACGAGCTGATTTCATGGGCTCGAAAGCGGCGTGCGCGGACGGAAGATCTGGTGCGGACCGCGACGATTTTTACGGCGCTTTCGATTGCGGACGCGTTTCGTCGATTTATTTTTTCGCGCGTGCGGGTGAATGAGCTGATGGTAGCGGGCGGCGGGACGAAGAATCCGCTGCTGATGGCACAGCTGCGAGCGGCTTTACCGGGGATTGAGATTGTGCCGTCGTCGAGATTTGGGGTGCCGGCGGAGGCGAAGGAAGCGCTGGCATTTGCGGTGCTGGCTTATGAGGCGTTTCACGGGCGGGCGAATAATTTGCCTTCTGCGACAGGCGCGAAACGTCCCGCGATTCTGGGGAAATTGGTGCACGGCCACGCGCGTTAGGATTTCACGCTCGGGAGTTTCGCCGCTGGGCTCGGGTGCGGTTTTTGCTGCTCTGCTGTGTGGTGCGTTTCTTCTGAGTGGCTGCGGCTCGTCGAAAGCTTCCGCTGATTCCGCTACTGTCAATTTTTTGATGGATTCTGCGCCGACCAATCTCGATCCACGCATTGGCGCGGACGCTTATTCGGAGCACGTGGATGGGCTGATTTTCTCCAGTCTGGTGGCACGCGACGCACACTTTAATGTGATTCCATTCGCCAAGATCGCAATTCGATGCAATATCTCCAGATTTGCCGCGACGTTCAACTTCCCAAGCCCGCGCACGTCGTCCGCCAGCGCCCGCCCGAGCAGCGCAACGACCTGCTCCGCCGTGTGCGCTTTCAACACATACACTTTCATCCGCGAAAGCAACGGCGCAATCACTTCGAACGAAGGATTTTCCGTAGTGGCGCCAATCAATAGAATATTCCCAGCCTCCACATGCGGCAAAAACGCATCCTGCTGCGCGCGATTGAAGCGGTGCACCTCATCCACAAACACAATCGTGCGCCGCCCGTAGCGTCGCGTGGTCTCCGCCTTGGCCATCACCTCTTTAATCTCTTTGATTCCGGAAAGCACCGCACTGAAAGGAACGAACTCCGATTTCGTAGTCCGCGCAATAATTCGCGCCAGAGTCGTCTTGCCGCAACCAGGAGGTCCCCACAACAGCAGCGAAGTCAAATCATCGCGCTCAATCTGCACGCGCAAAGGTTTACCAGGCCCAAGCAATTCTTCCTGCCCGATAAATTCATCCAGGCTCTGCGGACGCATCCGGTCCGCCAGCGGGCGCCCCGCCGACGATTCTTCCTCAGGTTGAATAGCTTGAAAGAGCCCCATGGTTTTAAATCAGTTCCAAGGCACCAGTGATGAACGCAGATAAACATCGATAAACACAATTCAATGGGACCTACCGCAGCGCAACACCTCGTATCGACTGCAAATCTAGACGCGCCGAACTCAAAATTAGTTGTAATTCGATCTGTCGTTCGAGTTCTCGTTCTTTTCGTAGTCCTCGTCTTGGTCGCCGTTTCAATTTCTGTCCTGGCTTGAGGCCTCGTCCTGGTTTCGGCGTAATCGTTCCTCTGCGTTCATCAGCTTCTATTAGTGTTCATCTGTGGTAAAGCCCTTCCTCTGCCGTGCCGCCTCGTACAAAGCCACCGAAGCCGCAACCCCCGCATTCAAACTCTCCACCCCCGCGCTCATCGGAATCGAAATCCGCGCATCCGCCACATGTTCAATCTCGGCTGGCAAGCCAGCACCCTCATTCCCAATAAATATCGCCACCGCCTCGCGCAAATCCGCCGCAGCATCTGCCCCCGCGCCGGCCACAGCAACAGAATGTGAACTGGCGGCCACAATCTTAACCCCAGCCACTCTCAGCTGCGCCAGCAACACCGGAATCGCCATCCCCCGCAAAACAGGGAAGCGCAAACCAGATCCCGCCGAAGCACGCAACGCCTTCGGCGACCAAGGATCAGCACAGCCGCGCGTCGTCACCACCCCGGTCGCGCCAAACGCCTCCGCCGACCGCACAATCGTCCCCACATTCCCCGGATCCTGCAACGCAGCCATGACGACCACCAGCGGCGCGTCGCCACGCAAAGCCCCGTCAGCCGCAGCCGCCCCGTGTACCACAGCATCAAATTGCCACGAAGGCTGCACGAAAAGCGCGGCCACTCCCTGCGGCGCTTCCGTCCCCGCCACCGACGCAAACAATTTATCCGTAGTCCGCATCACCCGCGAACGCGGAATCCCCGCCTCACTCTCGCCAGCCGCGCGCAAAATCCGTTCCAGGTCCGACGCCTCGCCGGCCTCGCTCACCAGCAATGCCTCCGCCTGCAACCCCGAACGCAGCGCATCCGCCACCAACTTCGGCCCTTCGACACCAATCGGATCGCCCTCCGTCGGCCCCGTCCCGCGCAAAGCCGTCCGAAATATCTTCAGCCACTTATTCTCGCGGCTAGTAATCAGCTCTTCACTCAAGTGTGACGCCACGCCTCCAGCCTAACAAACGCCTCAAGCCCCGTCGAGTTCTCCCGCCCACGGAATCGCATCGCAACCTGCAACTTGCTTCTATTGCGGAGCATATGATAGCGTGCGAAGCGAACTTGAGGCGTAACCCGCAGAGAGTGATCACTTGCCCGTCGAAGTCCTGAAAATTTCAGCCGCAACTCCGGAACAACGTGTGGTGGACTACGCCGCCGGCTTCATCAAACGCGGCCAGGTGGTCGGCGTTCCCACCGACACCTTCTACGGCCTCTCCGTCGATCCATTCAATCTCGCCGCTATCGAAGCTGTCTTTCGCGTGAAGGGGCGTCCCGAAACCAAAGCGCTCCCGATCCTGGTGAGTTCGATCGAACAGGCCGTCACACTCATCCGTGATGTCCCCGACGCCTTTCTAACGCTAGCTCACAAATTCTGGCCCGGCGCCCTAACGCTTGTCGTCGAAGCCACGCACCGCCTACCCCTGAAAGTAACAGGCAACACCGGCCGAGTAGCACTCCGCTGGGCAAACATGGCGGTTCCCACTGCAATCATCGAAGCCGTAGGCGGCCCCATCACCGGCACCAGCGCCAATCTTTCCGGCTTTCCCAGCTGCACCGCTGCCACCCAAATCGTAAAGCAACTCGGCGACCGCCTCCCCCTAGTCCTGGACGCAGGCGACACCGGCGGCATCCTGGCAAGCACCATCGTCCGTCTTGACGGCCACCACTGGAACGTAGTCCGCGAAGGCGCCATCCCCGAATCCGAAATCAAATCAGCATTGCACGCCTGATGATCTTGCCTCAGGTTTTCGCTGCGCTTCTGCGGTAAATGCCTCTATCTTTTTCAGATTTTTCTCTGCCCTCCCCCTGTGCCCTCCGTGTTGAATCCTTTGACTTACGCGCCTACTTCAAAAACGCCGAAACCAAAAAATCATAATCCCCACCAGGAGACATCGTGATCCCCTCAAGCCTGTCGCGATGCAGGCAAACATTATCCACGTACCACAAATTAATATAAGGCTCATCGGCAGCCACAATCTCCTGCACCCGCGCCAATATCTCCTTGCGCTTCGCCTGATCCATCTCCACCCGCGCCTGATCCAACAAACCATCCAACTCCGCATTTCGGTAATGCCCGCGATTAGCTCCCACCGGCGGCATCCTCTTCGACCCAAACACATACTCAAAAACATCCGGATCCGTATTCGCCCCCACCCATCGCAACGTATACATCTGAAAACTCCCCCGCGTAATATCCGTATAAAAAGTCGCGAACTCCAATGGTCGCAGCTCCAAGACCACCCCCACGCGCTTCCACTGATCCGCAATCGCCGCGCTAGTCAGGCGCGTAAACTCATCCGTCGAGGTTTTCAACGTCAATCGCAACCGCACCCCATCCCCCCTGCGCGGATATCCCGCCGCATCCAGCATCTTCTCGGCCCGCGCCGGATCGAAATCATACTGCTGCACGTCTGCATCAAACGCCCAGTGATTCGGCGGCAGCAAACTCTGCGCCTGTCGCGCCTGTCCGCGCAGCAAATATTTAATAATCGTCGCGCGATCGGTGGCGTAAGCGAGCGCCTGCCGCACCTCGCGCTTCGCCAGAATCGGATCGTCGAAATTGAACGAAAGATATGCCACCGAAGTTCCGGGCTCCTCCACCGCCGCAAGCCCGCGTTCCTTCGCCAGCGTCACCACCGTGTCCGGCGTCAGGGAATTGATCGTCGCATCCGCCGAACCCTTGCGCAGCTCCAGCGCGCGGACGATCGGGTCCGGCACGATGCGCATCCGCAGCCGCTCGATCTTCGGCGCGCCAGCAAAATAATGGTCGTTCCTCTCCAGCACGATTTCTTCATCCGTAGTCGCGCTCGCAAACCGAAATGGCCCGGTGCCAATCGGATGTTGCGCTATCTCCGCACCCGACCCGCGCGGGACGATCCCGATCGCCGGCGAAACTATGGTAGAAAGCAGCGACGCGTACGGTTCGCTCAGATGAAAAATCACCGTTGCCCCGTCCGGCGCCTCCACAGACGTAACCATCTTGAATCCGCCGCGTTTCGGCGTCTTCAGCGCGCCAAATAGGATCGTATCAAACGTGTACTTCACGTCCGCCGACGTAAGCGGCCGCCCATCGTGAAATTTCACGCCAGGACGTAAATGGAAAACGTAGGTCAGCGGG
>Ga0207067_10377_pt1 | contig 10982 bp, 10 predicted proteins | sample Alteio_BWMinCont_25_FD_153484 | JGI IMG/M metagenome (GOLD analysis project Ga0207067, IMG submission 153484) | Enriched cells from forest soil in Barre Woods Harvard Forest LTER site, Petersham, Massachusetts, United States -... | ecosystem: Environmental > Terrestrial > Soil > Temperate forest >...
CAAAGTGAAGGAGTATGACAATCAGATGGCAGGCATGAGCAAAAGGGAGAAAAAAGCGTTCATGAAAAGAATTGAACCGGAATTTAAGGAACAATTTGAAAAATTTTTTCGCTCAAATACAGTTGATCAGGCCCAGGTGTTGATTAAGCTTGTTGACCGTGAAACGGGGAATAGTTCTTACCATCTGGTCAGGCAATTTAAAGGAGGATGGAATGCTTTTCTGTGGCAGTCCGTTGCCCGGGTGGTTGGCACAAACCTGAAAGCCGGATATGAACCAGATGGAAGTGATAAAACCATTGAACATATAGTGCAGCAGATAGAAGCAGGGGAGATAGGATAAAAAAATCGCGAATTATTGGACAGGATATCCTTTCGCTTTAATTCTTTCTGAATCTTTCTGAAGCTGCTGTTTCCTTTGAACCGGCAACGTAAGAATAAAACCCCTGACCGGTCTTAACCCCCAAATGTCCTGCCGTTACCATGTTAACTAATAATGGGCAGGGTGCATATTTTGGGTTTCCAAGACCATCATATAGAACGTTTAAAATGGAAAGGCATACATCAAGGCCAATAAAGTCGGCAAGTTGAAGTGGGCCCATAGGATGTGCCATACCAAGTTTCATAACTGTGTCAATTTCCTCTACCCCTGCCACTCCTTCAAAAAGTGTAATGATGGCCTCATTAATCATGGGCATTAAAATGCGATTAGCCACAAAGCCCGGGTAGTCATTTACTTCGATGGGAATTTTATTTAGCTGTTTTGAAACAGAACTGATTAAACCGGTAACCTGATCGGAAGTTGAATAGCCCCGGATAATTTCCACAAGCTTCATTAATGGCACGGGATTCATGAAGTGCATACCTATGACTCTGTCCGGCCTTTTGGTGGAAGCTCCAAGAGCGGTAATAGAAATGGAAGAAGTATTGGAAGCCAAAATAGCAGATGCCGGACAAGCTTCATCCAGTTCCCGGAAAATTTTCAGTTTTACCGCTGCATTTTCAGATGCAGCTTCAACTACAAGGTCTGCATTTTTGACTCCATCCTTCAGGTTCGTATATGTTTTAATAACATTTAAGAGTTTTTTTCTGTCAGCTTCAGAAATGCTTCCCTTTGCAACCTGCCTGGAACTGTTTTTTGAAATAAGATCCATTGCCTTATCCAGTGCTGCCTGAGAAACATCTACCAGTGACACATTAAACCCAAATTGCGCAAACAAATGCGCAATTCCATTCCCCATCGTTCCCGCACCTATAACTGAAATGTTTTCCATAAGGTAAATTTATAATAAATTACTGACCACCTTCATTTCCCCCTTCCCTGCATGACAATCAGCACCGTATAAATCAGTATCTTGAAATCCAATGCCAGACTCATATTCTCAATATAGATAATATCATATTTAAGTCTGGCGACCATCTGTTCTACATTTTCTGCATAGCCATATTTTACCTGTCCCCAGGAGGTAATTCCCGGTCTTACTTTATGCAGATGTTTGTAATGGGATGCTTGCTTGACTATCTGATCAATAAAAAACTGGCGTTCGGGGCGGGGACCTACAATTGACATTTCTCCAACCAATACATTATAAAATTGCGGGAATTCATCCAGGCGAACCATGCGTAAAAAGCGTCCTATGGGTGTTATCCGTGGATCATTTTTGCTGGACAAGGAAGGGCCGTTCCGTTCTGCATCAATAAACATAGATCGGAATTTGTGAATAAAAAACGGCTTACCATGCCATCCAATTCGTTCATGACTGTAGAAAGCAGGTCCTTTTGAAGTGGATTTTACAAGAATAATAAGAATTAAATAGAGCCAGGAAAAAACGATCAGAACGGAAAATGACACCAATACGTCAAATATCCGCTTGATGGATTGCTGCCAGATCGGCATTATTTCCCGGGAAATCTCTATGAGAGGAGCATCAAAAATGGAAGTCATTCGCACCGAACCGGATAAGATATCATACATATCCGGAATAATCTTGATAATCAGTATTCCGTCGTCAATATCATTTATAATTTGTCCGATATAATCATGTTCTGAGGTCTCAATAGCAATGATCACCTCCTCCACAGATTGTTCGTTGACAATTTTCTTCACGTCTTTCAGTTCACCCAGATGGGTCAGGTTTTCACTTAGCTGGTGTGAAAAGCCATTTCTGTTGTCGACGTGCACAAATCCAACAAATTTATTGCCTGAAGATTTCTTTTGCGCCTGCATTTCATTAAAAAGTTTAAGCGCATTTTCGTTACTTCCGATCAGAATTGTATGGAAGCCGATTTTGCGTTGGTGTATCTTTTTATTTGTGATGCTGGACATGATAAAACGTGGTGTGAAAGTGAGTACAAAATGAAGCAGAAATAGGGTGCGTAAAGATTCGTAATAAGACCGGTAGGATACTACTTCGTCATCCAGCAGCAAGACGAAAAAAATAAATATTACCCCGAATAAAGTAATAAATAAGGTTTGCCCTAATTCTTTGAGCCTTGATTTACGGTAGGTGTCACGGTAATAGCCGGTGAGGTAATAAAAAAATACCCAAAAGCAGGTAATTCCGATAAGCGTTAGAAAAAATTTGGCATTGAATTCGACAGGAACAGAATGTCCGTATTTTTCGCTTTCAATAACTGTTTTTCGGAACAGATAGAATAGCGTCCAGGCAATAGCTGCACTAAGTGTATCAGCTAAAATATATTTTGCGGCCTGTAACTTTTTGTTCATGAAATCAGAAAATCAATAATTTGACATTGTCTATGTAAAGAGTAGGTGCCGCAACCCCGGGATCCTGATCCATGTAGAAATAGATATAATAGGAAGCTGCAGGAAATTGCTGTAAAGCCGGAGTCAGGTTGATGTATATTTTTTTCCAGTTAGACCTGGTTAACTGTGGGCAGGGGTTCATATTAATGACCGGAATAGGGGCTGTAGTATCTGCGGAAGTGTACATACCAACAGTAAAGGAATTATTACACAGATAGTTTAATTCAACATAAACCGGGCTACCATCAGATGGCAGTACAAATGCATTGGATGACCACTGTTCAAAGAAATTTTGCCCCTTATTAATACTATCCATGATAGCCATGCCGCTTGCATTTCCCTGAAAAACCAGGGGACTATGATTCAGCTTTTGAAGCGGAACAGGACTTTTGCCGTTTTGGCCTGGTTGGAAAGTGGTACTGGATTGTTCAAAATCTTCCTTCCAGACAAATACGGTTTTTGGCAAATAAGTTACAGTTGGACGAATGCTGATTTTTTGGCCTTGTGTTAGGATTGCTTTTTGTTTAAACTGCCCATAAAATGGATATTGTCCTCTGTTAGCAGAAATTCCACTGATTTCTATTCCCGCGTCTATACTAACAGTGTCGCTCCCCTGACTTAAAACCGGGATAGTTGCAGGCAAAGGGAAGGCGCCAATGTATTGATTATTTACATACACCCAGGCATCGGATATCTTAGAGGAGGCTGTTCCCTGAGTTGTATAGGTGTCGGTAACATGTATCGAGTCAATATGTATATAGGAAGGAATCGAAATTGGAGGATCAATTACACTGCACGCTTCAAGAAAGGCCAAAACAATGCTCAGAACAAACAAACATGCTGCTTTCTTCATCAAATCTTAACGATTGCCATTGGAGGTTTATTGTGCCTTGTTCATATCTTCTGAAATGGCAGAAGACAACTTCATTTTATCAATGATAATGTGGGCAACTTCGAGGGCCTTATAGCCATCTTCGATTGTAACAAGAGTAGAAGTGTTGTGGATGATTGCATTTGTGAAGGACTCCAGTTCCATTTTTATGGCATTATTGGGTTCAGCTGTTTTGCTTTCAAAAAATATTTGTTTTACACCTTTATCAGCTCCCAGATCTATGGTAATTGCCAAAGGGTCAGTTGTTCCGCTAACCTGCTGTAATCTTACCATTTCTATCTTTTTATCCAGAAAATCGATGGAGATATAAGCATCTTTTTGAAAAAAACGGGATTTTCTCATGTTTTTTAAAGAAATACGGCTCGAAGTAAGGTTTGCCACGCATCCATTGTCAAACTCAATACGCGCATTGGTGATGTCAGGCGTGTCGCTTACTACCGCCACCCCGCTCGCACTTACCCTTTTGATATTTGCTTTTACACGGCTCAGCACAATGTCTATATCGTGAATCATCAGATCCAGAACAACTGACACATCCGTGCCGCGGGGATTAAACTGGGCTAATCTGTGCGTTTCAATAAATAATGGATTTGAAATATAGGACGCCGCCGCTAAAAAGGCGGGATTAAAGCGTTCCACATGCCCTACCTGAACTTTCACATTTGCCTCATTTGCCAGGGATAATAGTTTTTTGGCCTCCTTTAATGTATGTGTAAGTGGTTTCTCAATGAACAAGTGCTTGCTTTTTTTAAGCACCTTAACAGCACAGTCGAAATGAGTAATTGTAGGCGTAACAATATCAACCGCGTCACTTGCATCAATCAACTCCTCGATTGATCCAAAGGCTCTTATTCCGAGTTCTTCTGTTATTTTCTGACTTTTATGAACATCCGGATCGTAAAAACCTGTCAGTTCCAGTTGGGGAATTTGCCTGATCAGTGATAAATGAATTTTCCCTAAATGTCCAACCCCTAAGACTCCAATTTTTATCATATACCAGCTCCCATCATAAGATTTGACAAAGTTAACTCCTATGGGCAAAGGATTGTTTGTTCTATACAGACAGATTTGAACATTGCATTGTTACTTTTATTTACTTTTGCGGACATGGAAGATAATTTCAGACATAAAGGATTAAGGAAAAAGCTGGCAGAACAATTAAAAGAAAGAGGAATCAGCGATGCAAGGGTATTGAAAGTGATAGAAAAGATTCCGCGTCATTTATTTCTGGATAATGCATTTGTTGAATTTGCATACCTTGATAAAGCCTTCCCAATAGGAGCCGGTCAAACAATTTCCCAGCCTTATACCGTTGCTTTTCAGACCGAACTGCTGGATATCAAAAAGGGGGATAAAGTTTTGGAAGTAGGGACCGGTTCGGGTTACCAAACTGCCGTTTTATTGGAAATGGGGGCAAAAGTGTTTACAATAGAGCGCCAAAAATTACTTTTCGACCGTTCAAAGGTTCTTTTGCCGGAATTGGGCTATAGTCCCAGGTTTTTTTATGGGGATGGTTATAAAGGATTGCCTGCGTTTGCTCCATTTGATAAAATAATTGTGACTGCAGGAGCCCCTTTTGTTCCCCAGGATTTAATCGATCAGCTAAAGCCGCATGGCTTTTTAGTAGTTCCGGTTGGAGATAAGGATGTTCATATCATGAAACGATTAACTAAGGGGCAAGTATCTGATTATAAATTAGTTAATTATGGTGAATTTAAGTTTGTCCCCCTGTTGGAGGAGCGGGAGTAGATCGTTCGATAAGTAATTGATAATCAATAAAATCTACTGTTTATTAACAATGTTCTGTTTGAAATACGGGAAGCTTGGGCCTTTTTAGTTTTACATCCTTTGATACATTTGCTGAATTAAAATTTAATACTGTTTATTAATAAACAATTAAACTAAACAACAAGAAAAATGAAAAAAACAGCACTTGTAATGGCTTTAGCGATCGGTGTAACCGCTGCTTTTGCTCAGGATTTAACCTCCTCTAAAGGTGAGAAGTACTTGCCGGAAGCCAATGACTGGGCTATCGGATTTGATGCGATGCCGGTAGTAAACATGTTTGGTCACCTGGTAAGTAATTCAGGTAATAACACTACTATGATCAGTCCAATGGGAGCTCAAACGATTGTGGGAAAGATGTTTATGGATGATAAGACAGCTATCAGAGCTATGCTCGGGATTAACTTCGGGTCAACTACCAATAATGTGTTGGTCCATGATGCGACCTCAACGAGCCCAACAGCTATGGTGACGGATGCAGATAAACATTCTACAAGCGCGATTACGCTTGGCGGCGGAATTGAAAAAAGAAGAGGAAATACCCGTCTGCAAGGTTATTACGGAGCAATGCTGATGTTGGGTTTTGGAAATGCAGGAAGTGATACCTATACATATGGTAACAGTCTGAGTGCAACCAATACTACTCCTACAAATAGTTTTGGCCAAAATACAGCTAATCCAGGTGCCGGTGTATTAACAAACAAAGCAGGCGGATTATTTGCTTTAGGTTTGGATGCGTTTATCGGTGCTGAGTACTTCATCGTTCCTAAAATATCAATAGGAGCTGAATACTGGTGGGGAATTGGGTTTTCTTCAGTAGGACAAGGTTCTATGACCTCAGAAAGCTGGACAACATCCCTTCAATCAGCTTCAGTAAATACTGGTGGACATAGTTCTTTCAATGTTGGAAACAGCGTTGGAAATCCACAGGCAGGTGCTGCCGGAACTCCTTTAGCCGGTGTTGGAAACATTATGATTAATTTCCATTTCTAAGCTAAACTCAAATACCAAAAAGGTATTTTAAAAAAATCTCCCGGCAAAACCGGGAGATTTTTTTTGTGCTTAATTGTTTCTACAACCCCATTTAGGTTTTCGAAAATCAAAAAAGCCAAAGCGGGCATTGACTGATTCAAACCAGTTTTACATTTTCACTGTCTCACCAATCTGAGATCCGATAGCCTGGTTCCCCTCCGGGTTTTTCCTTATAATTGTAACTTCAGTTACCATCAGGTCCCTTTTGAGCTCTCCGCTTTTTGTCTCATACTCCTTACCCCTCAGTCCTCTTACTTCAATAAAGTCACCTTTGCCCAGTTCTTCAATTCTGTTTTCGTCGATGTCCTTGTTCCAGACCTGACAGGATGTCCATTGGGGTTCTGTATGATCGGAAGGGCTTTCATTGCTTGCAATTGAAAATACTGCCACATCATAGGTTTTTCCTTCTTTACTTTTTACCTCTTTAATTTCAGGTGTCTGACCCAGATTGCCTCTGATAATTTCCTGTTGTCCCCACTTAAATTTTTGTTCCGTCTTGATTTTATGGTTCATCATTTCAAGAGCAATAAATGCCTTCTTTAAACCGGATTCGGTTTCAAATTCCTTGAAATAACCTTTTAATTCCACAAAATCCCCCTTTTTCATTTCATGATCAAAGACCTCATTTTTGCCCGGCCAGATCTGAACATTTGTCCAGTTTACATTGTCCTTTTCAACATTACTGGCCACAGTAAAGGATACTTTGGTGTGGCCATTTTTAGTGACGGTTGTTTCAGGATTTTTTCCGAGGTACCCTGAAATTTTTTCAGTTGTGTACTTCTTTTCGCTTTTTGTTTCCATGTTTTTTTTATTGGTTAAATGATTGTTTTTAGTTGAAACAAACATAGGGTAGTGTTCTGCCAATAAAATAAGTACTAATACTTACACGACTATTTTGCCCCTGTGTGAGTTCAGGAAGGGTTTAAATAATCTAAAGCTCCGGGTCCTTGATTGAATAACAAATCAACAATACTCAGGTTGGGAATGAAGTCCTGTTTGGTGTCAAATACCTGAGGATATATTTTGACCTGGTATTCAGGATCAGTGCTGAAATCTACTTTAGGAGAGAGGGTGCTTCGGAAGTCTTTGTAATCAACATACAACTCTTCGTATCTAGAGGTACTTCCGGGGGTAAAATTTATTTTAAGCAGGGAATTAATAAGCCCTGTCAGAGCCATATTTAGGTCAATCAGAAACTCGAATTTCTTTTCGGTATAAAATGGATGCAACTCATCTTCATAATATTCAAAATAGGCAGAACGCCTGTAAGCGGCTTCCATTGAACGCCAGTGAAGTTTCTGCCAGTTGTCGTTGTAGGAAATCCGGATGTCTTTGGTAATCGTTCTTTCTGTCCGGCTCTTAAGAGGAACCACAAGCAGAAGTTTCCCATTTGGACTCAAAATGTAACTGCGGTTACGATAAGTCTGTTTTGGAAAATGTTCGTAATGTTCAATAATCACCTGTGGGTACACGAGCAGTTTGGAATAATACTGAATGGGGGGCAGATAGGCAGTAGGTAACAGGGCAGTTTTAATCATTGATGTGCCGGTCTGATAATTTAAATAAATTCTTCAAAAAGAAAAAGAAAGCGTCAAAAAATTCCCAAGGCTTGCACAGGAGCTGGCTCAAACCTCCACCGGAGGTTTGCCCTGTCAGCGATGAACGAGGCTTTCTTTTACCATTTGAATGTTTTTTTAGCAAATTAAAATTATTTTAACACTTTAAACTTTCAATTCTGAACGTTCAAACTTTTTTTATTTAATCCAGCTAAACCATCTACCCCATCTGCTGCTCCCTTTTCTGTTTTTATTCAGGGAGAATAATATTGCAACAGCTTTGCCTACAATATGGTTTTCCGGAACAAAACCCCAGAATCGTGAATCCGATGAATTGTGCCGGTTGTCTCCCATCATAAAGTAATAATCAGCTTTAAAAACGTACCAGGCCGAGTACTTGTCATTAATGAAAACAGAATCAGTGCGGGATACGATCTGATTGTGTTCATACACTTCAATTACCCTTTTATAAAGGGGCAAAACAGAAGCTGTCAGCCTGACTGAATCCCCTTTTTTCGGAACAAAAACAGGTCCGAACCAATCTGTATTCCAGTGTATTGATTCAGTGTTAGGAAAAATGTAGTCCGCATAAAAACCTTGTTTTTCGCAGAATACTTCGGAATGTATTACATTGGGAGCGTGCTGAATCCAACCCGCTTCTTTGCAGGTCAGGCTAAAGGAATAATCTCCGTTTTTTGAAATTTTCCCTCCTTCCGTAATACCCATAGAATCCAATCCTGTTTCACTAAGACCATTTTTGTTGGTTTTGATGTGGTAATTGAAGCGGAGATTTTCGGTATCCATTGCTGGAACAGAATTGATATAAACCCGGCTTTTTCTTATTTCAAGGGTATCTCCCGGCAGCGCAATACAGCGTTTAACGTAATGACTTCGCAGCTCAATCAGATTTTCGTCCTCTGTTGGGTAATTAAATACAATAACATCGTTGTGTTGGATAGTTGAATAACCAGGTATACGTATGTTTGTGAACGGGACTCTTGGACCGTAATTTAATTTACTGACTAAAATAAAATCTCCCGGCAGAAGTACTTTTTCCATAGATGGGGTTGGTACTGTAAATGCTTCCGCCAGAAAAACCCGGATAATAACAACAACAATTAAAGCAAGCAAAATGGCATTGACCCATTCCCGCAAAAGGGACTTCTTTTTTTTAATCCGTGACAAGGTTACCGAAATTACGCAAAATCGCTTTATTCCCGTAGCTTTGGAAAATCTTTGAAATTGACATATTAAGGCAGTAAATACCCGGACAAATGGATTATAACAAATTGAAGAAACGCCCGTCTTACCCAATGGAAACAATTGCAGTTGCGATCGCTTTCTCTCCCAGGCTGGATGGAGTTCTATCGGAAGCAAGCCGCATCTGCGGATACCTCAAAGCGGCAATTATATTAATCCATGTGGGTGAGAAAACAATTGAAAAGGAGGAGTTATTGGATGCCAGTTTGAAAAAGGCTGGAATTGACCAGGGGCGTTGCCGCATTATCTGGATGGAAGGAGATCCGGTGGAGACGATCCTCAATGTGTGTAAGTTGAATATTGTTGATTTGTTGATTTTGGGTGCAATGCAGAAGGAAAGATTACTGAAGTTCTATACCGGTTCAATCGCCCGTTCCATTAGCAGGCTTGCCAAAACATCCGTGCTTCTTATTACTGAGCCAAAGGTAGAATCCTTTAAGGTAAAAAAGATTGTGGTGAATGGAATTGAAAACCCGAAAACAATACATACCATCAACACCTCCCTGTACCTTGCAAAATGTATAGGTGCGGATAGTCTTACGATTGTTACGGAAGTGCATAATCCTGCATTAGCTATGACAATGGCCGAAGGCAGTACAGCTCCTGAGGCAAACAAAATTAAAAAGGAAATGGCTGCGGCGCAGGTGTCAAGGCTGCAACCGATCATTGAACAGGCACATAAAGATTACCCGGATATTGCCCTCAAAGAAAAGACAGTTACAGGAAAACAGGGGTATGCCATCAGTAATTATTCCAAAAGCAAGAATGCGGATTTACTCGTGGTGAATTCTCCGGATGTACATCTGAACTTTATTGACCGGATTTTTACACACGATATGGAATACATTTTGCAGGACCTTCCCTGCAATTTGTTGATTGTGCATTCCCGTTTATAGAATTATATATTCCAGTTGAAAAAATGGACAAGCTGAGTTTCACCCAGGCCGATTTAGTACTTTTGCTGATTGCGATCGGTACAATCCTTATTTTTTCGCGTTTTGTTTCAGAATTGGGAAAGAAGTTCAAGCTCCCAATAGTAATGGGTGAAATTCTGGTAGGTGTTATTCTCGGACCTTCTGTCTTTGGAAAAATTTCCCCTCATTTGTTTTCCAGTGTATTTCCCGGGAATGGAGCTGAAAAGATAGCCCTGGATGGAATTTCATCGCTTGCGGTTATTATGCTCCTGTTTGTAGCCGGACTGAGTATACAATTGAATGACGTTTTAAAGCATGGGAAAGCTGCCATTTATACGAGTTTTACAAGCATGATCATCCCTTTTTCCATAGGTTTTGGAGTCGTATGGTTTTTTCCGTTATTGTTTCAATATGAGATGCATAACCGTTTGGTTTACGCCTTATTTTTTGGAACTGCGATGGCTATTTCCGCGCTTCCGGTTATCAGTAAAATTCTGATGGATCTTAATTTGTTAAGAACAAAAGTTGGCATGATTATTATGGCAGCGGCCATCTTTGATGACCTTACCGGATGGCTTATTTTTTCATTTGTTCTGAGTATGATGGGGCATGACGGAGGGGCAGCTGGCGTGGGTTCAACCATTGCGATGATCATTGGATTTGGATTGTTTATGTTGCTGATTGGAAGGAGGATTATTAACCGAGCCTTGCCCTGGATTCAGACTAAACTTTCCTGGCCAGGTGGAGTACTTTCGATTTGTCTGGGGTTCTGTTTTTTA
>Ga0207067_10378_pt1 | contig 10933 bp, 7 predicted proteins | sample Alteio_BWMinCont_25_FD_153484 | JGI IMG/M metagenome (GOLD analysis project Ga0207067, IMG submission 153484) | Enriched cells from forest soil in Barre Woods Harvard Forest LTER site, Petersham, Massachusetts, United States -... | ecosystem: Environmental > Terrestrial > Soil > Temperate forest >...
ACGGAAACCATGTCAGTTTATTTACCCTGCTGATGACCGTTTCTACTATTCTCTACACGTATTCCAACAGTCAACTGATGGGTAGCAATGAGCAAATGCCCGGCATGAAATTTATGATGTATGCCATGCCGATCGTTTTTCTGGGTGTATTTAATAATTATTCAGCCGGATTAAGCTATTATTATTTCTTAGCCAACATGATTACTTTTGGACAAACCTGGATCATGCGTAAGTTTGTTGATGAAAAAGCCCTGCATGCAAAAATACAGGAAAATAAAAAGAAACCGGTAAAACAGAGCAGCTTTCAGAAGCGCCTGGAAGAAATGACCAAGCAAAGGCAGCAACAGGTCAGGAAGAAGTGATTGCGTGATTGTTGATCAAAATAGAAAAAGAGTTACTTATTACAACCTTTGATATTCTTCCGTTACAAATACCATTAGCTCATGAATGTAATCTTTGGAGAAATCGAATCGGATGCCAGCTGCCGCATATATTTCCGGAATAGATTTAGTATAGCCCAGTTTTAAGGCTGCCTCATAGGCATCCAGTGCCTTTTTTGGGTTATTCTTATAGTTCCTCCAAATCGACAATGCGCCCAACTGTGCAATACCATATTCGATGTAATAAAACGGCACCTCAAAAATATGTAACTGATTGTGCCAGCTATGAGTCCTGAAGGATTCCAATCCGGAATAGTCCACAACAGAGCTGCTGAACTCTTTTAATATACGGATCCACGCAACGTCACGCTGTTCAATACTATGATTTACATTTTCATAAACCCAATGCTGAAATTTGTCAACAACAGCGATCCATGGCAGGATGCGAATAATTTTTTCAAGTTGTTCTTTGCGCGCTCGCCTCAGATCGTCAGGATTGCTAAAAAACACATCCCAGTGCTCCATTGAAATCAACTCCATCGACATAGATGCAAGTTCAGCTACCTCAGACGGGTAATTTTTAAACGCTGCCAGTTCAAGGTCATTGGTTAAAAATGCATGAATTGCATGACCTCCTTCATGAACCATTGTCACAAGGTCCCGGTGTGTCCCAACAGAATTCATAAAAACAAAGGGAATACCGGATTCATTCAGCGGATAATTATAACCTCCGGGAGCCTTTCCTTTACGCGATTCAAGGTCAAATCTGCCCATTTTTTTCATTTCCCTAAGGCATTCCCCATAGTAAGGTCTGACTCTATGGAAACAAAGTATAGCTTTCTTTATCAAATCTTCTCCGTCGGAAAAAGGGCTTAGCGGTTTCTTGTGCTCCGTATCAACTTCCATATCCCAGGGCCGTAAATCAGTAACTTGAATTTGTTTTTTTCGATCCTCATCCGCAAGTCTGATCAGGGGAATGAACTCCCGCTGAATTGCGTTATGAAAATCAAAACAATCCATAATACTATAGTCAAAGCGACCCATGGCTTTGCATTTATAATCACGGAAATTGGTAAAACCCGCATTGTGTGCAATTTGAAATCTTAAAGCAAGTAAATTGTTGAATAATTCATCAAATTCCTTCGTATTCTGACCTCTCCTGGTTTGTATAAGCCGGTAAACTTCTTCCCGAACAATCCTATCCTCCTCTTGCAGGTATACAGAAGCCTGCTGCAAAGTCAAATCTTTACCTTTATACTGAATAGTCATTGCCCCTGAAAGAGAAGCATACTTTTGCTCTTCCACACTTAACTTTGTCATCAAAGGAATATTTTCTTCCCGGAACAGTTCCAGATCATTCTTTACTCTTCTGATATATATCTTATATTTCTCCTTATCTAATTGACTCAAATAGGGTGAGTCCATCAGTTTTTTATTAAAAAAATCTGAATATGGTTCTATGTTTGGAGAGATTTCTTCCACAAAGCAGGTGTAAGCATCCAATAACTCTTTGCTTGCGGTATCACAGGTCATACGAATATACCGCCATCCTGCATCTTCACTGATCACCGTTTCCAACTCACTCAGATCAGACAGCCAGCACTCTAATGCCATTACTGAATTCAGAGTGCGCTCTTTAAGCTCTATAAAATAAGGCTCAAGCTGAGACCAGGTCTCAACTTTAAACTGTGGGGGTAAAAGTCTTCTCTTAAGCAGTTCCTGTTTTTCTTGTAGTTTGAGTAATTCTGGCTCCTGCAGCTTTATGGGGCTTTGCGACTGAATCCCTTACAGATGGTTTGCTGTAGGTTTTAGCCTTTTCTTCAGCAGCAATTATCACCTTTGTCTTTTCGGTTTCTTCCTTAGTGTCTGCCTGCTTTTTGAGAAGGTCATTTTTCTGCAGGATGTTGTACCAGTTGATCACCTTACGAATATCAGAAATATGAACCCTGTCCTTGTCGAAATCAGGCATCGCTTCGGAAAAGAAATGAAGAATTTCCTGATCAGCAGATTTATGATCGGGCGCCGGGCCAAAAGTTAGTTTCTCAGCCATTTTAGCAAGGACATCCTTTAATAAGGCATCCTCACCTGTTGTATATATACTGATTTCTTCCAAAGCACTTATGCGTTGCGTTGAATAAGTTGGTATCCGTTTTTTGTCAACTATTGACTCCACAATCAGCCCATTTTTTGTCTGAGCAACTACCTTGTACAACCCACTCATGCCTGCAATTGAAATAATTCCACTCAAATCCATAATCTGTCTTTGTTTTTTAGTTTACGTTTAATTTGACACTACTAATTTTTGAACAATCTTAGTTGAACCGGCAATCAATTCGCAGTAATAGACTCCACTGTTCATTTTTGAAGCATCCATCGAAAACTGATGTTGCCCTTCTGCAAAATAACCATTTGCCAGGGTTGATACCTCCTGACCAATCATATCATAAATTTTCAATTGTATACTACCAGTCACCGGGAGATGAATATTAATTGTTGTATTACCTGAAGCCGGATTTGGAAAACTTTGCATAGAATAAATACTCTTGGCAGCCTGAATAACTGGAACTGAAAGTACCGTTCCATCGTATTTAGTTTGGGCATTAATGGCGCTATTCTGCAAATCTGCAAGATTATCTCCTCCAAGCAAAGCAAATGCAACCTCGATGCTGTCACCTGCGTTTAGGCTCAATGGTCCCGCGCTCACCTCATCGAGAATATCGTTCCCTTTTCCAACCAGTCCTGCGTCTGTACGCATAGTTGACATGGAGGTGTATTTCTCAAGTTCGGTAAATCCATCATATAAGTTAATGCCCCCACTTCCACCCTTGGTATTATCAAATGCGTAAGTGCTTACTCCTGTTGTATGGCTTAATAGTTTAATACCCGCATAAATCGGATTCAGAACAGAATCGTTCCATGCATACCCCATTCTGTTTGTTGCATCATAAGATGCCTTATTATTCGCACCATTAGGATCCTGAAGATCCCAGTCCATAATAATTCCTATATAGAGCGCATTTAAAGCAGCTGTACCCGTATTATGCACGACATATCTGTACATTACATATTTACTATCTGCAGGATCCGACCATGCGTAAGACCTATGATGTACCAGGACGGGCAGCTGTTGTGCCGCCGCGGCGTCCGTAAAAGAACCATCTGTGTCAAAATCGGAAAGCGCTCCGGCTACAATTTGTTTGATATTTACTTTGGAAACAAAATCCTGATTATTGACACTCAATCCCCTGATCACATTTGAAACAGCCGAATCAGGTACTCCAATCATCAGCCCCCCGTCATATTCCATATAAGTACCATTGTAATTGAATCCTAAACCCTGAGTTGGCGGGCTGTCATTCCAACCTATGATACCTTTACTGGTAACAGAAGTGGTGATCGCATTCACAGTCACATTGAGGTAATCCACGTTCACTACCACTGTAAAGAATTCCTTTGACTTATAGCTACCATCCCGGTAACTAATCTGAAAAGTAATATTTGTATTAAGGGGAGCCGTTTTCTTAATCACTACTTTGTAGGGAGATCCTGAATTAGTAGCTGTCCCCATTGTTGGTATAGCTCCAAGTGTGGCAACAGATGTAGCCGGTAGAATAGTTACATAAGTCGATGGAGTTGTCAGGGTTGCGGTAAGGTTCGTCGTTGGGGACAGGAAATCAGTAAAAATACCTCCTATGAAAAGTGTATCTCCTGCGACCGGCGCACCAATACCAGAGGCTCCAACAGTAATATTCCGTGTTGTCATGGATACAGAAGGGGAACCCGGGTCATTTAACGCGCGGTATAAATTTACACGACCAGTACCCAACATATTTTTCATGGTAGCAAGGTTAACAGAGGGTGAATAAATGGATGTATCTGCTGTTACCTGTAAACGGGCCGCTGTCTGCAAAGCATTGTAGGAAGGGAAAAAGGAACGAACCATTGCTGCAGCGCCGGCAGTGCAAGGAGATGCCATTGACGTGCCGCTCAGATAAGCGTAACTTCCCTGGCTAAGGCTATAGGTAGAATAAACATTATCACCGGGAGCACAGATCTTAACCCAGTTACCATAGTTTGAATAACTTGCTCTGGCATCCGTTGAAGTTGTGGCAGCTACACTCAGCACATTGTCAAAATAGCCAGGATATTCCGCGACCGAATTTCCATTATTACCAGCTGCAGCAACTACCAGTGCATCCATATTGAAGGTGGCGTAATTGATAATATCCTGCCCATAACTTCCACCGCCAGATCCGCCCCAGGAGCAATTAATAACCTTACATCCATGATCTGCAGCATATTGAATACCTTCATACGATGCAACAAGGACACCGGTTGCATCCGCTATTTTCACAGGCAAAAACTTGCATTTATAGCCTACTCCCGCAATACCAACTGCATTATTTGTAACCGCATCTGCAATACCTGAAACGTGCACACCATGGGCATCACCCTGCCAGGTGGGGTCATTATCATTCATACCCAAATCCCATCCGCTGAAATTGTCTATATATCCATCACCATCATTATCAATTCCATCAATCGTGTCACCCGGATTTGTAATTGATTTAAAATAGTTGTGCTTAATATTACCCGCCAGATCGGGATGGGTTGGTTCTGTTCCGGTATCCACGATTCCAATAACAACATTGGTATCCCCGGTTGAAATATTCCAGGCTGCCTCCGCATTAATTTTGACTATATTATATTGAACACTTAAGGAAGGGTCATTGGGAGTAAAATAGGCCTTAGGCAGAAAATGCGGTTCAGCGTAGGTACATATTCCTAATCCCGCAAATTTATCCAATGCTTCCTGCAATGATACATTGGAAGTGTATTTGTATTGATAAATCAAAGAAAGGTCAACCAATTTCTGCCCATATTGATTTACTGCCTTTTCAGGCGGTTGAGCCCGGGGATAAATCTTGGAAAAGGAACTTAACCCTAATTGCTGAATAAGGGCATTCAGACCGGAATGATTAATTGAAGTTGCAGTACATAAGGCTCTGTACATAGGATTCACCTTGAATATGATCGTCCTGCTCATGTAATCTATCCCATCCTTTGCTTCAGAAGGGATTTCAAAACGAGGTGTCGCAATTTTATGTTGTTGCTGAGCAATTGCAAAATTAGACAAAGAGAAAGCAACTGCCAGAGCGCAAATAATACGTATTCGTTTTATCATAGTGTCAGTTTTAACATCCGATTCCAAATCCGTTTTCTTCAGAGTACATGAAGATAGATCATTTTTAGAGTATAAGCAAGTGCCCTGTTTAAAGTTCTTTGTACATGGGAATTTGCTCAACAAAAATATAGGATAGTGTATCGTAATTCATTTTGCAGCAAAAATGATTCATTCCATTGGTAACGATTAAATATTTCACGCGAAGCGAGAAATTATACCTGGCTATCTGGTCAAATGCATCTTGCGTAACCGTAATATTGAAGGATTTACATTCAACCATTACCAAAGGATTTGCTGCCCTGTCATATACAACAATATCACTGCGTTTATCCAATTGGTTATAGCTGAGTTGCTTTTCAAGCTGTATCAATGAAGGGGGAAATCCCTTTTGATTAACAAGATATTGAATAAAATGCTGACGCACCCATTCCTCAGGTGTAAGTACTACATATTTTTTCCGGATACTGTCAAATATTTCAACCTTATCTTCCCTGTTTTGAAACCGGAAACGGCAGGATGGTAAATTGAGCTTATGCACTGCTGAAGATTTGTGTGAAACTACTGTTTTTTATTGAATGTACTTTGCATAAATTTGAAGCGTGAACATAGAATATAGCCAACTCATTGCAGATCTGAAAAAAAAGATATACCATCCGGTCTATTTTTTAATGGGAGAAGAACCTTATTTTATTGATACCATTTCTGACCTCATAGAAAATACAATTCTGAATGAAAACGAAAAAGAGTTCAATCAGACAGTTCTTTATGGAGGTGATACGGATATTCTGAGAATAATCGCTACTGCCAAACGGTTTCCCATGATGAGCCCCTGGCAGGTTGTAATTGTTAAAGAAGCGCAGCATGTACGTGACCTGACGGAAAGGGGAAAGGAAGATCCCGGAAAACAAAAGCACCCTTTTTTAACCTATATTGAAAATCCCCAGAAGCTGACCATTCTGGTTTTCTGTTACAAATACAAAACACTTGACAAAAGAACCTCTTTAGCTAAAAACATTGCCAAATATGCCGTGGTATTTGAATCGAAAAAATTATATGAAAATAAAATACCCGACTGGATTGTTCAGTACTTAAAATCAAAAAATTACACAATAGGCCCAAGGGCCTGCCTGATGCTTACTGAATACCTTGGTACGGATATCGGCCGGATTGTCAACGAATTGAATAAACTGATGATCATTCTTCCGGAAAAATCCGAAATCACGGTTGAACATATACAGACGCATATTAATATCAGCAAGGATTATAACAGCTTTGAATTGCAGAACGCTTTAGGCAGGAAGGATATTTTAAAAGCGAACCGGATTGTCAATTATTTTTCAGAAAACACGAAAGACTACCCTTTGATAGTAAGTGTTTCCTCCTTGTTTGGTTATTTCAGCAAATTACTGAACTATCAGTTATTGAATGACAAATCGAAAAGCAATGCTGCCTCAGCCTTAGGGATTAACCCTTTTTTTATTGGTGACTATGAGCAGGCGGCCAAACAGTATTCCCTTCCTAAATTGAAAATAATTATCAGTGAACTCCGCGAGTATGATTTAAAATCAAAAGGCATTGGCAACGGAACAGCTGAAGGGGGAGAACTATTGAAAGAACTGGTTTTTAAAATTTTACACTAAAAAGAGTCATTTATGAACTACTGGCTGATTAAATCTGAACCCTCGGTTTTTTCCTGGGAAAGACTGCTAAAGGATAAAAAAGTTGTCTGGGATGGGGTACGAAGCTATGCAGCACGGCTTAACCTAAGGGGAATGAAAAAAGGTGATGAAGTTTTTTTTTACCATAGCAATGAAGGCCTGGCTATTGTTGGCATTGCGAAAGTGATAAAGGAGTCGTATCAGGATCCTTCAACAAATGAAGACTGGAGTGCTGTTGACTTTGCTCCGGTTAAATCCTTAACCCGGCCAGTTACCCTTGCAGAAATTAAAGCAGACAAATTATTGAAAAATATTTACCTTGTAAAGCAGGGGCGTTTATCTGTCATGCCGCTTGAGGAAAAAGAGTTTAATCATATCCTTGAACTGAGTCAAACCTGAACACCGCCTTTTTTTGTTCCCCTGTACATTTCATACTTTAAGAAACGGCATTCCAGGGAACCATTGAATAAAGTAATTTTTTTACTGGCATGAAGGCCGATTTGTTTAACTGCTTCCTTGTTGGAGCTGATCATCCAGGCCGTATATCTGGAATATTTCTTCTTTAAGGTATCCCCGATTGATTTATACAGTGCATCAATATCCCCTGGATTCATGCGTTCTCCATAAGGAGGATTCAGGATAACTACACCATTTCCATCGGGCGGGTCAAAGTCCTGAAAAGAAACCGCACTGATTTTAACTGCGTCCTCCAATTTTGCCTGGATCACATTTTGTTTTGCCTTACGAACCACAATTTCAGAAACATCGGAGCCCAGAATAGTAAAACCCTTCTCATTTATTCTTTGTAAAGATCCTTCTTTTATTCTGTCAAATAAATCCTGATCATAATCCTTCCATTTCTGAAAACCAAAACTTTCCCTGTAATACCCGGGAGGTATATTGCAGGCAATTAGCGCTGCCTCAATTGGTAATGTTCCGGCTCCGCACATGGGGTCAATAAATATTCTATTGGGCTCCCAGCCGCTCATTAAAATCATACCAGCTGCAAGCGATTCATTCAGAGGGGCCAGATTTACCTCAGACCTGTATCCTCTTTTATATAATGGCTGTCCTGAGCTATCCAGAGAAAGTGTGCAGACATTTCCTTCCACATGTACGTGAATCCTGAGTGTTGGATTATCCAGGTCAACAGAGGGCCTCTTTCCTGTTTGTTCCCTGAACTGATCTACTATGGCATCTTTTGTTTTTTGCGAAACATATTGGGTATGATTAAATATATCAGTACTTAATGAAGTACTGACTGCAAGAAAATCAGCTTCCGTCAGGTAGTTTTTCCAATCCACTTTTTTTACTCTGTCATACAAATTTTTATCATCCGACACCGTGAAGGTAGCTATCGGTTTCAGCACTCTTAAGGCCGTCCTTAGCCAATAATTGGCCTTATACATAAATCCTTTGTCTCCCACAAAACTTACTGCGCGTTTCAGAAATTTCACCTCCCGTGCACCCAATTTTTGCAATTCTCCGGCTAAAATTTCTTCCAGACCAAACAGTGTTGTTGCGACCATTTCAAATTCTTCCGACTGTTCATTTTTAGCTGGATGTGACATCTTACGAAGTTATTGCTTTTTAATTCTTATTTTTAAAAAATATGCAAAACAATACACGTTCACTGATTACCCTGATCTCCGTATTTTTTTTCTGGGGCTTTCTGGCTGCGTCCAACGGCATATTCATTCCATTTTGCAAATCACATTTCCATTTAAGCCAGTTTCAATCCCAGTTGGTGGATACTTCTTTTTATGGAGCTTACTTTATTGGTTCCCTTCTGCTCTATATCCTGTCTCTTGGCACCGGAAACGATGTGCTGAATACCATCGGTTATAAAAAGGGCATACAACTGGGGCTATTCATTTCAATCGCCGGAAGCTTACTCATGGTAATGGCAATACATTCAGAATCATTCCCGTTTATTTTGGGTGCATTCTTTGTCATCGCACTGGGGTTTTCCCTGCAACAAACAGCTGCAAATCCAATTGCCATTAATATGGGTGATCCATCACTCGGTTCCCACCGGCTTAATCTTGCAGGTGGAGTCAATTCTTTCGGCACAATGGTAGGACCCTTAATTGTAAGCCTGGCTTTATTCGGGAAAGCGATTGCCGGGGATACAGATAAAACAGGAGCATCTATTGGATCCATCTCAGGCTTATACCTTATTTTATGCGGAGCATTTGTTCTTGCAGTTATATTGTTCTCATTGGTACAAATGCCAAAAATGGGGATAGAAGAAAACAGGAATGATAAAACTTTAATACTCAGGACCCCCATGTGTATTGTAATTGGAATCCTTTGTTTGCTTATTTTATTCATTGGAAATGAATCATTCAAAAACGTAACAAATGATTATGGTCAATTTGTATTTCTCCTTGCGCTTGCAGTTCTGCTTACGCTGATCCTGGTATTCCTGCTGAACAAGTACTACTCGTTGAAAAAGCAAAAGGGTTTTGAGGCAAAAACATTTCCTCAGCTTCATTGGGGAATGCTTGCACTGTTTGTATATGTAGGTGTGGAAGTTTCCATTCAAAGCAATATGGGCGCCCTTTTAAAAACAAACGATTTCGGAAGCCTGGATGAATCCCGGATATCCCGGTTCATATCTTTGTATTGGGGAAGCCTCATGATCGGGAGATGGACCGGAGCCATTTCTCTTTTCAGGCTGAACAAACGATTGGAAAACCTCCTGACTATCCTCTTGCCATTTATTGCATTTTTCCTTATATTAAGTGTTAATCACCTCAGCGGGAACAAAACCCGCGACCTGCTTGTATATAGCTTTTGTATCAGTATACTGATAGCAGGATTCTTCTTTAGCAGGAGAAATCCTATCCGGACACTGATTACTTTTGGATTGCTGGGAATGGCTGCTATGCTAACCGGATTACTTTTCAAGGGGCAAATTGCGACCTACGCAATTATCAGCGGAGGATTGTTTTGTTCGATCATGTGGCCTTGTATTTTTTCCCTTTCCATTGCCGGACTTAAACAATATACTTCCCAGGCTTCCGGGTTTTTAATTATGATGATTCTGGGAGGAGCATTCATTCCTCCTTTGCAGGGTCGAATATGTGATTTGGACAAAACCCTGTCCGGGGGCCTTTTCGGGCTCTCTTTTGTGCACTTCTCGTACATAATACCCTTGTCCTGTTTTGCTTTCCTCCTTTTCTATGCATGGAAATCAGGGGCGCTTCTTAAAGCTCAGGGAATTGATTTTACCTCGAAATGAAAAATCTGTCAAAAACCGCTTCAATTAATAAAATTTATTAATTTGGCTGTCGAATTTTTAATTATCTTGCAAAGCAATTAAATTAAACAAATCAATAAACGAATGGGGTTGAAATTAGTTTCGTTAAAATGGGTTTTTGTATCATTGATCACCTTGTCTTTGTTATCCCTTGGCTGTGGACCCGGAAATAAGCAAAAGAAAGATTCAGAGGATGTTCAGGATACAGATACTGCCAAAATTTCACTTCTGAATGTTGGAGGAGAAATAATCAGCATTCCTTCTCCCATGCAGACGGCCTTTTTGATAAACAAGGTGGGTGTACCTTTCAGTAAAGAAATGCTAAATCCTGCCAACAAGCTGAACAGTTATTCCACAAAATTCCTGAAAGCGCTTAATTTAGGGGTTTATGGTGCGGATCTGGGTTATGTAACCATGTACGATCAGACACAGGACGCTCTGGCCT
>Ga0207067_10327_pt1 | contig 10889 bp, 10 predicted proteins | sample Alteio_BWMinCont_25_FD_153484 | JGI IMG/M metagenome (GOLD analysis project Ga0207067, IMG submission 153484) | Enriched cells from forest soil in Barre Woods Harvard Forest LTER site, Petersham, Massachusetts, United States -... | ecosystem: Environmental > Terrestrial > Soil > Temperate forest >...
CATGGTGGCCGTGGCGGGAGTGTGGAGATTATTCGCGCGGGTCGCTGTTCGGGTCAGGAAGTGAAGGAATAGGGAAATGAGAGTGCAAGGCCAAGACACAGAGTTCACCGGAGATGAGAAACGAGATACCAGAGGTGAAAGCAGATCCCGCGCTGCGCTGGGGATAACCACGAGCGCGGCCGGGTGAGGTATGAGTTTATTGCGATTGGCTTGCAATCGGACGAAGTGGCTGGTTGCTCGTGTTGCAGGCGCTTTGATACAGTGACCGTTCGCATGCAAACGGCGGATTGACGATGGGAATGGAGAGGCCTATGGGAATTCCGCAAGAGTTGCTGGAGATTTTGGTTTGTCCGATCTGCAAAACGCCCGTCAAACTTACGCCGGACAACCTGGGCTTGAAGTGTGAGACCTGCCGGCGGGTTTATCCGGTGCGCGATGACATTCCGGTCATGCTGCCGGAAGAAGCGAAGATCGCTTCGGAATAGTGGGCGGCAAATATTGAACATTCGAACAGAGGAATACAGGCCTGCGCATGCCGACAAATACATCTGAACTCCTTCCGCGTTTGAAGCGCTTGATCCCGAAATTACGGGGGAAGCGCATGGGTGTGCTTGGCGACTTGATGCTGGATAGGTATTTGTGGGGGACGGCCACGCGGCTCTCTCCGGAGGCGGCCGTGCCGGTCGTGGATTTTGTTTCCCAGAGCGAGTGTCTGGGCGGAGCGGGGAATGTGGCGGCGAATTTGGCGGCGCTGGGGGCCCAGGTCGAGACCTTTGGCGCCATCGGCACGGACGAGGCCGGGCGGGCTTTTCAAAAATGTTTGCGCGCGGGGGGCATTATCGACAAAGGAGTCGTTCCTGACCCCAAGCGAGTGACAACGGTGAAAACGCGGATTATCGCAAAACACCATCATGTTGTCCGCGTTGATCAGGAACGGCGCGAGGAGCTGCGTCCCGAGACGGAAAAGAAGCTGCTTGGTGTTCTGTTCAACGCACTAAAGAGTTTGGATGCGTTGGTGCTTTCCGACTACGACAAGGGGTTGATTACGGATGATTTTGCCGACCGCGTGTTGAGCGCGGCGCATCAATTGAAGGTGCCTGTTTTTGTGAAACCCAAGACTTCGCGGTTGTATGCGTATCGTGGGGCGCGGGCGATTGTTTGCAACGCCAAGGAGGCGGGATTTTTTGTTACGCGGTCGCTGGGGGATGAGAAATCGTTGGAAGAGGCGGGGCGGGCGTTGCTGGCGCACTTTGGGTGCAGCGCCGTGGTGATCACGCGGGGTGAGAAGGGCATGAGCGTTTTCGAGGAGTCGTCGCCGCGGCATTTGCAGATTCCGGCGATCGGCCTTGAAGTGACTTATGCGCGAGTGGGGCAGAGCGGGATGGAGCGCGGGGCTACGGGGCGGCAAGTGTTTGATCTTACGGGCGCTGGGGATACGGTTTTGAGCGTGCTGTCGCTGGCGGTGGCCGCGGGGGCGCCTTTGCCGGACGCGGCTGTACTGGCCAACACAGCCGCAGGTGTGGTGGTTGGGAAGTTGGGGACGGCCAGCGTTAGCCCGCAGGAGTTGGAGCACGCTTTGGAAGATATTCGGCGTTGAGAGAGAGTGCGCGGCTCGAAGGAAAAAAAGCATAACGCCGAGACGCCGAGAGCCGCAGAGGCACGCGGAGAATCTGGTGGCGTATGCCGAGAGGGGCGACCAAATTGGGTGAGTTGCCGCAGGAAACAGCGGACTTCTACGGCGGGAAGCTGAAGGATTTGTCTTTGGTGTCGACCCACACGTTCACTACTTTGGTTTTTTGGCTTTTTTCGGGGTCGTTGTTGGCAGTGGGCATGGGGGAGAAGGGGCTGATGGCTACGCGGACCTCGACGCTGGTGGTTGAGCCGTTTGGAGATTTGGCTTTGAGGATGCTGTAGCTTTTTACGGGGCCGTAGTATCCGGTGGAGCCCCAGTCGGCGACGAAGTCCTGGAGTTTGTAGCTCGAGCCGGGACCGGGTTTCCAGAGCTGGTAGGCGGTGTCCATGTCTCCGGCTACGACGGCGTTGAAGAATTGCTCGGCGGCTTTTTTCTCGGGATAAAAACGAAGCCAGAACCATACGGCGATGACGGCGATGATGAAGGCCGCCGTCATGGTAAAGATCATGGCCCGAGATTTTTTGTGAGTATCGGCAGGCGGTTCGAGAAGTGACATTCAGTGGTCTCCTGCCCTGCGAGCGTCGGAATCGAAAGTGAAATGACTCGAGAAAATCCTTGCGTATTTTGAGCAACACTAAAACATTACATAAAATTGGGACGCGAGTAAATGGTTTGGGAATGACGGGAATGACGGGCAGCGGGTCTTTTTTAATGACTGCGGGCTGCATTCCGCGTTCCGGTTTAAGCGCTTCCGTAATATATTCCGTCTACCGTCAGGCCATCTCAGGCCGATCCTCTTTTCGTGATCAATGTGCCTATTGGAAAGGGCTGGCGTCGGTCAAAAGTAGGCTATATCAACCGTCACGGCGTGCAGGTCATACCTCCGCGTTTCGATGACGGGCTGAACTTTAGCGAAGGGCTGGCGGCGGCAAAACTGGGAAAGAAATGGGGGTTCATTGATCGCAGCGGGGAATTCGCTATCCCTCCGGAGGTTCCAACATTTTCACGTTTTCACGAGGGTCTGGCCATAATGAGCGAGCCCAAGCGGTGGGGGCTCTTCAGCCGTCTTCCGGTACGGACATTTTCAAGCTTAGACAAAGACTTGGCGGAGATCTGGCGCCGTAAAAGGTTTGGATTTATCGACCGCTTCGGTAAAGTCATTCTCGGTTACGAATACTCCATGGCTGGTGACTTCTCTGAGGGCGCAGCCTACGTTCCTCAGTTCCGAACTAAAGACTTCAAGGCAGCGTGCTCTTTCATCCACGGAATAGGATGTGTGCCCTTCGACCACAAGTTTGGTTACATCCATCGAAAGGGAGAGTTCCTCATCCCGCCGGAGTTCGATACCGCTGGAGCTTACTCGGAGGGACTGGCTTGCGTCCGGCTGGGTGACCACTACGGCTTTATCGACAAGATAGGACAGTTCAAGATTGCGGCGAGATTCAACCATGCAAATGACTTCAGCGGGAGTCTGGCTCTCGTGCGAGTTGGCGAACGACGAGGTTTTATAAGCCTTGATGGGGGACATGGTTATCCTCCCGCAGTTTATCGGAGCCGAGAATTTTGAATATGGGCTTAGTTACGTCGAAACCGAAGGCACGGTTGGCTATATCAATGCGTCTGGAGAATTCGTATGGCAAGGACCGTACGTGGAGAGCCGCAGTGGCTCTCGGAGATGAGCAATCGACGGGACAGGCCAGATTCTTGTGAGAAATGCTGACTAGCCCTCGAGGGCGCCGGCGGAGCCTTCGGGGAGTTCGATGGCGTATTTGGTGCGGGCTTTTTCGGCGTGTTGTTCGAGGGCTAGCTCGATGAGTCTGTCGATGAGTTGGGCGAAGGGGATGCCGCTGGCCTCCCAGAGTTTGGGGTACATGCTGATGGAAGTGAAGCCGGGGATGGTGTTCACTTCGTTGAGATAGGTTTTTCCGCCTTCTTTTCCAAGAAAAAAATCGACCCGGGCCATGCCGCTCAGTTCCAGGGCGCGAAACGCCAGAACGGCGAGGTGTTGGAATTTTTTTACTTGGACGGGCTTTAGATCCGCTGGAATGAGGAGTCTTGTGCCCTCTTCCAGATATTTTGCGGCGTAATCGTAGAACTCGCGGTGAGGGACGATTTCGCCGGGGACGGAAGCTTGGGGATCGTGGTTGCCGAGGACGGAGACTTCGATTTCGCGGGCGTTGACGGCGCGCTCGACGAGAATTTTCATGGCGAATTCGGAGGCGAGATTCAGCGCGGGAGCCAGCTCCTGGCGCGAGTGGACTTTGCTCATGCCGACGCTCGAGCCGAGCGTTGCGGGCTTCACAAACAACGGATACGGGAATTCCTTTTCGATTTGGTGCGTGATGATGTTTTCGTTGCGTTCCCACTCGTCGCGGCGGATCGAGACCCAGGGCACTACCGGAATTTTGGCGGCTTGCAGAAGTTTTTTGGCGACGTCTTTATCCATGGCGATGGCGGAGCCCAGGACGCCTGCGCCTACGAAGGGGAGGCCGGCGAGGTCCAGCAGGCCTTGGATGGTGCCGTCTTCGCCAAAGGTGCCGTGCATGACCGGGAAGACTACGTCGATACGCTGGCCGCCGCCGCTGCCATCGAGGCGAACCAGGGCGGCGTCGGTGGGATCGGCGCTCATCGTGACGCGCTGGCCGGTGCGGAGAACTTCCGGGAGCATTTTTTGTGCGCCGCTGCCGATTAGCCAGTGACCTTCTTTGGTGATGCCGATGGGCAGGATCTCATATTTGTCGGGGTCCAGGCCGCGAATTACGGAGGCTGCGGAGGCCAGGGAGACTTCGTGTTCGCCGGAGCGGCCGCCGAAAAGGACGCCGATGCGCAATCGTTTTCTGTCAGGGGTCATGGACATCGCCGGTTTTTGGTCTTTCGGTGCCAGTTCTTAGTTATAGGGGAAAGATGAGGAGTTGTCGCGGGGGAAGTGGGGGTTGCGTGCTGGAGTGACAATGGAGATTCGGCCGCCAATATTCAACCGTCGGTATTGAGGAAAGAAATTTAACCACCCGTACGGAACTTTCTGGCATTTCCATCGTCTACAGGGAAGCAGGAACTAGGCAGGAGGGTCCGTGTCTATCGAAAGGTCATCCCAAAACGAGAGTGCTGGAACGCCGTTTCTGGAGAATCTGCGGCGGGATGTACGGTACGCGGTTCGGACGCTTTGGCGAGATGCGGGGTTCGCTGCTTTTGCGATTTTGATTGTGGGGCTTGGCGTTGGAGCTAGCTGCACGATTTTTAGCGTGGTGAATACGCTTTTGATTCGGCCGCTGCCGTTCCGCGATCCGGGTAGGCTCGTGTGGATAGCGAACCACCAGGACGACACAAACGATATGTCTGGAAAGACTTCGCAGACGGACTACCTGCTGGATATTCGAGCGCGGAACCAGTCGTTCGTGGACCTGGCCGCCTACTACGCATTTTACGGTCTGGGGGACGCCAAGCTGATTGCGGATGGCCAGCCGGAGAGGCTGACGAGTGTTCCGGTGACGCAGAATTTTTTCCCGCTGCTGGGCGTGGAGCCGAAGATTGGGAGACAGTTCAGCGCGGAAGAGTGCAAGCAGAACGGGCCGCGAGTGGCCATGCTGAGCGACGGACTGTGGAGGAGGAAGTTTGCCGGCGATCCGAGCATTGTCGGGCGAGCTTTGTCGTTTGATGGCGGGCCGGTAACGGTGGTGGGGGTGCTGCCGGCGGCTTTTGATTTTGCGACGATTTTTACGCCGGGGAGCCGCGTGGATATGTTCGAGCCCCTGCCCCTGTCGCCGGAGATTAACCGCCAGGGGAATACGGTTGCGATTATTGGACGGCTCAAACCGGGCGTGAGCGTCGAGAGTGCGCGTGCAGAAACGGCCGTGCTTGGGAAGCTGCTGATGCAGGAGCATAAAGAAAGAAATGACTTTGAGCCGAAAGTCTCCAGGCTGGCGGATCATGTGAGTGGAAGGCTGCGGCCGACGTTGGTGGTGCTGGCATGCGCGGTGGGCGTGGTGATGCTGATTGTGTGCGCGAACCTTTCGAATTTGTTGCTGGCGCGCGGAGCGACGCGGAAAAAAGAAATTGCGATTCGCACGGCCATGGGAGCGGGACGCGGCCGGCTGATCGGGCAGATGCTGACGGAGAGTTTGGTGCTGTCGTGCTGCGGAGCGGCGTTGGGATTGTTGCTGGCGTTTGTGGGGACGCGCGCGTTGGCGCAGCTGACGTCGGTGAGCATTCCGTTGCTGAGTGAGGTACGGATTGATGCCCGCGTGCTGGGATTTACGTTGGTGGCGGCACTGCTGACGGGATTGCTCTTTGGATTGGTGCCTGCGCTCCAGGTACAAGATCTAAAACTGCACGACACGCTGAAAGATTCGAATCGCGGGTCGAGCCAGGGCCGCGGGCACGCGTGGATTCGCGGCGGGTTGGTGGTTTCGGAGATTGCGTTGGCTTGCGTGTTGCTGGTGGGAGCGGGACTTTTGATCCGGAGTTTTCTGCGCGTTCTGGACGTGAATGTGGGATTCCGGCCGGAGCGGGCTGCGGCTTTGCGGATCGACCCGAATGCCTCGTACAAAACCCAGGAGCAGAAGAACAGCTACTTCACGGAAGCCTTGCATCGTGTGACGGATGTGCGGGGAATTGAGGCAGCGGGACTTTCGGATTCGTTGCCATTGGGACACAACCGGAGCTGGGGCGTTGCGGCGAAGGGCGTGCAATACACGCCGGAGACCTATCCTTTTGGATTTCCGCGGATTATCAGCGACGGATATTTTCACGCGATGGGTGTTCCGCTGCGTGCCGGGCGTGACTTCACCGAGCGGGACACGAAGGGCGCGTTGCCGGTGATTATTCTGAACGAAACCTGCGCACGCAATTTGTGGCCAGGCGAGGATCCCATTGGAAAAATCGTAGCCGAGGATGTGGACCGCACGGTAGTGGGGGTGGTCGGCGATGTTCATCACATGGCCTTGGAGGAGGGTTCCGGCAACGAGTTCTACATTCCGATGAGGCAGACGCAGGATTACGGCACGGTGGACTTGGTGGTGCGCACGTCGCTGCCAACGGCGGAACTGGCGTCGAGGCTTCGAGAGGCGCTGCGGCCAATCGAGCCGGATCTGCCAACAGGGAACTTGCGGACGCTGGAGACGTTGGTGGATCGGGCGGTGTCGCCGCGGCGATTTGTGGTGCTGTTGCTCGGCGGGTTTGCGGGATTTGCGCTGGTGCTGGCTTCGCTGGGGATTTATGCGGTCATTTCGTATTCGGTGAGCCAGCGGACGCAGGAGATTGGGATTCGCATGGCGCTGGGTGCGTCTGCGGAGAGGCTCGAGAGAAGTATTTTGTTCGAGACCCTGGGGCTGGCGGGGATCGGGATGGTTGTGGGAGTGGTGGCGTCCTGGGTGCTGGCGCGGACGTTGAGCGGGCTTTTGTTTGGAGTGACGTCGAGCGACCCGGTGACGTTTGTTGGGATGCTCGTGATTCTTACCGCGGTGGCAGCGATTGCGGGGTATTTGCCGGCGCGGCGGGCTGCGCGGATTGATCCGATGTCCGCGTTGCGGATGAGCTGAGTCATAAATATAAAAAGCTGATCAGAGTATTTTTTTGCCGAGGGCGGAGAGGACCAGTTCTACGCCGAGGAGCGCGGTGCGGTTGTGTTCGTCGATGATGGGATTTATTTCGACGATTTCCAGGGAGACCATGGCTTCGGAGTCAGCGATCATTTCCATGGCGAGATGAGCTTCGCGATAGGTGACGCCGCCGCGGACGGGCGTGCCAACGCCCGGAGCGTCGCTGGGGTCGACGAAGTCCATGTCCAGGCTCACAGCGATGCCGGCGGTGTCGTCCATACAGTATTTGAGGGCGTCGGACATAACTTCGCGCATGCCGCGCTCGTCAATGTCGCGCATGGTGAAGACGTGGATGCCGGATTTTTTTACGATTTTGCGTTCCTGGGCGTCGAGGTCGCGCGCACCGACGATGACAATGTTGCCGGGCTCGGCTTTGGGCTTGAAGCCCAGCAGGTCGACTAGTTCGGGCGCGCCGTAGCCCATGATGACGGCGAGGGGCATGCCGTGGACATTGCCTGACGGCGAGGAGTCGGGCGTGTTCATGTCGCCGTGGGCATCGAGCCAGAGGTAGCCGATCTGCTTTTTGTCTTTGCGAAAAAACGCGGAAACCCCCGCGGCTACGCCGGCGGCGATGGAATGGTCGCCGCCGAGAACGAGGGGTAGGAACCCTTCACCAAGCGATTTTTCGACGTTGGTGGCGAGATCTTTGCAGGTCTCAGCGATTTCCTGAAGATACTTGGCGCGCTTTTCGCCGATCTGCATCTCTTCGGGCTGCTTGACTTCGAGGTTGCCGATATCTTCGACCTGATCGCCGAGCTGCTTGATGCGCGCTTGAAGGCCTGCACCGCGAAGGGCGGAGGGGCCCATGTCCACGCCGCGGCGGCTCTGGCCGAGGTCCATGGGTACGCCGATGATGCGAACTTTTTGAGCCATAGGTCCTTGTCCTTGCTCCGTGTTTCGCTACGCCCGAAAGTGCGCGGCGTATAAAAGACTGCCAACGTTTTACTGCGAAAGAGCTGCGGAGCACTACACGCCACTGATTGCACATACCCAGGCGTAGCCGCCGCCGGGAGCGCCCGCCGCCCACGAAGCGCCTAAGGATAAACCCGGTAGATCATGCGCGGGAAGGGAATGACTTCCCGGATGTGCTCGGTTCCACAAATCCACGCGACGGTGCGCTCTAGGCCGAGGCCAAAGCCGGAGTGGGGGACACTGCCGTAGCGGCGCAGGTCGAGATACCACTGGAAAGACTCCTCGGGCAGGTTATGTTCGCGCAGCCGTTTTAAAAGCAAATCATAATCGTGGATGCGCTGGCTGCCGCCGATGATTTCGCCATAGCCTTCCGGGGCAATCATGTCGAAGGCCAGGGCCAGCTCGGGACGCGCGGCGTCGGGCTGCATGTAAAAGGCTTTGATGGAAGAAGGGTAGTGGTGGATCAGCACCGGGCGATCGAAGGAACTCGAAATGATGGTTTCTTCGTCCCCACCGAAATCGTCACCGAATTTCGCCGGGTTGCCGGCCTTTTGAAGCACGCCGACGGCGTCTTCGTAGCTGATGCGAGGGAACGGAGGTTTCACGTTTTCTAGCTTGGTGACGTCGCGCTTAAGCGTTTCGAGCTCGCGCGATCTGTTCTTGAGGACCCCTCGCACCATCGCGCTGACCAGGCCTTCGGCGAGCGCCATGGCTTCGTCGAACTCGACATAAGCGGCTTCGGGCTCGAGCATCCAGAATTCAGTGAGGTGGCGGCGAGTCTTGGACTTTTCGGCGCGGAAGGTGGGGCCGAAAGTGTAGACCTTGCCCAAGGCCATGGCAATGGCCTCGGCATAGAGCTGGCCGCTTTGCGTCAGATACGCTTTTTGGTCGTCAATGTAGTTCACTTCGAAAAGCGTGGAGGTGCCTTCGCAGGCCGCGGGCGTGAACATCGGAGCGTCGGCGAGCGTGTAGCCCTGTCCGTCCATGAATTCGCGCGCCGCGCGGATGGCTTCGGCGCGTATGCGAAGAATGGCGGCCTGGCGTGGCGTGCGAATCCAGAGGTGGCGCTGATCGAGCAGAAAATCGACGCCGTGCTCTTTGAGCTGGATGGGAAAGGGCGTTGCTTCGGGAACTTTCTGAACGATGTGCACTTTTGCCACACCCATTTCGAATCCGCCTGGGGCACGCAGCTCGGCGCGAATTTTCCCGGTAACGATGACGCTCGATTCCTGCGTCAGCCCCTTCAGCGCCTCAAAGGCTTCGGGATTCTCTTTGAGCGCACAGACGCCTTGGATGATTCCTGTGCCGTCGCGAAAAATGGGAAACATCAGTTTCCCGGATTCCCGCAAGTTGTACAGCCAACCACGAATCGTTACTTCTTGCCCGTCGTACTTGCCGGCCTGCTCGATAGTGATGATCGTCATAGTCCGCTATTTCAGTGAATTTTCAAAAATTCAGTTTAGCAGAGAAGGCCGGATATTGACGCGAGCGCGGCAAATCGCCGAAGACATTCTGCTTTGCCATCGTGCGCATTGTGCCGAGGCCCGCAAGGCGTTGATCCGCTGTGACCAGCGTCAAGTCCAATGCCGGCGCAATAAGGAGGGCGAACAGGAGAAAGGGAGCGTCAAAGTTCGCGCTGCTGGAGCCGCTGAAGTTTCTGGAGCAAGGAGAAGCGGCGCATACGATCTAGGCACGCTATTTCCGGCAGCTCCGGATGAAAACGACATCATCGAGGACCAGGTCTGAGTCGAGATTCGCCAACCAACCGAGGATATTATGCTTAGTCCAGCCAAGCACGCGCGTTGACAATCGGCGACTTAGGACACCCACTGCACATATCTACTTTCTGTACATAAAATCTATGTGCTGCAACACATAAACTTTATCTTAACGGGCTGGCAACCACCGCTCCGAGCGCCTCACGCATAGCTCCGCCGCTGGGCGGCTAGGTTCAAACGCCGTAACCGCCAAAGTTGATTTGGGCGAAGGGAACTTTACCGGCTTGAACAAATCGGTAGTTAGCCTCTTCCCCTGCCCAAAACGAAGCCGTCAGGACGAGAGCCGTTGACGCCGCCGAGGTGCGGTTCTTGGGCAAGGGACAGCAACTCACAGGAACCCCCCGGTGTCTAAGCTTGCAAGGTGTAGGACTTGAAGCGTTCTAATACCTGCTCTGCGAGAATAGCTCGCACCGGAGGACGCCGTGTTGCACAAATCCTTCCGCTTTTTCTGGGTCGCCATAGTTCTTTGTGCGGGCTGCGCTCACAAAGCTGCGACTTACCAGAGGGCGACTGGCTTGTCAGAGGACGAAAGTGGGCAGGCTTCCCCTGCCTATTACGCCCCTGCAGCGCGCCTCCGAATGAGCCTGGCTGGTGGAGGCGGAGACGCAGTACTTGCCGCGCCGCGCTTCGTGGCCGTGCGGCACAAGCTGGAAATCGTCGAGGCAGGCTCCGGGCTAGCAAAATCGATCGAAGCCGTGGTTGCGTTTTGCGGGACCATTCAGTGCGAGGTGCTCTCTTCGACGCTATGTGGCGGGCTTGCCGATTCTCGCTCATAAAGATACCCCCGGCTATCGGGCCGGCAAGTTCATCGGCCGGCACACATGGGGAGCTGCGGCTGCCGCGCTCCTGATCGTCAGCCTCTCCGCGGGAATGATTGCGACGCTCTGGCAGGCGCGTATCGCCCGGGCCGAACGCGCCCGCGCCGAACGCCGCTTCAATGACGTCCGCGCTCTGGCTGGTTCCCTGATC
>Ga0207067_10380_pt1 | contig 10881 bp, 9 predicted proteins | sample Alteio_BWMinCont_25_FD_153484 | JGI IMG/M metagenome (GOLD analysis project Ga0207067, IMG submission 153484) | Enriched cells from forest soil in Barre Woods Harvard Forest LTER site, Petersham, Massachusetts, United States -... | ecosystem: Environmental > Terrestrial > Soil > Temperate forest >...
GCATTTGGATAACGCCGGCCTCCCGTTTATTTCGCTGCTCACCGATCCGACAACCGGAGGCGTCACGGCCTCCTTCGCGATGCTGGGAGATATCATCGTTGCCGAACCCAAGGCGCTCATTGCTTTCGCCGGACCGCGCGTCATCGAACAGACGATCCGTCAGCAGCTGCCGGAAGGGTTCCAATTGTCCGAATTCCTCCTCCAGCACGGCATGCTTGATGCGATTGTAGAGCGTAAAGATCTGCGCCGGTTCCTGGGACAGCTGTTGGAGCATTTCGCGGCTTAAACGATCCATGACCTATAACGCCCTCACGTGTCGGCTCGCTCGTCGCGGCCTGTTCCGCATCCATCCCGGATTGGAACGTATCCAGTCCGTGCTGGCCTGGCTGGGAAACCCCCACGATGCCGTAAAATCAATCCACGTCGCCGGGACCAACGGGAAGGGGTCGGTTGCGGCAGGTTTGGAATCCGTCCTGCGTCACGCCGGGTTTCGCACCGGGCTCTATACGTCACCGCATCTTTGGGATCTTCGCGAACGAATCCAGATCAACCGGTGTCCCCTGGGAATTAACGCCTTTGGCAAAACCGCTCAGGTGATATTTGCCGCCGAACGCCGGGCGGGCCTATCCCTCACTTATTTTGAGTTCTTAACGGTCATGGCGTTCGTGCACTTCGCCCGGGAGGCCGTGGATGTGATGATCATTGAAACTGGCATGGGCGGCCGCTGGGACGCCACCAATGTTATCCAACAGCCCGCCCTGACAGTCATCACCTCGGTTGGATTGGATCATACCCAGTGGTTAGGCCGGACGGAATCGGCGATCGCCCGCGAAAAAGCGGGGATTATCAAACAGGGGGTCCCTGTCATCTCCGGCGCACGTGGCCCAGCAGGCCGGGTGGTGGCCCGATACGCTCATGCCGGGAGGTCGCCCCTGCGACAGATTGATTCGGACTTTACAGCTGAAGGGGAATCCGTGGATTGGCGTCGTGCCTTCCAAACAATTCGTTATGCCGGGTGGGCGTCGGGGGAGCGCGTCATTGATTTCGGTCTCCTGGGCTGCCATCAAGTAGACAACGCCGCGCTCATTCTGGCGGGTGTTGACGAACTGAATCTGCAGGGTTGGAAAATCGCACCCTCTGCCATTGAAACGGGCCTGGCACAGGTTTCCTGGCCGGGACGTTTTCAGCTCCTTCCCAGCGATTCCGGGCCCACGGTCCTGTTCGATGGCGCCCACAACCCGCCCGCGATACAGCGGCTGCTCGAAACGTTAAACAGCTCGCCCTGGCAAGGGACCCCCAAGCTATTTATTTTTGGCGTCTACCGGGACAAAGATTATCGTCGCATGGTGAGCCTGATCCAGCCCCATGCCGGCCGGATCCTGGCCTGCACGCTGCCGGGCCCGCGCTCCCTGCCTGCCAAAAAGATCGCGGCCGCGTTGGGGAAAAATAATTCCTCCATTCATATCGTGCGTGATCCACGCAAAGCGCTGCAATTGGCCCTTCAATCGTCTGGCAAAAAAGACCTGATCGTCGTCACCGGTTCCCTGGCTTTGGTGGGAATGCTTCTCCATGATGGAACATTAAACAGAACCCCTCACTCTCGCTTCGCTCGAACGCTCCCCTTAAAAAGGGGAGAGGTCAATAATTGCGATCAAGTGCTATGTCTAGACCCATAACCCTCGGGATTGATCTCGGAGGAACCGGGATTAAGTTTGGCCTGGTGGATTACCAGGGACGGCTCCTGCGGACGCGGAAGATTTCGACACCGTCCAAAGGCGATCCTCGGCGCGTGATCGATCTGATTGTCACAGAGACCCGGAGCCTGCTGGGCTCCTTACAGTCCAAGAAAATCAAAGGCATCGGGGTGGGCACGGCGGGGGATGTCGATCCGGCAACCGGATCCGTGAGGATCTCTCCCAATTTGAACTGGCACAACGTCCCGCTCAAACGCCTGCTCCGCCGCCGGCTGAATTATCCGATCACGGTGGAAAATGACGCGAACGCCGCCGCCTGGGCCGCTTATGTGGTGGAAGCGAAACGGCAGGTAGCGAATTTATTGTGTGTCACGGTCGGAACGGGGGTCGGTGGCGGCCTGATCATCGATGGAAAACTTTATCGTGGCACCTCCGGCAGCGCGGCGGAAATCGGACATTTGACGCTGTATCCCGAGGGGCTTCCTTGCCCCTGCGGAAATCAGGGCTGCCTGGAACGTTACGTCGGCGCGCGGGCGATGATTCAAGAGGCGCAGCGGGCGATTCAGGCAGGAAAGTCCTCGCTGATCGCTCGCCTGGTTCAGAACGACCTGTCCAAAATCACCCCGCTCATCTTGCAGGAAGCCGCGCGTCGTCATGACAAACTGGCCCTGCAATTGTGGAACCAGGTGGGGGAACGTCTGGGAATCGGGCTGGCGTCCTTAATCAATGTTTTTAATCCGGAATGGATCGTGCTCGCAGGCGGGCTGTCACGCGCCGGGAGCTTGTTGGTGGACCCGGTCCGGCGCACGATTATGAAACGCAGTTTTCCTTCCGCTGCCGCCGCGGCCAAGCTGATCATCTCGAAGCTCAATCAGGATCTCGGTATCGTAGGTGCAGGCTTGATTGCGCATTAATATTCAATTCGGAATGCAGAAGTCAGAATGCAAAAAAAGGTAAAAAGATTTGTTCTGAAAACGGGCTGTTTCTGCATTCTGATTTCTGCATTCGGCGTGACGCCCGCCCGGGCGTTTAACTCGCACGCCCCCTTCGACATCTCCGCAGACATGATCGACTATGTCGACGCCGACCAGACCATGACGGCCGAGGGCCATGCGGTGGTCATCCAGGGCACCTCGACGCTGAAGGCGGATCATCTGCGTTACGATCGGGCGGATCAGAGGCTGTACGCGCAGGGGCATGTCCTCCTGGACGACAACGGGTCGGTGTTGCTGGGGGACACGCTCAATTATGATCTCCGGAGCGAAAGCGGGACGGTGACCAGCGCGCTGGGTTTCCAATCCCCCTGGATATACAGCGGGGCCGCCTGGCAGAAAGAGATGGATTACTATATCGGCCATCAGATGAGTTTTACCAGCTGCGATCTCGCCGATCCGCATTATCATCTCCGTTCCAGCAGCGTCCATCTGGTACCGGATGTTCATTTTTGGGCGTGGAACAATATCGGCTATCTCGACACGCTGCCGGTGTTTTATTCTCCGTTTATGTACAAAAATCTGGCCAAGCAGCGTCTCACCATACAGTTCCAGCCCGGACATGATGATATCAACGGCGACTTTCTGAAGACCCTGACCACGCTGAGCTTCACCAATCTGATTTATGACAAAGTCCTTTTTGATCATTACAGCTTTGTTGGAAACGGGCTGGGCAATGAATTTGATTACCAGGTCCCCGGAAAAATGCTGGGCTCGATGTTCGGCTACTACATCAACCCCCATGGGGACTCGCAACTCGCCGGGTCCCCCCAGGGCCCTCAGTACAACTTCCGCTCCTACCACTGGGAGCAGCTTGATAAGACCACGATCCTGCAGTCGAACGTCAATCTGCGTCAAAATGTTTCATTTAACAATCAGTACTTTTCGGAGGATACCAATCAGAACGTGAACGACATCACCAGCTCCGTGGCGCTGACCAAGCAGACAACCCATGTCAATCAACAGCTGGTGGTCCAACAAGATGCCGCACCCGATTCCGGAGACACCAGCGAGTTCGCCGCGACCCATGTCCAAACGGCGCAGCTCCCGAGTTATAACGTCACCCTGCTTCAGGTTCCGCTGTGGAAACCCAAGAGTGTCGCCGTCTCGAGCATGACCAGCAGCAACTATCCGATGATGGGGCCCTGGACATCGTCCGCCGCCTATGCCTCCCAGGGACTGTCGACGGCGATGATGGGGCCTTTCACATCGTCGGCCGCCTATGCGGCCCAGGCGATGGCCCTGAATCCGCCGAGAGCCCTGATGGCCCCGCCCAGCCGCCTGGGTCCGGTCCTGCTCAGCGCCAACGGCTCTCTGGGACAAACGTATCAGAGATTGGATGGCCAGACGCATCCCGCCGGAAACGGGTCCGTTACCCTGACCGAATCGATGCCGTTATCGCGCCGTTGGTCATTCACGCCCAGCGTTACTCCCTCGCTGAATTGGCAGGATAAATTTGTTGCGCAAGCGCCCCCTGTGGCGGGGTCCACGACACCGGTTTCCACTGCGGGGCTGTTCCGCGGCTACCAGGGAAGGCTGGGAACCTCTGAAGGGTTGCGCTGGCGGCCTTTCTCCTTGTTTACCCTGGATCAAACCTACGCGCTCACCGGCCGTTTGGCGCCCAACGGGACGGACCTGGACCGTGCCCAACCCGATGGCGGGCTCGAAACCAATCATCTCAGCTGGCAGGCGACCTGGAATCCTTCACGGAGAGTTTATATGCGCTCGCTGTCCGGATTTGACATGCGCCGCATCGCCGATGAGGACCCCAACGTATATAATCAACGGAAATGGGACCCCTGGCTCACCGAACTGACGCTCACCCCGACCAAACGCACGAACTATTTCTTCCGATATGAAGTGGGTTACTATCCCCTTCGGGACATCTTATGGGAAGCGGACTGGAATCATAATGGACCGTATAAAACCCTGATTCAAGAAGGCCTGCTTTACAATAACGCGAGTTCTGGATTGATGACCTGGAACAACGCCCTCGGGATTTACCTGAGCCCCGGCTGGCGGGTCGACGCGACGGTCCACTTGCTGGTTCCCAGCGGCAACGTCGATCAGGCGATCCGGTCGGGAAACTTGATCGATGAAAATTTTATCGTCACCCGGGACATGCACTGCTGGCGGGCGAAATTCATCTACCAGAATGTATCGGCCTTTTCCCGATCCTATTCGATCGTCTTTGATTTGAAATTGGGGGACAGCGCCAAAGACAAGATCACCAACAACGATCTGGAATCTACCTTTTACCCCTGGCGTTCCCGCGCTACGGCGATGTGATCATGCAGCTTCTTCATTTATCGTCGAGACTTGATTGACCAGAGAGGGGAATTTTGTTAGAGTCGGACGGATGAAAGGAATTGTTCTAGCGGGTGGCACCGGCAGCCGGCTGTATCCTCTAACACGGGCGATCAGCAAACAGCTGGTGCCCGTCTACGATAAGCCGATGATTTATTACCCGTTGTCCACGCTGATGCTGGCCGGCATACGGGATATCCTGGTGATTACCACCCCGCATGAACAGGACGGGTTCCGGCGGCTGCTTCAGGACGGCGCCTGGTGCGGGCTGCGGATTTCGTATGCCATCCAGCCCCGGCCGGCGGGGATCGCGCAGGCCTTCGTGATAGGACGCCCCTTCATCGGTCGCGATGCCGTCGCGCTGATCCTGGGCGATAACATCTTTTATGGCCAGGGGTTTGGCGCGGCACTTCACCAGGCAAGAAAACGGAGCCGCGGAGCAACGATCTTCGCCTATCAAGTCCGCAACCCCCAGCATTACGGCGTGGTCGAATTTGATAAAAAAGGGCACGCCATCCGCCTGGAGGAAAAACCCCGTAAACCGCGTTCCCCTTACGCCGTCACGGGGCTGTACTTTTATGACAACCGTGTCGTGGACATCGCGGCGTCGCTCCAGCCTTCGGCGCGCGGCGAGCTTGAAATCACCGATGTCAACAAAGCATACCTTCGGTCCAAAAACCTGAATGTGGTCAAACTCGGCCGCGGGACCGCCTGGCTGGACACCGGTACCCATGATTCCCTGCTCCAGGCCTCCAATTTCATCCAGACGATTGAACAGCGGCAGGGGCTTAAAGTCGCCTGCCTGGAAGAAATCGCTTACACTTTGGGATACCTGACCGCGCCGGAGGTGGCGCGCCTGGCGGAACCGATGAAACAAAATGATTACGGCCAGCACCTCCTGCGATTGATTGAACCGGAATAGCTGACGGATGAAATTTTTAACCACCGCGTTGCCCGGCGTCTTAATTATCGAACCGGACGTCTATCGGGATGAGCGTGGTTTTTTCCTCGAGAACTACCATCAAAAGAAGTTTACCGATGGCGGATTGCCCGTGCGGTTTGTGCAGGACAACCACTCCCGATCCAAACAAGGGATTTTGCGGGGGCTCCATGCGCAGCTGAAGCACCCCCAGGGCAAACTGGTCCGCGTTGTGCGGGGGGAGGTGTTTGATGTGGCGGTCGACATCCGCCGCGGGTCGCCGACCTACAAGCGCTGGGTGGGGGTGAACCTTTCCGCAGATAACTTCCGGCAGTGTTACGTCCCCCCCGGATTCGCCCATGGGTTCTGCGTGACCAGCGGCGAAGCCGAAATGGAATACAAAGTCACGGACTACTACGACCCCGCCGATGAGCTCCACATGATCTGGAATGACCCCGACCTCGCCATCCAATGGCCGGTTCAAAACCCCCTCCTCTCGCCCAAAGACCAAGCGGGCGCCCGCTTAAAAGAGATTGAACATCGCCTGCCGGTTTTTGACGGATCAGGCATGGCTATCTAATTCGTAACCGGTAAAACGTTAGCGCAAATGCCGTTAGGGAATAGGCGTTGTGCCGGCGAAAACGTCGCGCGTGTAGCGTTCGACGTCGCGTTGAAATGCTGGCCAGTCCTTCTGCGTGATCTGGCCGATCAAAACCGGAAGTGGCCTTCCATCGCGCAGGCCGGTGATCACAGCGGGCAGGGCCTCGTTTCCTCCCAGCGCGATCAGCCGCTGAACGGCCAGATAAAAGTACGTGTAGCACCCGAAATTATATTCCCCGTGATAAAAAGCGTCGACGTTTCCGTTAAGATCGCAGATCACGGCCCGCGCGTCGGTATGCCCGTAACGCGTGAAATCGTACTGCGTGCGCTCTTTCCCTTCCGTCGTGACGGATTGTGCCAGGCCTTCATTGAACCATTGCGGAATGCCCGCCGCGGCGGGACGGGTCACGGCATCCTGCAGCACCACGTGCGCCATCTCATGATAGAGCACGTTTTCAAGATTCTCAGTCGGGTACAGGAGATGATGCGACAGATCCACAACCAGCACCTGGCGCAGTTCATCGCCCTGCCGGGCGGACCGCACATAGGCGGCGACGGGCCGGCCGGGGATCGTAGAGGGAGCATCGATGAGGCTGACGATCAACGGATAGTGTAAGGTGTTGGGCAGGCCCCACCGCCCGGTGATGTAAGACAGCGCGGTCGGCACAATGGATTTGACCTGACCCAGGAGTTCGTTGAACTCGCTGACATGTGACCCGGCGTAGGACTCCACAAATTGAATCCGCGCGTCAGGTTCGGCGGCCAACCGCGCACCGCAGGCTACGATCAGACACAGCCACAGGCCTGGAATCTTCCAGCGTCTCATCTTCTTAAGATACTGAATTCCATCCAGAATCGAAAGGCCCGAGGGTCACCGGATGCAAATTGTTTGATTGTATTTTTCATCCCACTAGGAGTATAATCCCCAAGGTAGCAATCACCTGACTGATCCAGCGGACCAAAATTTTTCGAATACACGCGCGTAGGTTCCATGACGCCAGAGATTCTTGACCTAAAACCCGCAGCAGACACGCTTCTGAAAGCGGTCCCGTCCATATCTCCGTCTCCGAATGAAATTCAACTGCTTTATTCCGTGCTGTCCACGATCTCGGATGGGGTGGCGTTAGTCGATCGGCAAGGCGACCTCTTGCTGGCCAATACGGCCATGCATCGCATGATTGAAATCGACCGAAACGAGGTCGCGCCCGAACGCTGGCCGGAAACCTACGGACTTTTCCTTCCCGATACCACGACCCCTTTCCCCGCCGCCCAGTTCCCGCTTCTGCGCGCGCTCCAAGGCGAGGCGTCTCTTGACGTCGAACTCTATGTACGAAACCCACGGGTGCCGGAAGGCTTGTGGATTAACGCCGTCGGCCGACCTCTGCTTAATGAAGAGGGCCTCCTCTGGGGAGGTTCCGTGATTTTCCGGGAGATCACGGAGTATCGCCGGCTGGAACAAGAAATTCTGGACATCAGCGGACGCGAGCAGCGGCGCATCGGGCAGGACCTCCATGACAGCGTGTGCCAGATCCTGACCGGCATTAAATTTATGTGCAGCGCCTCCCTGCGGAAAATGCGGGACCGGTCCACGCCGGAAGCCGGCGACTGGTTCGCTATCCAAAAACTGGTCAGCAAGGCCCTTCGCGAAGCGGACAACGTGGCCAAAGGACTCTACCCGGTCGAGCTGGAAGTCAACGGCCTGGTGGCGGCGCTGCGGGAACTGGCCACCCAGACGCGACGGCTGTACGGCATCTCCTGTGTTTTTGTCTGCGATACGCCGGTGACGATTCAAGACCACGAAGTGGCGATCCATCTTTATCGGATCGTCCAGGAGGCCATCGCCAACGCGTTCAAACACGGCCAGGCGAAAAACATCACGATCTGGCTGGTCCCCAGCGAGCATCGGTATTCCTTGATCGTAAAAAACGACGGCCTCCTGTTCGCCGAAGTCCCCTTGCGCAAAGGCATGGGCTGGCGCATCATGAACTACCGTGCGGATATGATCGGAGCCAAACTGCGTTTTGAACAAACTCCCGGCAGCGGGTGTGTCTTGACTTGTGATTTTCAAGACCGGACCCCCACCCGACACCTTTTCCAACGACTTGATGGTTAAACCGCCCCCCTCTACCCTTCATTCAAAATCCCGGATCTTTCTGGTGGATGATCATCCGATTGTCCGGCAGGGGTTGGTCCAGTTGATCAACGAGGAGCCGGATCTGGTTGTTTGCGGAGAAGCGTCGGAGGCCTCCCAGGCCTTGGAGGCGCTGCCCACGCTCAAGCCGGACCTGGCGGTGGTGGATTTGTCGCTGGCGGATACCGACGGGGTCAGCCTGATCAAAAACCTGCGATTGCAAGCTCACCGCACGCCGATTCTGGTGCTTTCCATGCATAAGGAATCTCTCTACGCCGAGAGGGTTTTAAGGGCGGGGGGCAAAGGTTACCTCATGAAGCGGGAACCCCCCGAACTCGTGGTGGTCGCCATTCGCAAGATCCTCAAAGGTGAAATCTATCTCAGCGAACAAATGAGCAGCCAACTGCTGGAGCAGTTCACCGACCGCCCGGTGCGTACCGCGGTGTCCGCGATGCAATCGCTCAGCGACCGCGAGCTGGCGATTTTCGAGCTGATCGGCAGCGGCCACGCGACCCGCCAAATCGCGGATGCGTTGCATTTAAGCATCAAAACGATCGAGTCTTATCGCGAGCACATCAAGGAAAAACTGAGCCTCCAGAACGCCACGGAACTGGTCCAACACGCCTTTGAATGGGTGCGCAGCGCTTCAGAGGCTTGACCGCTCTGCCTAGGACATTCCCCGATAGTAAAACAGGAACGACGCCCCTCTCAAAATCAGACGCTACCCGCTTCTAAAGAACTCCCGCCGTTTGGTAAACTCCCACCTTACAAATCCCGCACAAAATAATTAATGGAGGAGCACATGAACGCTGAATCCGTACTAGGACATCCCGACCGTCGCCATTCACTGTCCCCACCCTGGCTTCCCTTCCTTTCCGATGATGATAGGAAAAACCCCACCGACCCCTTCCTGCCCAGCTTTCTGACCCCATTAGAAATCCCTCCTCCGATTCAAGGTTCACAAAAACAGAGCGCAGGTCACACCCGCGCCGTCTTCCGCAGCTGGTTCTTTGTGGCCGGTTTTTTATTGGGAGGCTCTGTACTCAGTCTGTTTGATAGGATGACGACGACCCCGCCAGGCCGGCTGACGGTGTCCCCGCGCGAAATCTATCCTTCTGACCGTGCCTATTACCGGTGGCAGGGATATCATCGCATGACGCCGGTCGCACCCCCATCGCTGCCCGGACACTAAGCCAGCCCGTCCGCTCCGCTCTTTGAAGGGATGCCGCCATTAGTTAGAGACAGGTTAACCAGATTCTTGCTTATCTGGGTTACAGGATGCCTCAAACCAACCGCAGATTGATGGTTCCGTAAATCCAACCCTTCATTTAAACATCCAACCCTCCGCCGTTCCCAGTTGCTTCCCACCGCGGCACTGGAACCCACCTCCCGGATTTGGGAGAATATCACCATCTTTACCACACCCGAACTTAGTTAGTCATACGTCATCAACGGCACCGATATCTTAATCCTATGAAACTGCCATATCATTATGTTTGGCTGTGGTGGTCGTCAGGGTTTCTGGCGTTTTGGGGGGTGATCTACACCCGGCATCTCGACCTTCGCGTCAAAATGCTGGGCGCGAGCCTGTTGACCATGCCCTTCGGGCTGACGGAACCGCTTTTTGTCCCGCGCTACTGGAACCCACCTTCCCTCTTCGACCTGGCTCAGAGGACTGGGTTTGATCTGGAGAGCTTCATCTTCAGCTTCGCGATCGGCGGACTGGGCGTGGTGCTTTATGATCTGGCGTTCAAGGTCCGGGACCGTCCGATGGCCGAGCGGGCCCGGCATCGACGAAATCATCTCATCCATTTTCTGGCGTTGCTTTTACCGTTCCTGGTCTTCGCCACCCTTTTATTACGAACATCCTGGAATCCCATTTACTGCGTCGTTATCGCCATGTCGGCAGGCGCCCTGGCGGTGATGATCGGCCGGCCCGATCTCGCGAAACCCATCTGGGTCGGCGCGCTTCTCTTTCTCGGACTCTACGTCCTCTTTTTCCTGCCTCTCTGCTTGGTTTTCCCCGGTTATGTCCGACAGGTCTGGAATCTCGCCCGCCTCTCGGGGATTCTCATCCTGGGAATTCCCCTTGAAGAGTATCTCTTTGCCTATGCCTTCGGGCTGTATTGGTCTAGCGCCTATGAGTTCATTTACTGGCTGCGCCGGGCCCGGGCGGAAGCGCAAGGATCGTGACCCATGGAGCGTCTTACCGTCCTCAGCAGGTCTTTACCGACCCCC
>Ga0207067_10381_pt1 | contig 10861 bp, 12 predicted proteins | sample Alteio_BWMinCont_25_FD_153484 | JGI IMG/M metagenome (GOLD analysis project Ga0207067, IMG submission 153484) | Enriched cells from forest soil in Barre Woods Harvard Forest LTER site, Petersham, Massachusetts, United States -... | ecosystem: Environmental > Terrestrial > Soil > Temperate forest >...
TATATCGCTCAATGAGCGTAGTCTTTCTCATCTCCCTACGTAAAGCGCTTATATAGATTTTAGAACTTTTAAGGAGTTCGATTGGGGGTCGGTAAGCAGTAATTCTGTGTTTGAAAAGTTTTTAGTTGTCGGTTTATCAGCGCGAGAAGCTTTACACAGTTTTGGTAATTATCTTGTATGCTTTTTTTATGAAATTCAATTCTTTCGAAAACGTCTTGATTAAATAAACAGCTTCCATTTGTAAAGCCTGCTATTTCACTATATTCTAGCAAGATTCGCTCCTGTTTTTCTGGAGGCCAGATTTTTATAAGGAGTTCTAAAGTATTTGCATAGTCAATTAATGCAGATAATTCATCACTGGTCAGATGATTTTTTAATCCCTCCAAGCATTGGCAGGCTGCTAAGGCCAAAGGGGAGCTAAAAGATGCAGCCATATCGATACCACAAAACCGATCTATAATTTCGTCGTAATATAAGTTAGGAGGACTGCGGTCTGCGTTACCTACAAATGTATCCAATGCAACTATTCTTGGTAAGTCAGGATGCCTAACCATATTTTGAATAATTTCTATCGTTAAGCCTGTTTTTTCTGTAGCAAGCGGTCCCCATCGATGCCACATTGGAGAGTTTTTTTTTCTAAATCGCTGATGCACATCTATATCTTGATAAAGGCATTTTTTGTCCGTACTTATGCCTTTTGCTAGACTATGCAATGTGGCAGGAAATTCTAATGTTTTTTTTCCATGAAAAGGCGTGTTTGAAGGAATGATTATAACTTTATTCATTGGAATATCAGAAGATTCGGCTATAAAACAACCTAATGTGTCTAAAACAAGAAGAAATTGTTCGTCAGGTGAAGAGTTTTTAATTTGTTTAACTACAAATTTATTATCAGTACATTCAATAAAAGAGATAAAACAATCATCTGTTTCTAAAGTATTAATTAAGTAGCATGAATTTTCATTCGCATAAGATTTTTGAGAATAAAATAATACAAGCAATAGAAATAATAAGCACAGTTTATTCATATGAACCATCCGAAAATATATGATCGTTTATCTAGGGTAAGGGCAAGAGAGTAACCTAAGTCATATGTCATTTTCAAGATGATTAATTGTCGCTGATCACTTGAGTTTAGCTAAGCGCTCTAGAGAAATCTTTGAGAGTTCTGAAGTTGATGAAAAAAAGCAATTGTTGAATTTTGTATTTCAGAACTTGGAGTTGAAGGATAAAAAGCTCTCCGTAACACTACGTGAACCCTTTAAAATAATAAAGGACACTTCCCAATTAGAGAAGTGTCCTGGGATGTGCCGATCCCAAGACAGCTTTAGAACTTTTAAGGAGTTCGATTGGGGATCTATAGACCGGGTATGTTGGCTTTAGCATAACTTACCTTTACTTCCCTAGGCCTTTGGAGTCGTAAAAGAGCTCAATTTTTGAGATGAATCCTTCTTGAAAACTCAAAAGAGAGGCTGCTTGCAATTTTTTTGGAAGGCCAGGAATTTCTACTTCATAGACAATCATGGCTTGGTCTTCTGAACCAAATTTTGAACGAATGGTTAGAGATTTAAAAATGTCTGTGAACCCTTTCGCTGCTTGAAGAACCGCTTCCCTACCAATTACTGTCTCTTGAGGATCAGTAAACTGAATATCAGGATGTAAGTACCCTTTCACTTTCTCGATATTTTTTTCTCCAAGTGCAGCATAATAGGCTACACCTATAGCCTTTGTATCTGTCTTCATCATGTCCTCCTTTGGGTTTTTGACAAACAAGATTGATTATAGTAAACTACATCCATTATATCAATATTAAATATAGTGAGCTATATCCAATATGCCAGAAGTCAAAAAAAGATCTTACAAGTCAATAGGCAGAGATACAAAAGCAGCGGAAACAAGAGCTCGCATTCTCAGTTCTGCACAAAATCTCTTCGAATCGGAAGGGTTTGAGCATGTGACGATTGAAAAAATTGCTCAAGCTGCAAACGTTTCGATGCCCACCATTTATTCACTTTTTCAATCCAAGCGTGGTGTGCTTCGAGCTTTAATGGATGAAGCGCTTCCTACAGATCAATTCAATGCCCTTGTAGAAAAGAGCATACACGAAAAGTCTCCTAAAAAACGCCTTGATATTTCGGCTAAAATTGCACGCCAGATATATGATGCGGAGAAAGCACAGGTGAATATTTTTCGAGGTGCCGCTGTCTTAGCTCCAGAGTTCAAAGAGCTTGAGAAGGAAAGAGAATTGCGTCGTCATACACGACAAGAAGTGACTATAAAGGCAATGGTGAAGGAGAACTCTCTTATGGAGGGTCTTGACCCAGCTAAAGCAAGGGATATCCTCTGGGCTTTGACTGGCCGTGATATGTACCGTATGTTCGTCATAGAGCAAGGGTGGTCATCGGGTGAGTATGAAAAATGGCTAACTCAGCTACTCATAAGCACTTTGATAGGAGAGAAAAAGAATTGAGATAGACCTCTATTAGGTTGTTCAGCGACAATTATGATTGCCGGTCGACGACAATTATGATTGCCGGTAAAAAAGACCGACATCCATTGTGCATTTATCAAAACAAGGAGCACAATGAATGTCGGGAAGATAGTTATCGAACCACCCCGTTGAATCCGGCACTTGCACTTATCTTGCAGAAAAACAAGGGGTTAGAAAATGAAAAAACCGGACAAAATCTTTTTTACGAGACTTTGTCCGGTGAATTGCCGATGACCGGACTCGAACCAGCACTTTATTGCTAAAAGTAGATTTTGAGTCTACCGCGTCTACCAATTCCGCCACATCGGCATAAGAATACACGAAAGTATAGCGATTCAGTTGATTTTGTCAAAGATAATTATTTGTATACTATTTTAACCCGCAAGTAATCTCCTCAACGAGCTCTCCCCACACTGGTTTCTTTCCCCCGTCATAATGCTTGGCCAAACCTAAAAAAACTAATTCATCTGCTAAATTCGTCCCATCGACATAAACATTAGCAAGCAGACGAAAATATTTATCCCGTTGAAGTTGCCGTAATTCAATCTTATTGGTTTTTTGTAATCGTTGGATCACGTAATCGCGTGCTTGAATCGCAAGCGCTTTAATCACAGGTCTTTTATCGGTAATTTCAGGACAATCGATCCCATTGATTCGAACTGAAATCCCTTCTCCTATGATCGGATGCACCCCTTCAATATTTCCAATAAAGGTATCTCCATCATGAACCCTTAAAACAGTAGTCATACATAAATCGCCATACTCATGCTTTGCTTCAAGCGCTCCAAAACAAGTGATTAAGGATAAGAAAAAGACAATCGCCATTTTTTTTCTTTGCATCGGAAGTTCCCCTTTTTAATAGAGTGATTTTTGATAGATCTTTGCATCGGAAGTTCCCCTTTTTAATGGGGTGATTTTTGATAGATTTTTGATTCTAAAAAAAGGGGCAAAAAGCATCTCGTTAAAAAGGGGACTTCCATTTTAAAATCAACTTATTATTTTTCCCTAGTTCTGAATTTCTCAGGTAGAAAATTCATTCAAAGTCTCTTGCAAAATTTATCTACGATGAAAATTGCGGAATGCTTTATCCCAAGAATAGGTCACAGGCTCTTTCAAATCCCAATCATAGCGCACTTGTATGGAAATATAAGAATAGGGATGACGGTTATCAAAATCACGTCCCTCCTCTTTTTGAAAAAGTTTTATAAAAACTTCTTTATTAAACCAAGGTGGGGTGAATATTTTATTGTCTTCTTTTTCATAACGTTTAAATTCTTGAAATTCCTTTTGCCCTTTATATTTGGGTTGCTCATTGTAATAAGCTAAAATTAAATCAATCACACGATCAGGTTGTTCTTCCATTCCTTGAACATAAAAATCCACCTCAGCCCCTAACATATGTTTGGATGTTTGATTTGTTATAGAGGGATTTAAATAAGTATTATGCTCCGGACAACAATGACCACATGTTACCACCACCCTTTTCTCACTCTTTGTTTGTATATAATTGAGTAAATCAATCAAAACAGGATAAATAAATTCTTTTTTATCACGCAAGGGTAGACTATGTTTTTGTGTTCCTCCACAATCATAATAACGCAAAATTTCTTTCTCTTTTTGTACTAAATGGACAGGATTTAAAGGACTTCCCCGGCATAGAAAAAAATCTTTTGTAATTTTAGAATAATGAGATTGTCGATTTTCTTCCCATGGATAGGGTGTCCTTTTGAGCGGAATCATGGGTTCCACTTCCACAAGTGATTCATTATGATGACGGAAAATATATTCCCCTTTTGGTAAACTAGAGGGTGTAGAAGAGTCAGTGCACCCCCCGAGAAATAACCCCAAAAATAACGCTAGCCCTATTTTCATGAAATCGTCTACTCTAATTTTAACTCGACTTTGTACATTTTCTGCGACGAGAAAGGCTTCCCATGCAATGGATCTCACACTATCAACTCTTTTTATTTGATTTTGACGGTTTACTTGTTGACACGGAACGTCTTCATTTTCAAGCTTATATTAATATGTGCCTGCAACGTGGTTTTTCACTCAAATGGAATTTTCATCGTTATTCTGCTGCAGCTCACCATAAATCCACCGATTTGCGCGATCAGATCTATGCAGAGTTCCCTGAACTTTATGCCATAGAACCTGATTGGAGCGTCCTATATGAGGAAAAAAGACTACAGTTTATACATTTGATTGAAAATGGGATCGTCCCCCTCATGCCAGGAGCAGCCAATTTATTACTCGCCTTGCAAGAGGCAGACATTAAACGTTGCGTTGTCACCCACTCTGCCAATTCACTTATTCAACGTATTCGCAAACAAAATCCCATTTTAGATACTATTTCCCATTGGATCACTCGTGAAGATTATACCAACCCTAAACCTCATCCCGAATGCTATCAATTTGCCATCAACAAATTCAGTCAACCAAACGATCGCGTCATTGGATTCGAGGACTCTCCTCGCGGTTTGCAGGCGCTTTTAGAAACAACTGCTCAACCTATTTTGATTTGCCCACCCGATTCCTCCTATCTTGAAAAACTCATTTCGAATCCACGCCTTAATTATTATCCTACCTTTGATGCGATTCGGGAAGACAATGCGCCTCATCCGGATAATCGACTCTAACGAGAAATAATCCCTGGGGGGGGGCCGCTTGCCCTGCTCGACGACGATCTTTGGCTTCAAAAATAGAATCCACATCTGCAAGGGTTAGTCGAGAAGAGGCTACATCTATAAGTGTTCCCACAATATTTCGCACCATTTTATATAAAAATCCATTACCTTCAAATTCAAAACGGAGCCCCTCTTCAGTTAAACAAATATCCAAGCGATAGATTGTCCTGATCGGATTTTTAGCTACAGCCCCTGTATGAGACTCATTAGAAAAAGAGGTGAAATCGTGCTTACCGATAAAAAGAGTGGCAGCTTCTTGCAAAAGAAAAACATTGATTTTCCGCAAAACGTGCCAACTATATAAACGTCGAAAAGGATCCATTACCCTATCTAAACAGAGATAATAGTGGTATTCTTTCCCTATTGCACTATACTGAGAATGAAATTCCAAAGGTGCCATTTCCACTTTTTTAACTCGAATATCACGTGGCAAAAGTCCATTAAGCGCTAACAACAAACGGTTGAGATCAAGCATCTTTTCTGTTTTGAAATGTGCGATTTGATTGAGAGCGTGCACGCCTGCATCCGTTCGACCAGAACCAATGACAGCAACAATTTCTCCAGCTAAAAATGAGGTTAAAGATTCTTGAAGATGCTGCTGAATAGAGGGTGCGTTGGGTTGGATTTGCCAACCACCATATTGTGTGCCATCATAGGCTAAGGTAAGTTTATAACACTGCATGTTTTTCTATTAGCTTTTCTATGCACATTAAATCTTCGACGGTTGTCACTTTAATATTTGCATAAGAACCTTCAATAATTTTGACAGGTTTACCTAATAACTCAATAAGTGAGACATCATCTGTAACCTTCAGCTGATGATCACGTGCATATGCAAACCCCTCTTTTAATAGATCTAATCGAATGACTTGAGGCGTCTGGATTTCCCATAAAGAGGCTCGATTTGGCGTGTCGATAACAACTTGAGCACCATCACAAACTTTAATAGTAGACCTTACCTTCACTCCCACTGCAGCTGCTCCCCAGCTCTTTGCGGCTTGCACCGCACGACGCACAATAGAGGAGTCTATGAGGGGTCGAGCAGAATCATGAATACAAACTAAAGAATTTTTTTCTAGGTATTGAATCCCATTAAAAACGGAATCTTGTCGACTCAAACCCGGTCGAGCAAACTGTAGCTGTAATCCTCTGGCTTTTTGATTTCCCAGAAAAAGAGAATCGTACTGTGGCTCACAAACAACGACAAAGCCTTGCACTTCTGGTAAAGATGCCAAAACCTCGAAACTATACAAAGCTAGTGGTTTTTGATGAACTGAAAGATATTGTTTGGGAATCACACTCCCCATTCGAGCTCCTGTCCCCCCAGCCAAAAAAATCACACTAAATGGAAATTCTATTTTCATAAATATCCTTTTGCAAAGTCAACACGGTCAATTCCGGGGTCGCAAACCAACGAAATTTCATGACACTCGAAATACCACGATTAATATAAGCCCATTTATCTTTTATTTTTTTTAATCCCCGTTTAAACTGCAAGTTCTCAATGCAAGTGAAACGGGGCCAAAGCCCTGGTATATTAATTTGTCCACCATGCGTATGTCCCGATAAGATAACATCACCTGGGTATTGTGTTAAAGTATTCAACGTATCGGGATTGTGAGAGAGAATAATGCCTGGAAAATTCCCATCATAATTGATAAAAGCTTTATCGGGATTAAATCTTCCTAAGGTATATTCTTCCAAACCACAAATATTAATCCACGATCCATTACAAGCGACTTGTTGGGTCACATTATTCAGCAATTGAAAAGGAGTTTCTTCCAATAAAGCAATTAATTGTTGATGTTGATCCACTTGCCGGGTTTGGTCAGTTACACGTTTTGTCAGTGCAACTGATTTAAACAATCGTTTAAATCCCTTACTGATATTAGAATCGGAAGAAGAAGACTCAATATCGTAGTCTCCTTGTTGACTGACTGTCACAAAATGAGCATAGTCATGGTTGCCTAGAACTGCGAAACATCCGAATTTTGCCTTTAATGCGTTTAAAGTTTTTTTTAATCCTTCTCTATTTTCAAGTTTTGAGCGACAAAGAAAATCACCTGTAAAGACAATTAAATCAGGTTTTTGAGCATTGATTTTCAAAATCATTTTTTTTTGAAGATAAGAGGAAAAGTGATTGTCCCAATGCAAGTCACTGAATTGCAATATTTTCAATCCAGTTAATTCTATAGGCAAATGTTTAAGGTATAATGTAAGGGACGTTATTTTTAATAACCGCGGCTCAATATAACGGGGCCAAATTCCAATCACCGAAATAATGCACCAAAGATCCCACCCCCACTCACTCCATTGCTTTTTCACCTTTTGCTCCTCATCAAATCAAAGGGGATGATAGCACATCCCTCATCTGACAATCCAGAATTAAAAACTCACCTTACGCAACATGGCGCGTATTTAGACTGAAGCCAAAGCTCCCGCGGTTAAGCGATCGGAAAAGGGGGTGTATTGAGCAAATACACCCCCTTTTCCGATCGTTTAACCCCGGGGCTTTGGCTCAGTCTAAATGCACGCCATGTTGCGTAAGGTGAGTTAAAAAGGGGAACTTCCGTTCGATGAAAGTCTAATGAAAAAAGAGAGGAAGAGAAGTTCTGCCTAAGGGACTGTGAAGTAATAATTTAAATTATTACTTTACAGTCCCTAAAGGCGTTAGGCAGAACATAAAGCAATATTTTAGTGTTTAGTCGTTAATTCAGGTTCTTTGATATGCTTGGCAATTTTACTTGTCATTTTGAACATATCAATAGCCGCAGTAGATCCTAAAACCTTGCCTAACTTTTGGTCAGGATTAATCATACGTTTATTATTTTGATCTTGCAACTTGTGTTTTTTAATGTATTCCCACACTTTTTTTGTTACCTCTGTACGTGGCATCGGCCCTGCACCAACAATGTCAGCAAGAACTTCGCTTATACCTACCGGTCTCATAAAAGCAGAATTTTTTTTATCTTTTGTTACCATTCCCAATCTCCTTAAATATTGATAAACTAAAATTCACGAATGAAAAATCTTCAATCTCAACGAGGCTCTTGTATCCTTAGTCACCTTTTATAGTCAAAAGATTTTGATTATCTTTGTGGTTTTATGATGGCGAATTTTAAGATTTTTGGCTATGCATCCTATTCATTATGTAAAATTTTAATCACTATTTAAATCCAATATTTCATCATCTAATTGATTATAAATGTGTTAAAATATTTTCCGCTTTAATACAGGAAAAATGCATTATTTTTTTCATGATTTTCAAGCTTCATTTCTGACATACTGAGTATAACGAGCTTAGGAACTAAAGTGAGTGGCTCAGTCTAAATGCACGCCATGTTGCGTAAGATGAGTTAGGAACTGGAAATACGAAATGGGATAAACTTAATGAATGATATAAAAGAGTTAAAAATTAAAATCGATAAGCTTGAAGAGCTTTTAAATGCCTTAAGTAAAAAAAGCACTTACAGTGAAAAAGTGGTGATTTTAAATGAGTTACCCATTGTCAAGCACTATCTCTCATTAACAGGCCCCATTCAAGACTTCCTTAAAAGGTTATCTCCTGAGCCTGAATATGCCATTAAAGCTATCATTGCAATAGGTCAAGCACCAATCATCTTTAATATCAAAGAATTTGATGAACATTTGTTTAAAAAACTCTTAGCACTACTGGAACAGCTTTTAGAAATCGAAGTCTTTTATGAATATCTTGGGGGAATTATTGGGTATCATTACACCATACTAACCCAGATTTATCTTCATCTTAATCCCGTATCACCTTCAAATAAAGGGATGAATTACATTCAACCTAAAGGTCTTGATCTCGAAAAAGATAATCTGGAAGTTCGCCAAGCCATTCGTTTCGGAATTGAAAATGTGCAACATATTGCAGAGATTTACCCTTTAGGGGGTGCCGGAGATCGATTAAATTTAAAAAACGAAGAAACAGGAGAATTCCTTCCGGCTGCTCTTCTCCCCTTTTTGGGCCATTCGCTTTTGGATGGAATGCTACGCGATTTGCAAGCACGGGAATATTTAACATTTAAGTTACTTGGAAAGCAACATATCACTCCTGTAGCGATCATGACATCTATCGAGAAGAACAATCATATTCATGTTCTTGATATATGTAAAAAAGCAAATTGGTTTGGAAGAGGAGAAGAAAATTTTTATTTTTTCATTCAACCTTTAGTTCCCGTCATCACTATAGAGGGTAATTGGTCACTCTCTTCTCCATTAAACTTGACTCTAAAACCAAATGGACATGGAGTTTTATGGAAATTAGCAAAAGAGACAGGTGTTTTTAATTGGTTAGAATCTCAAGGACGTCATCAATGCTTGATCAGACAAATTAACAATCCATTAGCAGCAACAGATCAAGGAATTTTAGCATTAATCGGAATTGGATGTACTCAGAATAAAACTTTTGGATTTCTTTCATGCGAAAGATTGCTTAACAGTGATGAAGGGACAAATATCTTAATTGAAAAAAAGGGAAAACAAGGCTATGACTACTGCTTAACAAATATTGAATATACAGAATTCGCTCAAAGAGGAATAGGAGAAATTCCGGCGAAACCCGGAAGCTTGTTTTCAATTTATCCTGCAAACACAAATATTTTATTTATTAACCTGAACCCTATCCAAAAAATTCTGAAGATTTGTCCCATCCCTGGTCAATTAATTAACATGAAATCAAAAGTCCCCTACATTAACCCTGAAGGCGATCTTTCTTACATTCATGGGGGACGTTTAGAAAGCACCATGCAAAACATTGCTGATCATATCGTTGATCATTCTCCACACCAATTAAAAAAAGATGATCAAAAAGCTTTACAAACTTTTATTTTATATAACTCTCGTTCTAAAACAATTTCACCAACAAAAAAATCTTATAAAATTGGAGAATCTCCCATATCCACTCCTGAACAAGCTTTTTACGATTTAATTTCTAATCATTATGCTTTATTAAAGCAATGTCAATTCAAGCTACCGCCATGGAAAAAAATTGAAGATTATTTATTAAAAGGGCCTTCTTTTATTTTTCTTTTTCATCCAGGTTTGGGCCCTCTTTATTCTATCGTTACCCAAAAGATTCGCAAAGGGAGCATTGCCCACGGAGCTGAATTACAATTAGAGATTGCAGAAGTTGATATTGAAGATTTATCCTTAACGGGCAGTTTAATCATCCGTGCAACAACGCCACTTGGAACATTTGCTTCTTCCGGAATCCTTCAATTTGGCAATGAAAGTAGATGCTCCCTAAAAAAGGTGACCATAGAGAATCAAGGCATTGACCATTCTTTAGAACAACAATATTGGAAGAACTCCAATATTAGAAAAGAAGAGGTCACTATTTTGCTCCATGAAGGGGGAGAATTTCATGCCGAAAATATTATATTAAAAGGCTCCCATACCTTTGAAGTTCCGGCTCATAATCGTCTCGTCTTAAAGCCTGACGACCAGGGCAATTGGAAAGCAGATCTCTTTCCGATTAGAAAACCGACATGGTATTGGCGCTACACTTTTGATGGTGAAAATAGAGTGCAACTCAAAAAAATTAAAACGAGAAGCTGAAATTTTTTATTTAAACTTTTTCTTAGATTGCATATAACTCGATTTTGTAATTTTTTGGACAAAGATTCGAGAGAGATGCAAACTTCAGCGTAATAAATTTCGC
>Ga0207067_10382_pt1 | contig 10840 bp, 12 predicted proteins | sample Alteio_BWMinCont_25_FD_153484 | JGI IMG/M metagenome (GOLD analysis project Ga0207067, IMG submission 153484) | Enriched cells from forest soil in Barre Woods Harvard Forest LTER site, Petersham, Massachusetts, United States -... | ecosystem: Environmental > Terrestrial > Soil > Temperate forest >...
TATCCCTACTACTCAATTTTGCTCATGGACAAGGAGGGTAATCTGTACGGCGTCACTGAAAATGGTGGGGGCAGCGGCAACTGCAACAGTGGCTGCGGAGTGGTGTACAGGCTGAGTAAGACCGGAAAAGTAACCATGCTGCATATCTTCACTGGGGGAACGACCGACGGGTGTGTTCCCATCGGAACGCTCACAGTCGACAACGATGGCAATTTCTATGGCACTACCAATTCGTGCGGCTCCTTTAACATGGGAACCGTGTGGAAGATGAGCAAGGGCAGAGAGACTGTGCTGCACAATTTCGCGGGTGGCTCATCGGACGGGGCAGATCCCTACGCGGGTGTGATTATCGATGCGAAGGGCAATCTCTACGGCGACACCTTCGTGGGCGGCGGGACCGGATGCTATTCACAGACTGGATGCGGGACGGTCTATAAACTGAATAGGGAAGGCGTGCTAACCCTGTTGCACATCTTCCGCGATTTGGACGGGCAATTACCCGTTGGAGGTTTGATGGGGGACGCGACGGGCAGTCTTTATGGCACCGCCGCTGCTGGTGGCAGCGACCAACAAGGAACCGTCTGGAAGCTGACCCGGTAGCCAAGATGGCAAGGTCGCGTAACCACGTTGTGTCGACCTTGTGATCGAGATAACTGTTGCAACATCGCCATTACACTCATCGAGGGGTCAAGCTGCAAATCTGACAATCAGAGGGACTTTCAGCCTCGGGGTTAATTTTCGGAACTTGCACCGACTTCGTCCTTTGATGGCGCGTCACAGGGTTGCGCAACCTCATCGGTGTCAATCGTTTCTGCGCATTCACCTTTGTCGTCGTAATCGCAGACGCGACCCGGGTGGGCTTGTTTGCATTTCTGGCATAGTTGAGTAGCCATTCCACTTCCTCCAATTTGCGATCAATCGTATCGAAGGTACGTCCTGACTGACCGGCATGTCCCCTCACGTTACGCGGCATTCCGATCGACGTATGGTCAGAAGTGACCATTCTGGATAAGGTCATGCGCAACCTGTGGTATCAATTGGCGATAAATCGCGATTGCACTCATTGACCGGGTTGCCATTTTTAAGGTCGTTGGTGTGATCAAGTGCATCGATGAGCGATTTGTGCACAGATATCGGGGCATGGCCTCATGTCCCGGGCAGCCGATCCTCTAACGTCTGACTGAGCAACTCAATCGAGGTGTTCTGGCTAAGTTCACGAATCTCCTTATCCTCCACGATGTTCTTGAGGCCCAGATGTCCGCAAATTGCGCGCACCATCTGTAACAGCTTCGTAACCTCCTTTTCTGCCAACAGATCGACTTGCAGATTTAGGTGGTCCCGGCGTTCCCCTCGTCGCATCATGCGGTTTTGGCGCATGAGGATGAAGCTGGAGAGAATGACGGCCTCGACAGCAACAATCACACCAAGTAATTGGAACGGGTAGGGGTCGAACGGTCGTGCGTTAGGAATCTTGCCGCTATTCACCAGCAGCCACGCGATCAAGAGCACCAAGTGAAGCACAATAAAGCGAGGGCTCCCGGCGAAGACGCCCACTTCATCGGCTAGACGCTCTGATCTAGACCTTCGCTCTAACTCCTCTTCCTCCTGCTTTACAATCGAGTCAATGTGCGACTGGCTTTGCCTGGAAGTTTCGCTCATTGCGATAGGATAACCTGCCACTGAACACGAGAGCGTGGTTTCCACCCTCGGACGGACAATGTGATTGCTGCCTCGATTCAATGGGCAGAGCCGATCATGCAGAAAATCGATGAAAGTCCTCACTGATTGAGGGTCAATGAGCGTAACCGCTTGTTAACAAGAGCTTGCGGGCACAGGCCGCTGTCCTTCTTGCTCAACAGGCCGACGCTCGCTTAAGATTGTATCGCTATAATTTGTCTTCGGCGATCACTCGACGATCTCGATGCGGCGCACTGCGCGTATCGCCCAAGAATAATGTGCAATCTTCGCCGGGCCCAGCTCCGCAAGTCGGACAACGTATATCGAGGGGCAGTCTTAATTCTGGTTCGTTTTCCATTTCCATCGCACATCCATGGTAGCCCAAAACCACAGCCAAGAACAGCCAATTATGACCAGCGCTGTGCGTTGGTGGATTGCGGGGGGTACAAAGAAATTCGGTAGGGGATGGTGGCGAATCAGAGAACAGATCGAACATTTCTTGGTCATCTGTTCGAGTCAACTGCTTCGCTTAGCAACGAGAACTTGACGCACAGCATGATTGATCGCGTGCAACTGGCGGCGCGCGTCAGCGAAGTCAACGCCCTTGCCCTTCCGCCAACCGCTCGGCGAGATCGCGCAGCAAGGAGACGACTTGCTCAGCTAGGAAATCGTCTCCCTTTGTCACTGTGCTGATCGCGAAGATGGTGTCCTAAAGCATTCTCGCTACCCTGTCCACGCGGGTTTCACAAACTTGCGCACGATAAAAACAACCAACAGAATCACTTCTAGTGTTCCGATCAAACTTAACCTAACATAACCGCTCCTAGTCGGAAATATGCAGATGTAACCAACTATGCGGAAGGATGATGAGTTTTCGCTGGTCTGTTTTGCCCACGGCTGCTGATTTAATGGACCGGTCCTAACTTACCCGATCCTCTTGTGCCAGTCGATTTGAGACTCTACATCACGGCCAGAGCCGTGGGCTCCCTATCACAAAGACCAAAATCTCTATTGGCGACAAATCGCCATCGCACCCGTTGACCCGTCACTGGAAGTACTGTCGGCGTGTTCCACGGAGGGGGAGTATTCCGGCCCGAGAGCATTGCCACATTGTTCGAAAGGAAATTCTAATCGTGCAGAACGATGTTGAGAAGCGAACTGTGCACTTGCAAGCCACTTCCGCCCTCATAGTCGATGAAGCCTAGCTTCCTGAACCTGTTCATAAAAAAACTGACCCTTGACCGCGTTGTGCCGATCATTTCTGCTAGGGTCTCCTGACTCATCTTGGGGATTACAGTCTCCTGCTTACCTTCCTTCCCGAAATGAGCAAGCAACAGCAATACTCGGGCCAATCTTTTTTCACTGGAATTGAAAAGCTGGTCAACTAAATCTTCTTCGTATCGGATGCTCCGTGTCAGCAAATATGCTACGAACATATCGGAAAACGCGTGTTCCCGGTGAAGCACTTCAATCATGGACTTCTTGTCGATTTTCATCACGGAGCAATCGGTCATTACAGTTGCGGAGCAGAGGCGGAGAGTCTGGCCCGTAAGACACCCTTCTCCAAAGAAATCGCCCTTGTTCAGAATGCCGATTGTGGCCTCCTTGCCGGTCTTCGACACAACGGTGAGCCTTACCTTCCCTTCCAGTATGTAAAAAACAGCATCGGATGAGTCGCCCTGAGCAAAGATCGTCTGCTTTTTGGAAAGAACTACGATCTTCCTACCGCCATTAACGGTAGAGAGAAATGTCTCGGAATCGAATTTATTGATGAGTTTCTTGGACGCCACCACCAGCGGCATAAATTGCCCCCCTTCTCAAGAGTTTACGAATGCGTAGAAGGCAAACCCTGTGAAAGGATGAATAAATGCAAGAAGGCGAGAACAGCGTTAACATGTGCGGCGAAGAACTGCTCCCGCACTCGACGCAGTCATAATTTCACCTTCGATGTCGAAAGTCAACGGTCCGCACGAAGAATGGGCCGAAACACGCTGCCGACCTGCAAGTAATGAAAAATCTCCATACATCGACCCCTGACAACTAAAGATCAAAACGTGAAACCGCCTGTTAATAAGTGTTGCCTCTTGCAAGCCTCTGAGAGGCCCGTTCTTCGTATCAGTGGATTGCTTTCGGAGGTCGCCCCCTCACTCGGGCACAACCCGTCCTTCTTCGCGCAAAAGTGGTCGCTTCTGACCATACGTTCAGGCCGGACCGATATTAGGCTGGAGACATGACACACGAAGGATCCACTGGTTGCGTAGTCGAGCAGATTGAGAATGTACCTATTGAGAAATCGACGGATCAAGATCGAGGCAAGGGCGCCGTGGAACAGGATCAAGAGAATGAAGGCGGCAACACCAGCATGAGCGGCCAATTGGGGCACAGGGATGGGGATGCACAGTTGAAGAACGCTGATTCGGACTTGTCGGGGTGAGATTACTTTCCCCCGTGGCATGGCGACCGCAAAGCCGCGCTCCATCCGCACCTTGGGGTTGACAACCGGGGACGCGTACATCATCCGCAATGCGGGCGGCATTGTCACCGATAGCCGCGCTCGCTGCTAATATCGCCTATCTCCTCAAGACCCATGAAATCATATTCATCACGCACACCGATTGCGGCTTGATGCATACTAGCGAGCAGGACTTGCGAACGCTCATCCAGGACCGTACCGGGACCGCCGCCATCGCTCCGACATTCTTCTTTGCTTTTTAGAACGCCGAGGAGAACGCGCATCGCCGGATCGTGAATTTGATTCTCCGCATGCGTTTGCAGGAATTCATCAAGAACGCGCAAGGCTCGCTGGTGGGAGGGTTGTGCCAGCAGGTGCTCCGAGTTCAGCCAGAGTAGCGGGTCAAGCGAATCTTCGCCATATCTGCCACCCGCTGGATCTTCGCGGAGAAGGAGAGCGTCATAGAGCCGGTTCCAAATGTGCGCGGGATTTGGGTCGTAAAGGGAGATACCTTTTTCAGCACTCTCGGAAGCAGCGGCAGGAACCGCCATTTCCCGAAGCGTCATCGGCACGACAATGAGAAATATCACTGCGATAAACAGACGCATAAACTCCCTCTTGGGGCGGCTCGTTGCCGGCGGATCGGCCGCTGCTGCCTGCCCTCTGCCAACTTCCGATCCCGTTCGACGTGAATTTCCTGCTGTCGTCCTCCGAGCAAGTCCTTCGGCGTGACGTAGCCGATGGCACTGTTCAAGCGGATGTTGTTGTAGTGTTCGACGTATGCTTGAACCAAATGCCACGTATCGCTTAGCGATAGCGGTGATCCCGGTCTAATGCTTGGTGTAGGCCTTTTCATCGATCCACCATGCTTCGTTAGACTGTCGCGCACTCGCGCCTTTAACTGATCAATCGTCCAGCCCGATTTGACCACACCAATGATGGGCACATTGAAATTGTCGCGGAGGATCATCTGTTGCAACGCGGGAAAAATCTGCCTATACGCCAAGTCCCCGGTCGCGCCAAAGAACACAAACGAATCAGAAATCCCTGGCTCTCGTGGCTGCAGGCGAGTCGCAAGTTGTTGTGAGTCTGTTTTCATCATGCAGGTGACTCCAGGTTCATTCGTCGATTCGTCTTTTCCATACTCAGTAATTGACTGGCCTGCCAAATCGGTTGAGATCTTCCCTTCACTTCGTACCTACGCGGCGAACGCGTCGGTTCCGTACTTTGTTTCTCTGACCACAAGCGGCAGCCACCAACGAATGCGTTCCCGTTCGCCCCCAAGCGCGTTTTCGCCGGCAGTGTTTTGATCTTCTTCACATTTCCGCCTCCGAGCACGACGTAGTCCGCTTCCAACGCCTTCTGGAGTTCTTCCACAATACGAGCAACATAGCGGCGCCATTTCTTTTTTCCCATGCGCTTGAGACCTCTCAGTCCCAAGTAATCTTCATATGTTTTTCCCTTTTTGTAGGGCAGATGCGCTAGCTCCATCGGTTCTACGATGCCGTCCACAATCATCGCCGAACCGAGTCCGGTGCCGAGTCCGAGAAAAAGCATCCGCCCGCCCTGGTATGAGCCCATGGCTTGCATGGCCGCGTCATTAATTATCTTCACGGGACAACCGAGTCCTTTGGCATAGTCAAATCCGACCCAACCCTTACTCATATTGTATGGTTCGTGAACAGGTCTCCCGTGCGCTACTGGCCCGGGATATCCGATCGCTGCAACCTCATAGCGCCAGCCGCGTGCGGCCTTCTTCACCCAGTCGCACATTAGCTGAGCTGTCATCTCTGGACCCGAAGCGATCTTCCGTGGCGTCTGATGACCGCTCGCCAACATCTTCAAATGAGTCCCACCCACGTCGACCACAAGAACCCTCTGAGCCATTCATCCCTCCATTATTTCTTCCCTTCATTAGACAGGCGCTGTCGAAGAGGCTGCACTCGCTGCTTTCAATTCTCGAGATCGGCGGTCTAGACCTTTGCCTCGGCTGGGTCCGCAACTCCTTCCAGCGGCAAGAAACCGGGGACATCCAGGCGTGCCACGCCAATCCGGTAGTCGGCCATCCCATAGTAGACGTCGAAGCGGTTCGGTGAGCCGAGATCGTCGCGCCGGTCGATGCCCGTGGGGAACACTACGTTGGCGATGATGCCGTGGCGTTCCTCCGACAGGAGTGGCGTCAACACGGGCTCCGGGGAACGATAGCGGATCACCTGCGGATGCTCTTCGGAGAGCACCATCACTCCAGCCGAGTAGCACAGTTCGTGTACGTTGCCGCCCGATTCCCCAATTTCGCCGACGCCGTGGTAAACGATCAGCCAGCCGTTCCGGGTCAGAATAGGCGGAGTGCCACCGCCGATCTTAAGCCGCTCCCAGGGCGACACCGGAGTCGCCAGCCGGTGGTGAGAGGTAAAACGGCATACGCAATCTGGTTCACTAGCCTTTAAGGACATTGGGCAGTAGGAAATCCAGATGCTTTCCCGATCAAGATCCATCGCACGCGACGCGGGGCGGCGCGCAGTTTCTTTTGGGCGAGTGCCAGGAAACAGCGGCCGATGGAGGATGGCCAGTTCCGGTTTGCTAGATGGATTCGGAATGGCAACGGGGAACAGGCTGGCATCTTTGTCATCCACGTCGCTGAATTCGATGCCGTGGCGCGGAGCAAAGGTCGCCAGACCCAAGCGTTGCCATTGAAAGAGATCCTTCGATGCAGCCATGGCGATCCGTGGGCCTCGGGATGAAAGAGCCGTGTAAGTCATCATGTAACGCTGCATGGGTTCCACGAATGTGATACGAGGATCCTCGCAGCCACCGCTTCCATCGGCCTGTAGCTCATAATCGGCTTCGGGTTCCAAGGCGATGCCGAGCCGTTCGACCCCTACCGGATCGCCGGCTTCATTGAACCGTACTCGCGCAATGCCGATGCGAGAGTAATTCCCCTGCGCGACCAGCCGCGGGAAGAGATAGAGTTCACCGTCCCGGCCACGAGCGGCAGCCGGATTCAGCACGCCTTCGACCTCCCGGGGATTACCCGGCTCCGGCTCCATCAACATTCCCAGGCGTTGCAACTTAAATCCGCTCATCAGATTCTTTTCAATCATGTACGTTTCTAATTGCAGTCTGCTAAACAAGCGACGATCGCTTGGGTAACCCGTTTCGTCTCGTTGGGATCCTTCACTGGGATCGAAACCACACCGGCTTGTATGGCGGGATAGTCATTCCCTCCTACGTACAAGGCATCGCCGATGAAAATCATCTCTTCCAATGATATGCCCAGGATATCTCTCAGTTTTCTGATGCCGTACGCTTTGTCAATGCCGGGCTTGGTGATATCGATAGATGTCGAGCCCCCAGTTCTGACAGAAAACTCGGGAATAAACGTATCGAGGATCGCTTTGATCTTTTTCCGCTTGGTCAAGTCGGGGTCCCATTTGAGTTTTTCTTCTAAAGGGGCCTGCTGGCCCAAGGCGGAAAATGTTATCTGGCTGCCCCGGTCCTCAATTTGATCTCCCCAGAGCTTTGCGATCTTGAAGTCCGCGACTCCGATAGCCTTTTTGAGAGAACTGAAGATCTTCTCTCGTTCCTCGGTGGTGAAATCTTCTGAATAGATCTCCTTCCAATCTCCTGAATCGTATCGGTAGAACTTTGTCCCGCATGTAGGCAGGAGAGACAGATGCGCCAGGTGTTCGTCATGGGAAAGATTGGAGAGCAGTTGTTTTTCAAACTGTGGCCAACCGCCTCCGGAAATCACGGCCACCTTGACGATTGCGAGAAGGTCGTGCAGCAGCCCTGACATTTCGGGATCAAGGGATGATTTACTTTCGGCAAGTGTGCCGTCCAGATCAAAAACAATCAGTTTTTTCACTGTTCTTCCACCCTCCGAATTATTGCAATCTCAATCAGGAATCCCAATTTCCAACAAGCTCACTGCACCGCGGGGCAAGAAGGCACACGCTCCAACCACTGCTGGTAAGAGCAATACGTCGCCTTTTCCGACGGCATAAATGGCACCCTCGTGCTCAACGTTCCCGGCACCCTCGATGCACACCAGCACACGCGGCATACCGGCGACGCCGACAGTAAACGGCGATCCTCCACGCAGACGCCACAACCAAAATTGTTCACAATCGAAGAGTTTCTCGCGCTCCAGCGGCGTTGTCCCTTCCACCTTGGGAGTTACCAGACCGACCGCACACTGCGCAAAATCGATGCAAGCGATCGCTTGATTGATTTGGAGCGGCCGCGCCTGGCCGGTCTTGGCATCCACATGGTCCCAGTCGTACAGGCTAAATGTCACATCGCTGTTCTGCTGAATCTCGAATGCTACGACATCGCCGCCCAGAGCGTGAACCGTCCCCGCCGGTATGAAGACGCCATCGCCGGGCTTCGGAGTGAAGCACATGAGTCGGTCAACGGCCGTCCCATTCGTGAGCGCCCGCCGCAAGTCGTCTGGAGTGGTGCCTGGCTTCAGGCCCGCGTAGATGCGGCTCTCTGGCGATGTCTCCACCACCACCCAAGCCTCGGTCTTCCCAGTTTCGCCCGGTGGCAGCAGGCTCTTATTCGCATCCGAGGGATGCACTTGGACTGAAACCATTTCATGCGCATCGAGGAACTTCAGCAGCAGCGGGAATCGGCGGAATCGCCCGGCGAGCTTTCCAAGCAATTGCTGGGGAAACCGCGCCAGCAACTGTCCGATGGTCTGGTCCTTGAGTGGTCCATGGGCTACTCGGCTCGGGTGGTCATCGCGGTCGCTGAGTATCCACGCTTCACCGACTGGACCTCTCGGCAGCGGAGCCGTAAGCAGGTCGGCCAAGTGCCGACCGCCCCAGAGCCGATATTGATAGATCGGTTCGAATCGCAGGGGATACAGCGGTGCTTGACTAATGGTGTCTCCCCCTTTCAACCCAGGCAGCAGCCGCCTGACACCGGCCTAGCCTGCTGTCGCTTGAAGATTGCACAGAGGGAGTGGTGCGAGCACTTGCGTGGGCACAGGCTCACAGGAAAATCGGCTGTACTGGGCCCTGCCTTCGATCACCGTGCTGTTCTTGTCGATCGTTATCTTCGCGGCCTTACCGAGGTCGGAAATCTGTATGTCTTTTAAATCGATGTGGGTACCTTCGATGATGGCTTTGTCACCGGTGAGGAGGGCAATGCCCTGCAAGAAATTCTTGCGCTGATCCCCAAAACCGGGTGCCCTGACCGCAGCAACTTGCAGTGGGCCCCGCAACTTATTCACGACGAGAGTAGCCAGCGCCTCGCCCACAACATCTTCTGAGATGATAAGCAGCGGCTTGCCACTCTCTCGAATCTGCTCCAGTAGTGGGAGCAGGTCTTTTTTTGAATTGATTATCTTTTCGTGAATGAGAACGTAAACATTCTCGAAAGCAACTCGCATACGTTCGGGATCAGTAACGAAGTAGGGCGAGAGGTATCCGCAATCGAATTGCATGCCGCCGACTTGTGGTTTATCGCTTGCGGTCTCGGGAACAATGGACCCGTTGCGAATGGAGTGATCTTGGCACTCACGAGCCCAAAGTCGGTCGTCCGCTGTAGCGAGTTGCGCACTCATGCTTGCCTCCGTCAGTTGTGCTTCATGGCACCAAAAAACAGTTTTGTATTCAACACTAGTTCCTTGGGTTTCCTGAATGATTCCGATTTTTTCGCTCTCACGCGGTTCGTTATCTCCTTGCGTGTCGCTCAGTATGTCTGATTTCAGCTTCGCATTATGGTCAGTTTTGTACACTCTGGGATGGCCGGTTTTTTCCGGGCGCAGTGGCGAGATTGGGAGAGCGTTGCTTACGGAGGCCCATTTCATACCGCCGATCTGCGCGGAAGTTGGAAGATGCCAAAAAGGTAACTGTCGATAAATCGCCGTTACACTCACAACGAGTCAATGAGTGTAATCGCCTGCTAACAACAGTTAAAGGAACTTCACATCGAGAACGCCTCTCCGCTGGATTGGAAATGCTCTAGCCGCAGACTCGCGTCACTCTCTGAAAAAACGGCTGTCAGGGCCTGTTTACCATGCTCGCTCGACAAATTCTTGCGGCGCAGCAACCAGTCGCACATTGCGGGAAATGCTTGCTCTTTTAACAACTCGTTCACGGTGTGACGCAGGTTGCGCGGAACTGGCCCGACCTGTACCGACCAATCCCGCTCCAGAGCAGAGTTGAAGGCGTAGTGCACACTCAAAACGGCGTAAGGTTTACCTCTGTCCTTCATCCGTTGGTAAGCGAAAAAGTCGATAGATAGGGCGCCAGCCTGTGGAACATCCGCCAGTGCCTCCGAGATCTCCTTCGCCGTTACCGGGTAGGATAGCGTATGAGAAATCCGGCTTTTGATGCGCGTGGGAAACACAACAGCGAAATAGTAACGCAATGCAACCCGTGGCGGTCGGTCCATGATTGTTGAAAAATCGCCATTACACTCATTGATCCGGGGTTCTGAGCGCTAAGGCCTGTTTACGGCAGCTGTGTGTTTGCGAGTCTGTGCTTTGGAGGAGGCTGAACAGTCCAGTCTTGATATCTGCCTTTTCTTCGCCCACCACAGTTCGGCCATTGCGCCGATGCAACTCTAATGTATGATCTAAAACCAAGGGCCGTCGTAATGATGCACCCGACTTGCTTCGAGGGGGAGCGAGTTACTCCAACCCAAGGGAGAAAACTATGCGACCCGTGCGCTCTGGGCGCCAATTTCTCTGCGTTGTTGCTC
>Ga0207067_10386_pt1 | contig 10697 bp, 6 predicted proteins | sample Alteio_BWMinCont_25_FD_153484 | JGI IMG/M metagenome (GOLD analysis project Ga0207067, IMG submission 153484) | Enriched cells from forest soil in Barre Woods Harvard Forest LTER site, Petersham, Massachusetts, United States -... | ecosystem: Environmental > Terrestrial > Soil > Temperate forest >...
TGCGCGGGCTTTTACCGGATGGGGATATGATGAGAATGGTGCATTTATATTCAGGGAAAAACAGCATGATGCTACAGACAAGAAATTTTTGGGAAAGACGGGCAATTTTGATGGTGATGATATACTAGACATTATACTGAAGCAAAAGCAGACCTCGATATTCATTACGCAGAAGATATACCGCTACTTTGTAAGTGATGAAAAAATAGATGACCGGCATGTGAATGCCCTGGCCAAAAACTTTTATGATAGTGGCTATGATATTGGCGGGCTGCTGCGGGACATATTTACATCGAAATGGTTTTACAATGATGATGTTGCGGGTAGCAAAATAAAAAGTCCTGTGGAATTGTTGGTAAGCTACCAACGGATGATACCGATGTCTTTCCAGAACCCGAATGTGTGGATCAACCTGCAAAGGGTGCTGGGACAGTATTTGTTCAATCCTCCAAATGTGGCAGGATGGCCGGGTGGTAAGGACTGGATAGACAGCAGTAGCCTGGTAATACGCATGCGCCTGCCAGAGGCATTTTTTGCCAGTAAGGAGTTGGACCTGAATGGCCAAAAAAACTGTAATGCCGGGACAGGCAGCACAAACCTTTAGAGTGGGTAAGCTGGATAGCGTGGACTGGAGTAGCTATGTAGCCTTCTGGAAAAATTACAAACATGAAGAAGTGGGGGCTGCACTGGCAGACTACCTGCTACCTGTGAGCCTGGACGAGGCAAGGTTAAAGCAAGTGGAAGGTTTTGCAGACAATGATAATGACGAGCAATACATAAAGAGTATGACCATACTGCTGATGGAGCTGCCGGAGTATCAATTGAGTTAATAACGTTGCGCTTGTTTTTTTCTACAAGTGCTGAAGTAAAGCATGAGACATAAGGTCTATGTGAGAGAATAGTTATACCGGGTTTTTAAAAGAGGAGTAATATGTCGATATCTCGTAGGAAATTTATACAGCTGAGTTCGCTGGCTAGTGCATCGCTGATGGTGCCGCGGTTTTTAAAGGCTTTCGAACATAATCCATTGAGCCTGCCGGGCGGAGGTAAGAAATCGCTGGTGGTGATACAACTATCGGGTGGAAATGACGGCCTGAATACCGTGATACCATACTACAACGATATATACTACAAAAGCCGCCCGGTGATAGGAATAAAGAAGACAGATGCTTTAGCGCTTACTGATGAGGTGGGACTGAACCCTGCGCTTACCGGTATAAAGAGCCTCTATGATCAAGGTTTTGTAAGCATAATAAATGGCGTGGGTTATCCTGAACCTAACCGTTCGCACTTCCGCAGTATGGATATATGGCAGAGTGGCAGCACGGCAGACCAGGTTGTGAGCACAGGCTGGCTGGGCAGGCATATAGATGGTTGTAAGGACTGCACTACCAATACTATGGGCCTTGAAATAGATGACAGCCTGAGCCTGGCCATGAAAGGCAAAGACAAAAGTGCTCTTGCAGTACGGGATATCAACCAATTTTACAACGCGGCAACGGACCCTTATTTTGTGAAGCTGGCAAAAACCCACGACGACGAACATGATGCCAAACTGGCTAACTACTTATACCAAACACTAAGAGAAACATCATCGGCAGCGGGATATATATACCAACAGAGCAAGATATACAACACTACGCAGGTGTATCCTGATACAGCTATAGGCAAGCGTATGAAGACGATTGGTTCACTCATAGTTGCCAATACTAACACGCAGGTGTACTACCTGAGCCATGGCAGCTTTGATACGCATGTGAACCAGGCAGACCGGCAGAAAAAACTGTTTGAAGAACTGGATGCTGCACTAACTGCATTGGTAGCAGACCTGAAACAGAATAACCGTTTTAATGATACGCTCATCATGACATTCTCTGAGTTTGGCCGCAGGGTAGGGGAAAACGCCAGCAAGGGTACTGACCATGGCACTGCCAACAGCATGTTTATGATAGGTGGGGGCATAAAGAAAGGGGGCTTGTATAACAACATTCCCAATCTTGCAGACCTGGACCATGGAGATGTGAAGTATGAACTTGACTTTAAGCAGGTGTATGCTACTGTTTTGGACAGATGGCTGGCAACAGACCCGCGCAGTGTATTGGATGGGAAGTATGAGCCGTTGGTGTTTATATAGTTTTCCTTTTTTTGTTATTACTTAATATTCTGACCTTCATTTCCTTACTTTTTTTGATGCCCAAAAAAGCAACAAAAAAAGGCAGTCCGCAGCTATTACCGCTGCTGCCGACGAAGCTTTGTACAGGTAGCAGTGCTACTGTTGTGCCAGGTTGAGGAATTCTACCTTATCACAATCTGCCCAGGACCTTAATACAGTTTTCGAACACTTATGGGTAACCCCAACCGCTATGATAGTGGGCATATGGCTGAAAAATAGTAACTTAATGAAAATGCAAAATACTTATGTAGTATTTTGCGTTAATTACTATCAAGTAAGTATTTGTCATGGTTGTACGTTTACTATTTTCCTGCAAAGCGGTTTTATTGTGCTTTGTTTTTTGTTGCTTTTTGCTGCCTGCTCTCTGTTTAGGGCAAGTTAAGCTAGGCAGTACTGTACACCTGAAGCGCACGCTATTAAAACCATCTTACAACGCAAGTGTATGGCTGGACAGTGTACAGCATACCCGTGAAAACGGATATACACAAGTCCTGCTTCAGTTTGCCACCTTACCTACTGCTGAAGAAAAGGCCACCCTGCGACGCAACGGCATACGCCTATTGGAGCATGTGCCTGATAATGCGTTTACAGCCATTGTGAAATTGCCTTTTACGGGCAGTACTTCGGGTTTACCTTTTACCTCTGTTATCAATATTGCAGATGAATGGAAGGCTGACAAAAACGTATGGGATAAGGTAAACAGCAACCTAAATGCAACTGTAGCGGTAATGGTGAGCTTTGACACGCGGATACCAGCACAGGAAATAAGGGATTTCCTTAAAAAAGTGGGCGCGGTTACTGAAAAAAACAAGCTGGAACAATATGGCATTTATAAGGTGATCATTGCTGCCAAAAGTATGAAAGCACTTGCGCATGGCTACAGTGTTAAGTACATAAGCCCTGTTGCTACGTATGTGAATGCAGATGCAGATGCCAAGGCGATGAGTAGGGTGAACATTATTAATCAACCTATAAATAACGGAGGTTATGGTTTGCTGGGCGATAGTGTAACCGTGGGGGTGGGTGACGATGTATCGGCCATATACCATGTAGATATGTGGGACAGGGTAATCAATTACAACCCTGCAGCTATAACCCACCATGGCGTATTTACCAATGGCATAGTAGGTGGCGCTGGTATAGTTGACCCACTGGGTGAAGGGGTGGCACCGCATGTGCGATTGGTGAACTACTTGTACGACCAGATATTGCAGTCCACACCATTGATGCTACAGCAATACAACATGAATGTTACAAACAACTCTTACGTGACCATAGAAGGTGATTGTGGTTATTCGGGGACGTATGATGTGTATTCGCAGTTTGTTGACAACCTGGCGATGCAATACCCAACTGTTTTTCATGTTTTTGCTGCGGGTAATGATGGTACGCTGGATTGCACACCTTACCCAAAAGGTTTTGGGACAGTAGCCGGTGGGTACCAGGCGGGGAAAAATGTATTGGTGGTTACCAGTACCGACAAGGAATATGATAATGCATACGATGCATCGCGTGGGCCTATAAGAGATGGGCGACTGAAACCGGAAATAACCGCAGTAGGATATAATGATTACTCGTGTATAGGTGTAACGGACTATGAAATCGCTGATGGTACCAGCTTTGCGTCTCCGCAGGCTGCGGGCGCTGCTGCGCTGCTCACCCAACGCTATAAATCGCTTTACGGCACGCTGCCTAATTCAGACTTGTTAAAAATACTGCTGATGGTGGGCGCTACAGATATTGGCAACAATGGACCGGACTACACTTTTGGCTATGGATTTTTGAACCTGCAACACAGCATGCAGATATTGGACAGCGGCCATTACTATAACGATACTATTGCAGACGGAGGAACTCAAACTATAACAATACATGTGCCCGCTAACGTAGGCAAGTTGAAGGTAATGCTGTACTGGAATGATGAAGCAGCGAGCCCGCTGGCAGCTACCCAGTTGGTGAATGATCTTGACCTGCAGGTGCAGACTCCGGATTCATCGAGCTACTTACCATTGGTACTTGATCCTACGCCTGCCAATATTAATAACGATGCAGTACAAGGAGCAGACCACCTGAACAATGGCGAAGAAGTGATCATCAATAATCCGCAGGCAGGGAACTATACAATTACCATAAAAGGCTACCATGTGCCATCTGCAGTGCAGGGCTATGTAGTAGCTTATGACCTGGAGCCTGTGGGCATAAAATTAGCTAATCCCATTGCAGGCACAAAAGCGGCATCAGGGAAGGTGCTGCACATATATTGGGATGCACCTGATGTTACCAATACATTCACACTGCAATATTCAACTAACAACGGCGCTTCATGGTTGCCCGTGGCAACAAACCTTGGTGCAAACCAACGGTTTTACGACTGGACACCAGACAGCGCAATAAGCAGCGGACAATGCCTGATAAAGCTGACACGTGATAATACAAGTGATGTATCTGTTTCAGGGGTGTTTGTTATCAGTCCGCAGCCAATAGTAACACTGGATGCAAAGCAGTGCCCGGGCTATGTGAACATACACTGGATGGCTACCCCGAATGCGACAGCCTATAAAGTGCTACGTAAGAAAGGGCCCAATATGCAGGTGGTGGCTACTGTATTCACTACTAGCTATTCGTTGAGCTTTCCTGTTTATGATAGTACGTATTATATAGCGGTAAGCCCGATAGTGAATGGATTGGAGGGGTATAGAAGTATAGCTGTCTGGCGCAGGCCGGTGGATGGTAGTTGCGTTGGTTTTCCTAAAGGAGACCTTGCAGTAACGGGCACTACCCTGCAAAATGGCAGACAGTTTACCAGCACGCAGCTAACTAACGCAACGCTAATGGTGGTAACGTTGAGGAACCGCTATGATAGTGCTACTACTAAGTATTCACTTGCATACAGTGTGAACGGAGGTATTTGGAGTTCTTTATTTTCACCACCCTCCATACCGGCAGATTCGGCTATAAATGTGACGTTGCCAGGCCTGCAACTGGGGACACCAGGCAATTATATAATAAAGGTTGCGGTACATAATATAGGTGTAGCAGATACTATAAAATATAATGACACGCTGGTAACCCAAGTCACCAATATCAGCAACCCACCCGTAAGCCTGGCAACACCATTTAGTGATGGTTTTGAAAGTATGTCTGTGTTTTCTTTAACGCATGATTCAATAGGCATTTCACCTAACGGGCACTGGGACTATGCAAATAGTACCGATACCGGAAGACTACGTACGTTTGTGGATAGTAGTATTACAATAACTGGCAACAGATCTATAAGCCTTGATGCCTATCTTACGTTATCCGGCAATCAGAATCATTTTGCGGGTACATTCAACCTGGCTAATTATGATACAGCAACTTCTGAAATAAGAATGGAGTTTGACTATATGCTATCTGGCACACCCAAAAGCGCTGCGGGAAACCAGGTATGGGCACGTGGTATAGATACAAAACCGTATGTGAGCTTATACAACTATAATGTGAATGCTTACCCGGGTACTGTACTTCATTCGGGGTCTTTATCGCTTACAGACCTGATGTTGAAGAATGGCCATAATTTCTCAACCAGCACGCAGGTTTTGTTTGGGCAGAGCGATACCTCTCTTATTGCCGCGCCTTATTATGGTAACGGTGTGACGCTGGATAACTTTATCCTGTACACGGTGCAGAATGATATACAGCTGGTGAGTATAGTAAACCCGCAAACTGTGAACTGCGGACTAGGCGCTTCAGCTCCCCTAACGGTGCAGGTATATAATGGGGTAAGGCAAACACAGAATAATGTGCATATGTTTTATCAACTGGATGGTGGCAATATCTACGAAGACTCACTAGTCTCAATAGCCGGTAAGGATACTGTTTTATTTACCTTCAGCCAATTGTTGAACTTAACCGCATTGGGCAAACACACACTTAACGTTTACCTTAATGATACAGGTGATACCTATAATGCCAATGATAGTATATTGAACTATACTTTCTATAATCAGCCGCTAATTACTGCGTTCCCATACCTTGAAAATTTTGAGGCGGGACCAGGAAGCTGGTTTACAGAAGGACAAAACGATAGCTGGCAATATGGGACGCCAGCATCGCCCATAATACACAAAGCAGCAAGTGGTACCAAGGCCTGGAAAACCAACCTGACGGGAACATATAACAACCTGGAGACATCGTACTTGTATTCGCCATGTTTTGATATAAGCCAACTTACAAACCCGATGCTGAGCTTCAGTACTATCATGGATATAGAAAACTGTGGCAATACCTTATGTGATGGCGGGTATATGGAGTATAGTTATGATGGTGCAGTATGGACTAAACTCGGAAGCTCAGGGCAAGGGTATAACTGGTATGATCCTGCTTTTAACGTGTGGAATACAGAAAACAATACTCGTTGGCATGTGGCGTCAATACCGTTACCGGCAAGCACACAGCCCATACGCCTGCGCTTTATACTGAACAGCGACCCGGGAGGCACTTACGAAGGTATAGCTGTGGACGACATACATATCTTTGACCGGGTATATGGTATTTTTGGTGGCCAGACACCTGACCATGTACCTGTTGGCCCAAGTGGGAATAGCTGGCTGCCCGTTACTAACAATAATACGATCATAGCATCTGTACAATCATATGGGCAGACACCGGGTACGCTGGATGTTGGCGTTTACAATAATTACAATTACACCAACCTGGATAAGACACAATATATTTTTCCAAGGAATTTTGTAGTGAAGGCCGAACATAAATCAAACGATAGTATAGGGGTGCGGTTGTTTGTACAGGATGAAGAAATGAAATTGCTGCTGCAGGATACAAGCTGTGTTTCTTGTTCAAGACCAGAAGATGTGTATTCGTTGGGAGTATCTAAGTATGATAATGCGGCAAACCCTGCGACGGAGAACGGGACACTAAGTGATAATATAGGAGGGACTTATACCTTTTATCCTTTTGGAGCAATTAAATGGGTACCTTATGATATCGGCTACTATGCCGAACTGACGGTAAAATCTTTCTCTGAGTTTTGGTTCAGTGATGGGGGGCCTAACCATGTATTTGCTATAGATAGTGATTACCTGGTGTTTGATGCGCAAAAGATAACGCCCCAACAAGTGAAGGTGAGTTGGCTGTCTTATATAGATACCCTTGTGAGCACCTATACTGTGCAGCGATCTATGGATGGCAATACGTTTACTAATATCAATACCACCAATGCCATGCATCAACCGGCACCGTTGTATATATATAATGACACGCCAACGGTGAGTATTGGTAGTAGTGTTTATTACAGGCTGCTTTATTACTTTAATAATGGTGACAGCCTGTACTCACCGACCCGCCGTGTGGACTGGATAGATGCGAATGAACTGATATCGCTTTACCCTAACCCCACACGCGGCCAAATAAATATACAATGGACGGCCAACCAGGGAACTCTATTGCAAATAGATATGGTGGATGCGACAGGTAGAACCGCTTTCAAGCAAACTATTATTGCTGCGCAATGGAATAACCTGACCACGTTACAAACCCCACATTTTTCAAGTGGAGTATATTTTATGAAGATAATGCTGGGCAGGAAGGTGTATGTAAAGAAGATAGTTTATGAATAAGGAGATGATATTTAGAATCGTTTAAACAAATGGCTGACCTTAAAGAAATTTACAATCTACAAGATGATATTTCTATTATTAAGCATTACCAAGCGGCAAGTCTCAGTAAAGATTGGCGGATCGGGTTACGAATTGAAAAAGGGATTTTATTTGGATCAGATGAATGGTTTAGTGCAATCAAATCGGGAATAATAAAACACTTTTCGGTAAAAGGGGTGATATCGAAAGTGTACATGACCAGTCATAACGATTTTGCACAATTTGATATTGAAAATGATGAAGGTATAACTACCTGGATAAGAGAGGCAGATATCTTTTTATATAAAGTCGGCTCGAATGTTGAGTTAAAATACGTTGAACAGAAACGTAAAAATGGTATTGTAACAAAGTGTGTTATCCAAATCCTACAGGGTTCGGTTAATTGTTCTGAATAGTATAATCGTATTTTATTGTGACTTTTGCGCAGAGAGCCAAAGCATTTAACCGCAGTTTACACTTGGAGCAAGTGTTGCCGAATCATATACAGGCAATGAATCCCTTTGCTGAACAGGGTAGTAAGGCCTTGCTTTTTTCGGACATCTTTTACGATAAATTCTATGGTGACCGTAGGAAACGTAAACTGATACTAGGTATCAACCCGGGGCGTTTTGGTGGTGGTATAACCGGTGTGCCATTTACAGATTTTAAACGAATGAGGAACAAGTGCGGAATTGATACTTTGGGTGAAACATCGCATGAGCCATCATCAGAGTTTGTATATGCTATGATTGAAGCACTGGGAACTGTTGCAGCATTTTATAGTCGCTTCTATATCAATTCACTTTGTCCACTCGGTTTTATTATTGAAAAGCCTGGCGGTAAGTGGGTAAATTACAATTACTACGATGATGCAGCACTATACCAGGCGGTAAAACCTTTCATGATAGATAGCATCCGCCGCATGATAGACTTAGGCGCATATACAGATGAATGTTTTTGCCTGGGGGTAAAGAATGCGCTCTATTTCAGGGACATAAATAAAGAATACGGCTTCTTTGATAAGATAACAGAACTACCACATCCAAGATTTATTGTTCAATATAAACGCAAGGAGATGGATAAATATATACAAGAATATAAGGATAAGCTAGAAGGCGGCAGCATGGTATGAAATCACAGAACTAGTATATCGATCAATACCTTGTTATGTTTTCCGTGGTTTCTTTTTAGCCGCCGGGAACAACACATTGTTGAGAATGAGCCTGTACCCAGGGGAGTTAGGGTGCAGGCTTAGATCCGTTGGCGGGTCGCCGATGTTGTGCTGGTAGTCTTCAGGATCGTGACCGCCATAGAATGTCCATGTGCCCTTACCAAATTCACCGTGGATATAACGCACTTCATTAGCTGCTTTTTCTTCGCCCATTACCAGTACGCTTGATTTTAAAACCTCTTTACGGAACGCTGTGGTCTGTCCCATAAAACCCTTAATAGTGGTAGTATGGTTTTGACATAGCATTGTAGGCACAGGATCGAACTTGGCCGAGAACGTGAAGAGCGTGAAATAATCTATGTCCATTGGCACGTGACGGAAATTGGTATTGTCAATGTTTGAATATTCGTATTCGTACGGGTTGGTAACCAATGTGAAATCCTTGAACGCAAAACATTTGGTAAAATCAAGCCGCTGCTGGGCATCGGGTGCCATTGGGTCGCCATCAAACGGTTCGGCACAAATGTCCGTGCCCTCGGCTGCTAATGCAATGTCATAAGTATCGGTAGCAGAGCACATGGCAAACATATAACCGCCGCCAGCTACGAAATCTTTTATTCTCTTTGCCACTGCCAGTTTCAATTGGGATACTTTTTTATAGCCATGCTTTGCTGCCATGGTTTCGGCGCTCTTCACATCGTTCTGATACCAGGATGTATTGTGGTACCCAAACCAGAATTTGCCATACTGACCTGTAAAATCCTCATGATGCAGGTGCAACCAGTCGTAGGTGGGTAACTTGCCATCCAGTACATCGTCATCATACACTTTATCAAAAGGTATTTCGGCATAGGTGAGTACCATGGTTACTGCGTCATCCCATGGTTCTTTATTTGGTGGGGTATATACCGCTATTTTCGGCGCTTTCTCCAATTTTATTATATCGCCATTAAAGTCTGGGTTTGCTATCTGGTCCATGATGCCAAGATATTGGGCATCGCTCATTACCTCGTAGCTTACTCCCCGCAGTTTGCAGAGACGCTCTATACTTTCTACCTGGTCTATGCCGAAGCTGCCGCCTTTATAATTGAGTAACCAATCGACAGGAATTGATTTGCGCAGCGCTTCGTATGCTATGCCATATGCTTTTAGGTGATTGGTTTGTGTTTCGGCATCCATAGGTATGAATATCTTTGCCGCAAACGCATTGGTTTGTATTGAAATAAATGCTAAGTATAAGATGAACCGTCCTTTCATTCTTTGGCCTGTGGTATAAAACATTGTAATTTAATCATAATAAATAAGATGAAAGGTAAATGCGGGTATTTTAACAACAACTAAAGACTGCGTGATTTATTACCTTTGCCACTCTTGTTAATACCCCATATGGCCACATACAGTAATGCCCGCGCCATGCGCGCCTTGATCAAAGCCAGCCTGCAATCCATTTTAAAAAGTCCCTCTGCCATTGTATTCAGTATAGCTTTTCCGCTGATATTTATATTGGTATTTGGATTTTTGGGTGAGGGGCGAAACTATAATATTAAAGTATCGGATGCACCAGGTAGTGATACGACAAACAATATGTATGCAATACTGCACCATGCCCCTATGTTGAAATGGGTGCCGCAAAAGGACAGTAACAGCCTGAATAAAATGCTGGCTGAAGGGGATATAGTAGCAGCCGTAGATATAAAAAAATTACCGCAGGGCAGCACAC
>Ga0207067_10385_pt1 | contig 10643 bp, 17 predicted proteins | sample Alteio_BWMinCont_25_FD_153484 | JGI IMG/M metagenome (GOLD analysis project Ga0207067, IMG submission 153484) | Enriched cells from forest soil in Barre Woods Harvard Forest LTER site, Petersham, Massachusetts, United States -... | ecosystem: Environmental > Terrestrial > Soil > Temperate forest >...
GTAGCACTACACTCGGTCACTTTAGGATTAGTGATAATTTGTGGTATTAACGAACGGGGGGGCAAAACACCGTTCTCCCAAACATCTGCTATTCACCGTCGAACTTCCTCTAACATATTATGTCAGCGAAGAATTTCCAAAATAAAATTTTTCAAAGAACTGATATAAATATACAGTAGAAAAATAAAATGTCAAGCCCCTTTAAAATAAAATCGTGTATGATGTGCATCTTTTGTTGTATAATTTGATAAATTTACTATATCATAACCATACATCGCTGGATATTCACAATCATGTGCCATTATTAATGGTATTTCCTTTTTAATTAAAAAGTTAACCGTTTCTCCACGAAAATGAAATCCTTGGTCAACAAATCCAACATCAAATTTTACATTATTCTCTATTATAAATTCATCGAGACGTTTAAAGAATAGAGATAAATCTTCTGTTTTTCTTATTTTACCACCAGATTTTATTAATTCCATGTCTGAATTATTTAATTCAGAATCCATCAAATAGAATTTAGATGTCCAATTATTGAAATCTCTATAATCACCAGTACATTTATCATACCATTCTTTACTTCTAGCATATTCAAAAGAATAAACGTGTTTAAATTTGTCAATTAATGTTTTTGTTCCAGTTCCACATCCAAGTTCAATAATTGTCTTCTCTTGTATGTTCGATATATCTTTTAATGATGGTATCCAACTTGTGTAATTACCCATAACCAATCATTATTTTTCACCGAATCTTTGACATGTTTTAATACCTGTCACACCTAATAAAATTGTTACGATTTCTGGTGGTAGACTTGGAAACGTATAAATCCCATGATAAATAGCTACCATAGCACCAGCGGCCCAAACTAAAAATACTCCAACGCCCCAAAGTAACATTAATACACGAATTGATGATACTCCGCCTGTATTGTCTTGTATAATACTGGAAAAACTTAAATTATTGTTATCGCCAGTAACGACTGTAGTAGCAGAAACATTTGTTCCAGAATTTGATATTTCGTTATCCATAGATATAAATAACCAAGAATATGTAAAAAACGTATTAATATTCAAATTTTATTTGTATTTATAGATATGTCAGATTTTGCATTTAACAACTGGGATTTTGCTAATTTCATTAAAAAATATGGAAAGAACAATAAATTAAAAAACATCAGTAGTCAGGGGGTAACTTTACCAACGAATCCGGCGTCAATAGACTGGCAGTCTCCGGCAAGTACATTAAGAGAACCGACGAATTATAATAAACCAAAACACATACCATTTACTGGTGTTCCATTAAATACAACAAGACCAACAACTCCGCTTCCTCCTCCACCAGGCCCAGTATTAGTTGTATATAGCAATAATCAAAATATTTTTATAAACGACCAACAAATATGTGGATTGGATTACTATCAATAATAGAACAATATGTCATACTATATCAATTTAGATTTAACTAATAGAACCGTTTCATCATCGTTTACAAATCTTGTAGAGGCAACTGGTAGCGTTTTAGTTAATGGTGCTGGATTTAGTTTTTTTGACTTATCACAATCTATAAGTTCTAGTTACGCTTTGACTGCGTCATATTCTTTAAACGGCGGTTCAAGTTCATTTATACCCACTGTTAGTGCAAGTTGGGCTAGTGCTTCCATATTTTCAACAAGCGCATCATTTGCAAGTTCATCTTTAAATTCAATAAGTGCAAGCTGGGCGAGTACATCAATTAGTACATCGTTTGCAACTACGGCATCGTTTACTATTACATCATCATTTTCCGTGGTGTCATTCTATGATATTTCCAGTTCATATGCTAGTTCATCTACAAGTTCTTCGTTCCTAAACGGACCCCATACAGGTTCAACGTTCGGAACTGCGTCTTGGGCTGTGAGTGCAAGTTGGTCGCCTGTTCCAATAAGTGCAAGTTGGGCTAGTGCATCAATAAGCTCTTCATTCCTAAATGGTCCACATACCGGTTCACAATTTGGAACTTCATCTTGGGCTGTAAGTTCTTCGTGGGCACCTGTTCCAATAAGTGCAAGTTGGGCATCATCTTCTATTAGTTCCAGCTATTCTATTACATCCAGTTTTACTACAATAGCAAATGTGGCTAATAATGTTTCACAATCCAATTTGGTTGGTACGGCTTCAGTATATTCTCAAGAATTTATTTTAACAGGTTCATATACTAATTACATTACTGCTACTTCATATAATTTATCAAATAGTGATAATGGAAAATTGATAATAGTTAATACAAGTTCTTTAGCTATAATTACTGTTCCAGCATTAAATCAAGGATTTGCATGTAGTTTCTTCCAATCAGGAAGTGGTCAAGTACAATTAGTGGGAAGCGGCCAAACAATCATTAATAATAGAGCTGGATTATCATCGTCATTTGGTCAATATTCTGTGATATCTTTATTACAAGTAACTCCAGGAAATTATGTGTTGCAAGGCGATGTAGGATAAAATTAAATTTATAAATAAAAAAACGTCAATAACACAATTTAATGTTATTGACGTTTTTAATTTTGGTGTTACTAGAGGGAATCGAACCCACACGGCTTGCGCCCCTAAGTTCTCAGCCTAGGCTGGCTACCTATTACAGCATAGTAACAAAATGGTACGGGCGACAGGACTCGAACCTGTGATGGATTTCTCCGTTGCGATGTAAACGCAATGCTGTAGCCGCTGAGCCACACCCGCAATTAAAATTGGTCGGAACGGTGGGATTCGAACCCACGACCCCTTGCGCCCAAGGCAAGTGCGCTAGCCAAGCTGCGCTACGTTCCGTGAACCGAAAATTCTATTTACTCACATAAAGGAATAATGGCCTCCGAACTATAAATTATAAATAATATGCAAATATTGTTCCTTCATTATATGTGCCACCATATGTAGCAGTACAATATAACACATTATCAAAAACGGTAAATGTATTATATGAAAGTTGCCCATCATTACTACCTGTAAAATTATACAATATTTTAAAATTTGTTCCATTTTTATTAACAGAATAGATTGTCCCGTTATTAAATGCACCGCCAGCAGATAAACCATATATTGTATTACCTATAATATATAAATTAGAACTTGGATTGACTGCAGAAGTAGAACCAAAATTATAAATGACCGAAAATCCTGTGCCGTCTGTATTTATTGAATATAATACTCCACTTCCCGTGACACCAGCATTAGTAGCACCACCATATAATGTACTTCCTGATACAATTGGAGGAATATATGGAAAAGAACCATCACTGCCACCACTAAATGTATGAAGTTCAGAAAATATATTTGAATTCATATCAAACGAAAATATACCTCCATCACTAGATAACCAAGAACCATATAACATATTACTACTACCTGATTGTATAAATCCTGTTGGGCCGGCAATACTACTACTAATGAATGGATACACTATATTTTGATTATTTCCATTGATGTCTGTTGACCAAATTGTACCGTTGCCTTGTGTTGAAAAATTCCCCCATCCTTGGCCTCCATAAAATGCTGACCCATATATTTTATTATTATATATTATTAAACTATTTGGTTGATTGCCATATACACTAGAACTTATAAAAGGAAATGTTACATTATAACTTGAATTGGATGTATTATAAAAAAATATAGCACCACCACCACAATCAGTTGTAGCATGAGCTTGCGCAAAATCGGTGCTTGGTCCACCTGTATACGTTGTTCCTATTATTAGACTGCCAGTCGAAATTAAATATCCAGAAAATTGACCAGGAACACCACAATTATTATCACCATCCGGATATAATGGGCCAACACCACCAAAAAAAGAGTGTGGAAGTTGATAGTTTGTACCGTTTTTGTTTATTGAATATAATGCACCATAACTTCTTGCAGAACTAGTGTTAAAAAATCCACCTTCAGTTGTTACTCCATATAATAATCCGCCAACTTGAATTGGAGCTAGAACCGGATTACTTCCATTTGAGCCTGAGAATGTCCATAAAACACGTATATTAGTATTAGTTGAATAATACAGAAATCCTGGCATTAATATAGGCGTCATTATCATAATTCAATAAATAGAAGATACTTGATAATTTAATGAATTAATAAAGTGGCGGAAACTGTGGGGCTCGAACCCACACCGGCTATTAACCGGCCTTGTTTAGCAAACAAGTCTGACAAACCAATATTCAGCTAATTTCCAAAATGGCGGAAGCCGGGAGAATTGAACTCCCACCGGCTTTTAGAGCACGGCCTAATTTTCAAGATTAGTGCAGCAAACCGATATCTGACCTGACTTCCGTATTTAATAACTATTATCAACATTGACAAAAGTTAAGTATAATTGAGAAAGGATTCGAACCTCCGGTCAACCCACTCAAGGATTAGACATGGCGTACTCGCCAATACAATAAACCACTCTGACACCCAACTATACATTCTTAAAATCAAATATTTCTTGATATTTTCCAATCGTCATGTGAAAACATTTAATAAATCCTGTTGGTGGTAATGTATATTTACTATGAATTGGCATACCAAGTTCTTCTCTTATGGTTTCCAATCTCTTACACCAAACATTTAACCAAAAATATCCATTACCTTCAAGGATATAAGGGTCATATAAAAATTCAATATCCTCGCCTTCATAATCACCCCAATATCTAATCTTTGGAGGAATTTCCATTTCCGGTCTTACAACCGTAATGTGAGCAGGCCATTTTGATTTAAATGGTCTTCTATACATTGGAATATACCAACGATAATAATCTGCTAAATCTTGTTCAACTTCAACCGTAACTCTAAATCCTTCATTATCATCATAATGAATCTTTCCTTTTCCTACATACATTTCTACAATCTATCCTTTCAAATTTGGAGCCCGGTGTCAGAATCGAACTGACGTTTCTTCGTTACAAGGGAAGAGTAATGCCATTATACTAAACGGGCTTTCTTTTGTGACTGTTTTCCACTTGTTTCTTCGCTTCCTCAAATGTCACTGATTTTGGTTGAGCGTCAACTGTTGCTTGAACTTTTTTACGAGTTTCTTGTAACTTTTTATCTTCTTCAATATATTTTTCAACTTTTTTGAGTGCTTCTTTTGACATGCTTATATGACCCAATTTATAGGATTCATAAAATTGCAACAACGCCTCTTTTTCAGATGTTAAAGGTTGATTTAATCTACCTTCTAATGTTGGCCATTTTAATTTTTCCATGTTCTATATTACCACACTTTATAAAAATGTCAAGCATGGTTATTCCTCCGGAAGTCGAACTTTAAAGGAAGAATTTATTTTCAACCAATTATCACATTCCTCTTTATTATCGACGTAAATATGACACCCATCAGGAACTATTGGTTCTGTTTCTCCATTTTCTAAAAATAAAAATGCTGGAATTCCCTCTATATAAAAAACATGTCCTTCTCGCTCACATCTAATTACTTCACCATCATTTTTGTATACCGATGATTTGCATTTAGTTTTAATCAGTTCAAAGTTCATATAACATTGGCAGGAGTGACGGGTGCTGCCCCCGCTATCTGGTCCGTGACAGGGACCCGAGTCTGCTGTTCCTCTTCACCCCTAAAATTATTTTTGTAAATTTGTCTGATGGCTTCTTTTCCGTTTTCTTGTAATTCTCTTGTTCCGACACCAGCAAAATTTTGTGTTAGTTTTGGAATTTCATCAAACGTCCATTCAAATCTTCTTGTGGTATAGTCATATCTATTCCAATTACCACAAATTTGGTCAAATAAATACACAGGTTTATTGTTATCAATAGCCATTTGTACAGCCCAACCTGTTCCGCCGCTTACCAATCTATTTTCAGTTCCTAAAAATTTTCCAATAGCAAATACAGCATCAGAATTCTTCACTTGGAACCAATTTCTACAAAGTAAATTTTTAACATAAGGCCATTTTACCATGGGACTTCTACCAATACTTTTGGCTGCCAATTTTACGGCTTCAAATCCTTCATCTAATTGTTCTCGTTCAAGAATTTGACGATTCTTTCCATATTGGGTATGACCCCAGAATGAATAAGCAATGGTATTAACACCATATTTATTTCCTTCATCTTCCCAAAACATATCTGCTCCAGGACAACCACCACTATGACATGTATAACTCATATAATAAAATCTTTCGCTAAAGTACAATGAAAACATTTGGAATATCCTGGCGGTGGTATCGTTATTCTACTTTTTATTGTAAGACCTAATTCTTTACGAATATCTTCCATCTCAATAGACCATAAATTAAACCACCAATAACTGTTTTCGTACAAAATTGTTGGGTCATAAACAAAACTTGCTATTTGACTCTCTTTATTTCTCCACTTATCCCAATGGATTATCGGGTCGATAGGACTAACTACTGTCACATGGGCTGGCCATCGTGGCTTTACTGTCCTGTAATACTTAGGAATCAAAGCATAGTAATAGTCTGCAATGGATTGTTCCACGCTTACCGTGACCCTATCTCCATCTGACTTATCATATCGTATAATTCCATATGAGTAAAACATATTATTTTGAATTTGAACTATCTTTACAAGCTATTTCATAAGAAGAATTTATTTTCTTATATAAATCGTCAGGGTGAAATCCTTCAACATGATGCTTGCCTAACGTCATATGATATTGTTCTGCTTTCCAATGACATTCATCACATAATGATATTCCATTACTTAAAACGTATCCACCATTAGATATTTCATGACGGTCTGTAATATGATGTGCATCTAAGTCTTCTTTTTTACCACACATCTTACATTTACGATTATCTCTTTCAAAGACACCTTCACGAAATAAAGTTCTTTTTTGTATTTTATTCATAAATTTTGGTGCATCCATTCGGACTCGAACCGAAATCGCTAAGTTAAAAGCCTAGCAGTCTACCAATTGACTTATGGATGCGGTTGGTATATTAAATTATTATATAGTTTCCTTTGACTATTATTATTGATATGTATCTACATGACCAATATTTCAAAATCAAAATATCAATTATTTTTCTTTGTAATTTTGACGTTAGTATGGATAGTAATTTATGCTGTAAATTGGCATCATAGGGATGTTATGAACAAAGCATCTGATGATTCTGCTAATACAAAACAAACATTAACTAATCAAACCACTATACTTAATAATCAAAGTCAGGGTATTTCAAATCAAAATACTATTATTAAACAACAGAATATTATTATTTCAAATCAAAATTCGACTGCTACAAACTAAAATGGCTCCGGCCGAGGGACTCGAACCCCCATAGACCTTTTGGGTCACTGATTAACAATCAGTTGTATTACCAATTATACTAAACCGGAATTAAATTATCTTAGCATCTCGTAAACGTTGTTTTTGATTTTCACTTAACTTTTCCAATGCTATAAGTAATTCTTTCATTGGAACATTAACACATGAACAACCATTTGTGTTTTCTTTAACTTCTATAGCAATACCTTTTTGAATAAGTTTTTCCGCTAAAGGTTTTTCAAAATAAAATTCAACTCCTGCTTCTACAAGTTTTTTTCCACTTTCTCCAAGCAGTCCTGTTAAAAATATTGCTTCAGGGTCAATAACTTTAATTCTGACAGGATTAGGAACATAAGCCATACTGGCCAATAATTCCGGGACAACCATGAATTGTAATTTTACTTTTTTCATGTCATTACTTTAATTGTTGTGTCAATTCTGACTGTCGTTGGATAACTCTTCCTCTTTGGTCAATTGGAAGTTCTTTGTTTGATAAACGTTTTTGACATCTTTTCAAACGGTTTCTTAATTTTCCTACCTTGTGTGCATTATTCATAATTTTATTTTTTGTTTAAATGGTAGCTCGGAGAGGACTTGAACCTCTAACCTTTCCCTTATCAAGAGAACATTCTACCTTGAATTACCGAACCATTTTAAATTGTTGTTCCGTAACCATCCAATAGAATGTTCGAAAACTAATTGGATTAACGATTGTGGAATCATTAATATGAACTTTGCGTTCACTTACGGAACAGAAATTTCACATATGATAAATGATATCATATATATTGATGTTGTCAAGCGTGATATTATTTTAAAATCTTCAATACCAAGCGTGCCTTTTTTAATTTTTCTTCGGTTTTAGTATATTCTTCCTTGGAAACATTTCGTTTATAATTTTCACTATTCAACCGTTTTTCAAGAAAAGTAATATAGTCTTCTTCTTGTTTTATACGTTTTTGTTTATCATTCATAAATGGTACCCACAGAGGGATTCGAACCCGTCACTGTCCAGATTTTAAGTATGGCGACTCCTACCAGTTGGTCTATGTGGGCATTAAATTGGTAGCACCTAAGAGATTCGAACTCTTACTACCTTCGTTTTGAGTGAAGTGACTCCTACCGGTTGGTCTAAGGTGCCATTAAATGGTAGCATCGAAGGGATTCGAACCCATACTACCTAGTTTCTAAGACTAGTGACTCCTACCAGTTGGTCTACGATGCCATAAATTGGGGTGAGTAGGGGGAATCGAACCCACCATAGGTAGCTTCACAGGCCACGACATTACCACTATGCTATACACACCATAAAAATTGGTAGCCCTACGGAGAATTGAACTCCGGTTGTGTGATTGAGAATCACTTGTCCTTCCACTAGACGACAGGGCTATACAACCGCCCTTTATCGGGTGATTGTTTTTAGAAAAGAATAATATGCTATTACGCCAAAAGTCTGGATGACCACCGATTTTTCTATCTCTTGAATGAATTTTATTTGCTGTGATTCCTATATCTTTTGCAAGATACTATGGGATACTCTCGGCTAGGTAGGGCGTATAAAATAATATGTTTTTGTTGTCTATACAAATGACAACTCACTATTATTTGTCCCATTTGACTACTTATTATAGGATGGCTGCCTCTAAGCCCACCTTTTATATCTTTAACTAAATTGTTTGAACATACATTCCCATTACAATTGATGCACAAGAACCTACGTTCAATGAACGAACGGTACCTCGAGCAGGAATAGTGATAATTCTTTCAGCATTATCTAACATGAAATTTGATAATCCAAGTTGTTCTTCACCGACAACAAACACAGGCGGTAGACTTAATTCACTAAAAGGATTGTTGTAGATTGAAACTGTCTTCGATTCATAATTTGGAATATTGTTTTCAATACATACCAATGAATACTTCGAATTAATTTGTGATAAGAATTCTTCTTCAGTACGAATAAAACTAATAGGAATATAGTGATGTGTTCCAACTGTACTTCGGCGGTCATATTGCTTACTACCACCAACATAATAAAATTCCTTGAAACCAAAAAAGTTTGCACTTCGTATACAATTACCTAAATTAAAATCTCCTGAAACATGCATCATACCAAAAGCAGCATTGTGTGACGTATCAACATAATTTATCTTGATTTCTTCTGGTGATAGGGACTTTAAATAATCGTGAACGTTCATAACTTTTGTTTTGTTAATTGTTAAATGGCGTTCCAGCCGGAAATCGAATCCGGGACAGTTGATTGAAAGTCAACGGTTTTACCACTAAACTACAGGAACATAAATTGGCAGCCGTGGACGGAGTTGAACCGACATTACGCTCGCTGAAAACGAGTTTTCCTATTCCAGTTAGAAGACACGGCCGTAAATTACACAATTGTACTTGCTACATAAAAGGCTACACCTAATGGTAACAAAGCAACGTGGGAGAAAGTTACACCAAAGACACATAACATGAGGACAACGATGGATGTGATAGTTAATACTGTTTTAATCATGTCCATACATAGACTCTATTAATGTCAAACCATAACTTAGTTAAAATGTGGAGCCGTCTATCGGATTTGAACCGATATACATGACTATAACGGAGTCATGCGTTAATTAAATAACTGACTAAGGTGAGGATGCCATCCTCCCATTACCCATAAAAATTGGTGAGGTACGTATGGAATTGAACCACATTTTCAACTTATAACAAGTTGCGTAATAACATTATACGACGCCCTCGAAATTGGTGGACGATATGGTAATTAAACCCACAATGGCTAGTCTGTTTATTATCGGGACGACCAACCTTCACTGTTACAATTTCGCCCATTTTAAAATCCTTTTGGTGGTGGTGATTTTTTTGATGTTATTACCGAAATAACTTCTTTAAGTAATTTTACCAAACTTTTATTATCATCTGGTGCTTTTCCGACGAATGAAGTATGGAACATCATTTTACCATTAATTCGAATTTCAAGACCGTTCATATTCAATAATGAATAATCTAACTTTCTGCCGTTCTTTATAAATTCGTTTATTTTTCTTCGAATTTTTAATTTGGTTAAGTTTTTTGGAACTCTATACGGACTATAAGAACGATGTAAATCTTCTTCGTCTTGTTTATCTTTGATAAATCCTTTTTGTTTATATTCATCGATAATTTGATTCTGTTCAAGTTCTATTAAGTTTTCTTGTTCTGTGTATGTAAGTTCATTCATAATTATAACCTTTCTTTTTTAAATTGGTCCTCAAAGTTGGTAACGCTCCAACATCCCACCGTCTTCAGCGGTATGCTAATCTATTTCAGCTATTTGAGGATTGTAAAGTGGCCCCGAATAACGGATTCGAACCGTCTCTGTTAGGGTTTCA